>Ga0105247_10000076_pt1 | contig 111669 bp, 31 predicted proteins | sample KBSS24metaG_FD_81519 | JGI IMG/M metagenome (GOLD analysis project Ga0105247, IMG submission 81519) | Switchgrass rhizosphere microbial communities from Kellogg Biological Station, Michigan, USA - KBS S2-4 metaG | ecosystem: Host-associated > Plants > Roots > Rhizosphere > Soil | place... | reverse complement strand
GAGCGCCTGAGTCGGGTGCTCGCTATCGCTCATGGCATTGATGATCGCCATGTCGTTTTGCGAAGCGAAGGCCTGCATTTCAGAGATCGACGCATTGGTGCGAACTACGAGCGCGTCGAGATAACCTGACAGTACGCGAGCCGTGTCTTCAATCGTTTCGCCCGTGCAGATTTGCAGATCGTTCGGTCCGTAAGCTACCGGTGTCGCACCCAATTTGATTGCCGCGACGCTGAAAGCAGTGCGCGTGCGCGTCGAGGTTCGTTTGAAGTAGATGCCGATAGCCCTTCCGAGCAATGGGGGCACACTCACTCCATGTGTGGCAATCTCCAGTGAGCGATTTACCAGCCAGGCAAGGTTCTCTGGTCCAATCTCACTAAGAGAAAGCAGATGTCTCGCGGTGACAATACGCGGCGCCACACTCGTGGTCATAAATTTTCCCCTTAGAACTGTTGCAGCTCGTCGTGAAGTATCCGGTAACACTCGCACGAATTAGACTCGAGCCCGGCGCGGTCGAGAATCACGATGTGACCGCGGCTGTAACGAATCAACCCGGCATTCAGCAGCGTCCGAGCAGCCATCGTGACCGCCGTCCGCGGCACGCCCAGCGCATTGGAAATATTTTCCTGCGTAAGATTGAGCGTGTCTGTATGCGCGCGATCCTGAGCGATGAGCAACCAGCGGCTGAGGGCTTTCTCGATCGTGTGAAAACGGTTGCAGATGGACAACTGCGCGATCTGCGCAATCAACGCGTTGGTATAGCTGAGCATGTGTTCGTGAAGTCGCTCACCGCGGTCGAATTCCTGTCGTAAGACCTCGGCCTTAATCCGAAACGCATCGACAGGAATTTGGACCGCGACTTCGTAGGAGATCATTCCCTTCTTCAAGATGGCCGGAAGCCCGACTGCTCCCTCTCTGCCAACCATCGCGAGCTCTACTGTCGAACCGGTTTCGGTCGCCGAAAGCAGCGAAAGCAGACCCTTAACCGGAAAGTAGACGTGCTGGATCAGATCGCCGGTTATGTAGACCACCTTGCCTTTTTCCAGGTGGATGCTCTCGAGTTGCGGCTGAATGCGCGCGAACTCCTCGTGAGGCAGCGCCGCCAGAATTCGGTTTCCGATACTGACTGTTCCCAATGCCACACCCATAGTCTTAGATCACCAGGCGTAACTGAATAGCGAGCATGTTCAGGAATAACGTTTCGTTCGAGTGGAGGAAGAAGTGTTTGCCGGGTAACATTCGCAGCGTAAACGATGAGCTCGTTTGCACACGCCAAGCTTCCAGGTTCTGGCGTGGCACATCAGCGTCCTGGAAACCACCAAACGCGCTAATTGGACATGGGAGCGGTGCGGCTTGGCTGTACTCATACGTGTCGCAGATCGAAAAATCCGCTCGCAGGATTGGCAGCATCATTTCCATCAGCTCAGGATGTTCGAGCACCTCACGCGGAGTGCCGTCGAGCTGATGTAACTCCTGCATCAACTCGCTCGTTGGCAGGTTATGAAGCGGACGGTGACAACTGTTCAATTGCGGCGCCGAGCGACTCGAAATAAATAGGTGCAGTGGTAACGCGCGGCGTTCGCGCCTGAGCAAACGCGCCAGCTCGAAAGCCACGAGCGCGCCCATGCTGTGACCAAAGAACGCGAATGGTTCCTTGAGAGGTGCAGAACCTAATAGGTCCACGAGTTTTGAGAGACTGGTGAGTGGACGTTCCTGTCTGCGTTTTCCACGGCCTGGCAGTTGAATCGCCACCACTTCGATGTGGGACGGAAGCTTGTCGGCCCAGCTTCGATAAACCATGGCGTTCGCGCCGGCATATGGGAAGCAGAACAAACGCAGACTTGCCTTCGGATTGGGCTTGAAATAATGGAGCCACTGGTTGACCGGCGGCGCTTCGGTTTGAATCAGCATAACGAGTCGATGCGCGCGCCGGGATCTGCAACGATCGCGTGCAATAAGTTTTGGAAACGATCGAGAAGACACCTGATGATGTGGGCGGCGAAGAGGTCTTTGTTGTACTGCAGCTCGCCGGACAGTCGTCCTTCTGTTTCTGTCATACGAAGCGCGAGATCGAAGTTGCTTGTTTCGCTTTTTGAGTCGACGAGTGAGAGTTTCAGTCCATCAACTGCCGCCTTCGGTAAGGGATCGTCCTGAAACACCAGCATCACTTGAAAAGGGTCACACGATGCACCCTGGCGCGCATAGGTGTCGAGCGTTGCGTCGCGAGCGCGCGCAAGCAGCTCGAGAAACGTGGGATTGCCGGAGAGGTTCGTGCGCAAAGTGATGTTACTGGCGAAAAGACCGATCAGGTTTTCGGAACAATGATTTCGATTGGCGATAGTTGTTCCGATGAGGATGTCTTTCTCGCCGCTGTGCTTCTGTAAAAGCAGTTGAAATGCCGCGAGCAAGGTCATGAAAATCGTCGCACCCTCGCGTTGGCCCAACTCCCTCAATTGTCCACTCAGATCGTCGCTCAGTGAAACAAAGTCTCGCTCGCGGCTCTGTGAAAAGTCAGTTGCCGGTGACGGTACTTCTTCTTGCAGACATTGCCGCTGCCAGACGGCGAAATCCGTATATTGAATTGGCAAGGTTGTAAGCGGTGCAGGCGCGCCCGCAACGAACGCTGCGTAAAGAACAGCGATCTCGCGCACCAAAATGGACATGGACCAACTATCGGCGATGATGTGATGCATTGAGAGCTGGAGTACGTGCTCGTCTGTTTCCAAACAAATCAACGACGTCCGGAACGTTGGGCCAGTTTGCAGGTTGAATGGTCGCGCGGCTTCTGCAGCGACCAGACGGCGCACCTCGATCTCACGCTTCGCATCTGGCAGAGAGGTGAGATCAGTAAGCGGGAGCGGCCAGTACGAAGGAGTCGGATGGACTGACTGGAAGGGCCGACCGTCTGCGGTAACATCGAACGTCGTGCGCAACACTTCCTGGCAGCGCACGATTGTCGCCACTGCACGCTTGAGCGCCGCAATGTCCAACTTCCCTTCCAATCGCACTGCGGTGGCGAGATTGAAAGCAGAGCTTAACGGCTCGAGTTCATAAAACGCCCACAAGCGTTCCTGCGCGTACGCGAGCGGCGCACGCGGCGAGCGGATCTGCCGCCGCGGAATCACACTCGCGTGCAAATCCGGCTCGCTCTTAACTAGTTGGACCGCTTCACTCATAAAGGGTCATTGTAGGGTGGCCCTCCGTGGCCACCCGTTGTGAATGGGCGAAGACGGGTGGCCACGGAGGGCCACCCCTACAAAACTCTGCCTCAGTTAGTCGCTGGTAAGAATTTTTCGAGCAGGGTGCCGCGTTTCTGTTTGGACGCCAGCCCGACCACCAGTTGCGCGAGGGCGAGATCGAGGACGCCCAATCCGAACGGGCTGAAGATCGTTACGGCTTGCGGGTCTTTCTTCGCAGGCGCGGTCCCTTCCAGAATTTCGGCAAGCGTGCAGCGTATGAACTCCCTGCCGCCGGTCCATTGCTCCGCGAGATGGATCGAAGTCTGTGCGCGACAAACATGCGCTACATCGTCGACTACGTTATCGCTGGAGAGAATTACTTCCGGCGAGAGATCGCGCAGCGAGACGTGGAGAATGACACTGCCAGGAGCACACTCCGATATCGAAGCAATGTGAGGCGTAGTTGCCGACGTCGCAATCGAGATCAACTTCGCCGCGCGCAGCACACCCGATAACTCGCTTTTCACTTCAACCTCGACATCCGCACTCAAACGTCTCCACTTTTGTTTGAACTGCTCCGTCCGTCCGGCATCAACGTCGAACGCGTAGAAACTCCTGATTGAAGGCCAAACAGCCCGCAGAAACCGTGTCACCTCGAAATTGATCGGTCCACAACCGATGATCCCCACTTCTGAGGGCGGCTCCTCAGGCCCACTCAAATGCATCGCAGCGAGAGTCGCGCTGGCCGCAGTGCGCTTCGCACTCACAAGCGAGCCCTCCATGATCACTTGCGGCCATCCTGTTTGCGCCGAGTTCAATATGATCACTGCGGACGCGCGCTCCAGACCTTTCTCAAGGTTGGCCGGAAACGATGAGATCCATTTCATGCCGGCGACGCCGAATCCATCTCCGAGATACGCGGGCAACGCGATGATCCGGCTTCGCTCGTCGGCTGGAAAACGCAGAAACAGCGAATGAGGCAACGAGCTGTCGCCTCTACCGTGCGCCTTGTATGCGGCAGAGATGGCTTCGATGACCTGTGGCTCGCGTCCCTCCAGGAGAACGCGCACGTCGTCACCATTGAGAGTTAGTATGTCACGGCTCGCCATTTTAATTGGTCCTCGATCTTGTAAATTCTGCAATCATGACATCTTGTCTAACAAGTGGGACCAGGATGTCAGGTAGATGTAATTTACAAGACTATTCCGAGTTCTCAGGTCCACCAGATAAATTCGTTGCTGAAGTTCAAACCCATGAAGCAGGTGAGCAGCAGCCGGCTTTCCGGCACGGTTGTATTTCCTCGCACCACTGCATGGACCAGATTGCCATTGATGACGCAGAGATCGCCGGTCTCAACAGCGAGTGTGAGCGATGGATATTCCTCCACCAACTCCACCGGATAAGGATAACCAACTCCGCTTAGACCAAGATCGTCACGTGTTTCATCATCCGGCTCCACGTTCCAGACCCGAAGCTGTCCGGAACCTTTCTGTACCGACGCATACACGTTGAGAGCTATCACCCGATTCACTTCCTGAATCTCAAAATCCGCTTGCACCGGATCTCTTACTTGCGCAAGGTCTTCGTGCGGCTCGAGTAGGAAAGCACCGATGTTGTTCCAATACACTGCTTTCGAATCACCAGCCGGAAGTCCATCGAGACTGGCAGCCCGAACACTCAAATTGGTTTTTGAGGCGATCGCGTTCCTGAACGCCGCTATCGGATTGATCGTGCCGGCATACACACTCTCGACACCGTCTCGGCACGCCAAAGCCTCGTGCAAATACGTCAGCGTCGGTTTGCCATAATGCGAAGCGCCAATGAGATATGCCTCGACGCCGCCGGCGCCTTTTCCATATCTTGGCACTCTCGCCGACGAACCCCAGAAATTTGACACGATTCGACGACATGCATCCGGCGATACAAAACCATGTACGTGATACGCCGCAAGGTTTCCGCTGAGCACTTGAAGCACGGTCGGAACGTCTACCGGCCCGGTAGTCTCCTCGATGCGAAACACTTCTTCCGCTAAGGAAATCCCGGTTATTCGTCGAGCGCTCTTTAATGCCGTATTTAACATGGCCTATTGTCCATGAGCGGTAAAAAATTTATTCGAAGCTTGTGAGGCGGTTGAAACTACAACGGGACGATTGCGATGCAGTAACTTGCGGCGACGATGTAACGCGCCGAGAATTGCCGGCACAGGACTGATAATGCGTTCGACCTGGTCCAAGTTCGCCTTACATTCCTGTTTCACGCGCGGCATTAGCGTCCAGTGAGAAAACGGTCGCAGATGGTGTTCCTGGTGATAGCCGTCATTAAAGCACAGGGCGTTATAGATCCGGCCGTAGTAACTAACCGAGTTGGCATAACGGTTCGCGGGCTGCGCGCCGTAGTGTTCGTAATAGTTCTGTATGTTGACCAGGGCCAGCGATAAATAGAACGCCGGCAAGTAGCAGAACAAGGTCCACTTCCACGAGATCGTCAGGAACAAGCAGAGCGCGAAGAAGTGAGTCATCCGATCGAGTTGCACCTGCCGCAGCTCCCGGGCGCGTCTTGACGATCGTTTTGCGAGGAGGGTCATGAGATCCTGCTCGTGAGCACCCAAACGCCATAAACGGATGATTGACAACTGTGTGCGGCCGAGGCCCAGCAGTGTTTCGATCGCTCCGAGGAATGCGTACCGAAACACGCCTGCATGCTCACCTCCTGTTCCATCACGAAAAGTCGAAGACGTATCTTTCGTCTTTCCGTCAGGTCCCGGCTGGTCGTTGTTGTATCGATGATGGTTGCGCACATGCGTCAGCTGGTAAACCTGCACTGACTGTCCGATGTTCACAGAATTGAGCATCGATACGAATCGATTCAACAACGGCGAGTTGAACCAGGCGGTATGAGTGAACAAGTGAGAGATTACGATGATGTTATAAACAGACATGAAAACCAGCAGCGCAAAACCAGCGGCCCAACCGAGCATTGACGATCGTTTCCAAGTAATCGCCAACACGAGCGTAGTCACGAATTGCGCAATGCTCAGCACGAGCAGGACGGCATCACGCTTACTGTACTTCCAGATCTTCATCACCCCACTCCATCGAGAAGGTACGACTCGAGTTTTCCACGCCGGCGGACGTCCAGCGTGGCGCAATGGAAAGAGCCGCCAAAGCTGTTGAAGTTTCGAAAATTGCAGGGAATCGGGGTGAAGCCCCAACTCTTCAGTGCTGCAATCATCGGTTCGTCCTGTCGCTCAACCACGATTCTTTTTTCATCGAGGCTGAGAATGTTCATGTTGATCCACTTGCTGGTCATGTAAAGCGGGTGCTCGTCCGGGATGACGGGTGTGGGCGCGTGAAAAACATCCCAGCCCTTGAAGATGCTCGGCACTTTCGGAACGCGTTCGGGATTGATGAGTAATTTACCCGGCGCCAACGGGACCAGCGTGGCGTCGATGTGCATCGGGTGTGAATCGGCAAACTCAAAGATATGAATCCGGTAAGGGTCTCCTAAATGACGGCGAAGCCACGCAATGCCAAAGTCGTTCGTGACGTTACTCTTCTGGCCGATGATGTCTCGACCACAACGAATAAAATCGGCAGCATCGAAGGTGGGCTCGAATTCGGTGATGGCGAGCCGTGGCGGATCGCCATTGGTCGGCTCGGTCCACTCGTAGTCGTACAATTCGTCTTTTAATTCAGGGGTGGGAGCAGAAGTCCATTTAGCTCCCTGTTTGAAATATTCCTTTAGCAATGGCTTGAAAGCGGCCGTGCCGTAGTGACGTGAGCGCCAGGCGAGGGGACATTCGATGATCTCTTCGCCAATCACCAGCAACACGTCGCGTGGCATCGCGTCGTAAAGTCCGGTGCTGGACCATCCCGGTCCTCCATACTGCTGAAGATGATCTCTGAGCTCCGGCCGGCGCACACTGACGCCTTCTTCTTCGAGGATGTGGACAAACTCGTCGAGCTCCTGCTTCGCCAGGGCGATTTGTTCGGTGGGAAAAGGTTTGCCGGCATTGTCTCGAAACGTCTGACGCCGATCTTGCGGCAGCGGTGCCTCAAGGGCGACGTGATACGACGGAAAAGCTGCGCCATCTACCACGCCCACAATTACTTCTTCGAGTAGATCCCACTCGTTATACGAGCTGACGGGACAGTTCTGCGGTTGCATGAGGGTTGCAGTGCCTGTATTCATATGTCTCTCTTGTTTTTGTGTAGTTGTTCATCCACAGATTACACAGATTGGACTCTGTGTAATCTGTGGATAGTGCTGTTTTCGTTGGTGCGGCTGGAAAGATCTCGGAGCCGCACGAGGTGTTGCAGGCTGTCGAGAACGGAAGTGGTATCAATTCCAAAATCAATGAAGCAGGCTACTTCGTCAACGCCGATCTGCTGCAAACGAGCCATGAGGTCGAGGCATTTCTCCGGCGTTCCGATCAGCGAGGCGGTCTGGTAGTAACGCTCAAACGCAAACTCCACTAAGTCGTCGATATATTCCGCACCGATGTCAACCTTGATGTTGAGGCTCTTGGTCATCGTTTCGATCAGACCAACGTGCGCTTTGAGATAGTTGCATAAAGGCGTGCGCGCCTTGCTCAACACAAAATCGAGGTTTTCGCCGACGAAGGTATGCAGCATCAACGTCACCTGACGAGTCGCAGGATCGTGCCCGTGCTGAGCAAGACTCTGGCGATACATCGCAATTTTAGTCGCGACTTCATCAACTGACTGGCCCAATAGTGCTGTCAGGATATTGAAACCGCGCTCACCGGTGCTGACGAACGTTTCCGGATCGCCACTGCACGTGATCCATATCGGCAATTCGGGTTGTATCGGTCGCGGCAGAACCTGCAACTGCGTCTCACTGCCTTTGCCGTCTCGTGCGGTGATCGACTCACCACGCCAGAGACGCTGCACCTCCGCGATGCCACGCCACATCGCTTCTCGCTTCTGCGCGTATCTCTCGGGAAAGAAAGCAAAGTCGTTGGGTATCCAGCCGGAGGTGAACGAGATACCGGTGCGCCCGTGCGAGAGGTTGTCAACTATGGCCCACTCTTCCGCGACTCGAATCGAATGATGTAGCGGCATGACGACGCTGCCCGCACGCAGCTTAACCTGTTGCGTGATCGTCGCGAGCGCGGCATTCAAAACAGACGGGTTGGGATAGAGACCACCACTCTCGTGAAAATGTCGCTCAGGTGTCCAGACAGCCGAGAACCCATTGCGATCGGCAAACTTCGCGCCTTCCAAATAAAGCTGGTATTTGTCTTCGCCGGGACGGAGATTATCGGCAGCGAAGAAGAATAGACTGAAGTCGATAGGCTTCACGCGGCTCGCGTCGCCATTCTGCGGGGCAGTCATCTCCGCTGTTGCGAGTGGCTCTTCGTCCTGCGTCTCATCTTCATCGATCATTGCCATCAGCTCATTCATTTGACTCTGGTCAAGTTTCGTTAATGACAAATCGATCTCGGTCTCCTCTTCCATTGCGGGAGCCGGTGATCGTTTCTCTGGTTGCTTGTCGGTGGCGATGCCGGCCATCTCCGCTACTGTCGGGTGTTGGAAGATCTGTTGCGGCGTCAGATGAATGCCGGCACGTTTGGCTTGCGCGATGATTTGAATTCCGAGCACGGAGTCACCGCCGAGTTCGAAGAAGTTGTCGTGGATACCGACCTGTTCGATGCCAAGCATGTTCTGGAAAATCTCTACCAGAGTGCGCTCGACTTCGTTCTGCGGCGCTTCGTAGTTCGCCAACGACGCGGGTCGAGGATGCATAGTCGCAGGCCGCGCTACCTCAATCTGCTTGATCTCTTCGATCACGTCCGCAGTGGTGATGGAGCTCATCTCAGCGATTGAAGCCTGTAAATCTCGCGCCGAGACGACGACCTGAGGCGGAATGGGATTCGAGAGGATGCGCTTGAAAGCCTCTATTCCTTCGTGCGGCAGGATGCCTTCGCGCAGCGCTCTCTGATAGACGCCCGTCTTGTCCGTTTCGGCGGTATTAGGCGCGGCGATCTTCTTTTTGGCCGTCGCCTGGTTCGGTGTGGCGAGGGCACGGAACGTTTCCGCAGCATCGTTCACGCGCTTCTGACTAAACCCATCGATAACCACACTCTCAATCCCGTTCTCATCCATCAGAATGATGTCGAACGTGATCGTTTCCTCTTGTGGAAGATCGTCGCGGAATTTGATGTGAGCAAAGATTTTTCTCGGGAGCGGCTGCTTCACGGTAAGTCGCGTGTACGACATCGGAAGATAATTTCCGCCGCTCACGAGGTAATGCTTAGCGGTTCCGGTGGCGCGGTCCAACAACGCTGGATGCAGCTTGAATTGCGCAAAATCGGCAGCAAACTCGTCGGGAAGCTCGAATGTAGCGAGCAACTCTTTTTCACCTAAGTTTACGTGCTGCAAACTCTGCCACCGCGGTCCCAAATCAGGATCAAACTCATACTCATCAGTGATGGCGATCTCCTGCCTGGCACAGCGAGCGCGTATCGCCTCGAGGTCGTGATGGCGCGGCGGCTCCGATGGCGTAAAACTGATCTCACCGATCGCATAATCCTGCCAAACAGGTTCACTGCCGTTTTCGCTCGGGAGCTCGCCGATGACGCGAAATTGATATCCATCGCCATCCTTCTCGAGAACGGTTCGCACCTCGCGTGTCTCGTCGTCGCGCAAACCGAGCGGGGCGAGAAAAAACGCCTGGCTAATTTCGATAGTGCTGGTCTCGTCACGCGTACTCTCGCGACGCTCAAAAGCAGCCCGGGCCATCTCGAGATAAGCCGTGCCGGGCATGATTGCGGCGCCGACAATGCGATGATCGTCGAGCACCCAATGAGTCACCGGACTGATGCTCGTGGCATACACTGCCTGGTCCACAGTTTCCGATAGCTGTCGATCGAGTAGCGGATGGCCAGTGTCAGATTCCACACGGTCCTCACGCAGTCCAAACTGTGCGGCAGTGTTGATTAGCATGCCGACTTCGGCCCATGCGTCCCAGTTGATCGAAACGGCAGGCGTCGCGGTACGCGCCGAGAAGTCGTGCGCAAAGGCATCAAGGAAAGCGTTCGCAGAACAGTAGTCGGCGTGGCCAAAGCCGCCGAGAATCGAGCTGCGCGATGAACAGAGCACAAGAAAATCCAGTGGCGTCTGCGCGAAGAACATATCGAGCATACGTGTGCCGTTTACCTTTGGCGCAAACACGTCCTCGGCTGTCTCGGGCTTCATCAGTTGCATCACGCCACCGCCGGGAACACCCGCCGTATGAATCACACCATTGATTGGACCAAGAGATTTACGAGCTTCTGCAACAGCCGCCCCAAATTGCTCTTTATCGGCGACGTCAGCACTCAGGATCAGAACTTCAGCCCCGAGCGCTTCGAGCCCACGCACGCGCTCGATCTTGCGGCGCGTCGCATTTGAGTCCAGCTCTGTTGCCAGCACATGGTCCCACTCTGCACGTGGTGGCAGCGGCGTGCGTCCAACCAGCGCCAACCGCGCGCGTGCTTCCTGCGCGAGATAATGTGCAAACTCCAGCGCCATTCCACCGAGACCACCGGTGATCAGATAAACTCCACGTTGCCTCAGGCGTGGTGATTTCGTTTCAGTCTGGTCCAGGCGCAGCGGCTCAAATGTCTGGATCCAGCGATGAGCACCGCGATACGCCACTACGCTCTCTTTCTCATCAGAAACGCATTCCGCGATCAGTTGTTTACACAGCCGTTCGAGATTGCCCCCAACCACTACGTCTACACTCCGGCACAAGACGTGTTCGTACTCCTGCGGGATCACACGGCACGGACCGAGGGCCAATGCCTTCTCGGGACACAGCTTCTCTTCGCCGGTAACATCATGCATGCCATCAGAGATCACGCACAGGTGCATCGAGTCACGCGTGCCGTGTTCTTCCAAAGCCTGCGCGAGGTATACCAGACTGTAGAAACTTCGTTGCTGAGCTTCCTCGACGTTCAGCGTTCGCGCCGATGGTCCGGTTACATTCCAGAGATGAAGAATCCGCCTCGGCTTCAAGCCATTTGCGGCGAGCTCGTTCAGCAACATCAGATAATTGGTGCGGTCTGCCGGATTGATTGCGTAAACACGCTCGTCAATCTGGCGAAAACTCTTCCCTGCCTTGACGGTGACAACACTTCGACCTGCAACTCGAAGTTGTCGCGCCAATTCCATACTGACGCCACACTCGTCCTCGAACAGAAGCCAAACCGCGCTGTCGCTGGGATCACTCTCGACGTCCGGCACGCGCTTCCACGAAGGAACGTAAAACCATTCAGCGATATCGGTGCGCCGCGTTGTCGACTTGTCCTCCGCATGAGTGTCTTGAGCGCACCCGAGGTGCGGTGGGTCAATCCAATAGCGCTGGCGCTCGAATGGATAGGCCGGCAGATGGACGCGCTGCCGATGCTCACCTTCAGAGAGCCGCGACCACTTCACGTCCACGCCCGATAGCCATAAACGTCCGAGCGTCGTCAGCAGGTACTCGAAATCCGGCCCAGACTCGCCCGGATGTCGCAAAGAGTTGAGGACGATGCGCGTGGTTCCCTTCAATGGATGGTGCCGCAGCAGCGTGCTCAACGTCCGCCCTGGTCCAACTTCGAGAAACACGCGATCTCGATCTGCAAACAGCTCAACAATCCCGTCGTTGAAACGTACGCAGTGGCGCAGGTGCCGTCCCCAGTATTGCGGGTCCGTCGCTTCTTTCGCATCTATCCACTTGCCTGACAAGTTTGACAGGTAAGGAATCTGCGGGGCGTGCAACTCGATACTCGCGACTCTGGTAACGAACTCGTCCACTATTGGATCCATCATTGCCGAGTGAAACGCGTGCGACGTGTGTAAACGGCGGCTTACGAGATTGGTCCCTTCGAGCTCTTTCTCAAATTCATCAACCGCACTGACAGGACCAGAGACCACGCAGAGCGATGGCGCATTTACCGAAGCAATGGACAGTTCCCTTCCTTCGATTAGCGTCTGCACCTCATCCTCTGCCATTGATAAAACAAGCATCGCTCCGGGCGCCACGCTCTGCATCAAACGCCCGCGGATTGCTACCAGCCCAAGCCCATCTGCGAGCGTCATAACACCTGACAAACAGGCCGCGACATACTCGCCAATGCTGTGCCCGATCATCGCCGCCGGTGTTACACCCCACGATATCCACTGTTGCGCCAATGCATACTCGATAACGAACAGCGCGGGCTGTGTAACTACCGTTTGCTTCAATCGCTCTGACGCATCCTCTGCAAAGAGCACCTCGCGTAGATCGAATCCAAGCTGCGGTCGCAGAATCTCAGCGCAGCGATCTACTTCCTCACGAAAGACTGCCTCGTGCTTGTACAACTCCGCACCCATTCCCGTGTACTGCGATCCCTGGCCGGGAAACATCATCACGACCGGACGCTCACGCGGCTCCTGCAAGCCGGTAAACACTTGCCGGTGGTCCAACGTCGAAAGCGCGCGCACACCATCAGCCGTATCGTGGCAAACGGCAATCCTTCGATAGTCAAAAGCTTTACGTCCGTGTTGCAGGGTGTAAGCGACGTCGGCGAGATTTGTCTCCGGATGCTCTTTGAGGTGTGAGATCAAATTGAGCGTGGTGCCGTCGAGAGCCGTGGCAGACTTTGCTGACAGGACCAGCAACTGCGCCGCGCGATCCGACTTTTCACTCAACTCAATCGGCGCCTCTTCAACGACGACGTGCGCGTTTGTGCCACCAATACCGAATGAGCTGACGCCCGCGCGGAGAGGTGTGCCGTCCGTGGTCCATGGTCGCAGCGCAGCATTGACGACAAAAGGTGTCTCATCAAAATTGATTCGTGGGTTTGGACGCTCAAAGTGAAGACTAGGCGGCAGCTCGCGATGTTTGAGCGCCAGCACTGTTTTGATGAGGCCGGCCACTCCAGCCGCCGCGTCGAGGTGACCTATGTTGGTCTTGACTGAACCGAGCGCGCAGAATCTTCGTTTGTCCGTCGCCGATCGAAAGACTTCTGTTAAAGCCTCGACCTCGATCGGATCGCCGAGTGTGGTTCCGGTGCCGTGTGCTTCCACATACGTGATTGTTTCGGCCGGAATTCCGGCAACCATCTGCGCTTCGGCAATCACTTCCACCTGCCCGCGCACGCCCGGCGCTGTGTAACCGACTTTCAGCGAGCCATCGTTGTTAATCGCGGAGCCGCGAATGATGGCATCGATTGTGTCGCCGTCAGCGAGAGCGTCTTCCAACCGCTTGAGCACCACGATCCCGGCGCCACTGCCATCGACCGTGCCATCCGCACTCGCGTCGAAAGCGCGGCAATGGCCATCTGATGAGAGGATGCCGCCGGTCTGATGCAGATAACCGTTTACTGGCGGTGCAGAGACTGTCACGCCCCCGGCCAAGGCCATGTCGCATTCGCCGTTGAGCAGGCTTTGGCAGGCGAGGTGGACGGCAACTAATGAGGTTGAGCATGCAGTCTGCACAGTGAGCGCTGGTCCTTTCAGATTCAGCTCATATGCAACTCGAGTTGTTAAGTGATCGACGCGGTTGTGAATGGAAGTCTGAAGACTGCCGACCTTCTCGATGAGTTGCCGGTGTGGCAGGAGATTAAAGAGCAAATAGGTGTTGATGCTCGAGCCGGCGAAGAAACCGATTGGACCATCGTAACTCTCGGAGGTGTAGCCCGCGTTCTCCAGCGCGTGCCAGGCGCATTCAAGCAGAACGCGACGCTGCGGATCCATCGTCTCCGCATCGCGCGGGCTGAAGCCGAAGAAATTCGCGTCGAAGAGGTCACTGCCTTCTAACACGCCCTTGGCCTTGACGTAGCTCGGCGCGCGCAGTTGAGCCTGGTCCACGCCTGCTCTAATCAACTCCTGCTCTGAGAAGAAAGAGATCGACTCGACCCCACTGCGAAGGTTGTACCAGAACTCATCGACGCTCGCCGCACCGGGGAATCGACCGGCCATTCCGATAATAGCTATCTTCATGCTTGCTCTCCTGCCCGAGGACTTCTCTGTGCAACCTCTGTGTTCTCTGTGTCTCTGTGGTTAATGAGTGGTTAGAGAAAAACAACCACAGAGACACAGAGAACACAGAGGTTGCACAGAGAAGAAATTCTAATCTTTTGAAATGCTGCGACGTTCTGCTGCCTGCCTTCGTCTTTCCGCGCGCTGGTGGACCTTCTGGAGGTTGGGGCGTTGGCTGTTTAGATTGGCGAAGTATTGGGCCAGCGAGGCGACGGTCGGGTGTTTGAATAGCTCCACGATCGAGAGGTCGTGATTGAAAGCCGCGCGCAGCTCCGCGTGCACTTTGACCATTAGGATCGAGTGTCCACCAAGGTCGAAAAAGTTATCGTCTCTTCCGACCCGTTCCACTTGCAGCAACTTCTGCCAAATGTCCGCGATGATCTGCTCTGCTTCGTTTCGTGGTGTCACGTATTTTTTAGAGGGCACCCTATCCTGGTCAAGTGCTGGCAAAGCATTGCGATCGACTTTGCCGTGGCGCGTCAGTGGTAGTGCATCGATGAATACAAACGTCGTTGGAACCATGTACTCGGGTAAACTCTGCCGCAGCAGCCCACGCAGCTCGTCAGTGAGAGTTTCCGACGCGCTCCGCGGCACCACGTAACCTACCAATTGTTCCTCACGCACGACGACGACCGTGTGGCGCACGTTTTCATGCTGAGCAAGTACGCTTTCAATCTCACCCAGCTCGATACGATAGCCGTGCAGTTTTACCTGTTCATCAAGACGACCGAGAAATTCGAGACTGCCTTCCGGCTGAAAACGTGCGCGGTCGCCAGTTCGATATAATCGTGAACCCGGTGTCGCGGTGAATGGATCGGGAAGAAATCGAGCGGCGGTTAAATCAGGTCGATTCAAATATCCGCGTGCGAGTCCATAGCCACCGATGTAGAGCTCGCCGTCGATTCCCACCGGCACCGGCTGGAGCTGATCGTCGAGAACGTACACCTGCACGTTCGGGAGTGGACGGCCGAGGCTTGGCTGCGAGCTTTGCACTTCACACGACGTCGCATCCACCGTGCACTCGGTTGGTCCATAAACATTGAAGAAGCGCGTTGCAGTCTGCGCTGACAGTGATGTCCAAAGTGTTGAATCAAGCGCTTCGCCGCCAACCAGGACCAAAGACGGACTCAGCGGGCCAGCCTCGAGCAGGAGCTTTAGTTGCGATGGCGTGCAGTCGAGCACCTCGAGAGAGTGCTCGTTGATGAAGTCACGGAGTCGTGTGGCATCAGGACGTAACTCCTCGGGCACGATGTAAAGCGTGTGCCCGCTGAGCAGTTGGACCAGTTGCTTCACTGAGGCGTCGAAGGCAAACGGAGCGTTGAGACCGACATGCAGGTGTCGATCTGCCGGATAGATCGAATGCCGCAAAGCGTAAGCCAGGTTTACAGCCGAATGATGCTGGATCATCACGCCTTTCGGCTCGCCCGTCGAACCGGAGGTGTAGATCACGTAAGCCAGATTTTCAGACGTTACGTGCGGCAGCGGGAACGACACATTACGCGCTTCGATTTCGTCTACGTACAAAACCTCGGCGACACACGCCACCGGCAAACTCGGGGCTAGCCGCCGTTGCGTCAACAGAACGCATACGCGCGCATCCTCGAGCATGAACTGAATTCGTTGTGACGGGTACGTCGGATCGAGCGGCAGGTACGCGCCGCCGGCTCTCAAGATTGCCAGCACACCCACGATCATTTCGAGACTGCGTTCTACATAGATGCCAACGATCACTTCCGGCCCGATGCCGTGCGCACGCAGGTGGGTAGCCATCGTCTCGACACGTTCATTCAATTCCGCGTACGTCAGTTTCTTGTCTGCATAGACCACTGCGTCTGTGTCAGGCGTCTGCTCGACCTGTGCGGCAAAGAGATCGTGTAAACAACGCTTCTCGGCGAAGGGAACGTGAGTGTGGTTGAATTCTGAGAGTAATTGCTTCTCTTCCTCGCTCAGGATTTCCAACTCGGCTAATGAGGTTTCCGGATTCTTGAGTGTGTGTGCGAGTAAGGTACTCAGGCGACCAGCGAGTCTGGCGTCACCTCTGACTTCGAGTAGGAGCGAGTCAGCAGTCTGTGCGCAAGAGAGTTTGACGTCAAAGCGATCCGCGTTGCTGTATAGCTTGTATAAGGAAAACAAAACGTCACCGGCATGTCGTGCGGCAGGCCAGTGGGTAAACTCGAAAGAGAATGGACAGTAAGGTTCCGATTCCTCTCGGGACCATTCGAAATAATCCTGCCACGCGCGCGCGTCAGCGACAGTCTTCTCCGTAAGCGCCAGCACTTCGGTGAACCGCAAGTTTGACGAGAGCCTTGCGGTTATGGGCAGCGACCTGGCCAGTGGACCAAGCACCTTATTAAGCTCTTCAAACTCTCGACCATCGTAGATATTGCCAATCAGCAGTTCTTCGACTCGCGTCAGCCGCCACAGTAATGATTGCCAACAGGCAAGCAGCCATACCTCTGGAGTCTGATGGTAGCGCCGGGAGATGAATTCGAGTTGCGAGGCGACTTCAGGTGTCAACCGGAACGAGGTTGTGCTCGTTGCAACTGGCAGTGTCTGACTGCAAAGAGTCGCAAGCTTTTGGCTGCGCCAGTATTGACGGCCTTCTTCAGCATCCTGATCTTCGAGCAGTTCCTGTTGCCAGGCGGCGTACTGCACGTAAGGCAAACTTGTATCCGTTAGCATCCCTTTCAGATAACTATCGCAGAGCTCACTGAACAGACGATTAAGCGTGCCGGTGTCAGCAATCAGTGCGGGCATCGTCAAAATCAAAAAGTGAAGATGCGCGTCGAGTCGTAGCAACAAACCTCTTACGAGTGGTCCATGCTCGAAATCGAATGGTGTGTGTGCTTCCTGTTGCGCCAGCTCTTCGACCTGCGACGCGTCACTCAAATCCAGCGTGCGCCAGGCAGGCACAGCATGTTCATTGACAACCTGCACGGAAACTCTCAGCGTGCGAAAAGTCGTGCGCAGCACATCGGACCGCTTAACAATCAAACACATGGCGTCATAGAGCGCTCGCACGTCGAGCTCGCCGTCGAGTCGAATGACACACTGCGACTCGTAACTCGTTCCCTCCTGCTGTAAAGCCCAGAGGTGCCTCTGTTGTTGCGATAATTGAAAGCCCTGAACAACTGCTGTACTCATTTGTTTACTTCTCTACGCCGATGTTTACTGGTTTACGCCGATGTTGCTTGTTTACGCCGATGTTTACTGGTTTACGCCGATGTTTACTGGTTTACGCCGAAGGCGTTCGCTAATTGCAGCCCAGTGTTCGAAGCGAAGCGAGAACCCTGGGTTGCGATTCATAGGAGTAATGGAACCCTGAAAGGGTTCGGCAGTTGGCGAACCCTTTCAGGGTTCGGATCCCTTTTGGTTATTGGTTCCCAAGGTTGTCGCTGGCGCTCCAACCTTGGGCCTGGAATTAGCGAACGCCTTCGGCGTTATCAAACTGGACTGCGCGCGGCGTTATCAAACTGGACCACGCGTGGGGTTATCAAACTGGACCGGATTATCAAACTGGACCGCGCGCGGAGTTACTATCGATAGTTTTTCGAGTTTTGATTTTGTGCGTTGCTTCTTCTCGTCAAACATCTCCAGCAAATGAACCGGCGTGTCGATCGACGCAAGGACGCTGGTCAGAATGTTATTGAAATGCCGGATCATGCGCTCGATGGTGGTCGCTTTGAAGAGGTCGGTGCTGTAACGTATCGAGCCTTTGAGTCCTTCGTCTGTTTCTTCCATCGTCAGGGTCAAGTCAAAGGCCGTCGTTCCTTCATCTATGTCGAGCGTGCGCACCACGAGCCCGGGCAGCTCCAGTTGCTGCGGCGTATGCTGAAAAACGAACATGACCTGAAAGAGCGGATTGCGATCGAAAATGCGTTCCGGCTGCACACTCTCGACCAGTTTCTCGAACGGTAAGTCCTGGTGCGCATAAGCGTCGAGCGTTACCTTGCGCACGCGCCGCAGCAACTCCTTGAATGTCGGATTGCCGGAAAATGTCGAACGAAGCACGAGCTGGTTGGTGAAGAAGCCGATGAGGCTTTCAATCTCACTGCGGTTTCGGTTCGCGATGTCGGTGCCGACAACGATGTCGTTCTGATCAGTGTAGCGATGTAATAGAGTCTGCCAGGCTGTCAAGAGTGTCATATAGAGCGTGACGCCCTCGCGCTGGCTGAGCTTGCGTAGCTCGTTTGAGATCTGCGCAGACAATGAAAAGAAACGCCGCGCTCCGCGAAAACTCTGTACCGGCGGCCGTGGATAATCCGTTGGCAACTCCAGCGGCTTGAGACCGGCAAGCCGCCGGCGCCAGTAGTCGAGCTGCTCGTGCAACACCTCACCTTGCAGCCATTGTCTTTGCCACACGGCGAAGTCGGCATACTGGATCGAAAGCTCCACAAGCGGTGCAGGCGTTCCTTCAACAAACGCACGATAGAGCACGGCAACTTCTCGTATGAGAACGCCCATGGACCAACCGTCGGCGATGATGTGGTGCACGGAGAGCAATAACACATGCTCTGTGTCGGCGAGGCGCAGCAACAACGCTCGCAGCAGTGGCCCTTGCGTGAGATCGAAAGGCCGGCGCGCTTCTTCGGAAGCAAGCTGTTGCACAGCGTGCTGCTGTTGCGAGGATGGCAGCGTGCTCAAATCTCGTATTTCTAAAGGAAGCTCGGCAGTCGTGGTGATGACCTGCGTGGCCTGACCCTCAAAAACGTGAAATGTCGTTCGCAGGATCTCATGACGCTGCACTATCTCGTTGAGTGTGGAATTAAACGCAGTGGGATTGAGCGGACCTGAGAGTCGCACTGCCGCTTGAATGTTGTAGGCCGGGTTGCCGGGAACGACTTGATCCAGGAACCAGAGTCGCTGCTGCGCGAATGAGAGTGGTAAAGCGATGTCGCGTGACGCGCGCGGGATGGGCGACGTCGTAGCCGTACCTAACGACTGCTCGATGCGCTCGGCTAGCTGCGCAATCGTTTTCGCTTCGAAGATGCTGCGCAAAGGAATCTCGATCTTGAACATGTCGCGCACGCGTGACATTACCTGCGTCGCCAGCAGTGAGTGTCCGCCCAGCTCGAAGAAGTTATGGTGCACACTCACGCGCGTGCGGTTTAAAAGCTGTTCCCACATCTGCGCCAATTGTTGCTCGACAGGCGTGCGTGGCTCGACGTGAGCGCACTTCAACTCAAGACCTGCCTCTGCCGGATCGGGCAGTGCACGTCGATTTACTTTTCCACTAGAGGTAGTAGGAAATTCCGGCAATAAGACGAAAGCCGCAGGCACCATGTACTCCGGCAAGCGATTTTTGAGCCGCTCGCGCAGCTCTTTGACAAGCAACTCACGGCTGCTCCAAATCGCTTCGGCCGGTCTTTTGATCTGCTGCGAAACAGTTTGAGGATTTCGGCTGGCGTAGAGGTTATACAGATTTGTTTGCTCGAGCATCGCGTCCTGCTGAACGTTGACCGCAAACCCATGCCGGCTCAGCAACTCAGTCACTTGCCTCACGCGACCGTCGAGATCGTGAACCTCCATCACTATCTGCTGAATCTTCGGCCAGTCAGCATCGTCAATCCCGGAGAGGACCTCGAGCTCACCTTTCTCGACGTCAATCTTCAGCAGATCGATCTTCCGCACGCCCTCATCGCGAATCACTTCTGACAAGGTCCTCAACTGGCACGTAAAGCGCTCGCTTGTGAGCCGCTCCGCGATCAACTCGTCAAGCTGCTCCGCTGAAGGCAAACCATTACCGTTATCCTGTTGGCCCATCACAAACTGCTTGACCGTCTCGCTATCAGCAGCCACATCAGCAAAGCGCCCGGAGATCAGCGACACGTTCGGATAGTAGGTAAAGCTTGCCTGCTGAGACACGTTTGACAGCCCACACTCGAACAGCTTTGTGTTCAGTCCGTGAATTTCCGCATTGCGTCGCAAAATCTCAAACACTGGCGGAATCGGCTCAAAGGAATAAATCACTGACTGCGGCGCTAACCGGCTCGCAAAGAGTGTAAAGAGACCGATGTTTGCGCCCACATCAAAGATGCAGGCATCGTTTGGGATCTCAATACCAAAGTCGAGGTAGGTCTTATCTGCAAAGATCTCCTCATACATAAACTCCGTCTCGTTGCGATTGCGGCAAACGATCGTTATCTCGTTTGGCAATTCAAACTGAACCAGGTCCTCGAGTTGCCCTGCCGCTTCTAAACCAAGCAACCGGTTGATTGGCGCGGCGTGCTGTTGATCCGGAACGACATAAGCTACTAACTGCTTGCCACCATTGCTCTCGCGCGCGACGACCACTGCCTGCTGCACGGCCGGATGCTCGCTCAACACCGACTCGATTTCTCCCAGCTCGATGCGGAATCCGCGCAGCTTCACCTGGTGGTCAGTGCGTCCAAGATATTCAATACTTCCATCCGCCAAATAGCGCGCCAGATCACCCGTTCGATACATCCGCGCGCCAGTGGCAAACACATCCGGTAAGAAGCGCTCGGCTGTCAGATCCGCCCGATTCAGATAACCGCGCGCCAACCCAATGCCGCCGATGTACAACTCACCACTCACACCCACAGGAACTACTTGCAGGTTCTTATCCAGCACGTAGATTTGCGTGTTTGCTATCGGCCGTCCGATCGGCACGATCGCCCGCTCCACCGCGCTGCGGCAGTCCCAATACGTCACGTCTACCGATGCTTCCGTCGGTCCATACAAGTTGTGCAACTCCGCCGGCAGCAGCTTCACAAACTTTTCTTTCAACTCATACGGCAACGCTTCACCGCTGCAAATCACTCGTTTGAGACTGCGGCACTCGCCAACTTCCCTTTCCTCCAAAAACACCGCCAGCATCGACGGAACGAAATGCATCGTCGTGATCTCTTCCTGCTTGATCGTTTCCATCAGGTAGTGACTGTCGCCCTGTCCTCCAGGCCGCGCCATTACGAGTCGCGCGCCTGTAATCAATGGCCAGAAGAACTCCCACAGCGAAACGTCAAACGTGTAAGGCGTCTTCTGCAAGACACAATCGATTTCGCTTAGCTGATACGCCTGCTGCATCCACAGCAAGCGGTTGCAAATGCCCTCGTGCGTGATCATCGAACCCTTGGGGTTACCCGTCGAACCCGAGGTGTAGATCACGTAAGCCAGATTGCCGGGAACGGTATTCGTAGCCGCATTCTCTTTGCTTTCACGCGCTATCTGATCCCAATCCGCATCAAGACAGATCACATCAACAGAAACAATCTCGCGGAACCGTTGCGCGGTCAGGACCACTCGTATCCCTGCTTCCTCGATCATCAAGCGCAGTCGCTCTCGCGGATACGACGGCTCCAAAGGCACATAAGCCGCCCCAGCTTTGAGTATTCCCAACAATCCGATCACCATTTCCAGCGATCGCTCCAGACAAATCCCCACGAGAGTTTCTGGTCCAATGCCGATGGAGCGCAGGTGATGGGCTAGCTGGTTCGCGCGCTCGTTCAGCTCTTCGTAGCTGAGTCGTTCATCGTTGTACACAAGCGCGGTCGCTCCCGGCGTGCGTGCCGCTTGCGCCTGGAAGAGCTCGTGCAGGCTCGCTGCGCGTGGGTACCGAACTTCGGTCTCATTCCATTCGCTAACAACAAGATGCCGCTCGTCATCGCGTAGCATGTTGAGTTGCGAGATTCGCTGGCGCGGATCGGCGATCGCGCTTTCCAGCAGCGTTTCGAAATGGGAGGCGAGACCGCTGATGGTTTCGGCATCGAAGCGGGCCGGGTTGTACTCCCAGGAAGCAGTCAAACTTCCATCGGTCTCTTTCAGAAAAAGAACGAGGTCAAACTTAGGTGCGGTGGTTTCGAGCTCTAACTGCTCCACGCGCACGCCAGGCAAATGAATCACCGGTGGCGGCGTGTTTTGCATCACCAACATGATTTGAAAAAGCGGCGTGCGGTTGAGATCTCTTTCAGGCTGCAACTCCTCGACCAGCAGCTCAAACGGCACGTCCTGATGTGCGTGGGCTGCGAGCGTCAAGGTGCGTACCCGCGCGAGCAGGTCGTCGAACGAAGGATCGCCGGCCACGTCGCCGCGCAACACGAGCGTGTTCGCGAAAAATCCGATGAGCGACTCAGTTTCGATTCGCGTGCGATTCGCGACCGGCGTGCCGACGACGATGTCTGTGAGTCCGGTGTAGCGGTGCAAAAGGGTTTGGAACGTTGCCAGCAGAGTCATGAATGTCGTCACACCATGCTGCCGGCTCAAATGCTGAAGGCGAGTAGTAAGCTCTTCCGAAAACAGCCTCGACTCAGTCGCCGCGCTTGTATTGTTTGTTGTTGACTGCACTCGCCGGGTTGGCAGCTCGATCGGCTGCAATGGGCCATGAAGTTGCCGCTTCCAGTAGTCGAGCTGTGCTGCGAGCGCAGCGCCGGAGAGTTGCCGGCGTTGCCACTGCGCGAAGTCGGCATATTGGCAGGGCAATTCGGGGAGCGGCGCTGCGTTGTAAAGTGCAGACAATTCGCTGACAAAGATACCGATGGACCAGCCGTCTGCAACGATGTGATGCATTGATAGCAGCAGAAGGTGAACGTCGTCGCCTACGTGCCACAGTGTTGCGCGCAGCAATGGGCCGGTGGAGAGGTCGAACGGAAGCAGTGCCTCAACTTTTGCACGCCGTAGCGCCTCGCGTTCCGGTTCGTCCGTCTCGCTGAGATCGATCACGTCAAGGCGCCACGATCCTGGCGGTGTAATCACTTGTACGGGTCGCTCGTCGACGTTCTGGAAGGTGGTGCGCAGTGATTCGTGGCGATTGACGATTTCGCGGATGCTTTGCTCTAACGTGCTCGCGTTAAGCGCACCAGTGAGCCTGATCAGAATCGGGACGTGATAGGCAGCGCTGCCGGGTTCCAGTTGGTCCAGAAACCAGAGTCGCTGTTGCGCGAACGAGAGTGGCAATGGACCGTCTCGGGGGATGCGGTCGATCGGCTGATGATAATGCGCGGCGCTTTCAGGTGTGATGCGCTCGGCAAGCGCGGCCACCGTGGGCGACTCGAAAATTGAGCGCAGTGGGAGCTCAACGTGGAAGGCTTCGTTGATGCGCGCGATTACTTGAGTCGCAAGTAACGAGTGACCGCCGAGATCGAAGAAGTTCTGATGAATCCCGACCTGCTCCAGGCTAAGCACCGCAGCCCAGATACCGGCGATCATCTCTTCGCGCTGATCGCGTGGTGCGACGAAGTCAGTCTCGGTGGCTGGTGTAAAGGCTTCCGGCAGCGCGCGGCGATCGATCTTGCCGTTTGGTGAGAGAGGCAGTTTGTCCAACACTACGAACGCAGAGGGAATCATGTAGTGCGGCAGTTTCTGTTTGAGATGGTCGCGTAGTGCCGTACTGTTGTCACAGCCCGTAACGTAGGCCACGAGACGCATATCATCACGCGCGATTACCACTGCGTCCTGCACCATGCCCGTCGTTTTCAATACAGATTCGATCTCGCCCAACTCGATGCGGAAGCCTCTGAGCTTCACTTGATGATCGCGGCGTCCGAGGAATTCGAGGCGTCCGTCCGGCAGCCAGCACGCCAGATCCCCTGTGCGATACAGACGCGCGCCGGGCTCAGTCGAGAATGGATCGGGAATGAAGCGTTCCGCAGTCAGCTCGGGCACATTCAAATAACCACGAGCGAGGCCGTAGCCGCCCAGATACAATTCGCCTGCCGTGCCTATTGAAACTAGTTGCAGATGTGCGTCGAGTAAGTAAGCTTGCGTGTTCGCAATCGGCCTCCCGATCGCCGGCGCTTCCGTGCTTCCCTTCTCGACCAGCGTCCAGGTTGAATAAGTCGTGTCTTCGGATGGTCCATACAGGTTCAGCACCTGCCCGACACCCAACTGCTCATAAATACTTTGCGCCAACACGTTCTGTAACGGCTCGCCAGCCAGATTTACTACTCGCACTGATTCCGGCACAGCATGTAGTCGTACCAGCTCCGTCATTGCCGACGGCACTGTGTTAATCAGCGTCACTTCTTCTGCGGCAGGTAGGGTTGGCAGTTCCAGCGCCTGAGCAGCAATGATGATCTTGCCACCTACACTGAGCGGCACAAAGATCTCGAAGATCGAGAGGTCAAAACAGATCGACGTCGAAGCCAACACACCCGCGAGATGCTCAGCACTGAACACGTCTTTGGCCCAATGAATGAACGCCACCGCACTACGATGCTCGATGGCCACTCCTTTCGGTCGACCCGTCGAGCCAGAGGTGTAGATCACGTAGGCCAGCGCTGTCTCTGTCACTGACGATTCAGGATTGTTCGCTGGTTGGCGTGCGAGCTCAGTCCACTGCTCATCGAGACACACAACTTTTGCTTTGTGTTCGGGGTTTGCCTCAAAAGTCAGGATTCGATGTTGGACACAGTCAGTACCACCTGCGGTAGCGGGTGGGTGCGCAGCTTTTACTCCTGTGTTGGGAAGGTCTGTCGCCACACGGCTACGCACCGACCCGCTACCGCAGGTGGTACTGACTGTGTCCAACCAGGCGGTCTGCGTCAACAGCACCTGCGCGCGCGCGTCTTGCAAGGTGAATTGGAGTCGCTCCCGCGGATAGTTGATGTCCAATGGAACGTAAGCGGCGCCTGCCTTGAGCACGCCGAGTATTCCGACGATCATCAGCGGTGAGCGTTCCAGCAGAATGCCAACGAGTGTTTCTGGTCCAACATTCAATGTGCGTAAGTAATGGGCGACACGATTGGCGCGCTCGTTCAACTCCGCGTAGCTCAGCCGTTCGTCCTGATAAACAAGCGCTGTCGCTTGCGGGCTTCGCACGACTTGCGCCTCGAACAGCTCGTGCATACCTTGCTCGCGTGGGTAGTCGACCCTGGTATTCCAGTCAACAAGTAGTTGCTGTTGCTCTTCGAGCGTTAAGAGCGAGAGCTCGGATACGTGTCGTAGCGGATCTTTAACAATACTCTCAAGGATAGTCTCGAAGTGACCGACCATTCGTCTGATGCGCGCCTCGTCGAAGAGGTCGGTACTGTATTCGAACGAGGCCAGCAATGCGTCATCTGCCTCAGTCATTGTCAGCCGCAGATCGAAGAGCGTCGTGCGCTGCGTCAACGCCATCGATTCAAGAGTCAGCTCGCCTGACTCGACTCTCGATCCCGTTGCACCGATCGCAAATGAATTCAGCACTTGAGAAGGCTGAAATACGAACATTGTTTGAAACAACGGCGTGCGACTGAGATCGCGTTCGGGTTGTAATCGTTGGACTAGCAGTGCGAATGGAAAAGCCTGATGACTTAGCGCGTCAAGCGCAGTCCGACGAACGCGCGACAACAACTCTACGAAACTCGGATTGCCGGAAAGATCTGCCCGCATCACCAGTGGGTTAACGAAGTAACCGACAACATTAGTTAACGCTGCGGAATCTCGTCCCGAAGCTGGTGATCCAACCGCGAAGCTCTCCTGACCGCTATAGCGGTATAGCAACGACTCGAACGCAGCCAGCAGAGTTGCGTAGAGCGTGGCGCCAGCGTCATGCGCGACTGTCTTGATATCCCGCGTAAGTGTTGGATCTATCCGGAACGTATACGCGGCTCCCCGGTGAGACTGCACCTTCGGCCGTGGCCGGTCAGACGGCAGATCAAGTACGGGAAGATTTGCGCCGAGCTGTTTCTGCCAGTAGCCCCACAGTCGCTCGCCTTCCTGTCCCTCTAGCAACTCGATCTGCCGCTGCACGTAATCCGCATATTGAGACTCTAAGACTACGAGCTGCGGCTGTCGCTGCTGGCGCTGCGCGGTGTAGAGCTCGCCCAACTCCTGAAACATCACGTTGAGCGACCAGAAATCGACGATGATGTGATGTGCGACGATCAAGAGCACATGCTCATCGCTGCAACGCTCGAGCAGACTCACGCGCCATAACGGTCCGGCACTGAAGTCAAACAGACGCAATGCTTCTTCCCCACACCATTCATCAAGCTGGTTCCACGAAGAGGCGTCGAGCTTTTCGAAGTGAAGTGGTAGTTGTTCGTGGACGCGTTGTGTGGCCCGTCCGGCGACAACCTCGAACGTGCTCCGCAACGAGGCGTGTCGTTGGGCCAATGCGAGGAATGCGCTTTCCAGAGCATTCGTATCGAGCTCGCCTCTAATACGAGCCGCAGCCGAGACGTTATAGGCGGCGTTTGACGGATTCATCTGGTGCAGGAACCACAGTGCCTGCTGTCCGTGTGAGAGCGCGTGCGTTCCGGTTGTCTCAGTCGGGCCGGCCACCGGCGTCGTCGCCTGATCCATCTTCGCGCGGAGTTGAGTGGCGACTTCGAATAGACTCGGACCTTCCAGCAGACTCGCCATCGACCATTCCACATTAAAGTTAGACTCAATCGCATGAGCCATCTCGATGGCCGACAACGAATCAATGCCGTAGCGCGTGAGTGGCTCATGTACGTCGATACTCTCAACATCGACGCCGAGTTTTGCAGCGAGGTGCGCACGTAGAATCGTCTCTACGGTCTCGTGGCCACCATCAGTCGACACTGTTTGCTTGCCCGCATGCCACACTGCCTGCACTTCGAACTGCGAAGAGAGAAACAGCTCGCGGCACTTTCGACGCTGAATCTTGCCACTGGAAGTTTTCGGAACATTGCCTCCGCTCACCAACACAACGCAGTGAGGCTGGACTTCATGCTCTTCAGACACAGCTTGCCGGATGTTTCCAATCACCTCGTCGAAAGAAGAAGTCACACGACGCGCGATCTCCTGCACGATCACCAATCGCTCTTCGCCTTCATCGTCAATAGAAAAAGCCGCGCCGCATCCGGGCTTCAGTGACGCATGACTCTTCTCAACTGTTCTCTCGATCTCGTGTGGATAGAGATTACGACCACGAATAATGATTAGATCCTTAATACGTCCCGTGATGAATAACTCATCGCCACCGACAAAGCCGAGATCGCCGCTGCGCAGGTATGGACTACAGTCGCTACCGGAAAGACGCGCCTGAAAAACTTTGGCCGTCTCTTCGGGCTGGTTCCAATAGCCTGCCGCGACGCTCGGTCCACTAATCCAAATCTCACCCATTTCACCAGGCGCACATTGCACAAAGGTTTCGGGATTAACGATGATGATCTCGGGATCGGATTTCAGAGCGCCGCAGCCGACCACAGATGTCTTGATCGTCGGCCCGCTCGCGCCCGAAACGAAGAGCGTTGCTTCTGCCAAACCGTAACAGGGATAAAGTGCCTCGCGCTTGAAGCCACACGGCTCAAAGAAAGTGGCGAAGCGTTCCAACGTGTCTGCGCGTACGGGCTCAGCACCGTTGAAAGCAACGCTCCAGCAACTAAGATCGAGCGAGTCGCGTTCCTCGACCGTGATCTTTTGGGCACAGAGGTCGTAAGCGAAGTTTGGTCCGCCGCTGGTGGTGGCGTGGTAATCAGAAATGGCGCGCAGCCATCGTAAAGGTTTCTGAAGAAACGCGATGGGCGACATGAGAATACAGCGGGCACCGAGATAAAGCGGTTGCAGCACGTTCCCGATAAGTCCCATGTCGTGATAAAGCGGCAGCCAGCCGGCGATGATTGAATGCTCATTCTGATGAAAGGCGTGGCGGATAAGTTCTTCGTTGTGCAACAGATTGCCATGCGTGACCATCACGCCCTTGGGCATCGCGGTGGAGCCTGAGGTGTATTGCAGGAACGCAAGAGTCGAGTGATCGATGTGAGGCGCGCGCCAGCTCTCCGCCAACTCCGGATTGATCTCTTCAGTGACGCCACAGGGCAGTGCGAGTGACGATTCGATACGTGCACGAATGGATGAAGTAGTCAAAGCGAGTTGCGGTTTTGCATCCGACACGATCGACTCGATCCGTTCGAGATGGCGATTGCGCGAAGGTGGATACGCCGGCACAGCGACCGCACCTGCATAGAGACAACCCCAGAACGCAACGATGTATTCGAGGCCCGGCGGATAGAGCAGGAGCACGTTTTGATTTTGCATCTTGCGCTCCTGTAGCCACGCGCCTACGGCTCGAGCCTTGCGCGCCAATTCCCCGTAAGTGAGATTGGTTTCTTCAACTTCACCGTCGCGCAGAAACGTATAGGCCAGCCGATCAGGATGATCCGCGGCCCTCGTTTCCAGGAGACGGACCAAACTATCGAACGTATTAATCCGTTCGGATGAGTAACTCATCGTAATTGAGTTTGGGATTTAGGCTCTTCTCTGTTGCACAGAGAAATCAATAGAGGTAGGAGGTTTATCCACAGATTACACAGATGAGATCTGTGTAATCTGTGGACGAAAGAACTTTATGGCTTTGTGGTGCCGGAGGTTGATGGCTCGGGCTGTTTCGGTTTCAACTCCCAGAGCACATTAATGATCTTCCATTCGCCGTTGAACTTTGCGACTGACAGATAATCGATCCAGTCAGACGCGACTATCTTCACGACGGCCGCATTATTGAAACGGTCGAGGATGGTGACCTCTTTCAACTGCTTCTCTTTCGGTGTTTGTTTGCCTCCACCGCGCCTGGTTCCCTGCACGAGCGCCATCGCGCCCATGTGATTGAACTGGCTACGTCCGGATTTCGGATCGGTGTAGATCATTCGCTTTGCGAGCTCGGGATGCAGCGCACTCTCCATGCGGTCTGCGTCACCTTCATACCACCCTTCAATGTAATTGAGCGCGGTTTTTGTGATCGCTGCGTTCTCGTCGACTGGTGCTGTCTGTGTTTGCGCTGCCGCGGCGCTCGCGGCCAGGATAACGATCGCAATCAGTGAGAATACTTTGGTCATGAGAAAAGACTCCTTCACTTCGTCGTACAACAATCTAAATTTCGTCGGATGTTCAATAGAACGCGCTCATTCTACTACTTGCACAAACTCTTGTTCACAATTTTCTTCATCCAAGAGCGCTTCGACGATTTTCACACCCAAATCTCCCCGTTCGAGTTGCTCACATCTCTCACGGAAAAAGGCGGCGCGCTCGCGAAACGACTCTGTCTCCACGACTCTTTCAATCAAGGTGCGCGCCTGTTCCACCGTGACTTTCAGCAGATCGCCCCGCACTCCCAGGCCGTGATAAACAACTCTTCCAGCGTTCATTGCCTGATCTCCAAACGATGGAAACACGACCATCGGCACCCCAAAGACGAGCGCTTCCTTGATCGTATTCAAGCCTCCATGTGTGATGACGACATTGGCCCGCGCCAGAATCTGTAACTGCGGCGCATAGCTCAACCACAAAACGTTTGGCGGCAGTGCCTGAAAGTCGTTCTTATTAAAATGAACACCGGCAGCGAGAATCATCTGGAGGTGCGGCAAGCCGGACATCGCATCGATCATGACCTGGAAAAAGCGTTGCGCTCCCTCGCAGTTCTGAGACTGGCTTCCGAGCGAACAATAGATCAGCGGTATGGTCTGGTCTACTTGTTGCCAGTCGAAAGGTTCTTCCTGGCGCTGCAAATCGACTCCTGGTCCAAGATAATGACGGCCCTGGCCACGTTTCACCACTTCCGGAAAATCGAACTCCTCACAACACGTAATCAACTCCGTTACTCCCCCGAGCTCAGGTGAACTGTTGAGCAGCTCCGTATCATGGAGTGGGTTGAATAGCGTCGTATTGAGGAAGGCCATAGGCATTTTGAGCTCCTGGGCTATCAATGCAATGTCGGGCACAAACGGATCGATGAGGAAAAGATCCGGTTTTAGATACGTGATTAAAGCTTCCAGCCCCCGGCGAAAAACTTCGATTACACTTGCGCAATATTGATCGAGCGGCCGGCAGTGCAGTCTGGCTTCCAACAAGATTTCCATCAAATCCTGTTGCGTAACCGTATCGCCCGCTCCCTCCCAACCTTCATCTAAAGAGAGGAACTGTATTCCCTGCTTCTCTATATAAGCTCGACGATCAGAGCCACCCAGGTAATAGATCTCATGCCCACGCGCGCCGAGAGCTCGAGCGAGTTTTAGCGTCGCGTTGAGATGGCCCATTTCGGGAAACATGACGATGACGATCGTTGCCATACTTATCCGTTAACGAAGAATAGAGGTAAGTTAACCGTCAAACAGTTTTCTCTGAAGCTTTTGAGCTGATTGACCATTAGCTCTGTGGCCGCTTCAATGTTTTCATCTGCACTCAACACCGGTGCAACCGTGTTCATTACGCGCCTCAAAAACTTCACATACGCAGACAAAGAGTCATTTGCTTCATTCTCGGAGAAAGTGACGGGCGAGTAGTGGAGTCCGAGCGACTGAGTCCAATCATGCCATTTGAATTTGTGAACTCGGTTAAGAAGGTCAACCGGAATCCAGGGGATACGCAACGCATCAGCTACGATGGCCGCATGCATCGCCTCGGCGAGCACCACTTCCGAACGCATTATGTCGCGCAGAATGTCTGGGACACTTGAGCTCGGATCGATGTAATTGATGCCCTCCGCCTGGCAGAGTGCCTGAACAGCATCGCGATGTTCTCTGAGGCGTTCACTATTAGTATGATGAGGCATGAATGACGCAGCGAATGATTTCTGCTCGCTCGGTAAGTCAAGTATTCTGATCAGCGCCGCGGGATCGGTGATCGCCAATGTCTCGGGCAGGCCTAACGCTTCTGCACTGAGAGGCCCTCTGACAAAATAGATGTTCCAACTATCGTCAACAACGGGTGCATATCCATGGCCGACACCAGCACCGAAGATATACTTGATTGGCTGCAGCGGGAGCCGTTCATTGAGCAGAGTACCAATGCCCACAAAGATAGAGCTGTCATCCTCATCGAGACAGTCTGCCAGCAGGCGGCTCCACAACCACACGTTGAGATCATCGCCGAAATTACCGAACTGGTCGCGATAGTAATAGAGTTTCAAGGTCGTTTACTTCTGCGCAGCGGCCGCAGCCTCCATCGTCTTTCTCAGACTGAGCGGGCGCAGTCAGTGCCGCTGTTGGATCGGGTCCAGGCGCGACTGCGACTATCGAGACAAGCCTCCTGATAAAGTTAAGAAAGCATTTTGGCTGCTTGTGCCTGTAGGTGGCCGGCGAAGCTTGCCTCGAGTTGCTTCTGATCGTATTCCAGCTTCCCATCTTCAAGTTTGATCACGCGGTCGGCGATGTCGTAGTAACGATCGTCGTGACTGATGACGAGAACTGTCTTGCCCCTCGCTTTCAACTCGGGCAGCAGTGAGTGATAAAAGATCTGCTTGAAAGTTGGATCCTGATCGGCGGCCCATTCGTCGAAGAGGTAGATGGAACGATCTTCGAGATAGGCGGTGAGTAGCGCCAGGCGTTTCCGCTGTCCCTGGGAAAGCTCCGTAGTTGAAAGCACTCCTTCTTTGACTTCAAGCTTGTGATTGAGTTGCAGCTTGGAAAGATACTCGCGCGCCTTCTCGTCGAGCTTTGGCGCTTCGAGTCCGAGCAGACTATCGAAGAGGAAGAAGTCCGAAAAGACCACCGTGAAGTGTTGGCGATACCAGTCGCGATTCTCATCCGTGACCGGTGCACCGTTAATGCGCAGCTCACCCTCTTCAGGGGCATAGAGTCCAATCAGAAGCTTTGCGAGTGTAGTCTTGCCGCTGCCATTGCCTCCGGTGATAAACACAATCTCCCCGGGTGTGAGTGTCAGATCAATTGGACCAAGCGTGAAGCGACTGTTTTCGGCCTCGCGATAATAGGTGTGAGCGACACCACGCAGCTCCACGGTCTCCCAGGCGGGCATCTCTTCGGATGTCTCTGCTGCTTCTCGTTCCGTTGTCTTAGCAGCCAGCGACAGGCCCATCGAATCCACTTTCTGCAAGGCAATCTGCGCGCGAAATATCGACGGCACAAGCATGTTGAGGACTTCGATTGGAGTCATTATGAAGAGCAGCAGCAGCGTATAGCCGGTCAAAACCTGTGGACTTGTATTCGTGTATGCCGGCACGGCGAAGACCAGCAGACCTATTAATAGAAAGAACAGGATTTGTCCCATACCGGCAGCGGCGGTCTGGATCCCGCCACCGAGGACATTATGACGCCGGAATGAATCAGCAGTCGTTTGCAGTACGCGCTCCATGAACGAATGACGACGGCGACGATGGAGTTTTAATTCTTTGTTGCCGTCGATCAAAGCGCGGAAGTGCCGAAACAGCGAATCATGATCTTCACGCGCGAGACTCAGGTAGTGTCCCGCCTTTCCGGCAGCCATCCGAAAAGTGAACATCGCTATGCTCATAAAGACGACCACGCCGATGAGCACGGGCCACGAAAGCCAGCCCAGGTAAACAAGACTGGCGAGCAAGACCGTAGTTTGCATGCAGATCGAAGGAATACTGACCAGCGCGTTGCTGATGGCCTGCACGTCGTCGTTGAGCGTGGCGTACAGACGATGCGGGCCGATCTCTTCGAGTTGACGTAAGGGAGCAGCAAGCATTTGACGGCTCAAGTTCATGCGCAGATCGTAAATTGCTGTTTGCACGAGATGCGAAAGGGTGACCTGCGAAGCAATGCGACTAGCCGGCAGGACCAGCCAGAGGGCGATGAAACCCCACAACAGATTTGGAGACGCATCTCTGCCGGAGGTGAGGGCCTTATGGATAATCGCCAGCAGTGCCGCGTTGGAGGCGCCGCAAACAATGCCGACGATGATCGCGAGAATCACGGTGCGTCGCGAGTAGCCCAACAATATAGCTATGAGTTTCATGTTCCTATGCTCCTACACTCTTAGCCTGCGATAGCAGACGTCCGCATAAGCCTGGGGCGCGAGCACCAGGGATTAGAAAAGAAAGCCATTTGGAGCCCGTAAAAACGGGCGACAAGTAGCAACCGTTTCACTGTCGCTCGCTATCGCGAGCTGGTCATGGAATGGATTTGGTACCTGGGGGCCGCCTTGCCCGAAAAGTCGAGCAACACGGTTCTCTCTGTGCAACCGGTATGTATTAAAAGGAAGTCAGCCACTGCTGTTCGGACATTCCAGAACTCGACACCCAAAGTTTCAGGTGCTTATGCTCTTACACTCTTGCTTCGAACGGATTTTTTCCAGCTTTTTTCAATACTGGCCTTTAGCAGCGTGCTGACTACCTTCATATTTTCTCCGGAGGTCATCACTTCATGATGAGTGTAAAGGGGAAAGATCTCTACCGGCTCAGTCGAAACTTTGTCCCACCCGAAAGACTCTTCCATGTACTCGTCCTGGCCCACGCCCTTGAGATGAATTTCCATCTCCGGGTCTCTTTCAGTGCATCGGAAAAGCGTGATTTTATCGTGGTACGGCTGTGGAACGTACTTTCTGACCACATTAATGCGGGCCCGATATCCGCGCATGAATCTGCGTATCCATTCTTCCTCGAGATCGGGCGGCGCGACGCCTGATTCCTTGAGGGCATTCACCAGGAACTTCAAGCGCTCATCGGCATTGAGACCGACGAAATCTTTGCTGGTCACATCAAGGTAAGTTCCGTGCTGACGTGCTGTTTCACGCGTTAGTCCGAGCAGGATGATGGCGTCTTCGAGATCCGCAACTTTTGTCCAAGTCTGCGGCGCAGGACTATCGAGCAGCACGAGCAGCGCGACTTCCTCGCCGTTTCGCTTGAGTTGCTGGGCCATCTCGAAGGCAACCATGCCGCCGTATGACATACCTCCAATGAAATACGGACCTTTCGGCGAGATAAACTTAATAGTCTTGATATAGTCGGCTGCCATGTCTTCGAGCGTCTCGTAGTCGTCGTACTCACCGTAGTGCGCCAGCCCCATTGCCGAAATTGCGTAAAACGGCTGGTCGGGCGCCAGGCTCCGCCCGACAGGAACGAGTCCGTAAACGCTGCCACCCACTGGATGTACGCAGAAGAACGGTGGATTCTTGCCCTCGGGTTGAATTGGCACCAGGTTTGGAGGCATGGTCAATCCGTTGCGGCGTATTTCTTCGATGGTCTCTGCCAGGCCGGCGATGGTCGGTTTCTCGAAGAGAGAGTTCTGGTGCAGATCTTCGAGATCGAACCTTTCGCGCAAGCGGAAAGTTAACTGGATACCGGCCAGCGAATGTCCTCCTATCTCGAAGAAGTCGTCGTTCACGCCAATCGGCGAGATTCCGAGCAACGTCTCAAACATTTCCGTAATAGTGCGCTCTGTCTCATTGCGCGGCGCCACGTAGGCGGTCGCCAAACTCGGTCGCGAATGTGACTCGATACGTGATTTTTTGACGCCTGTCTTTTCTTTCTCTTCGGCCTGCTCGTTTTCGACCTCTTTATATTCCTCGCGCCGCAATCTTTCTCTGAGATCCACAGTCGAAACAGCAAGCTGCGATACTGTTTCTAACGACCATGCGCGACGGAACACTTCGATCACTTCTTCCGGCGTAATCGTCAGATCGCTGTCCTCTGTTTCCTGAGCCTGCCTGTTGCTGATGTGCGCGGTATCCAGATTGAGACTAAGCCAACGAACTGACGACTTCTCGTTCTTCATATGCGCGTATGCATCAAGCATCTGGTTCACTGCCGCACCGGCAATCAACCCTCGTCCCCCGACCACTGTCGTCAGCGAAGAAAGCAGTAGGCAGAAATCAGGTTCTGTCTCTTCTACAACACTCTCCAACGCTGTTAGTGCGTTTGCGGTTCGTAACAGATACCAGCCGCATTCGTCGGCTTTTATAGTGCGTAGGTTGTTGTCGGAATCGCTGCCTAACTGGTCGTTGTAAAAGATTCCCTTCAATGGACCAAACCGGTCCTGTGCCATGCCAATCGTCTTTCGCAGCCGCTCCACATCATCCACGTCTATACTTGCTACCAGAACCGCCGCGCCCAAGGCTTCAATCTCGAGCAGTCTCCTGATCTTTCGGCTCACGTCATGGTCCTCACCATAGCTCGACAGCCACTGTTCCCATCCTTCTCGCAACGGAAACCCCGCGCGTTCGGCAAACAGAAGTTTTGCGCGTGCTTCTCGCGCCAAAAATTCAGCCAGATTCAGATTGAGGGCGCTGAGTCCGCCTGTTATGAGATAGAGTCCTTCTTTACACCAGCGCGACTCGTCTTCGCCCGGCGCCGCAACACGCAACGACTCAAAGCTTTGCGTCCAGCGATGCTCTCCGCGATAAGCGACGAAAGGGTCAAAGGATTTAACGTTGAACTCCGGCAGCAGTTGCTTGACCAGCTTATGCTGCGACCCCTTCGACTTCGGCAGCACAACGTCAATGTTTCGATAGGAGATGTGCGGATACTCCTGATGAATAATTCGACTGGGGGCAAGCACTGTCGCCTTCTCACGATGCAGCCGCTCCTGGCCAGTCACCTCCTGCACGCTGTCGGAAACTACAACGAGGTCCAACTCCCGTGTAATTTCGTATTCGTCAAGCACCTGCGTCAGAAACAGTAAACTGTAGAAGCTTTCCGCCTGAGCTCTCTCGAAATTCTCGTAAGCCGCTAACCCTTTAGGCGCCGGGTTGAGACCCCACAGGTGAATCACTCTCTGTGGCGGCGTTGCCAGCGTGCCAAGCTCTTTGAATAAAGCACTGAAATCTTTTCGCTCGTGCGGATTGATCTTATAGGCGCCCTCGCCGAGTTTCGCGAACTTCGTCCCGCAGCCGACGGAAATGACCTCTTGTCCCTGCTCGCGAAGCTGCTTGACAACCTCTGCACCAAACGCATTTTTGCTCGTGAACACCAGCGAGCAGAGCTTCTGGTCCTGCGGAGCATCAGTGCCTCGCAGCGTCGATAGCGGACTCCGCTTCCATGATGGAACATAAAACCAGTCGGTAATGTCCGGCTGTCTTCCAGTAAAGACCGGAGCTGCGTAATTTCCCTTTTGTGGCTCAATCCAGCACCTGCGACGCTCAAACGGATAAGTCGGCAACGCCACTCTCAGTCGTGGTTCCCCGCCCCACAGTTCTTCCCACTTCACTGCCACGCCCTCGAGCCATATCTGTCCAACGCTATGCAACAGGCGTTCAGGCTCGCTCACCATTCCGCTCGCACCGGCTCCCAGTAAGCTCACCACACTTACAGTTGTTGCGCCACCCTCTTGCGCTTGCTGCTTCACTAGACCACCAAATCCACTACCTGGTCCAGTTTCCACCACTACCCGATCGCGTTCTGCCAGGATTTGATCGATCATTGCAGCAAACTGTACGCGCTCGCGCATCTGTCGCGCCCAATATTTGCTGTTCTGCGCCTCTTCCGCGCTCAGCCACGTACCAGTCACTCCCGAAAGCATGTTTATCTGCGGTTTGCGCTTTTCTACTTTCTCTACTGCGTCCTCAAGCTTTCTGGCAGCCTCCTCCATCATCCACGTGTGGTAGGCATGGCTCGTCTGCAATGACTTGGTCCACACTCCTTCACTATTCAAACGCTCAGTCCAGCGCTCGATGCTCGCTGATGAGCCGCCAAGCACGACGAGGCGCGGTGCATTCACAGCACTGATTTCCACTTTTCCTAATTCGTCGTGATATTTTTCGATGCGCTCCTCTACCTCCGCTTCAGATAAAGCAACGGTGATCATTGCGGCCACTTCCATTTGGTCCATCAACTCACCCCTCAGGGTTACTAATCGCAACCCATCCTCCAATCGGAAAACTCCCGCCAGCGTCGCCGCGACCCACTCGCCGGTGCTATGACCAAACATCGCCTCAGGCTCAATGCCCCAGGCTAGTAACTGCTGAGCCAGGGCATACTCGGTGACAAATAGTCCCGGCTGGGCCCAGCGAATATCCTGCAACTGTCCCATTTGATCGTTTTCGTCTGTGGTGGCGTCGTCACCATACAAAACTTCTCGCAGGTCTCCTTTTAATACCGGCTTGAGCAATTCGGCACAGTCGTCCACGGTCTGGCGAAATACCGGTTCACTCTCATAAAGCTCCCGTCCCATGTTCACTCGCTGCGCTCCATAACCCGGAAACAACAGCACCACGCCTGGTCGCCGCCCACGCCCTGCTCCCGTCAACACGTGTTCTGTATCTGCTCCACTCAATGCCGCAATCGCCTGCTGCTTGTCGCGACACACTACGACTCGTCGTTGCGGTAAGGCCCGCCGTCCGACCGCTAGCGTGTAACCAATATCCGCCAGCTCCTCTTCACTCTGTTCAAGGTAAGCGCCTAAATTCTCCGTGGCGGTATCCAGCGCCTCTTCGGTCTTGGCCGATAGGACCAGCACCTGCCACTCTCGGTTCGTGGCACCACGTTCTCGCTCAGGTGCTTCTTCTACTATCAGGTGTACATTCGTGCCCCCGATTCCAAACGAGCTCACGCCCGCGCGCCGTGGTCCACCATTGCGTTCCCACGGTTTCAGGCTCGTGTTGACGTAGAAAGGTGAGTTACTGAAATCGATCTGCGGATTCGGTGTCTCGAAGTGCAGTGAAGGTGGTAACTCTTTGTGCTTGAGCGCCAGCACAGTTTTGATCAGTCCCGCCACTCCCGCTGCTGTATCGAGATGCCCGATGTTGCTCTTCACTGATCCCAGGGCACAAAATTCACGCTTTTGCGTGCTCGCGCGAAACGCTTTGGTGAGCGCTGTCATCTCGATCGGATCGCCGACCGGCGTACCTGTTCCATGTGCTTCCACGTAGCTGATCGAATCCGCTGTCACGCCCGCGATCGCCTGCGCTTCCGCGATCACGGTTGACTGTCCTTCCACGCTCGGCGCCGTGTAACCCATTTTTGCTGAGCCATCGTTGTTGATCGCAGAGCCGCGAATGACGGCTTCAATCACGTCACCATCGCGAAGAGCATCTTCCAGTCGCTTAAGCACCACGATACCCACGCCGTTTCCGGCTACAGTGCCTTTTGCCTGCGCGTCGAAAACCCGGCAGTGGCCGTCTGGTGACAATACTCCACCCTCCGAGTAAAAGGTGCCGACTTTGAGTGGCAACGTCACCGACACTCCTCCGGCCAGTGCGATGTCGCTTTGATAATTCAACAAGCTCTGGATGGCCATGTGGACCGCAACCAGAGAAGTTGAACAAGCCGTCTGAACGTTTACGCTGGGACCTCGCAGATTGAGTTTGTAAGAGACGTGAGTGGGCAGGAAGTCCTTGTCGTTTCCCAGAATGGTTTGCATTCCGCCCACGGAAGTCAGCACCTGCGGATTCGAATGGAGATTCAGGAGAAAATAACTGTTCATGCTCACGCCGCCGAAAACACCGATAGAGCCGTTATATCTTTCAGAGTCATAACCAGCGCGCTCCAGTGCTTCCCACGCACACTCCATAAACACTCGGTGTTGCGGATCCATGATCTCAGCTTCACGCGGATTGAATCCGAAGAGCCACGCGTCAAACATCTCGGCATCCTCGAGACAGGCTTTTGCCCTGATGTAACGAGGATCGTTGATCGTTTTCGGGTGCACACCTGCTTCCAGCAATTGTTCGTCAGAAAAGAAGGTGATCGACTCAACCCCGGCACGCAGGTTCTGCCAGAACTCTTCCACATTTCGCGCTCCCGGAAATCGTCCAGCCAGGCCGATCACCGCAATGGAATTCAATGAATCGTTTGCTAGATTGTCAGACATGTGTCCTCCGTCTCTTCTCGATCAATTGCCGCTGTTGCGCAATCGCTTCTTTTTGTTTGCTGGCGCGCTCGTAAACTTTTTCAAGTAATGGTTCGTCAGTTGTTTTCTGAGTTATCAAACCTGCCAGCGCGGTGATGGTGGGAAATTGAAACAACTGGACGAGGGATAACTCGTTGCCGAATTTCGCGCACAGCTTTCCGTGTACTCGGATGGCGTGCAGTGAATGTCCGCCCAGATCGAAAAAGTTGTCGTCCGCTCCGACGCCTTCTACGCCCAACACTTCCTGCCAAACCTCTGCGATCTCTCGCTCGATCGCGGTACGTGGTGCGATGTAGGCAGATGACAATTCCGGCCGTTGCGAGTCAGGATCAGGCAAGGCGCGACGATCGACTTTGCCATTTGCAGTTAATGGCAGCGCTTCGAGTTTCACCCAAGCTGCGGGGATCATGTATGCCGGCAAGTGCTGCCGGAGAAAGTCGCGCAACTCATCAGGGCCGGCTTCACTCACAATGTACGCCACCAATCGTTTCTCACCACTCTCGTCGCGCATTACTACGACAGCTTCTCGCATCTGCTGGTGCCGGCGCAGCACTGCTTCGATCTCTCCTGGCTCAATGCGATATCCTCTCAGCTTCACCTGGTCGTCTACCCTTCCCATAAACTCCAGGCGAGCCTCGCCGTCGTACTTCACCATATCGCCCGTTCGATACAGTCTCGCTCCCACTTTCCTGCTGAACGGATCCGGCACAAATCTCTCTGCCGTCAACGCCGCCTGTCCTATGTAGCCGCGCCCCACTCCCACGCCACCGATATAGAGTTCTCCCGCTACTCCCAACGGCAGCGGCTCCATCCGCCCATCCAGCACATAAGCGTGCGTGTTTCCAATCGGTCTCCCGATCAACACCCGGTCCGCGGCAGCCTCACAAGGCCACTCCGTTGCTCCTACTGTTACCTCCGTCGGCCCATACGAGTGGATCAACTCAGCTCTGCTCATACCCTTAAACTCCCGCATTACTCCGAGCGGCAACTTCTCTCCACCGTTGATCACGTAACGCAGACTGCGGCATTCACTCAGCCGCGGCTCTTGCACCAGCACTCCCAGCATTGAGGGCACAAAGTAAGCGCACGTCACTGACTGCTCCTCCATGTACCTCAGCAAAGCACTGCTCTCCAGCATGCCCGCAGGAGCTATTACCACTCGCCCGCCCACCATCAGCGGCCAGAACACTTCCCACACTGACGGGTCAAAGTTCAGTGAGGTGTGCATCAGAAAGGCATCCTCCTCAGTCAACCCAAATCTCTGCTGCTTCCACTGGAGACTGTTGAGCACTCCGCCATGCGTGATCATGGCTCCTTTGGGTGTGCCACTCGAGCCGGAGGTATAAATGACGTAAACAAGGTTTTCCGCCCAAACGCGCAAAGGCGCAAAGAACTCGTTGTCTGCGTTTGTGCCTTTGTGTGAGGTCAGGTCTTCAACACAGAGCACTGGCGCTGCTTCTGACTGCGGCAACGTGGGGAGCAGGCTTCGTTGCGTCAGCAGCACTCGCGGCCGCGCATCCTCCAGCATGAAGCGTAATCGCTCCTGTGGATAAGCGGGATCCAACGGCACATAGGCTCCGCCTGACTTCAGCACTCCCAGCAGCGCTACAATCAATTTAACCGAGCGCTCTATGCAAATCCCGACCAGCACATCAGGCCCTACGCCGCGCTGCCGCAGCTCAAGCGCCACTACATTCGCTTGACGATTGAGCTCAACGTAAGTCACCCGCTCGTCTCCACAGACGATCGCAACCTGCTCAGGCGTGCGTGCTACGTGCTCCTCGAATAGTTGGACCACACTTTCGGCCGGCAACTCAGTCGCTGTCTGATTCCAGGTGAACAGTTGTTGCCGCTTCTCACTGGCGGAGAGTAACGACAACTCGCAAACGCGCGCTTGCGGCCTGGCAGCAATACCCTCCAACAGGTTCTTGAAATGCTCGAGCATTCGCTCCACTGTTGCATCATCGAAACGGCGACGGTCGTAGGTGAGCTTCAACAGCAAGCTTGAATGCGGTACCACCGTGACGCTGATTGGATAGTGAGGCCGGTTGAGAGCCGTGAGGCCTCCCACTCCAAGGCTTTGCCGCTGCGGCGTCGATACTGTCTGAGGTGAGGACATGTTGACAGGGTAATTTTCAAACGTCATCGTGCTCTCGAAGAGCGCCTGGCCTCGTGGAACATTGCTCCATCTCTGTACTTCCAGCAGCGGACTGTACTCGTACTCGCGCGCCTCGACCTGCTGCTGCTGTAGTTCCTGCAACCACGAGAACACTGATTCGCTTTCGTTGATGCGCACGCGCACCGGCAGCGTATTGATGAACAAACCGATGATTGATTCCACTCCCGGAAGCTCGGCAGAACGGCCGGAGACAGTCGTTCCAAAGACCACGTCGTGCTGACCGCTATAACGGCTCAACAACAAGCCCCACGCGCCCTGCACGATTGTGTTCAGCGTCAACTTATGCTGGCGGGTCAGCGCCTGTAAGGCAGTGTTGGCTGAGTTGGAGATGCGGCCCCAATGCGAGCCGTAATCCTGCTCAGTTGCCGCTTCGCTGGCGGCAGGCCTGTCGACACCAAAGGGTGTCGGAGTTGTGAAATCGCCGAGGGTTCGCCGCCAGAATCTTTCCGCAGTGGCGAGGTCCTGTCGTTGCAGCCAGACGATGTAGTCGCGGTAATCCGGGCCTTGTTCCAGTTGCAGATCGCGCTTTTCGCAGAAAGCCGCATAGAACATCAGCACTTCTCTCAACACCAGCGATAAACACCAGCCATCAAGCAGCAAATGATGGTGACTCCAGACCAATTTGTAAGCACTCTCACCCACACGCACGAGCATCACTCGCATCAGCGGCGCGACCGAAAGTTCAAAGCCTTTCTCACGATCCTGCTGCAAAAGATCGTCAAACAATTCCTGCTGTTCGGCTGCTCCAAGGTGGCGCCAATCGTGAAACTCAATCGGCAGCATGACATTTCTTTGCACCACCTGCGTCGGGTTGCTGATGTCTTCCCAGATAAAGAAGGTACGAAAGACAGAGTGGCGTTCGATGAGGCGTGACCACGCGTTTTCAAATGCAGCAATGTTCAAATCGCCGCTCAAGTCTGCGCATACCTGGACCACGTACACTCCCGATCCCGGAGCAAGCAGTGTGTGAAACAGCAATCCCTGCTGTAGCGACGAGAGCGGATAGATTGCTTCAATGTTTTCCGGTAGCACAGTTTTCCTCAAAGATCAGAAATCAAGGTTGGATCAGGATTAGGACCATCTTGTTGGATCGGGTCCACGCTTAGCTGGATTTAAGTCGCTCCTCGCGCTTTTTGATTGCCGCGGAGAGGTCGTCCAGGTCAGCTTCGGTCCACTTGAACTCGGCGAAGTCGGAAGGAGTAAAGCCGCCGGCATTGGTACCCTGGCAGTGACGAATGAGGTGCTCCAGTTCGCTCAGATAGGCTGAAGCCAGTTGCGTCACCGTCTCCTCGCTATGCATGTCAGCGCTGTATTCCCAGCTCATTTGCAGCTTGCCGTTCACCACACTACTGTTCATCTGCAACAGATACTGCCGCTTGCCGCCACTGGCTCTGTTTGCTCCAGTTCGTTCCGCCGCCGCCTGAAACAGCCCCGCTTCCTTCACCTCACTTACCACCTCGTCATACCGTCCCAGGTAGTTGAAACTGATTTCTGATTGCGGCTGCCGGGCTAACTGTTTTCGCACTGCTTTATCTGCACTCAGATAGCGCAGCACGCCGTAACCCACACCGCCATGTTTCACTCGTCGTACCTGCTCCTTGATGCTCTTGAGGCGCTCGCCATAGTCGGTGTCGTCTGGCAACTCCAGCAGCAACGGATAGATCGACGTGAACCAACCCACCGTTCGCGTCAAATCCACGTCATCAAATAATGCTTCGCGCCCGTGTCCTTCCACGTCCACCAACAACAGCCGCTCGCCGCTCCACTCGTGGTGGGCCCCAGCCAGCGCGGCTAACAGCACCTCACTGATCTGCGTGTTGTAGGCGCGCGGCACCTCGCGCAGTAATACTCCCGTTAACTCCGCTGAAAGGCTGTTGCTCACGTAGCGGGCCGTGCTTTCTCGATTGCTTCCCTTCCGGTCCAATCGTATTGGACGCACGCGCTGTCGTCGCTCATCTGTCCAGTACGCAACTTCTTCCTGTAGCGCCGCGCTCGAGGCATAGGCTCGCAGTTGCGCCGCCCACTGCTGATAGGAGCTGGTCTCAGCGCGCAACTGCACCGCTTGTCCTGAGGCGAGTTGCTTGTAAGCCGTCTGCAAGTCTTCCAGAAGAATGCGCCACGAGATCACATCAATCACCAGGTGATGGACCACCAGCAGCAGCCGCGCACCACGCTCAGGACCGAGCGCGAAATAGACCGCGCGCATTATTGGTCCGTTTTCCAGACTCAGGTTGCGCTGCCACTGCCTCGATCCCGCTTCAATCGCAGCGCGCACTGCTACTGCCGGCGCTGCGCTCAGATCCATCTCCACGAACGACGGGTCTCGTTCATCAAAAGCCACGCACCACTGTCGCCAACTGCCGTCATTTTGCTTTTCAAAGCGGCTCCGCAGCGCATCGTGATGCCTCATCACTGCCGCCACCGCGCCCCTGAGTGCCGCCACATCGGTGTCTGCGCTCATGACCAGCATAACTGCCATGTTGAAATGCGCCCGCTCCGCCAACTCCTGTGCAAAGAACCAATGTTGTACGGGTGTTAGCTCAACCTCACCTGTCACCTGGCCTGGCATCACTTTGACCTGCGGAACGCTACCAACTACGGACGCCAGCTCAGCCACTGTCTGGTGATAAAACACCTGCTTTGCTGTCAAGTGCAGTCCCTTCAGACGTGCCCGCGCAATGATCTGCACACTGAGGATGGAATCGCCGCCGAGCTCGAAGAAGTTGTCATGTATTCCCACCTGCTGCACACGCAATACTTCACCCCAAATCTTAGCCAGCACTCGCTCTGCTTCCGTTCGCGGCGCGGCATAACTCTCGTTCAATGCCGGACGACTTGTTTCCGGGGCGGGCAGCCGTTTGCGATCCACCTTGCCGTTACTGGTCAAGGGCAGCTTCTCCAGCAGCACAAACGCCGCCGGGATCATGTACTCCGGTAAGTATTCCTTGAGGTAGTTGCGCAACTCACTTGCGGCTGCTTCCAGCTCACCCGCCACATAAGCTACCAGTCGCTTCTCCTGATTGGGCCCATCGTTGTGAGCCACGACGATCGCTTCGCGCACCGCTGCATGCCGGCACAAGACCGCCTCGATCTCCGCCAGCTCGATGCGGAAACCGCGCAGCTTCACCTGCTGGTCCAACCGGCCCAGAAATTCCAGATTCCCATTCGCGAGGTAACGCACCAGATCACCAGTGCGATAGAGACGCGCTCCTGGAGCTGAAGAGAAGCGATGCGGTATGAATGTTTCGGCAGTCAGATCAGGCCGGTTGAGATAAGCGCGGGCCAGTCCTGCTCCGCCAACCAGGAGCTCGCCGGGCACACCCACCGGCACCGGCTCATAATTTCTATCCAGTACGTACAATTCCGTGTTGCTGATCGCACGTCCGATCGGAACAGTCATCGCGTCGCTGGCTACCTCAAGAACAAGATGCCACGTAGAGAACGTCGTGTTTTCGGTCGGGCCATATACATGGGCCAGACGCGCCGGTGGTCCAGCCTTAAGCACATGCCGGAAGGATTGCGGATCAGCCATTTCACCGCCCGTTAACAAATGCTTCACTCTTTTGAAGGTCTGGGGAGCTTCGCGTGCAAGGACATTGAATAATGCGGTGGTCAAAAACATTGCGGTGATACCACGCGTCCGGATCTCCGCGGCGAAGTCCAGTGGAGATAGAGTAATGTCGTTCGTGATTATGCTTAGTTGAGCGCCGTGCAGTAGTGCTCCCCAGATTTCGAAGGTAAAGGCATCAAAAGAAAAATTCGAGAGTTGAGCAATGACGTCCGCAGGCGCGAGATCAATATAATTCGTGTTGCAGACCAGCCGGTTGACTGCCGACTGCGGAATCGAGATGCCTTTGGGAGTGCCCGTCGAGCCCGAAGTGTAGATAACGTAAGCCAGGTTTTCCGCGCTCGCGCTCGGGACCGGATTCTTCCTGCTCTCTTTGCTGATCTGTTTCGCCTCGACGTCAAATTGAATCACCTTTGCGGCGGGCGCGGGCACGAGGTCTGCCAAACGCTGTTCCGTTAGCAACAGCCCGGCACGCGTGTCTGCAAGCATGAACGAAAGTCGTTCGCGTGGATAACTCGGATCGAGCGGCACATAAGCTCCACCCGCCTTTAAAATACCCACGAGCGCCACGATCATTTCTACGGAACGCTCCATCAGAACGCCTACCAGAGTTTCTGTACCAACGCCCTGGCGTTGCAGATAATGGGCTAGTTGATTGGCCCGCTCATTAAGCTCGCGATAGGTGAGTTTCTCTTTCCGGAATGTGACCGCTATATTGTCCGGCATACTTTCCACCCGCGCTGCAAACAACTCGGACAGTGAGAGTTTCGGATATGGCGTGGCGGTCTGGTTCCACTCAACCAGCAGTTGCTGTTGCTCTTGCGGATCCATCAACGGCAACTCAGAAAGCCGCCGCTGCGGGTGAACTGCGATGCCTTTAAGCAGCGTGCGCAGGTGACACAGCCAGCGATGAATGGTGGTCGCCTCAAAAAGATCGGAGTTGTAATCCATGTCGAGGACTAACTCATCATCCTGCTCGGTTATATTGAGAAAGAGATCGAATTTGGCTGAGTTAGAGGAAGTTGCTGTAACTTCTAATTCCAGATCGAAAAACTTCAGGTGAGAGCTGCCACGATCCAGGTTGAAAGTCGTCGTGACGAGCGGCGGGCGACTCGGATCGCGGGTCAATCCGAGTTTCCTGATCAGATTTGGTAGAGAGTAAATCTGGTTATCGAAGGCGTCTGAAAGCACTCGCTTGAGGCGGTTGAGGTATTCCGTAAACGAAGGATCGTCACCCGCGCGGCTACGGACCGGCAGCAGGTTGATACAGTAACCGATCAGATCGTCACCAGTTACGGATGCCTGTCCGGCGGAGGCAATGCCCACCACGATATCATCCTGATTCGTGAGCCGGTGCAGTAATACTTTGTAGCCCGCCAACAGCGTCATGAAGAGAGTGACCTGCTCGTGCGCACTCAGTTGCTTAAGCTCACTGCACAGCGATGCATCGAGTTTGAGACGCTCGCGTAAGCCGTTGTATGTTTGCACTGACGGACGCGGTCGGTCCGTAGGCAGCTCCAGCACTGGAACTAAATCTGCATACTGCGCCAGCCAGTAAGCTTCAGCCGTATCCATCTCTGGGCCATGCTGCTGCTGCGACTGCCATTGCACGTATTCGCTAAACTGTTTAGCCGCAGGTAACGAAAGAGACACGCCCTGACACGCCGCGGCATACAGGGCGGTCAAGTCCCGCAGCAACACACCGAACGACCAGCCATCGCTAATCAGGTGATGAACTGTCAGCGCCAGCACGTGATAGTCCGGCGACACCCTCAGGACATTGGCGCGAAACAGAGGCCCGCGAAAGAAATCGAAAGGCTCTTGTGCTTCCCGCAACTGCCAGGCAGCAATAAACTCCTTAATGCTGGCCATGTCCTGCTGTGGTGGAACATCAACTACTGAAACCTCAGTCGTCATTGAGCTGTGGATCAGTTGCTGCTCTCCATCACGACTAATCGTGATACGTAGCGCACCATGACGATCAACCAGTTGCTGAATCGCGCTGCGCAGTGCGGAAAGATTCAGAGGTCCACGCAGGTGCAGTGAGGACGACTCGTTGTAAGCACGTGATGCCTGGTCGCCAAGCTGGGCCAAAGCCCAGAGTTGTTTTTGCGCTTCCGTGAGCGGAAGTTGCTTCACGTCCAGCGCCTCAAGCATGTCCTGTGCAGGCTGCTCGATAGCGGCGTCGCCGAGGAAGCCTCCCGCACGCAACTCTATTACGGTCTCTTTCACTTTGCTGATGAGAAACTCAAGGTCTTCATCAGTGTGCGCCGTGGAGAGGAAGCAATTGCGTCCTTCCCAAACAAAAATTCCCTTCTCGAGCAGGTGAAAGAAGAAGAGATCCATGTACTTCATTTCATGCCTGTTTGCGAAGCGAAAGAGTGAGCCGCAATGCGCAATGCGAATCGGTATATCTTCCTGCTCGAAGTAGCGATCGAGAGTATCGGCGAGGTACCTGGTTTTCTCGTTGAGGCGTTCCTGAAGTTGGGGGCCGCTGTTTTTGATGTGCGTCAATGCGGCAAACGCAGCAGTCATTACCATCGGATGTTTAAAGAACGTGCCGACAAAGAAGGTGGTCTCGGCACGCGGGTACGAGCCATCGCCGTATTGCCACATGCCGCCGTCGATCGAATCCATGTACTTCGCTTTACCCGCGATGATTCCGATCGGCATGCCGGCGCCCACGGCTTTGCCATACGTCACGATGTCGGCCTTGATATTGAAGAGCACCTGCGCGCCGCCGGGATACAGTCGAAAGCCGCTCACCACTTCGTCGAAGATGAGCGCGGTCCCTGATTGTTCCGTGATCCGGCGCAGCTCCTGCAAGAACTCTGACGGACGATTATCAGGCCGGCGACTCTGCAACGGCTCAACCAACACCGCGGCGAGCTCGTCCGCGTGTTGTCGAATCTCGTCGAGTGATTCGGACGCACCGTACGCGAGAATCATCACGTCTTCAATCATGCTTGGCGGAACGCCGGGCGCCAGCGGCACTGTGTGCAGTTTTCCATCGGCGCCACGTTCTGCACGCGCGAGTGTTCCATCGAACGTGCCGTGATAAGAGCCGGTAAACATCGCGATCTTCGTGCGGCCGCTGACCGCGCGGGCCAGGCGCAGCGCGGTCATCACTGCCTCAGTGCCGGAGTTGCAGAAAGTCACGCGCTCCGTGCCAGTGAGCTCGCACACGAGTTTGGCAACCTGGCCCGCGAGATGCGACTGTGGTCCAAGTTGCATGCCCTGGGCCACCTGTTGTTGCAGTGCGTCAGTAACGAAATCAGGTGAATGACCGAAGAGCAGCGAGCCGAAGCCCATCGAGATGTCGAGATACTCGTTGCCGTCGACATCCCAGATCTTCGAGCCAATTGCCTGCTCGGCGATGATGAGGTACTGCATCTCTTTCCAGAGGGAACGGAAACCGGCGACCTCGCGGCTGTCGGCGAAGTATGGGCGATACTCCTGCGTGAGCTGCTTCGACTTCTGTGTTTTCTTGTTGACGCGCTCGATCAATGCGTTGAGGTGTTGTTGCTGTTGTTCAGTCAGGCTACTCGTGCCTGGCTTGCTGATTTTTCGATACGGAACGAATACCTGTTCCTCGGTCTTTGTCGCTACCTGAGTGCTGTTTGTTGGTGGCGCGGCTGGTTGAATGGCGACTGGCGCTACGGTCCCGAGATTTTGCCGACCACGCATCACTTCGAGCTGCTGGGCCATGATCTGAAGTTGCTGCGCCATGATCTGTTCGATCGAGCCGTTACCGGCGATCGGCGTCACTTGCTTGACAGACGTCACGGGTTGAATAACCGGTGGCGGCTCCGGAGCCGGTGGTGGTTGGGCCACTTGCACAGCACTGGTCGCGGGCATTTTTTGATCGATGTGCGCCGCGAGAGTGCGCAGGGTTGGATACTCTTCCATCAAAGCGCGAAACGGAATTCTCACGCCGAGCTTCTCGGTAATCGCGTGGCTCGCCTGCATGAGAAACAGCGACTCCGCCCCCATCTCGATGAACGTCGCATCGACGTCGATGTCAGACGGGCGGGTGCCGGCCATCTCGCTGACGATGGTTTTCAGAGTTGCGATAATTTCTTGCTCGCGTGAAGGCGCGACCGCCATCTGCGTGGCAGACATGATGTACTCCTTGTCTTGTGAATCTTGTAATCCTGTCTAAAACTGACTCAACAATTCGAGCTGCTTAGAAATAATCTGAAGCTGCTGTTGAATCAGTTCATCTTCAGACAGGATGATAGGATTTGCAGGATGTTCAGGATTGATCGTTTGAGGAATCTTGTTTATCTGATGATCGGCATCGATCCAGCAGCGCATGCGTTCGAAAGGATAAGTAGGTAACTGCGCGCGGCGCCGCCGCTCGCCGCGCCATAATTCTTCCCACGTTACATGTACGCCCTCGACCCATAACTTCGCCAGGCCGCACAATACCGCTTCGCGCTCATTTGCCGGACCGCGGCCGCTCGGCCCAAGCAGACTCACCACCAACGGCGCCGCAGCCTGTGCCTGCATCCGCAGGAGTCCGCTCAGTCCACTTTCTGGTCCAACTTCGACGACGATACGCCCGCTCTCCGCCAGTACTTCCTTGACTCCATCTCCGAAGCGCACACGCTCGCGCATCTGCCGTCCCCAGTATTCGCCACCCTGCGCCTCAGCCGCCGTCAGCCACTTCCCACTCACGCACGAGATCACATTCAACCGCGGCGCCTGCTTCTCGACTTTCTCCACTGCCGCGGCAAACTCTTCACTCGCTTCATCCATCAACCACGTGTGATATGCGTGACTCGTCAGTAAATGTTTGGTCCAAACGCCTTCATTGCTGAGCTGCTTCGTCCAGCGCTCAATCGTCTCGATCTCTCCGCCAATCACGATCTGCTCGGCGCCATTCACCGCGCTAATCTCGACGCGTCCCAACTCTTTCTGCCGCTCGACGATGCGCTGTTCCATCTCCGCTTCCGGCAACGCCACGCTCAGCATCGCTCCAACCGGCATGCGCTGCATCAACTGTCCACGCAGTGCTACCAGTCTTAATGCATCCTCCAGCTTGAACACGCCGACAAACGTCGCCGCAACCCACTCGCCGATGCTGTGACCCAGTAGCGCTTCCGGCTCAACCCCCCACGCCCGCAACTGCTCAGTCAACGCATACTCAGTCACAAACAACGCCGGCTGCGCCCACTGCGTTTGCTGCAACTGTTTTCCACCTGCATCCCGGTACAGCAAGGTCCGTAGATCGACGTCGAGCAAGCCTTGTAACACCGCAGCACAGTGGTCCACCGTCCGCCGGTAAACGTCTTCACTCTCGTAAAGCCCGCGGCCCATGTTGACGCGCTGCGCTCCCTGTCCCGGATACAGGAGCACTAAACTGGACCGCGGCTCGCGCGCCGCACCACTCAGCACGTGTGTTTCATCTGCGCCGCGCAATCCAGCGATTGCCTGCTCGCGATCTCTACACAACAACACGCGACGGTGCGCAAACGCGCGTCGACCAGCGGCGAGCGTGTGGCCCACGTCGGCGAGATCGTCTGTACTCCGTTCGAGGTGCACACTCAGGTTCTTCGTCATTGTCTCAAGCGCACCTTCGGTCTTCGCCGACAATGTCAGCACCTGCCACTCTCTTTCACTCGCGCCACTCGGCTCCGGCTCCGGCGCTTCTTCAAGGATCACATGCGCATTCGTACCACCGATACCGAACGAGCTCACGCCCGCTCGCCGCGGCACACCATTGCGCTCCCACGGCTTCAACCCTGCATTCACATAAAACGGCGAGCTCTGGAAATCGATCTCCGGATTCGGCCGTTGATAATGCAGCGACGGCGGGAGCTCACGGTGTTTCAACGCCAGCACTGTTTTGATCAACCCGGCGACTCCTGCTGCTGCATCCAGATGTCCGATATTGCTTTTCACAGAACCCACGGCACAGTAACCACGCTCCTGCGTGCTGGCGCGAAACGCTCGTGTCAAAGCTACCATCTCGATCGGATCGCCCACTGGCGTCGCGGTCCCATGTGCTTCAACGTAGCTGATCGAATCGGCGCTCACGCCCGCAATCGTTTGCGCTTCCGCAATCACGGCCGCTTGCCCTTCAAGACTCGGCGCCGTGTAACCAACCTTCGCTGCGCCATCGTTATTGATCGCAGAGCCGCGTATCACTGCCTCGATATGATCGCCGTCACGTAGCGCATCTTCGAGTCGCTTCAGCACGACGATACCGAGACCATTACCGCTTACAGTGCCTTTCGCCTGTGCATCAAACGTGCGGCAGTGTCCGTCAGGCGAAACCACACCGCCTTCCTGGTAGTAAAAGCCAACCTTTAACGGCAGCGTCACTGACACACCGCCGGCGAGCGCCATGTCACACTCTCCGTTGAGCAAACTCTGACAAGCGATGTGTACCGCGACTAGAGACGTCGAACACGTCGTCTGCACATTCACGCTTGGTCCTTTGAGATCGAGCTTGTAAGAAATTCTCGTAGTGAGGTGGTCCTTGTCGTTCGAAATAGCGGCCTGGAAGGTGTTCAAATTACGGCGCACATCGTGATTCGAATAGATGTTCAGCAGGTAGGTGTTCATGCTGAGTCCGGCAAACACGCCGATCGAGCCTTCGTATTTCTCTGAATCGTAACCCGCGATCTCGAGCGCTTCCCATGCACATTCCATGAACAATCGCTGTTGCGGATCGGTAATCGCAGCTTCGCGCGGTGTGAAACCGAAGAAGTGTGGATCAAACATCTCCGCGTCTTCGATACATCCCTTCGCCTTCACGTAAGTCGGATCGTCGAGATGTGACTGGTTCACTCCGGCAGCCAGCAGCTCTTCGTCGGAGAAGAAGTTGATCGATTCCACGCCGTCGCGCAGGTTGGCCCAGAACTCTTCCACACTGCGCGCTCCGGGAAATCGACCCGCCATGCCGATCACAGCCACCGCATCGGTGTCACTCATTTCTTTACCTCAGTTTTAGCCGCGGATTTACGCAGTTGAACGCAGGATCAGCGTTAATTCGCGTAAATCCGCGGCTAAACTCAACTTTCTCCCACGGCCTTGCGCATCTGCCGGCGCCGGCTCCTCAATTCCCTGCGTGTTTCCCCACGCTCGACACCCTGCTCAGCGGGCAACTCTTCCGCGTAGTCATTGCTGATGTACTTCGCCATCGCGGCGATCGTCGGAAACTGAAACAACTCAAACAACAACAGGTTCTTCTCAAACTTCGCACCCAGCTTTCCGTGTACTAGCACTGCCTGTAACGAGTGTCCGCCGAGATCGAAGAAGTTGTCGTTGACGCCGACGTTCTCGATCGCCAGCACTTCCTGCCACACCGCGGCGATGTCACGCTCGATCGCGCTGCGCGGTGCGATATAGGCAGACTTCAAATCAGGACGTTGTGAATCAGGCGCCGGGAGTGCTTTGCGATCGACTTTCCCGTTTGCGGTCAGTGGCAGCGCAGCGAGCGTCATCCATGCGGCTGGCACCATGTAGTCAGGCAACCGCTCCTGCAGGTAGCGACGCAGCTCAGCAGTTTCTACTTCGCTGACAACGTAAGCGACGAGTCGCTTCTCGCCGTTCTTCTCTTCGCGCGCGACGACGATCGCATCGCGCACCGCATCGTGACGGCACAAAACCGCTTCAATTTCGCCGAGCTCGATTCGGAAACCACGCAGTTTCACTTGCTGGTCCACACGTCCGAGAAACTCGAGTTGTCCGTCAGGCAGGTAACGGCCGCGATCTCCGGTCCGGTAGAGTCGGGCACCCGGAATAGTCGAGTAAGGGTTCGGCACGAAGCGAGTCGCAGTGAGGTCCGGGCGATTTAAATATGCGCGCGCGAGACCTTCGCCACCGGAGTAGATCTCGCCCGGTACGCCTGGCGGCGCGGGACACATATTTTGATCGAGCACGTAGACTTGCACGTTTGCGAGCGCCTTACCGATGGTTGGCCTCGCGCCATCGGGTTCACACTCCGCAATGCTGATGCAGACGGTGTTTTCTGTTGGTCCATAAGCATTGCAGAAGAGTCGATCATTGACGGCCCAACGCTCAACCAATTCAGCCCAACATGCTTCACCGGCAACAACGATCGTGCGCAACGCCGGGAAATCTTCCGGCGGAAGTAGCGCCAGGACAGATGGTGGAAAGGTGACAGTCGTGATCGCCTGATCGCGCAATAGTGCAATCAAGCGCTCGCCCGGAATCAGGTCTTCGCGCGGCGCAATGACGAGGGCCGCACCGCACAACAATGCCATCGCAAATTCGGTCACTGAGGCGTCGAAGCTCAAGGCAGCAAATTGCAACACGCGACTCGATTGCTGCACGTTGAAAGCGCGGATTTGCGCCGTCGCTAGATTGCAAAGGCCGCGATGAGCGATGACGGCGCCTTTCGGTGTGCCGGTCGAGCCGGACGTGTAGATCACGTAGGCGGCGTTCTGCGGTGTGGTGATGAGATCGAGATTATCGGTCCTATCGGACATATCGGACCTATTCAGATCAACGATCTTTCCACTGTAAGGCGGAAGCGCATTCAGCAATCGCTCTTGCGTGAGCAGCACCTCGATGCTCGAATCCTCGATCATAAAAGCCAGGCGCTCGCGTGGATACGACGGATCGAGTGGAACAAACGCGCCGCCGGATTTCAGTATGCCGAGAATGCCCACGACCATCTCGATTGAACGCTCAACACTGATCCCGACCAGCGTCTCCGGACCAACTCCCAACGTGCGCAGGTGATGGGCCAATCGATTCGCTCTGTTATTCAGCTCGCGATAGCTCAATCTCTGCTCACCGAACACGACAGCTTCAGCGTCAGGTGTCTCCTCAACCTGTTCTTCAAATAGCTGCTGGAAACACTTATCAGACGGAAACTCGCGCGCAGTGTCGTTCCACTCAACCAACACTCTGTGCTTCTCAGCTTCACCGAGAAACGGCTCCGTCTCGAGTGGACCAGAGACATTGCGCGCCATCGCGGCCAGCACACGCTCGTAATAACCACTAATCGCCTGCGCCTGCGACTCGCTCAGATGATTGACCGCGACGCGCAACAACACACGCGAGCTCAGAACGTGAGACATGAATCCAGCATTGAGCGTGAAGTTTGTCTCTTCGTAACCTTCAACCTGCTGCAGTACCTGCACGTCGCCTGAGCCGAGCACCCCGTCGAGCACGTGATAATGAACGTAGTTGAACGTTGTCTTGAAGAATGACGGCGTATTCAATTGCTCCTGAATTGCCGGCAAGGGATAGCGTCTGAACGGCAGCATGTTGCGTTCGGATTCGAAAGTAGCACGCACAAACTCAGACCATGATTGCGACGCAAGCTGCTGTCGGAAAGGAACGACGTTGAGGAACAAGCCACGGATCAGATCGCCATCCGCCTCTTCGGGCCGCCCGTTGCAAACAAGACCGGTAATGATATCTGACTGGCCCATCAACATGCTCATCACTTTGAGGTGCGCCGCGAGCAACACACTCTTGATCGGCACAGCGGCATTCACAGCCATCCGGTGCAAACCTTCTGAGACCTCGTCGGGAATGTGGACCACGAGGTTTCGCGCCCGCTCGCGTCCGCTCCCGGTCAACTCAGAATCCCAGGGCGAAATCTCCGCGACCGTGGCGTCGCTCAAGCTCTCGTACCAGAAGCGTTGGCATTCTTCCGATTTCAGTGCCGCTTGCTCGAGTGCGATGAATTCCCGGAACGACGTCGCGAAGGGCTTCTGCTCCGGCAGCGATTTGTTTTTGAGTAGCGCAAAGTAAACCTGAAAGATCTCTGCGAGCGTTGATTGCAAACTCCAGCCGTCGAGAATTGCATGGCATTCAGTCAACGTGAACTGAAATGTCTCGTCGCTCGTGCGATGAATATGAAAGCGCAGCAACGGCGGGCACGATGGATCGAACCGGTTTTGTTGTTCGCTTTCGGTGTATGACTTGATAACTTCATCCTGCGCGGCTGGAGTGAGATGCCTGAGGTCTTCGAATGTAATCGGCAGATGAGCTTCTTTGTGGACCAGTTGCAGCGCTTCGGAATATGAAAACAGATCGAATGAAGTCCGCAGCACGTCATGCCGCGCGACAACGTGCTGCACAGCGTGAACAAAAACCTCTTCGTTCAACTGCGCTTTGAGGTGATAGCTGTTGATGTTGTGATAAACAGAAACGCCTGCCGTCGCCTCGAGGTGATAAAGCATGCCGGACTGAAGCCGGCTCAGCGGATAAGCATCTACCACATCCGCGGGAAGTTTCAGTTTGTCTTCGTCACTCAACAGACTGAACGGCGTGCTGTGTATCGTAGAACCTGAGACTGTTTCGTCGTCTGCGATTGCCTGCGCGAGCTCGCGAATGGATTGAAACTGGAATAATTGCTGTAAGCTGAAATTCAACCCTCGCGCTCTCGCGAGACTCAACACATTCACACTGCGAATCGAATCGCCGCCGAGCGCAAAGAAGTTGTCGCAAACTCCGACGCGCTCGACTTTCAATACTTCCGCCCAAACGCCTGCGAGAATTTGCTCGGCTTCGCTTTCAGGCGCCACGTAAGCTTCACCGAGATCGAGTCGCGAATCTTCCGGCGCCCGCAAAGCGCGTCGATCGACTTTGCCATTCGTCGTCAATGGCAATCTATCAAGCAACACGAACGCTGATGGAACCATGTACTCAGGCAGCCGCTCTTTCATGTGACTGCGCAACTCATTCACAGTGAGATCCTGTTCAGTAACAATATAACCAACGAGTCGTGTGTCACCGTCGTCATCGCGCGCCATCACCACGCTTTCGCTCACGTTTGCGTGCTGCGCCAGAACAGCTTCTATCTCACCCAGCTCGATACGGAACCCGCGTACCTTCACCTGTCGATCGACTCGACCAAGATATTCAAGATCGCCATTCGCGAGATATCGCCCACGATCACCCGTGCGATACAGACGCGCGCCTTCATCCCACGGATGCGTAACAAAGCGTTCGGAAGTTAGCGCCGGCCGGTGCAAATAACCACGCGCGAGACCTGCGCCACCAACATACAACTCGCCGGGCACACCAATCGGCACAGGCTTTCGCGCCTTATCGAGCACGTAGATCTGCAAGTCTGCGATACGCTCGCCAATCACACTGCCTGTCGTCGTCGAGAGATCGCTTTCGCGTATTGGCCGATAGGTGACGTGGACCGTCGTCTCAGTGATGCCATACATGTTGACCAGCAGTGGCTGCTCGTCACCGTGCCGCTCAAACCATGGTCCAAGACTTTGCAGCTCGAGCGTCTCGCCGCCAAAGATCACAAACCGCAAAGCCAGCGGTGGAGCTTCAGACGCGTTGGGCCAACTGCTCTGTTCAGCCTGCATCAATTGACGAAACGCGGAGGGAGTTTGATTGAGCACCGTCACGCGCTCTTTGAGTAGTAACTGGTAAAAAGCTTCGGGCTGGCGGCTCACGAGATACGGCACTATGACGAGCCGTCCGCCATAAAGCAGCGCGCCCCAAAGCTCCCAAACTGAGAAGTCGAATGCGTACGAGTGAAAGAGTGTCCAAACATCGTTCGCGTTGAAATTGAACCACTTGTCCGTCGCGGTGAAGAGACGCAGGACATTCGCGTGGGTGACGGCGACGCCTTTCGGAGTTCCGGTCGAGCCGGAAGTGTAGATAACGTAGGCCGGATTTTCCCCGCGCGGGCGCAAAGGCGCATCACCGCTCTTTGTTTGCTCCCTTACGCCGTCGCACGAGGAACGCTCGTTAATGTAAACCGCTTTTACCGCCTTCAGCTCCGGCAACCTGTCAACCAACCGTCGCTGTGTGAGCAGCACTGGCGGTTCCGCATCGTCGAGCATAAACGCGAGCCGCTCTTTCGGATGTTCTATATCGAGCGGCACATATGCACCACCGGCTTTGAGAATACCGAGCAACGCGATCACCATCTCGATCGAGCGCTCCATGAAAATACCAACTAGTGTTTCTGGTCCAACTCCAAGCTCGCGCAGGTCCTGCGCAAGCTCATCCGCACGCGCATTCAACTCACTGTAAGTCAACACCTGATCGTCAAGAACGAGTGCGACGTTGCCGGGCGTACGTTGAGCTTGCTCCTCGAACAACTCGTGCAGTGTTCGCTCCGGCTCGGCGTGTGGGGCGACCTCGTTCCAGTCGTGCAGCAGTTGGCGTTCTTCCTCGTCGCTCAACAGCGGCAGATCGAGGATCGTTTGTTCCGGGTTCTCGACGATCGCAGACAGCAATCGCTGGTAATGTCCGAGCAGGCGCGTGATCGTCGTGTCGTCGAAAAGATCCGTGCTGTATTCGAGTGAGCCGGTGATATTTCCAGGGCGCTCGAAAAGCTCGAACATGAGATCAAACTTCGCGGTATGGCGTTGGACCTCGAGCGATGCAAGTTTGAGACCCTGCAACTCGGTTCCCTGCCCGGTCGCGTTGTGCAGCGCGAACACCACCTGAAACAACGGCGTGTGACTCAGGCTTCGTTCGAGCTGCAACTCTTCGACGATCTTTTCGAAAGGTAGATCCTGATTAGCTTGTGCATCGAGCACCACTGACCGCACGCGTTCGAGCAACTCACGAAATGTAGGATTGCCACTGAAGTCGCTCCGCAACACGAGTGTATTGACGAAGAATCCGATCAGACTTTCGGTTTCGACGCGGTTACGGTTCGCGATGGGCGACCCGACAACGATGTCCGTCTGTTCTGTGTAACGGGCCAGCAATGTTTGCCATGCGGCAAGCAGCAACGTGAAGAGCGTTACATTCTCAGTGCGAGCCAGTTTCACGAGCGACTCAGAAATCTCGACCGGCAACGAGAAACGTTGTCTCGAGCCGTGATGAGATCGGATCGAGGGTCGCGGGCGATCGGCAGGCAACTGCAAGGTCGCCACATCGTCGAGCTGTTTCTGCCAGTAAGCGAGCTGCTTTTCCAGCACGTCGCCCGTGAGCCACTCGCGTTGCCAGCGCGCGAAGTCGGCGTACTGAATCGGCAATTCTGCCAACGACGGTCTCTCACCTTTTGAAAACGCCCCGTATACTGACACCAGCTCGCTGATCAGCACACTCATGGACCAGCCGTCGGAGATGATGTGATGCATCGTCAGCGACAACACATGATCTTCAGCTCCGAGATACAACAACTTCACCCGCAGCAATGGACCACTCGCTAGATCGAACGGCTGCAACGCTTCTTCTTCGAGTATTTCCCTGATGATTTCTCGTTGCGCTGTTGCGCCGCTGCGTGAAAACTCTTCTTCAAGCTCACATTTCTCCACGTTGAGCTCGAGATGCGGCTTGATCACCTGCACCGGCCTGCCATCCTGGAAATCAAACGTCGTACGCAGCGCCCCATGTCGCCGCACCATAAACTCGAAACTGCGCTCCAGCGCCGCGACATCAAGCGCCCCCTGCAGACGAACCGCAGAGCTCACGTTGTACAGCGGACTTCCCGGCTCCAGTTGGTCCAAAAACCACAGCCGCTGCTGAGCGAACGAAGTCGGAGCCACGACAGGCTTGCTCGCACGCTGTCGCAGTAGCTCCGCGAGACGGGCACGCTTTGAATCCACGTCAGGCGTAGACAGGGTTACAGGATTTTCAGTATTAACAAGACTCATCCTGTAAATTTCTCCTCCGCCAACATCTCGGCCAGCAAAGTATCCAGCTCACTCTCGGAAAGCTCGTCCACTTTCGACAACAGATCGCCGGCGCGTTGTGCATCGATTCTCTTGTTGATTCCTTTATGAACCGTCGTGTGTTGTTCCAGTTTCACGATCGCAGCCGCCAGCTCAGCGATCGTCGGCGCTTCAAACACGGAGCGCACCAGCAACTCCGTGTGCAACTTCTGCCGCACACGCCCGATGACCTGCGTCGCGATCAGCGAATGCCCGCCCAGCTCGAAAAAGTTGTCGTGAATACCGACGCGCTCAACGCCAAACACCTGTTTCCAAATCTCCGCGAGCTGCTCTTCGATCGGATTGCGCGGTGCGACGTAAGTGTGTTGCGCTCTTTGTTTCACTTCGTCGAGCGTCGGCAGCGCGCGCAGGTTGAGCTTGCCGTTCAACGTGAGTGGGAGTTTGCGCAGGTGTACGAAGACGTTGGGTATCGTCTCTTCGATGATGCTGTCGGTCAGAAATGCGTGTAGCTCGTTGCTGTCGAGCTCCTGTCGCGAGACATAGTAAGCAATCATCGCGTCGTTGCCTGTTTTGTCTCTGGCGACCACGATCACGCTATCGCGAATTTGCGGGTGACGATTGAGCGCACGCTTGATCTCGTTGAGCTCGATGCGATGACCATGATACTTGACCTGCCCGTCCTTGCGTCCCGCGTACTCGATGATTCCCTGCGGCAGCCAGCGAGCGAGGTCGCCGGTGCGATACATTCGCTGACCCGGCGTGAACGGATTGTCGACAAATTTTTCGGCCGCGAGTGGCGCTCTTTTGAGATAGCCTCGCGCCAAACCGTCGCCCGCGAGATACATCTCACCGAGCACGTTTTCCGCGACCGGATTGAGATCGTCGTCGAGCACATAAATCTGCGCGTTGGCCGCGGGCTTGCCGACCGGAACGAAAGCTTGTGTGTCTTCGTCCGGATCGAAGCGATGAATCATGCAGCCAACAGTTGCTTCGGTTGGTCCATACTCGTTGAGGATCTCGACGTTGCCCGCGAAGCTTCGCAGCACTTCATTCGCCAGCTCCGTTTCAAACTGTTCGCCGCCGACAATCAATCGCTGGATGCGTGACGACGAATTGTCGCGAATCTTTACTAACGCGAGATGGCTTGGCGTCAGCTTGAGTACGCCGGTTTTGTTGTCTTTCAGGATCTCTTCAATCGCCGAGCTGCCGCCTTCTTCGCGATAAATCACGATGCGGTTGCCGGTGATGAGTGGCGTGTAGATCGACGTCACCGTGAGATCGAAAGCGAGCGACGAATAAAGCGCGAACGCGAGTGTCTCGTTGCGAACGTACTGATCCCTCGCCCAGCAGACGTAATTAACGAGACTGCGGTTTCGAATCTCGACGCCTTTCGGCTCGCCGGTCGAGCCCGAGGTGTAGATCACGTAAGCAAGATCATCAGGCGTTGCCTCGCTGATCGGAGCTGAAGCACTCTCACCCACAATCGCCGGCCAATTCTCGTGGCTGAGAACGAGCGGAGTGGCTGTGTCAGCAAGCATGAAATCGAGACGTGAGCGCGGGTGGGCGGTGTCGAAAGGCACGTAGAAGCCGCCCGCTTTCAGCACGCCGAGGAGTGCAACGATCGTCTCCGGCGAGTGTTCGAGATAAATGCCGACGGGTACGCCTGGCTTGATTCCACGCGCGCGCAGCCAGTTGGCCAGTTGATTTGCACGGCTGTCGAGCTCGCGATAAGTAAGGCTCTCGTTTTGAAACTCGAGCGCGATGTGTGCGGGCGTCCGCTCGACTTGTTCTGCGAAAAGCTGTGCGATGGTTTTGTCTTTGGGATACTCGCGCGCAGTGTTGTTGTATTCGACCACGAGCTCGTGTCTGCGTGACTCCGAAAGTAATTCCAGTTGCGCGATCGTCTGATCGGGCGATTGTGAAGCGGCGCGCAGGATCTCCTGTAGATGTTGGGCCAGAATCTCGATACTTTCACGCCGGAACAGATCCGCGTTGTAATCGATTGCGCCGGTGATTTCGTCTTTGACTGCAACACTGACCGTTAAATCATTCTTCAATCGCTTTACATAATCCGTGTTATCCGTGTTTTCGAGTACGACCATGAGATCGAAGAGCGGCATACGATGCGGCAGATGTTCGACGTTCAGTAATTCTATGAGCCGCTCGAAAGAGAACTTTTGGTGCGCGTAGGCTTCGGTGAGCGTGCCTTTGATAGATAGCAATAGTTGCTTGACGGTCAGATCGGGGGTGACGCGCGTGCGCAAAGCGAGCAGCCTGTTCATCGAGGCGCTGTAATACGTGGTGGTGCCAACAATGATGTCTTCGTTGCCGGTGTATTTGAACAGGCAGACGTTGAACGCCATGATGAACGTGACGAAGAGGAGTGATTCTTCACCGCCGGTGATTTTTTTCAGGCGCTGGGCGGTGCCGGCATCGAGCGTGAAGGTGAAACGCTCCTTGTTCGTGACTGCGCGCGCGGAACGATGATGGTCCAACGGTAGACTGGTGACCACAAAATCGCCAGAGAGTTTTTCCAACCAGTAATTCTGGTCGTGTTCGAAATCCGTTTGCATCATGTGATTTGAGTAAGTCGTTAGACAGGATGACAGGATTACAAGATTAACTGGATGAATCCTGCCAATTCTGAAAATCCTATAATCATGTCCACGTCTGCGCCGTGGCCACGAGGCTGTGAAGGTAATCACGCTGCATTGATCTCTTCTGCTGCGGTGGCACGGACGCGATCTCGAGTGTCAACAGCCTGTGTGCGGTGGTCATGAATTCACGAAACCGTTCACGACTAATCCCTTTCCCCATCAGGTAGGGAATGATCCAGAAATCAAACGACCACTGCGGCAGCCAGACTGATTCTTTGACCTCGAGGAACATGCGATCGATGTGGTCCATGGCTCCCATACTGTCCATCGTCGCGTGATTCCAAACGAATCCCTCACCATCGATCTCATACTTCCGGCGCTCGTTCTGAATCGGCGTCCCCGGCTCGCAGTACCACATCTGCGAGCGGTAGTAGTCAGGCCGCGTGCTGCGAATGAAGTCGATCGTCTCCTGCACGGTTTCGTCCGTCTCACCCGGAAAGCCCGTGATGAACGATCCAAACGTGAGGATTCCATTGCGCCGCAACATCTCGATCCCTTTCGCATACTTTTCCACCGTCGCTGACTTGTTCATATTGACCAAAATCGACGGCGACCCGGATTCGATCCCGAGAAACACACCCTTGCAACCACTCTCGGCCATCAGGTCAATTGCTTCCTGATCGGAATTGCTACAACGAAAGTAAGAGAACCAGTTGAACGGATACTTCTTCCGGATCATCATTCGGCACAGATCTTTGAAGCGCGGAAAAGGAACATTGAACGTGTCGTCGATGAACACGACGTTCTGCACGCCACCGAGCGTGAGTATTGAATCGAGCTCACGTTCGAGAACGTCAAGACTGAGCAAGGTCAAAGCGCCCGCGCGTGATGGGTAGTTGCAGAACGAGCACTTGAACGCACAACTACGTGCCGTACGTGTTTGAATCGTCGCGCCGAGATCTTTGCTGCCGCCGAAGTCTTTCCAGTCGATGAAGTTGGCATCGAGCGAGTTGTTTTCCGCCAATGTCGCCGTGCGGTGGAGTTGTTTGTCTTCGACGTAAGCGAGATTCGGAACGTCGTTGAGATTACCGCTATTCTTCAGGCACTCGATCAGACGAGCGAGCGTGAGCTCTCCCTGGCCTTCGAGCACGTAAACGTCTGCGCCCATGTCTTCGAGCGCGGTCTTGAGTGAATCGCCGTGATAGTTGCGGGCGTGATTGTTGACGAGTGGACCACCAACGACGATCTTGACGTTCGGGTTGTGCTCGCGAATGAACTCGACCATCTCCGTGACGGGTAGATTGACGACGTAGAACGTGGTCGTGATCGCAACGCACAGCGGATCCCGGCGCAGGTATTCGATGAACTGTTCTTTCTCGTATTGAAAGAGATTGATGTACTCCGCGGTGTGACCGTTCCGGCGCAGAAAGCTGGTCAGGTACGCGGCCGCGAGGTTTGGAATGTCGCCTGACTTCAGCTCTTCCCCGTTCGCGCCGGCCAGACTACGGACATGGTTCAGCAGTCCGGGGTAATCGAGTTTTTTGCCGTCGAGGTTAACGAAGCTGAACTTCAGATCCCTGTACGCCTCGGAGTCTTCGCCGTAGGTGTGCAGGAATTGTTCGTAACGGCTAAACGGGACTTCGTTATACCCGATGACGATGCAATCGAGCTTGGTGTTCATATTGACATGCTAAAAAAAATTTCTCACGCAGCGGCGCAGGGGCCGCAACGGAATTCAACCACGCGTGACGCTCGTTGCGTCGCTGCGTGAGAATTTGTTTAGAACTAAAACGAGAAACTCTTACTCAGATCTGGGACGGCAACTGCTGTTTCCCGAAATTCAAGTTCCTCCAGCAGCGCGCCGGGATTCGCGACCATGCTGCCCAGTATTGTCTCGACATGACTTAACATCGTCTCGATGTAGCTCTTATCGAAACGCCCGCGGTCGTAGATCAGCTCCAGCGTCAGCGCCACCTGGGGTTTGATCACGAACGCCAGGGGATAGTTAACTTCGATATCAAACCGAATCTCACTGATCTTCAGGCGCCGGCTGCGCTCACCAAGCGAGACCTCGATGGGAAAGTTTTCAAAAACAAAGATGCTCTCAAACAGCGGCACATGACGCGGCAACTCGCTCCACCCATGTAACTCCACGAGCGGTGTGTACTCATACTGCCGCGCATCAAGCTGCTGCTCCTGCAAATCCTTCAACCACGGCAGCAACGCTACGCCTTTCTTTAACCGCACTCGCACCGGCAAGGTATTAATAAAGAGTCCGACCACATTTTCGACACCGGGCAACTCCGCCGGACGGCCCGAAACAGTTCCACCGAACAGAACATCGTCTCGACCACTGTGCCGGCTAAGCAACAATCCCCACGCACCCTGCAAGAGCGTATTCATCGTCAACTGGTGCTCGTGGGCTAACGTCTCCAGGTCGTGTGTTAACGTGGTCGGGAGACGTCGCTCTTGTGACACGTAATCTCGTTTGGCTACTGCAGAAGTCAGCCCACCGATTGGCGTCGGCGAGGTGAAACCAGTGAGCGTTTGTCGCCAGAAGCTTTCTGCTTCCTTGAGATCCTGGTCGCGCAACCACGCGATGTAGTCGCGATACGCGAGAGTGTTCGGCAACTGTAATTCCTCGCCGCCTGCGAAGCCTTCATAAAGCGCAAAGACCTCTCCCGTGATCCGCATCGCACTCCAACCATCCATGATCAAGTGATGGTGGCACCAGGTGAAGTGATAACTGTCTTCACTCATTCTCATGAGAGTCAATCGCATGAGAGGAGCGTTCAGTAAATCAAAACCGCGCTTACGATCTGTTTCGAGATAAGTCTTCAGGCGTTCCTTCTGCTCGGCTGCTGAGTAATGTCGCCAGTCATGTTCAACCCACGACGAATCGACGTGCTGCCGCACCACTTGAAGAGGTTTACTTAAACCTTCCCAAACAAACATCGTCCGCAAAACATCGTGTCGTTCGACGACGTGCCGCCATGCCTGCTTGAAGGCTGTGACGTCGAGCTCACCACCCAATGCACAGCTCAGGTGCGACACATACATGCTCGAGGAATTGTCGTACAGACTGTGAAAGAGTAATCCCTCCTGCAACGGCGAGAGCGGATAGATCGCTTCAATCTCTTTCTTTGGACTGCCTGTCAACGAAAGTGAGGCAAGCAACTCATCAAGCTGTGACTGTGTTAATTCTGCTTCAGGAAAATCGGAAGGAGTAAAGCCGCCGGCATCTGGATTTTGGCAGTGACGAATCAGTCGCTTTAGCTCTGCTAAATATTCAGCAGCCAGTCGGGTAACGGTTTCTGGGTGATGAATCGCTGAGCTGTATTCCCAATTGATCTGCAACTCACCACCAATCACCGTGCAAACGAGCTGCAACTTGTACAGACGCTCAGCCGCACCTGCTCGCAGCGGCCCAGGTCGTTCCGGCGCAGCGTGAAACAAGCCTGCTTCCGTCACCTCATTCATCGCCTGCTCGTAGCGTCCGAGATAGTTGAAACTGATCTCCGCCTGCGGCTGCGCGGCCAACTGCCGGCGTACTTCTTCATCCGAGCTCAGATAACGCAGCATTCCATAACCGATGCCGCCATGCTTCACGCGCCGCACTTGCTCCTTGATAGTCTTTAGTCGCTCGCCGTAGTCGCTACCTGCGGGCAGTTCCAAAAGTACCGGATAGATCGATGTAAACCAGCCCACTGACCGCGTCAAATCGACATCATCAAACAATGCCTCGCGCCCGTGTCCTTCCGCGTCCACTACGAGCAATCGCTCGCCACTCCACCGTTGATGCGCGCCCGTTAACGCCGCCAGCAGCACGTCGTTGATCTGCGTGTTATAGGCGCGCGGCACTTCTCGCAGCAGTGCTTCCGTTAACTCTTTCGAGAGCGTATTACTGATCCAGGCAGTCGTGCTTTCCAGGTTGCCGCCTGCGTGGTCCACCGGCAGGATCTGCACGCGCGAGCGACGCTCGTCCGTCCAGTATGCAACTTCTTCCTGCAAATCCGCACTCGACGCATAAGCCTGTAGTTTGAGCGCCCACTGCTGATACGATGTAGTCTTCGGCTGTAACTCAAGTCCCTGGTAAGTCGTCTGTAAGTCTTCCAAAAGGATGCGCCACGAGACCACGTCCATCACGAGGTGATGCACAACGAGTAGCAACCGCGCGCCGCGATCCCCGCCCAGCTTGAAGTAAACCGCTCGCAGCAATGGCCCTTTCTCAAGATCCAGACTCTTCTGCCACTCTGCTGCTACTATCTCGACCGAGTTGCGCAACTCTGCGTCTACAACGCCACTGAGATCTACTTCCACAAACGGCACTTCAACTTGATCGGCAGCAACACACCACTGGAGCCATTCACCCGCCACTTGTTCAAAGCGATTTCGCAAAACGTCGTGATGGCGTAACACTGCCGCCACCGCACCACGTAGAGCAGCTATATCGATCTCGTCTGACAAGCCGATCATGAACGCCATATTCCAATGCGCCGGTTCCGCGAGCTGTTGCCTGAAGAACTCTCGCTGCGCCGGCGTCAAATCGACTCGTCCGGTCACTTCGTCCTGCGTTGCCTGAGTCTGTGGAGCGCTGCTGACAGCTACTGCGGCCAGTTCCGCGATCGTCTGTCGATGAAAAACCTGTTTCGCGGTGACATGTAGTCCTGCCTGGCGTGCGCGCGTGATGATCTGCACGCTGAGAATTGAATCGCCACCGAGCTAGAAAAAGTTGTCATTTATGCCAACCTGCTCCACGCGCAGCACTTCACTCCAGACACGGGCCAGCACTCGCTCCGCTTCGGTTGTGGGTGGCGCATAGTTATCCGCAAGTGACGGACGGCTCGACTGCAGCTCCGGCAGTCGTTTGCGATCCACCTTGCCGTTGCTCAATAACGGCAGCTTTTCGAGCACGACGAAGGCAGCGGGGATCATGTATTCCGGCAGGCTTAGTTTCAGAAACGCACGCAACTCACTGGTGGCGGCTTCCAACTCACCAACGATGTAGGCCACGAGTCGCTTGTCGCCATTCTGACCATCTTCACGCGTCACGACGAGCGCTTCGCGGACTTGCGGATGGCGACCCAGAGCTGCTTCGATCTCACCGAGCTCGATGCGGAAGCCACGCACTTTCACCTGATGGTCCACACGCCCGACGAACTCCAGATTTCCATCAGGCAGGTAGCGCACCAGATCACCCGGACGATACAGGCGCGCGCCGGGTTCGGTCGAGAAGCAGTGTGGAATGAATCGTTCGGCAGTCAGCTCGGGTCGATTCAGATACGCGCGCGCGAGCCCGCTGCCACCGATGAACAACTCGCCGGTCACACCGACAGCGACGGGGTTGTAGTTCTGATCGAGCACATACAGTTGCGTATTGCTAAGAGCGCGGCCGATCGGCACTGTGCGCTCGAATGTACCGGGTTGTGACCGCCAGCAGGCAGCGTCGATCGAATACTCCGTTGGACCATAAAGATTGTGCAGCTCACATTTGAGACGATTGTGGAAGCGCGTGTGCAAACTGCCGGGCAGCGCTTCACCGCCGCAGAAAACATGGCGCAGTGTGTGACAATTCTCGATGCCTGGCTCTTCCAACAAGATCTGCAACATCGAGGGGACGAGTTGCAGCACCGTGATCTCATTCTCTTCTATCGCATTGACGAGATAACTGGTGTCCTGGTGTCCGCCGGGCTCAGCCATAACGACTTGCGCGCCAATCAACAGCGGCACAAAGAACTCCCAGCCGGCTGCGTCGAAAGTAAACGGCGTCTTTTGTAAGAAGCGATCGGTGGGACGGAAGTCGAAAGCGTTGATCATCCACAGCAGGCGATTGCAGATGCCGCGATGTGGAACCATCACGCCCTTCGGCTGACCGGTCGATCCTGAGGTGTAGATAACGTAACACGGATGACGCGGATCAAAGCCACGGATCAAATCCGGATCTGATCCGTGGCTCTGATCGGTGTCAGCCGTGGTTAGGATAAACTTCGGCTTCGCATCGTCGATGATGAACTGGAGCCGTTCTTGTGGATAACCGGGATCCAACGGCAAATAGGCGCCACCGGCTTTCATTACTCCCAACAGCGCTACCACCATATCGATCGAGCGCTCCATCATTACGCCCACGAGCGTCTCTATGCCGACACCGAGGTTGCGCAGTTGCTGTGCGAGGTGGTTGGCGCGTTCATTCAACTCGGCGTAGGTGAGCTTTGTGTCCTGATAAACGACGGCAGTATTGCCCGGAGTGCGTTGGACCTGCGCTTCAAATAATTCATGTAGGCAAAGATCGAGTGAGTAAGTCGCGCCGGTGTCGTTCCACTCAACCAACAGACGATGTCGCTCGGCGTCGTTGAGAAGATTTAACCCGGCAAGGCTGGCGTCAGGTTGAGCAACAACGCTGTTAAGCAAAGTGCAGAACTGCGTAGAAAGATATGAGATCGCGGTAGCGTCGTAGTGCTTCTCATCGAAGTGAAACTGTAGCTTCAACGTCTCAGACTCGCGCTCGCACGACAACTTGATCTTGAATCTATCGAGACAGACATCCTGTCGGTACATTGAGAACTGGAGACTACCAATCCGGTAAGGTTCCGGCGTTTCGGTGTACTCGAACATGAATGGCATAAACGCGGATTCGTCCGACTCGTAAGTAAAAACGTCCTGCCACTGTCGAGCCTCATCGATAACCTGCCGCACTCGCTCAACAAGCTGCGAGAACGGAATATCATCGACGGCGCAAGCAACCGGCAGGTACTTCGCAACCGGACCAATTACACTGCGGAGCTCTTCGTACCTGCGACCATCGTGCGCGACACCGATCAGCAAATCCTCCTGACCTGTAAGACGCCACAGCAGGGCGTACATTGCTGCCAGCAGGATTTCTGAGATCTTGGCGTTGTAGCGATCTGTTAGTGCGTCGATCGTCGTAAACTCAATTGTCTGTTCGTCGGAGTGAGCCAGCGAAGAGCGTGCGCTCGAAGTAAAACGCTCGAACGGGAGCTTCAACGCTGCTGTTTCTGACAGGTCACGCTTGCGCCAGTAGAGCTTTCCGTCTTCAGCTTCGGCGCATTCAAGCAAATCGTTCTGCCACTCAGAGAAGTCGGCATACTGCATCGGCTCGTCTTCAACCTTTTCTCCGTACGACCGGCCCACGTCCTTCATCAGATTGCGCAAGCTTGGACCATCGGCACAAAACGCAGGTAGATTGAAAAACAACAGATGTTTGTCGGGCACGAGTGATAGAAGCCTGACCTCCAGCCGATCTGAATTTCGTTCAGCGAATAGCTCATCAATGCTCAGGACCTCTGTGTCGATCGAAACATTGACGTCCTCATCGATGACCTGGAGCGACAACTTCATGTCCGCACACATCTCCAGCCGCGTTCGCAAAATCTCATGACGCGCGACGACGTCCTGAACCGCGGCCTGCAACGTATGCACGTCGAGATCTCCGTCGAGTAGGAACGCACAACGGGCACGGTATCTTTCAGCACCGTCCTGCTTACTCAACTGCCAGAGACGTTGCTGCTGCGGCGATAGCCGAAAACCTTCAACAACCTTATTGTCCATTTTAGTTGCCACAAAGAGGCACAAAAACGCTTTTCATTTATCTTTTGTGGCTGAATCTTTTTGTGGCTAAGAATGTGTGCCGATAGAGCGGCGTTTGGCTTTCTTTAGGCTCTTTGATCCGATCTCTTCGAGCGCCTTTCCTTTGTCAGTCAGTCGCGCGCGATCGGCCTGGGCGACCATTTCGACGAGGGTATCGAGATCCGCTTCGGGTTGGTGGACCACGAGGCCTAATAACGTCTCGAATAGATCCAGCAGGCGCGTGATCGTCGCCGGCATGAAGAGATCGGAGTTGTACTCGAGCGTCAACTGCATCCCCTGCCCACTCTCCCACGCAATCAATACGAGGTCAAAACGTGCAACCGTACGTTCAACCAGCAGGGTACTGATCGTCAGCGAGCTAACGTCGATCGATGTACGGGGCAGGTTCTGAAAGACGAAACACACCTGAAACAGCGGATGATGCGCGGATGAGCGCTCGATCTTGAGCGCATCCACAAGCCTGTCAAACGGCATATCCTGGTGACTGTAAGCTCCGAGGGTGACTTCGCGAACGCGGCCCAGTAACTGGCGGAACGTTGGATTACCTGACAGGTCTGTTCGCAACGCCAGCTCATTAATAAAGAAGCCGATGAGCGATTCCGTCTCACTGCGGTTGCGATTCGCCACATCGGTGCCGATGACGATATCGCTCTGTCCGGTGTAGTAATGAAGCAGCATGTTCAAACAAGCGAGCTGCATCATGTACAACGTCACGCCCTCGCGACTACTCAGATCTCTTAAAGATTGCGCCAGCTCCGGTGAAATCGATTTATGTTGGGCCGAGCCCTGGTAAGTCTGAATCGCCGGCCGGGGTTTATCAGTTGGTAACGCCAGCCGGGCCGGCGCATTCTTCAAATGCTGTCGCCAGTAATCAAGCAGCCGATCGAACACTTCACCACGCAGCCAGTTGCGTTGCCACACTGCAAAATCAGCATACTGCACCGGCAACTCGGGAAGTGGTGATGGCTCCCGCTCCCGGTACGACTCATACAATGCTGCCAGCTCGCGGATGAACACACCCATGGACCAGCCATCGGCAACAATGTGATGTATGGTGAGAATGAAAATGTATTCTTCATCGCGGGTTCGCAGTAGGAGACAACGAAGCAAAGGCGCGTCTGAAAGTTGGAAAGGCTTATTCGTCTCTTCCGCCAGCAAACATCTCACTTTGATCTCGCGCTCCGCTTCGGACAACTCACGCAAATCGAGTTGCGGTAGCATGAAGGGTTCTGCCGGAGCAATCAATTGCGCCGGGCTGCCATCGTCGGAAACGATGAAATAGGTACGAAGCGACGTGTGGCGGCGCAGCAATTCATTGAGGCTTTGCTCGAGGGCTTCGATGTTGAGCGGTCCATTAAGCAGGTACGCAGCCGGTATATTGTATAGCGACGTACCGGACTCGAGCTGGTCCATGAACCAGAGTCTCTGCTGCGCAAACGACAGTGGCATAGGGTCACCGTTCAGGACGGGAAAGATTGGAGGCGCGCTCAATCCGTTATCTCCCTCACTATCAATCTTTGTTGCGAGCGCGTACACGGTCGGGTATTTGAAGATGTGGCGGAGCGGTAACTCGATTTTCAAAGTATCGCGCAGTCGCGAAATGACCTGCGTGGCGAGCAGCGAATGGCCACCGAGCTCGAAGAAGTTGTCGTGAATACCGACTCGCTCTACACCCAATACTGCGGTCCAGATCTTCATGATCGCAAACTCGGTGCCGGTCCTCGGTGCGATATACTCCTGAATTAACTCCGGTCGTAAACCAGACACCGCTGGTAGATTGCGTCGATCGATTTTCCCGTTCGGTAAATGAGGAACCTGATCGAGCGTGACGAAGAAAGCCGGCAACATGTATTCCGGCAGCCGCGCCTTTAGGTACTGTCGTAGCTCTTCGGACGTGGGCGCTTCCTCTGCCGGCACCACATAGGCAATCAATCGCACGTCGCCAGCCCCTACTTCGTTCGTGGCCACCACACTTTCCTGCACGCCGGGGTGGGTGCTGAGCGCCGCCTCAATTTCCCCAGGCTCGATGCGGAAACCGCGCACCTTCACCTGCTGGTCCATCCGTCCCAGATACTCGATTTCACCATCGGCCTGATACCGCGCCAGATCGCCAGTGCGATACAACCGGGCTCCAGGCTCGCCGGCGAACGGATGTGGCTGAAAACGTTCAGCCGTCAGCTCCGGACGGTTCAGGTACCCGCGTCCTAAACCAATTCCACCAATCAGTAACTCTCCCGCGACTCCGACAGGCACTGGTTGCCCGAGCGCATCGAGGATGTAGATCTCGGTGTTGGCAATTGGTCGCCCGATCGGCACGATGCCGCGGCCATCGTCTGGCTCGCAGGCCCAATAAGTGACGTCGACCGAGGCTTCGGTGGGACCATAGAGGTTGTGCAGCTCCGCGTCCGACACTGCATGGAAGCGCTGTTGCAGCTCATGCGAGAGCGCCTCGCCGCTGCAGATCACTCGTTTCACATTCGCGCTCAACTCGGTGTTCGCCAGAAACACCTGCAACATCGAGGGCACGAAATGCAGCGTCGTCACCTGCCGGCGCGCAATCAAATCCGCCAGATAGCGTACGTCCTGATGCCCCGCAGGCTTCGCTAACACCAAGCGCGCGCCGACGAGTAATGGCCAGAAGAATTCCCACACGGAGACATCGAAGCTGAAGGGTGTCTTTTGCAGCACGCAGTCTTCTTCGGTTAGTTGGTAACGCTCCTGCATCCAGAGCAGCCGGTTCACGATGCCGGCGTGCGTGTTCATGGCCGCCTTTGGCTGACCAGTCGAGCCCGAGGTGTAAATCACATAAGCAAGGTTTGCCTCGAATTCTGCTACAGCGGGGGCAAGCCCCTCTTCCTGACTTGTTCTATTCTCTGACGACTGAGGAATGAACAAATCAGCTCCGACAAAGAGCACTTCAGCTTCTGTTTCAGGAAGGATGGAAATCAGTTCTGGTTGGCTCAGGATCACGGTCGGCTTTGCATCCTCAACCATGAAACGGAGACGCTCGCGCGGGTAACCAGGATCGAGCGGCAAATAAGCGCCGCCCGCTTTCAAAGTGGCTAAGAGCGCCACCACCAGTTCCACGGAACGTTCCATGCAGATGGCCACCAGCACATCCGGCCTAACGCCACGCGCACGCAGCTTGCTGGCTAACGCGTTTGCGCATTGATCAAGCTCAGCGTAAGTCAGCTCTTGTTCCTCAAAGATTACGGCGATGTTATTGGGCGTTCGGGCGGCCTGTTCGTCTATCAGTTCGTGGAGCAGTTGTGATGGTCCATAATCGACAGTCGTCGAGTTCCACTCAAGGAGCAATTGTTCTTTCTCAGCCGCCGGCATCAAGGCGCAATCGCTGATACGCTGCTGCGGATCGGCCACAACACTCTCGAGCACGGTTTGGAAGTGACCTAGCATCCGCTGGATCGTCGTGGCTTCGAACAGATCCGTGTTGTACTCCAGCCACACCAGTAATCCCTGCCGGTTCTCCATCACTGACAGCGTGAGATCGAACTTCGTCGTCTTATTAGCGAATGGCAGTTGATTGAACGTCAGACCCGGAAGCTCAAGACTCTCGCGCGGCGTGTTCTGTAACGCAAACATCACCTGAAATAACGGCGACCGGCTCAGATCACGCTCCGGCGACAATTCTTCCACTAACTTTTCAAACGGCAGGTCCTGGTGACTGTGTGCATCCAGCACCACTTCACGAACACGCTGCAGGAGATCTCTGAAACTCTCCCCGCCATCGAGCTTCGTGCGCATGACAAGCGTGTTCACGAAGAACCCAATCAGTCCTTCGATCTCAGCACGATTGCGGTTTGCGATCGGCGTACCGATACAGAGGTCTGCTTGTCCCGTGTAGCGATAGAGCAGCGTCTGAAACACAGCCAGCAACGTCATAAACAACGTCGCTTCACGCTGGCTCAACTGTTTGACCGCTTCAGACAAGGCACTCGGCAAGATCACTGCCGCCGTTGCTCCGTTAAAAGTCTGCACTGCCGGGCGCGGGTAATCGGTTGCGAGTTCCAAATGCGCGGGCGCATCCTGTAACTGCTTCCGCCAGTAACCGAGCTGTTCTTCGAGCACTGCACCACTGAGCCAGTCGCGCTGCCACATGGCGAAGTCGGCATACTGCACCAGCAATTCGGGCAGCGGCGACGGCTGTCGTTTCAGAAACGCTGCGTACAGGCTCGTCACTTCGCGAATCAGCACGCCCATCGACCACCCGTCACTGATGATGTGATGCATCGTCACTACGAGGACATGTTCGTCAGTTGCCAGCTTCAGCAGCATGACTCTGAACAGCGGACTGATGGACAAATCGAACGGTGTGGCAACCTCTTCAGCGATCAGTGAGCGCGTTTTCGGTTCACGTTCTTCAGGCGCCAACTCCCGCAGATCAATCACCAGCAACCGCAAAGGCTCTGGAGCAGCGATGACCTGCACCGGCTCGCCCTTAATCACACTGAAACTCGTGCGCAGACTTTCATGCCGGCGGACAACTTCATTAAACGTTTGTTCCAGCACTGTCACCTCGAGCTCACCCGAGATTTGCAGCACCAAAGGCATGTTGTAGAACGGATTGCTCTCAGCAAGTTGATCCAAAAACCAGAGACGCTGCTGCGCAAATGAAAGCGGCAGCGGTTTGTCACGGGTGACGGGTCCAATTGCCGCCGCCGGCATCGTGAGGTCCGCACTGCGCTGCGCGTCGATCTCGGCAGCAAGCGTCGCGATGGTCGCATTCTGGAAGAACACGCGGAAACTGATCTCGGCCTGGAAGAGATTGCGTATGCGCGAAACGACCTGCGTCACGAGCAACGAATGACCGCCGAGGTCGAAAAAGTTTTCGTGGATGCCGACCTGTTCCATACCCAACAGTTCCGCCCAAATTCCTGCAAGCAATTCTTCCGTCTGCGTGCGTGGTGAAACGAACGTGGCATCAAGTTCGGGCTGCGCCCGCTCAGGCGCGGGTAGCGCGCGGCGGTCGACCTTACCGTTCGGGTCGAGTGGTAACTCATTGAGCAATACGAAAGCACTCGGGACCATGTAATCGGGAAGTTTTTCCTGGAGGAAGGGACGTAGTTGCGACGGTAGTTGCCGAGCCAGTTTTTGCAGCAGCGGATGGGTGGCGTAGTCATTCCAGCGCCTGGAGACTGTCGCCGAAGGGAAGAGCTCAAGCTCGCGTGGCGACAGCATGGCCCAAACGGTGTCTTTGCGTCGCAATAGCAGGTCGAAACTGCCGTCAGCGCCGTGACTGGACCAATCGAGATCCACGAGGTAAGGAAACTCATCGCCTAGTTGCAACAGTTCATCAGGCTCGATACCAGGTTCCTCTGCTACGCGGTTCCGGAGCTCAGCCGCCGTCAGCGATCGATCGTCACCGGTGAACGCGGAGAGCGTTTTCACCTCACTGGCAAGCCGCGCGTTTGGCACCGCCGACAATCCGAGCACTTCCGGCCGATCCTGTTGCAAAATCTCGCGCAGCATGGCGAGACTGAGCTGCTCGCGTCGCCAGTCGCGCCAATCAACTTCCACTGTCCGCTGCGGCGCCTCTCCTATATATATAGCGACGTGATAGCGGAAGCGCGTCAGCTCATTGTGTACCCACCCACGTCTCGGCCACACTTGCACTTGGCTGATCTGCGGTAAACGCTCTTTCAGTGCGTGAAAATAAGCAGGATCGATGACGAGTTCACCCTCTTCGACGACACTCTTGTTAACGCGCTGCGCCAACTGCCCGATGCTCTGCGACGACGGTGCACGATACAACTCAACTGAGGCATGAAAAGCTTCCAGCAACGGCAGGCTGCGAACGTCTCCGACGTAGATCGTGCCGCCGGGTGTGACAGCAGCGGCTGCCTGCTCCAGCACGAGGGTGAGGTAATCGAGCGTCGGGAAGTATTGGACCACTGAGTTGAGAATTACCGTATCGAAAGAGCCGGGTTCGACACCGTTGAAGTCGTCGGCAGTCTGCCGGCGCAGTGTGACGTGTCGCCAATCGCGCTTATCGACATGCTGCTGTACGAAATCGAGCGCCACCTGCGAGAAGTCAATACCACAGTAATGCTCACACTCACCCGCCAAACGGAACAACAACAAGCCGGTGCCACAACCCAACTCCAGCACCCGTTGCGGCTTCAGTTTTCTGATCTGAGTGACAGTGTCAGTCACCCATTCCTGCATTTCCGCCGCCGGAATCGGCTGGCCCGTATAGCTGCTGTTCCAACCAGTGATGTTGAAGCTCGGATCCGGCACGTCTTCGCCTTGTCGATAAGTCTCGTCGAACACTCCTTCCCAATTGCTGACGTGCTCATTACTGTTCTCGTCATTGTCATCCTCCGCAGTGAACGCAGCTTCAGGATTGGCAACGACATAAGCAACGAGATGTTTGTCGCCCGGCGTATCTTCGCGGGAGACCACCACTGCTTCCTGCACCGCTTTATGTTCGGCGAGCGCCGCCTCGATTTCTCCGAGCTCGATACGAAAGCCACGCACTTTCACCTGATGATCGACTCGGCCCAAATACTCGATCTCACCATTTGCCAGATAGCGTCCGCGATCACCAGTGCGATAGAGACGAGCACCTTTTTCGCCCCACGGATGCGGAACAAAGCGCCCCGCTGTCAATCCCGGTCGTTGCAAATAACCACGCGCCAGTCCGCTGCCGCCCACATACAACTCCCCGGCCACACCAATCGGTACCGGCCTCTGCGCTGCATCAAGCACGTACGTTTGCAAGTCGGGAATGCGCTTACCGATCAGGCTGCCACTTGCAGTTTCGAGATCACTCTTTCGGATCGGGCGGTAAGTGACGTGCACCGTCGTCTCGGTGATGCCATACATGTTGACCAGCAAGGGCTGCTCGTCGCCGTGCCGCTCAAACCAGGGACCAAGACTTTGCAGCTCCAGTGCTTCGCCGCCGAAGATGACGAACCGCAAGGCGAGGTCTTCCGTGTTGTGCTCCGCCTGCATCAGTTGACGAAAAGCAGATGGCGTTTGATTGAGCACGGTCACGCGCTCTTTGCACAGGAGTTGATAAAAAGCTCCGGGTTCCCGGCTGACGAGATACGGCACGATCACGAGGCGACCGCCATAAAGCAGCGCACCCCACAGTTCCCACACGGAAAAGTCGAAGGCGTAAGAATGAAATAGCGTCCAAACGTCATTGGCATCAAAGTTGAACCATTCACGAGTCGCGCTGAAGAGACGCACCACGTTGGCGTGGGTGACCACAACCCCTTTCGGAGTGCCCGTTGAACCCGAGGTGTAGATGACGTAAGCAGAATTACTCCCGCAAAGGCGCAAAGACGCAAAGCGCTCCGCGTTTCTTTGCGTCTTTGCGCCTTTGCGGGAGACTTCTTCGTCAATATAGAGCGCCTCACTTACTTCCGGTAAAACAGACTCCAATGCTCGCTGCGTCAGAATCACCGCCGGCTTGGCGTCTTCAATCATGAACCGCAGTCGCTCACGCGGATAACTCGGATCGAGCGGCACATATGCTCCACCGGCCTTCAGTACCGCCAACAGCGCCACTACCAGCTCTATCGATCGCTCCATGCAAATCCCGACTGTCACCTCTGGCCCAACGCCATGCTGCTGCAACTCAGCCGCCAACGCATCCGCACGGTCGTCGAGCTCAGCATACGTCAGCCGTTCCTCTTCAAAGATCACAGCGACGTTATCCGGTGTCCTTGCCACCTGTGCGTTGAACATTTGATCGAGCGTTTCTGCCGGCGTGTAGTCAACCGCCAGTTTATTCCACTCGATTAGCAACTGCTTTTTCTCGACAGCCCGCATCAATTCGCAATCGCGAACATGCTGCTCCGGATCGGCAACCATACTCTCGAGTACGCTTTGGAAGTGGCCCAACATCCGCTCGATCGTCTCAGCTTCGAACAGTTCGGTGCTGTAGATGAGCCTTCCGGACAGCCCCCGCGCGGACTCCCAAAGATGAAACTCGAGATCAAATCGAGCGATAGTTTGCGTAGTATCCACGAAGCGCATCTCGAGACCGCCGCCTGCTACTGCACCTAGCGGCGCGTTCTGCAACACGAATACGACCTGGAATAACGGGTTGTGCCTGAGCTCGCGGTCCGGTTGCAGCGCTTCCACCAGCTTCTCAAAAGGCAGATCCTGATGTGCGTATGCTCCGAGCGTCACTTCCCTCACCTGCGCAAGCAACTCTTTGAAAGTTGGATTACCTTTGAAGCTCGTACGCAGCACGAGTGCGTTCACGAAAAAACCAATCAACCCTTCGAGTTCCGCGCGCGTGCGATTTGCGATCGGTGATCCGACGGTGACTTCTTCTTCACCACTCCAGCGCGACAGCAGTACCGCCCACGCGCCGAGCAGCGTCATAAACAACGTCACACCCCGCTGTTTCGACAACTCTTTGAGCGACTTCATTAGTGGCGCCGACATATGCACCAGCCGGCTTGCGCCACGGAAGCCTTCGACTGCCGGACGCGGATGATCAGTTGGCAAATTGATTGTTGGTGCAGCACCGGCGAGTTGCTCGCGCCAGTAATTCAAGTGCGCTTCCAGTATTTCGCCTTTCAGCCAGTTGCGCTGCCAGACGGCAAAGTCCGCATATTGGATCGGCAGCTCCGGTAGCTGCGGCTCTTGACCGGCATTGAAGGCCACGTAGAGTGCGGCCAGGTCACGGTAAAGCACACCCGTGGACCATCCATCAGTGATTATGTGATGCTGATTGAGCAATAGGATGTAATTCTTTGCCGCGAGTCTCAGCAATGAGGCACGCAGCAAAGGTGCGCGACGCAGATCGAAAGGCTGTTGTGCATCCGCCGCTGCCAGCCGGTGTGCTTCTGCTTCGGCTTCGTCCTCCGCAAGATGTGCCAGATCAGTCTGCGACAGATCGATTTGGAGCTCCGGTTCGATTACTTGTACGGCCTCACCATCGAGAATCGAGAACGAAGTGCGCAGAGATTCGTGTCGCCGCAACAGTCCGTTCAGACTATGCTTGAGCGCGTTCACGTTCAACTCGCCGCGTAGTTGAATTGCCATCGGCACGTTGTAAAACGCGCTTTCGGGATTCAGACCATCCAGAAACCAGAGTCGCTGTTGTGCAAACGACTGCGGCGGCGTGATCGATGGATCACGGTGCCGAATCGGCGGGGCGAAACGCTTGGGCTCAGCTCTCATAAATGCTTAACTCCGTCAGCCCGTAGCGACCATCACCGGCATCTCTTTCTGGGCCTGCCAGAGATGGGCCACGTTACCGAAGTGTTCTGCCACCCAACTGTCGCAATAGATCGTGTCGAGGTAACGCTCGCCTTTGTCAGCGAAGATCGCAGCACAGGTGGCGCCCGGTTCGATCTCGTCCTTTATCTGCTCGATCGCCATCAGCACGGCGCCGGACGATCCACCGGCAAGAATCGCTTCATCACGCACAAGACGCCGGCAACCAACCACACACTGGAGATCCGTGACGTGAATACAACGCTCCGCGACGTCAGGCTGATAGAGCGCCGGCCGCACCGCTGCGCCGTGCCCTGGAATCAACCGCTTGCGATTCTCCCCGCCAAAGATCACGCTGCCTACAGCGTCTACTGCGAAGATCTTCGTCGGCAATTTATGTTCACGCGCATACTCCGCACAGCCGCGAATCGTCCCGCACGTACTCGTCGCACAAAAAAGGTAATCAACCTCGCCGCCAAGCTGAGTAACAACCTCGTGCATCGTCTGATAGTGGGCGATCGGGTTGTAACGATGTGAATACTGATTAGGCCAAAACGTGTTTTCAGTTGAATCGAGGAGATCCTTAACGCGATTGAGTCGCGCTTGCAGATACTCGCCGGTTCGCTTGTCAGGCTCTTGAACAACGTCGACTTCGGCACCGTAAGCTTTCAAGAGTCGTACGTTCTGCACAGTTGCTTTGGGATCGACCACGCAGATGAAGCGCAACCCGTAATACATGCAAGCCTGGGCCAGGCCAATGCCCATGTTGCCCGAGCTCGATTCGATCACGACTGTGCCCGGCTGGATATCGCCACTGTCGATCGCGTGGCGCAGGATGCTGAATGCAGGACGGTCTTTAGTGCTCCCGCCGGGATTCAATCCTTCCAGCTTGGCGTAGAGTTTGAAACGCGAATCAGGTATCACGCGCGACAATCTCACCAGCGGTGTTTTACCAATGGCTGACAACACACCGTCATTCATTTAGTTTTGCAACCTTGTTTCTACAAATAGGTCCTGGAGTCGTGAAGGACAAATAGGACCAGGGATTAGCCGGCGGCCTCAGCGTTATAAGCCAAAGCTTTGGCAAGGAAGTTGAAACTCGAGAGCCGTTGATTCGGGTCTGCCACCACTCGTTGAAGCAAATTCTCGTAGTGATCGAACAATCGCCGGACTGTCTGCTCGTCAAAGAGTGCAGTGTTGTACAGCACTGAGCCATTCAATCCATCAGGAGTTTCAGTCAGATATAGACTAAGATCGAAGGGCGCTGTACTCACTCGGAATTCGAACGGACTCAAGGTGAGACCGGTTAACTCCAGCCTCTTCGCCGCAGTGTTATCAAAGATGTAGGCGACCTGAAAGAGAGGATTCCGACTCACGTCGCGCTTCACGTTCAGCTCTCGAACTAACTTCGCAAACGGCACATCCTGATGCGAGTACGCGCCGAGCATGACCTCCCGCGCGCGCTGAAGCAGCTCACGAAAAGTCGGATCGCCACTCAGATCAGTCCGCAGGACCAGCATGTTCACGAAAAATCCGATTAGCTTCTCCGTCTCGAGGCGAGTGCGATTCGCGATGGGAATTCCCACTACTATGTCTTCCTGCCCGCTTTGCGAATGCAGTAAGACATTGAACGCGGACAACAGCGTCATAAAGAGGGTTACGTCTTCACGACGGCTTAGCTTTTTCAATTTCTGCGACAACTCGGCCGAGTAGTGCAACGGCATAAACGCTCCGCGCGGATCGTAAACGGCAGGTCGTGGTCGATCGATGGGTAGCTTCAGATCCTGCGCATCGCGGAGTTGTTCTTTCCAGTACGCTATTTGCGACTCGAGCACTTCGCTTCCGGGTTGCAGCAGCTCATTCTGCCACTGCGCGAAATCGCCATACTGCACGGGCAGTTCCGCCAGCGGCGACGATTTTCCGGACTGATAGGCTTCGTATAAAGCAGTTACTTCTTCGATGAACAGGCCCAGGGACCAGCCGTCGGAAATGATATGGTGCATTGCGACGACCGCGATATGTTCCTGCGGGCTCAAACGCAACAAACTCACACGCAGTAACGGTGACTTGGCCAGTATGAACGGCTGCAGCGCTTCAATTCCGGCCAGGCGCCGCGCCTCCGTTTCCCGCTCCGCAGCAGGCTTCGAGCTGAGGTCCGTGAAGCTGACGCGAAAAGCTTTCTTTGGCGCCACCACCTGAACCGGCTCACCATCAATCACCGTAAACGATGTGCGCAGGGTTTCGTGACGGCGCACAATCTCGTTGAAACTACGCTCGAGCAGTGCAAGATCGAGATCTCCTTCCATACGAAACGCTGAGCTGAGGTTGTAAGTTGGGGTGCCTGGTTCCAACTGTTCCCAGTACCAAATGCGCTGCTGCGCAAAGGAGAGTGGCCGGGTGTGCCCCTGCGACTGCGGTCGTATCGGAGGTAAAGCCGCTGCCTGGCCCACTCTGAGTTGATCATCGATGTGCGCAGCCAGCTCAAAGACAGTCGGATATTCAAAGAGGCGCCGCAGCGGAAGTTCTAAACTGAATGCTTCGCGTATACGTGAGACGACGCGTGTGGCGAGCAGTGAATGACCACCGAGGTCAAAAAAGTTGTCGTGTGCGTTGACGTGTTCGACACCGAGCACTTCTCCCAAAACGCCGGCGAGCAATTCTGCCGTAGGACTCAGCGCCTCTGTTTGTACATTCTCTTCGACGCTGCGTTGTGCAAGTGCGAGCAAGCCTCGACGATCGATCTTGCCGCTCGGCGTCAATGGAAACGCATCAACAGCTACAAACGTGGCCGGGATCATGTATTCAGGCAAACGCTCCTTGAGATGCTGTCGCAACTGCATCCAGGCCACTGCCTCACGCACTCGTGCATATGCAACCAAACGAACGGCGCCTGACTCTCCGGCCTTAGCAACCACAACTGCTTCATTGATTGACGGATGTCCGGCGAGCACGGCCTCAATCTCGCCGATTTCAACGCGGTAACCGCGAATCTTTAACTGGCCGTCGCGCCGTCCGAAAAACTCAATCGTTCCATCACTCAACAGACGCGCAAGATCGCCCGTGCGATACATGCGCGCACCCGGAGTTTCACTGTAAGGATTTGGTATGTACTTCTCAGCCGTCGCATCCGGATGATTCAGATAACCCGTTGAGAGGCTATCACCGCCAATGAATACCTCGCCGATTACGCCGACAGGACCAGGCTTGAGCTGCGGATCGAGCACGTAGATCTGTGCATTCGGCGTGGGACGCCCGATAGGAGCTATTTCGGGCCAACTGGCCTCATCCCGGGGCAGGCGGTAAGTAGTGACCACGTGCGTTTCAGTTGGACCATAGTGATTATCGAGCAGGCAGCCGTTGAGCGTCGCAAACATTTGCCGTATTTGCGGCGTAATCTTGAGTTGCTCACCGCCGCTCACTATTTCGCGAAGTCGTGGCACGACTGACTTATTGTGAATGCAGACCTCCGCGAGAGACTGGAGCGCTACACACGGCAGGAACAATCTCTCAACTCCCTTTCGGGCCAATGTGGACCAAAGACGCTCGACGTCGCGCCGCACTTCCTCTTCGATCATGATGAGTGTGCCGCCGGCACACCACGTCGAAAAGATCTCCTGAAAAGAAACGTCGAAGCTCACCGATGCGAATTGCAGCGTGCGGGGAGCCGGTCTGCCGGAGCGCGCTATCTGCCAGTGAATCAGGTTGGCTAACGCACGATGTGGCATCGCTGCGCCTTTCGGCGTTCCCGTGGATCCCGATGTGTAGATCAAAAAGGCCAGGTTCTCAGGTGTTGGCTTGATGTTCGAGAGCTCGCCACCGACGGAGTGCTCATCGTCAACGTAAAGCACGTGTTCCGGCAAAACGGAGAAACGATCGCGCAAGGCTGTGTGCGTTATCAGCACCTGCGAGCCGGAATCGTCCAGCATGTAAGCGAGTCTGGCTTTCGGATACTCGGGATCAAGCGGCAGGTATGCACCACCGGCCTTCAGCACTCCAAGCAAAGCTATCAACATCGCGGGAGAACGTTCCAAACAAATGCCCACTATGCTGTTTGGTCCAACTCCCACTTTTTGCAAGCGCACGGCAACTTCGCCGGCCCGGCGGTTCAACTCGGAATAGCTCACGCGCTGGTCGCCGAATTCCACCGCGATGTTTGCCGGCGTGCGCGCGACTTGCTCTGCAAACAATTCGTGTACGCATTTGTCGCGCGGATAATCTGCCCTCGTGTTGTTCCATTCCACCAATTGCTGGTGATCTTCAGCAGGCGTCAATAATCGCAGTTCACGAATCTGCTGTTTCGGATCTTCAACCGCGAGCTCCAGCAATCGTTGAAAGTGCTGGAGCATCTTCTCGACTGTTTGTCGTTCGAACAGGTCAGTGTTGTAGACAGAATATCCCAGCAACTTGTCCTCGTCCTCGCGCAGGTAGCATTCGAGATCGAACCTGGTCGAATTTGTGCCAAACTCCTGAATGCCGATTTCGATTCCCGGCAAATTCAGTTTCCTGTGCGGTGTGTTCTCCACACCAAGCATCACCTGAAATATTGGATTGCGATTCAGCTCGCGCGGAGGTTGCAGCTCCTCGACCAATCGTTCGAACGGCACGTCCTGATTCGCGTACGCGTTGAGGGTTGTTTCGCGTACGTTGCGTAGTAAGTCGCGGAATGTGAGCTCCGGCTGCACGTTGACTCGCAATGCGAGCGTGTTGACGAAGAATCCGATCATCTCCTCCAACTCGCGTTGATGCCGGTTCGCAATCGGAGTACCTACTACAACATCTTCCTGATCTGCATAACGCGAGAGCAGGATCGAGTACGCCGTCAACAGCGTCATGAAGATCGTCGCACCTTCGCGACGGCTCAACTTGTGCAGCGCGGCAACCAGTGAGGACGAGAATTCGAAATCAATTCGAGCACCGTGGAAGCTTTGTGCCGGGGGCCGCACGTGATCTGTGGGCAGCTCGATCGCTGTTAGTGCGCCGCCGAGCTGCTCTCGCCAGTAAGCGACCTGCGACTCGAGCAGATCTCCCTTGAGCCACTCACGTTGCCACAGTGCAAAATCAGCATACTGTGCCGCCAGATCGGGCAAAGGCGAAGGTTTGTCGTGGGTGAACGCTTCATAGAGCGCGCGAGTTTCACGCGCGAGTACGCCGACCGACCAGCCATCGGCAATCAAGTGATGCAACGTGATTTGCAGCACATGCTCCTCTTCGCTCAACCGCAACAGACGTGCGCGTACCAACGGTCCGGTAGTCAGATCAAACTTTAGCTGGACCTGCTCGGTGGAAAGCAACACAGCCTCGGCTTCTCTTCTCTCTTCCGGCAGATCGCTTAAATTGATCAGGGGCAGCGGCAGGTGCCGTGGTGATGAGATCACTTGTACCGCCTCGCCGCTAACGACGTGGAAGGTTGTGCGCAGAGACTCGTGACGTCGCACGATCTCATCTATCACTCGCTCGAGCGCGGGCACATCGAGCCGGCCACGAATACGGAAGATAACTGGAATGTGATAAGCATCACCGGCTGATTCCAGTTGCTCGAGGAACCAGAGTCGTTGCTGCGCGAATGAAAGCGGTAGCAATTCAGGCCGAGTGCGCGGCATGAGCGCCAACGATTCGCTGAACGCTCCGCCACGCGTAGCGGTGTTTACGCTCTCCGCCAGGGCAGCGACGGTCGGAGTTTCGAACAAGCTGCGCAAACCGAGATCGACATGGAACACGTCAAACAATCGCGCCATCACCTGCGTGGCGGTTAACGAGTCTCCTCCAAGCGCAAAGAAGTCATCGTGTATGCCGACGCGCTCGAGCTCGAGAACTTCGGCCCATACTTCCGCGATCAGCGTTTCCACTTCATCGCGCGGTTTGACGTACGCGGCGCTTAAATCAGATTCAGGCTCGGGTAAAGCAGCGCGATCGATTTTTCCGTTTGGCAGTAGAGGAAGCTCGGCGAGCGACACAAACGCCGCCGGCACCATTGACACCGGCAAGTGCTGCGCGACTGCGTGACGCAGATCCGCGGTCGTTATGTCACCAACGACATACGCCACGAGGGCATCGCCGCGCATCATCACGACTGTGGCGCGCACTCCTGCCTGCGCTCTGATGACATTTTCGATCTCTCCCAGCTCGATCCTGACGCCGCGGAGCTTCACCTGCTCGTCGCGCCGTCCGTGAAACTCGAGATTGCCATCCGCGAGATAGCGGACCACGTCGCCGGTGCGATACAGCCTTCGACCCGGCTCATTGGTAAATGGATCCGGCACAAACTTCGTCGCGGTTAGAGCTGGTTGGTTGAGATAACCGCGGCCCAGGCCCGAGCCGCCGATGTACAACTCACCGGTGACGCCGATTGGAACCGGCTGCCCCAGCTCGTCCAACACATACAGTTGCGTGTTAGCCAGGGGCCGGCCAATCGGTGTCACCAGGTAAGGACTGTTTCGCTCGCAGACTGTTTCTGACGAAGCGATAGCAGTTTCAGTTGGTCCATATGAATGATGGAGAGTCGCGTGCGGCAGGCGCTCGTAGAATATGTTCACTAAATCGTTCGGCAACGATTCGCCGCCGCAGATCACTTGCTTCAGCGTTACGGCCTGTTCCACTTCCTCTTCGGCCAGGAAGTGGGAAAGTAGTGAAGGTACGAAGTAGGCGATGGTTACCTGTTCGCGAACGATCGTTTCCAAAAGGGCGGCAACATTCTGCTGCTCGCCTGGCTTGCTCAACACCACCTGCCCGCCTGTCAGCAATGGCCAGAACACTTCCCAAACCGATGGGTCGAAGTTGAGCGTGGTTTTGCAGAGCATCCGGTCGTGCGGCGTAAGCGCGTAGGTCTGTTGCATCCACAGCAGACAGTTCACGACGCCGCCATGCGTGACCATTGCTCCTTTGGGTGTGCCACTTGATCCCGAGGTGTAGATGACATAGGCCAGATTGGACGCAGCGGGGGCAAGCCCCTCTTCCTGACTTGTTCTCTTTTGCGATGACCGAGGAATGAACAAGTCAGGAAGGGTGGCTTGCCCCCGCTCGTCAACAAAGAGCACCTCAGCTTCTGTTTCAGGCAGTATTGAAAGCAGTGCTGGTTGCGTCAGCAACACTCGTGGCCGCGCATCCTCCAACATGAACCGTAATCGCTCTCGTGGGTAATCAGGATCGAGCGGGACGTAGGCTCCGCCTGCCTTGAGAATTCCGAGCAGCGTCACAACCATCTCCACCGATCGATCCAACATCACGCCTGCCAGCACATCAGGACCAACGCCTAAACTCATGAGATAGTGGGCCAGTTGGTTTGCGCGTTCATTCAATTCCCTGTAGCTGACCGGCTCGCCTTGTGAGATCAACGCGACCGCTTCCGGTGTGCGTTCCACTTGCGCTTCGATCAATTGGTGCAGGCAAATATCACGCGGATAGTCGGCGCTGGTCTCGTTCCAATCGACGAGGATTCGTTGCCGCTCTTCTTCGCTGAGCGCCCAGCTATTTTCAGTGCCGCCGAAGGGATCGGCAACTATCGCACTCAGCGCGCGCGAATAGTAGTTACTGATTCGGTCGATCTGCTGCGGGCTGAGACGAGTTGAATCGCTTTCGAGTATGAGAATGAGCTCCGAGTTGTTGTTCAGATCGAAGCCGGCGCTGAACGGATAGTTGATGTTGCTAAAGGATTCGGGTTCGGTGATCTTGAAGTTCGGAGCTTCACGAACGGGCTCGAGTATGTGAAAGTGAGTGTAATTGAAAGTGGCTTCAAAAAGCGGTTCGCCGCCATTGGCTTTCTGAAGTTCGGGCAAAGGATAACGACGATGTGGTCCGAGTTCCCTTTCCGCGTCGGCAGCGGCCTGGGCCAGATCGAGCCAGGTAGTGTCTTTGAGACTCAATGAAAATGGAATCGTGTTGAGAAAGAGTCCGAGCGCGCGATCGCCGTCAGCCTCTTCCGGACGGCCATTGGAAACGAGCCCGCTGGTAACTTCGCTCTGTCCACTAAGCAGCCCCAGAACTCTGCAGTGCGCGGCGAGGAGCACAGACTTGAGCGACACGCCCGCGAGGCGCCCAAACGATTTCAAACCATCGACCAGCTCGCTACCAAAATGCACTTCCAAAACGTTTCTCGCCGACTCAGGAGCCGGCGGCCCCTCGCGTGGCGGGAGTGCGGTGACCCGGAGATCCGAAAGCTTTTGCGCCCAATAATCTCTGGCTTCCTGCGACTCCAACGACTGCTGCTCGAGAGTAATGAAGTCTCGGAAAGTAGTTACGAGCGGAGGTTTTTCCTGGGCCGAGCCATTAACCATCAGCGAGAAGAGCTCTGAGAACATCGAGCTCAAACTCCAGCCGTCGAGAATTGCGTGATGGAAGCAGAACGTGACGCGGAAATCTGCGTCGCCACGGATAAAGACATTCACACGCAGGATCGGCGCGATCGAGATGTCAAAATCAGTTTGCTTTTCCTCTTCCTCCCAGGCTTTGAATTCTTCCTTCTGCTCCGTTTCTGACAGGTGCCGCAAATCGGTGACTGAGAACGGCACCGTAACGTCACGATGGACCAGTTGCAGCGGGCGGCTGTAGCTGTGCAGATCAAATGACGTACGCAACACGGGATGCTGCTTCGTGAGTTGCTGCAGCGCCGTCTGAAAAGCCGGAATGTCGAGGTTTCCAAGAATGCGGCAACTGAAGATTACGTGATAAAGCGCCAAATCGCGGTGCAAGTCAGAGTGATACAACATGCCCCGCTGCAGGAATGAAAGCGGGTAGGCATCTTCAACGTCTTCGGGCAACTGGACACGATCATCGATACTGATAAGCGTGAAAGGCTCAGCTTGAGCAGGCCTTGTGCGGTCGCCTTCGATCTTCTTCGCTTCACGCGCAAGCTCGGCAATCGTTTGATGTTGCAGAATCTGTCGCACGGAAAAGTCGTAACCGCGCTTCTCTGCCTGCGCATGCACTTGAATGCTGCGGATCGAGTCGCCGCCCAGATCGAAGAAGTTGTCATTTACGCTAACGCGCTCGACGCCCAGCACGAGTTGCCAGATTTCCGCGAGGGCCTGTTCAGCATCTGTCTGCGGCGCAACGAATTCATCTTTCGAGGGTTGCTGGGCTGCATTCGGCGCCGGCAGCGCGTGCCGATCCACTTTTCCATTTGCATTCAGCGGGAAGGTCTCGAGCACAATGAGCTGCGGCGGAATCATGTACTCGGGTAAGTGTTCACCCAGGTACTCACGCATCCCAGCCGCGGTGAGTTCCTTGTCATCTTTGAGCAGGACGTACGCGACAAGCTGTTTGTCGCGGCCGCTATCGTCACGCGCAAGCACCACACACTGTCGCACGGACGGATGTCCGCCAAGTGTCACTTCGATCTCATCCAGCTCGATGCGGAAGCCGCGTATCTTGACCTGATGGTCGAGCCTTCCCAAAAACTCGATGCGCCCGTCGGGCAGATAACGCGCGAGGTCGCCGGTGCGATACAGTCGCTCACCCGGTTTACCAAAAGGATGCGGAACGAAACGTTCAGCGGTGAGCTCCGGCGTGTTGTGATAACCACGCGCCAGACCGTCGCCGCCGGTGTAGAGCTCTCCGTTCGCGCCAACCGGCACTGGCTCGAGATCGTCGCTCAACAGATAGACCTGAGTGTTGGAAATCGGATAACCAATCGGAACCGACGCGCCCAGTTGCTCGGCGGCCGTCATCGAATAGCAGCAAGTGAAGGTGGTGTTCTCGGTTGGCCCATAACCATTGATCACGCGGCCTTGCATGCGGCTGAGAATAGTTTGCACGTGCGGCACTGAAAGCACGTCGCCGCCCGCCAGCAGTTGCCGCAAGTCTTCGAGATCACCGGGCCGTTCATTCACCATCAAGTGAAATAAACCGGCGGTGAGCCAGAGGGTCGTGACGCGGTATCGCCGCAACGCGGCTCCCAATTCCGGCAGTGATGGCGGCTCCGGCGGCATGATCACGAGACGTCCGCCATTCAATAAGCTGCCCCAGACTTCGAACGTCGAGGCATCGAACGTGATCGGAGCCAGTTGCAAAAACACTTCTTCGCGGCCGAACTTCGCGTAGTTCGTTTCTCTCACGAGACGGAGCACGCCGCGATGCGTGACCGCAACTCCTTTTGGCGCGCCCGTCGAACCGGACGTGTACATTACGTAAGCTAAATTTTCAGCCGCTACATCGCTGTTAAGATTAGTTTCGCTCTGCTCGGCAATGGTGTCCCAGTCAGTGTCCAATTCGATCACTTGTGACCAGTGCATCGGCAGCAGGTGCGCCAGCGAAGACTGCGTTAACGATACCGCCACCGCGGAATCGTCGAGCATGAAAAGCAGGCGCTCGATCGGGTAATCACGATCGAGCGGCACGTAATAACCGCCCGTTTTGAGCACCGCGAGCAACGCGACGACCATCTCCAGCGAACGCTCCAAACACAGCGCCACCGGCACTTCCGGACCGACACCAAGCGACGCGAGATGGTGTGCGAGCTGATTCGCGCGACCATTGAGCTCGTCGTAAGTCATTTCACGATCGCCGAAGATCAAGGCTGTAGCCCTCGGCGTTCTTTCTACCTGCAACTCAAACTCGCGATGAATCGAACTGTTCTTTGGATAATCAGTACTCGTATCGTTCCAATCGAGCAGCATGTGCTGTTGCTCTTCTGGTGTGAGGACAAAGAACTCGGAAACCTTCCGTTCCGGATTTTCCGCAATCTCGATCAGCGCCGTGGTGAAGTGGCTCAGGATGCGTTCGCAGACAGAATCATCAATTCGACCAAAGTCATAAAGCAGCTTGGTCATCAATTCTGCTTCGGGATAAATGGTGAGATTGATCGGATAACCCGTCGCGGTGTGATAGTGGATAACGTCGCGTATCGATGCTTTTTTATTCCGGTCCAGGAGTGAATAATCGATCGGGTGATTTTCAAAACCCATGATCGATTGAAACAACGGACTTGAAGGAGCGGCTTCACTCCAGCTTCGGATCTGAATCAGCGGGCTGTATTCATACTTCAACATCTCCCACTGCCGGCGCTGGAGCTCCTTGAGCCACGGAATCAAATTCGTATTTGGATCCACCTGAATGCGTACGGGCAGCGTGTTGACCAGCAAGCCAACCATCGACTCGATATCCTCGATCATGGCTGACCGGCCCGACACGGCCGCGCCGAATACAACTTCACGCTCGCCGGTGTAACGATTCAGCAACAAGGCCCAGGCGCCCTGACAAATCGTGTTCAAGGTGAGTTGATTCTGCCGCGAGAGTTGCACAAGCTTGGCGGTGGTCTCGGCTGTGAGTCTGGATTCCAGCTCACGATAACTTCTCGTGTTGTCAGAAACAGCTCCGTTTCCATTCACGTCACGAACAAATGGGATTGGTGTAGCAACGCGGAAACCTTTCAGAGTTTGTGTCCAGTATTCGCGCGCCTGGTCCAGATCTTGTTTGCGCACCCATTCGATGTAGCGCCGGAACGACGGCGGAGATGACAACGGCGGCTCCATACCCAACGTCAAGGCTTCGTAGAAATTGAACACGTCGTTGAAGACGATCGAGGCGGACCAACCATCGATCAGTCCGTGGTGATACACCCAGACAAAGCGATAAGAGTTTTCAGCGAGATGGACCAGCCCCAGCCGCATCAGCGGCGCCTTGGAAAGATCGAAACCACGCGTGCGTTCCGAGATAAAGAGCTCGTCGAGCGCTTTTTCCTGTTCGTCAGCGGTTAGTGAGCGCCAGTCGTAATGATTTACTTCCAGCTTCGCGCGTTTGCGCACTACCTGAACGGCTTCATTGAGTCCTTTCCACATTACGGCTGTGCGCAGCACGGCGTGACGATCGATAACGAGCTGCCACGCTTGCGCAAACGCGGCGAGATCGACGTCACCATGCAGAGTGCCGGTGATTATCTCGAAGTAGGTTGCAAACGTCGGATCGTGTCGCGTGTGGAAGAGAATCCCTTCCTGAAGCGAGGAGAGCGGATAGATATCTTCGACGTTTTTCATTTTCATTGTGGTAAGCAGTCTTTCCAGAGGTGTGGGTCGGCCATGCCCGTGACGACTCGACGATCGCCGCTGAATGGTTCGCGCGCGTGTGAGGCCAGCATGTTGTCGACCATCAACACGTCAAACTGCTGCCAGGGGAAGACGACCTTTTCTTTCAGGTATGCTTGTCGCAAGTGGTCCAACACGTCGGGCTCGATGCGCGAGCCGTCGCCGTAATAGGTGTTGTTCGGCAAGTCGTCTTCCGCAAACTGGGAAAGCAGGAAGTCACGCATTAAGGGACTGAGAGTCGAGACGTGAAAGAAAGTCGCGTGATTGAACCAGGCTGGATTTCCGGTGCGTGGATGTCTGGCGATCGCGGGTCGCAGTTGCGTGGTTCGCAGGTGATCGTCTTCCAGCCAGGTGCATTTGATCTCGTGTTGCGAGCAGTACTGCTCCACTTCGGTTTTATCGTGCGTTTGAAAAGCTTGCTGCCAGGTAAGACCAAAGCCGTTGCCGAAATTTCGAGTGAAGACGTAACCGTATTTGGCAAAGCGATCGCGAATGTCCGGACGGATTGCATCGAGGATTTTTCGCGTGTCGGCGATGGGCGTCTCGCCGCCGCTGGTCGCGGGCGTCAGGCAGAAGAAATAGATCTTCAATGGAAATTGCAGGTTGTACGACTGCTCGTTGTGGAGAAAGATGCTTTCATCGGCGGGATAGTCTGTGGAAGTGTAAATGTTGCCGCCTACCTGTGTGCGCGGTGACGTGCGCTCGTGGTAAGGCAATGCACCGCTCGAAGTAACGCGTATAAACTGCTCGAAGCGCTCAACTGAGCGGATGTCGCAGCCACGCAAAAGCAATGCGCCATGCTGGTCCAACTCGTGTGCGATGAACTCTCGCTGAGTCTCGGCCCATCCGATGGGATCGAAATCGTTCACACACGGTTCGATGACGAGTGGGAGCTTTCGTTCGGGGTCAAGGTAGTACGAGCGCACCAAAGCCGCCGGCGTCACTCGGACCTTCTGTCTCGCTGCGTTGAAGTCACTCATAGCAGTAAGAAAATGGATTTTTGAGATTGTGAGAGGAGATTCGAAGGGCAGAGCTACCGCTCTTAGCACCAACGAGCAACGTCAGAAGCTAAAAACTGAGAGAAAAAACGAACCGGAAAGCCAGATACGGAAAACTCGGGCTTTCAATTAGGAGCAACTAACCAGACAGATTTAGAGACTGTCTTGTTTCGGGTTGTTACGAAGACGGGCCTTCGTGGCAGGATTCTCAGATAATAGCAAGCCTAGAGACATCCTGTCCGTCAGGCGAAAACGAAACATTTAGTCTACCTATTTGCTTGGACTATGAGCCGGATGAGGATCCTAGGGGGATGGGAGCCATCCGATAATTTAGAGCAAAATATAAATACCTGAACGGCGTTTGGGTGTCTGTCATAAACTTGACTGAGTCTGCAATCAGACAGAATTAAATCTCAGCGTTCTCTGCGTATCTCTGCGTCCTCTGCGTTTGATTTGCCCTTTAACGCAGAGAACGCTGAGATACGCAGAGGACGCAGAGATGGCAAACTCTTGTCAAAAATGCGCTTCTCCACCTATACTCCTGCCGCCCAACTGATTCGTTGTTGCGAGAGGTGCGGCGTTCAAGCGGTACCGTTTTTCTCCACTAATCTCTAACGCTTTACCACAGTCAGTCTGCTTCGCTCCTGGTCTTAACCTTGATGCGCAGGTCTTATAACGTCTTAGCCTGAGGTGCAGCTATGGCCGACGCCAAACCACCTTCTACCAGCGATCTGCTCCTGCTAATGACGGGAATTCAGATCGTGAAGGCACCCGACACGACTGCAGATTCGGGTGAAGACTATTACCTCCACCCACCAGTACAAACAAGCGAACGCAAACTGCGCGAGACAATTGCTAACCCAAAATTTCTCTCGAATCCCTCCGCCGCGTGGAAGGAAGTCCGCTTTCGCGACTGGCTCTTCTCCAGACTGTTCGCGGGTCTTACCGACAACAAACACGATTTCACCGCGATCTCCGAGCCTGTCCTTTATTCATTGGACTTGCTCGGCAAGAAATACGAACGCGGCGCACCCGGCGTCACAGAGGCAATCGAACAAGCCCTCCTTACAGAAACAACAAAACGCGAGCGCACGCTTTTCTCTACGCTGACGTTTGGGATCACTAAGCAACGAGCCGGCACGAAGGAAGTTCTTCTCTTCGGCGCAGGAATGAGAAGGCGAGTCGAATTGTGGTTGAACGAAGGCGAGGCTTTACAACTCGACGCCGAGTTCTTCGTTCCCTTCGTGATCCTTCCCAATCACGATCACGATGACGACGTGACCTCTGCGGCCGTGCGATCGATCAGCGCCGGCATATCGCTCAAGAACACAAAAGAGCAGGCACTCTGGTCCGAAAAAGATACTGAGCTCGTCGCCATGCGTTTCAATCTGCGCATCCCGTTCAAGGCGCAAACGCTGACCGATGGCGACCAGGACCTACAGACTGAATTTGGAACTCCCGAGATCAACATTCAGAAGAAGCTCAAGAACGCGCTCAACTGGCAAAAGTTTGACGGTTGGAAAGAGTTTCTCGAAAAGTTTGTCGAACGGCAGGATGTTAAAGACTTGTTAGACGCCCCGATGGGCCCGCTTCTCGGCGAAAAAATCTCGGACGGCAGCGGCGTTACTGACATCATTCTCAAGCAATCAAAACGAAAAGAACTCAAAGCCAGCGTGTCGCAGTTCAAAGAAGATCTCGACAACACTCTCGACATGCTGAAAACCGTCTGGGAGTGGCAGCCGCCCGATAAAGAGGAGCATGAAGGTCATCCTGCCAGCCGCAAGTTGATCAAGGTGCTGAATTCGTTGGGACTCATGAGCGGCGAGAAGTTTAAGCTCGCGTCGAACCTGACGGTCTGGAGTGTTGTCGATCGAATCATGGACGAGCTCGACGGCTTTCCGGTTTATATCAGCGGTCTCAATTCGAAAACGGACAAGTACAACCGCATCGCGGTGACACTCGCTTCACAAAAGAGTAAGACCGATGACAGGAAAAAGTTTTTTGGCGTCGCCGGACTCGCCTACAACATCCTGCTGAATCCGGTCTCCGATAAAGATGAAGATGAAGACCCCGGAAAACCGACGATCGTTCTGAGCGAAGACAATTTCACGACCGATGAAAGCATCCTGATCGACCCCGACGAAGAGGAAGAGGATGATTCGCAACCTGAAGAGAACACGACCCCGGCTAAAAAAGAAGTAAGCAAAGTCGACGTATTGCTTCAGCTCGGCAAATGGTTCAGTGGTGAAACACTCGACGACAACTGGATGCTCCGGCTGTTACCAAAAACCGATCAGCCGGGTAAAGAACGCATTCCACTTCCCGGCGTCCGTGTGCTGCCTTTCAAGCGAGTAAAGTCTGACGATCACACGAAGGCAAATTTCTCGTGGACTTTCCTTCTGGATCTCATGAGTCTGGGTATCGACTTCCAGGGAACGACGAAAGATGGTCTCACCTTTGTGCAGGGACTCGCCGGATACTTTGGTCTCGGCGCAGTTGAAGTTCGCCTTACGATCAACCTCGCTCTCGACGATCTCAAGGATAAGAAAAAGACCTTCTTCGATCGGTTCGCACTCGGAGTCGGCGTGAAGCTCAAGGACATGCGTCTGTCGTTGGGACCGAAGGAAGAAGACGATAAGAAAAAGAAGGGCTCAGGCGACGACATTATCGAAGGATTGCAGGAGCTGCTCGCCGACGACTGGGAAGTCGTACCAGTTACCAAGCCAAAGAAACGAAACGTTAAGACCCGGCTGAGCGCGAAGAAGAAAGACAAGTTTTCGATCTCTATCGGTTACCTTTCGCCCTTGAAGGACGGCGGTTCTAGCACCCTCGATATTCAGCTTTATAACGACAAAGGCGAGCGCGGAAAGATGGTCCTGATTCCGATCGACCGGCTAGCCGAGCCAATCTACATCAAGCAGATCGGAATCGCGTTGAAGGGTGTCGAAAACGTCGAGATCCGCAAAGGCCTGCCTGACAGTGCGCAACTGACTGTCATGATAACGGGCGGCATTCGTTTGCCGGTCTTCGAGCTGGGCTTCATCGGCGCCAAACTGATTTTTCAGTTGAACAGTCCGGGCACGTTCAAGTTTGCGCTTGACGGACTGGATGTCTCAGTGAAGTTCGGTTCTGTGATCATATCCGGCAGCTTTATGAAAGTCGGGATTGAGTATGCCGGCAGTCTGACGGTGAGCATACCCAAAGGTTCGTTCTCGGCGATGGGCTTTTACGGAAGCTTGCTCCTCTTAAACTTCGAGAACGAGCCGAATACCGTCCTTAAATTAAATACAGGCCAGGTTCCGCCGAAGCTCGCGCCCAAGCTGCGTGAGAAAAACATCACGCCCACTTCCATTTCTCGGGCTGTAGGAGGCGGATGGGAGCTCCACTCGTCTGACAACAAACAATATCTGATTGATCAGTACGACGATGGGTTCATTGTTCTGCGTCCCGAAAAGACTTTCTTTATCTACGTGACGTTGAGCGCCGCGAGCGGTACCGGGATCACGGTTGGACCGATCCAGTTCACCGCAATCGTGTTCGGCTATGGCTACAACCGCCGCGCAAAGATTCCGACCATCGACAACGTCGCGGAGTTTCCGCTCGTGAAGATGGTGATGGGCCAGGGAGGCTATCAGAAAGAAGACGAAACCTTCGAGCTGCACAATCAACTTGCCAAGCCCGTTGAAGATCCTGCCGCGTTGCTCGAGAAGATGAAAGACTATCTGGTTCCTGAGTTGGGCCAGCAATTCGCTTGCGGCGGCGTGCGCTTCACTATTTCCGGACTGATCGATTGCTTTGCATTACTCATCGTGCAGTGGGGCGGTGACGATCTCGAGATTGCGCTGTTGGGTCTCGCGCGATTCAGGCAGCCGCGCGACACGACGGCTCGCGCGATTTGTTACGTCGAGCTGCAGATCCTGATGACGATCAAGCCGAAGGAGGGAGTCTTCAAGCTGCAGGCGCTCCTCACAAACAATTCGTGGATCATCAACGAGGACTGCAAGCTGAGCGGCGGGTTCGCGCTGTTTGCATGGTTCGACGGCGAGCACAAAGGCGACGTGGTGGTTACGCTGGGCGGATATCATCCGAAGTTCCGCCGCCCCGAGCACTATCCGGTGGTGCCGCGTTTAGGGCTGAACTGGCGCGTCAATGACAACCTGACGATCAAAGGCGGTGTGTACTTCGCTTACACGCCTTCATGCGGCATGCTCGGCGCGAAGTTGGAAGCGACGTTTCACTCGGGCCGCATCTCCGCCTATTTCACGGCGTACCTCGACGTGATTGTCAATTGGAGTCCGATCTTTTTCCAAGCCGAGCTTGGCATCTCATTGCGGGCCGAAGCGAGGTTCTTCCTCACCTCGCTGAACGTAACGATTGCCGCCAGTATCAAGATGTGGGGTCCCCCAGTCGGCGGAATTGCGCACATCGATCTGACGGTCGTTAAGTTTGACATCGAGTTCGGCGAGAAGCCTCCGAAGGAAGTGAAATTGATCGACAAGTGGGAAGATTTCTGTCACGAGTTTCTCAATCTGAGTGGTGGAGACAGAAGAGCGGTCAAAGATCCGGTACCAGCGTTTCCGATGATCCAACCCAACCTGACCGCGGGCCGCAACAACCTCAACAATCTGCCGAATGCGCGCCGCAAGGACCCGCAACCAAAGCCGGAAGACGGAATCTGGAGAGTGCGGCCTGATGAACTCGAGTTGGCTGCGGCTGCGACTGTTCCGGTAAGCACGTTGAACCTCGGTACGGCAAAAACGACTGCGGCAGTTCCGGAGCGTAAGACGAGCGGCAGATCGATGATGGTCACTGAGCCGATCAAGATTGAGAACACGGCGCCGGCGAAGAAGTCTGCCAGCAAGTTGGGCGCTCATCCGATGGGTAAAGGTATCGATTCAGTGCTCAACGTCACGATGGTCCGCGATGAGGATGGGCAAGCTGAGGCGGTGAAGATGTCTGGCTGGGCCATTGAAGAGGAGATCGGATCATTGCCTGCTGCGGTGTGGGAACCGGGCAAGCCGAACATGAAACCCACCGAGCCGACGGCGAAGCTGGTTGAAGGTTGTATCACGGGGATCAAACGACTCAAGCCGCCGGTGGGAACGCTCGGAAACAAAGCGCAGTTGCAGCAGCTTGAATGGCACCCGCTTGAGGCATTTAAAGTTGCCGGTTCGAAAGCGACACAGAAGAAACCCACAGCTAAAGGCGCGCGCAACATCCAGTCGGTGGTCGCTAAAAAGCAGGCCGAGCAACAGAACATCGTTAACGCACTTTTGTCAGTGGGCTTCTTGCTAACGTGGCAATCAGCCGCGGAACCCACAGTTCGCTTTCGAGAGTTACAAGCGGATCCACTGGCCGGCGAAGTCGCGGCCTAACGTTCTTCTCTGTGCAATCTCTGTGTTCTCTGTGTCTCTGTGGTGAGAGTTAACCACAGAGACACAGAGAACACAGAGGTTGCACAGAGAAGCAGTCAAAGGCAGAACATGGCGAGTCAATCAATCACCTTTCATGACAACTACAAAGCGCCGCTGACGGCCGGCTCGTACCGGTTGGTGCTGCAACAGAGTGTGACGCTCGATGGTGAAGAACCGCGCCATTATTATCGAGATCAGCGTGTCGAGGTTTTAGCGCCACGCTATTCGATCGAAGCGGACGATATCCAGGCATACTTTCCACCCGCTGGCGGTGTTGGCGACTACCGGAACGTCCTGGCGCATCTGGTCCTGGGCAGTCGCAACCTGCCTTGGGAAAGAACGCTGTCGCTCGAGAAGAACGAACCCTGGCTCGCATTGCTTGTCGTGGCTGAGCAAGACATCGCGGAGGGCAACATCCTGTTCAAGCAAGGCACCATCGCCGATCTGACGCCTCATCGACCGGACGACCTGCACGGCGACGATGAATTTGTCGGAGACTCGTGGAGGCCTGATGCCAATGGCCCGGTCCTGTTGCCGAAATTCAAACGCAGTGAAGATGCGAATACGCCCGTTAGCCTCCTCGATCTGAATCTCGATCTCTTTCTCAAACTCTGCCCGGCTCGAACCGAGTTGCCGCTGTTGGCCCACATACGCCGCGTCGACATCGACGACAAGGTCCCACTGGAGATGGTTGCTGCCGGTGAGTTCTCTGTTCTGGTCGCAAACCGCTTTGCGCCGCTGGGCCCAAACACGGTCTACTTGATCTCACTCGAAGGCTGGAACTACCTGCTTGACGAGCCCAGCGCTGCACAACCGGCATCACGTGTACGCCTCATCACCCTCGCGAGTTGGAACTTCGTCAACGATCCGAACGGACAAGATACGTTCGGCGGGTTGATGCAACAGTTGAAGAACAACTCGTCTGTGTTTGGCGCGACTGTGGCGGTGAGCAGTGGCTCGCCGTACGTGGACCAGGCGCTCAAGCGTGGCTACGTCCCATTGGATTACAAGCCGCTGGAGAGCACGCCAACGTTTGCCTGGTATCGCGGACCTTTAGCGCCGGTCAAAAGAGATCTTGTCACGTCGAACGTTTTTGAAGACGCGGACGCGGCCATGATTCTCGATCCGGACCGCGGCATCATGGACGTGTCATATGCAGCCGCGTGGGAACTCGGCAGACTGCTGGCGCTGTCGTCGCCGGCGTTTGTAAAAGGACTGCGCTTGTTTGTCCAACGCCGCCAGAATGCGACGGAATTTGCCGCTGAGATTGAAAAGTTTGTCGAGTCGCACCGGTCTTCTTTTAGAAAAGAAATCTCGAAGGACCAGCCGAAACCGGTAAGGGAACAAATCACGTTAACAGAAGACCTCGTCGAGTGGATCGCTAACCTGATCCTGCTTTATCCGGTGCCGTTTCATTATCTCGTTCCGCACCAGTTGCTCCTTCCTCCAGAATCGTTGCGCTTCTTCCATCTTGATGACAACTGGGTGAACGCGCTGGTTGATGGAGCCTTCAGCATCGCCGTGCGCAGTCTTGATGATCCGGGCGCAGCGTCGCGACTGGAGCTGCAATCGGCGCTATCGAAGATCGTCTACCAGTACCGGCTGCGACTGCTGGGCCAGCAGCCGGAATGGAATCCGAAAGAGAGTTACATGGATATTCCGAAGTCTGGATTTCTGTTGCGTTCGCGAATGGTGAGCGGGTGGCCTGGCGTCGAAGTAACGACGAAGACTTCCGCAACGCAGGATCAGACGCTACCTAAGATTCTTCGTTTCGATCAAATCGCGGAGGGCGTTTTGTTCTGTCTGGCGCGCGGCACCGTCGATGAGGTCACGTTTCGCGAGCCGCGCGAGGGGCTGACATTCGGTGTTGCGAGTGACGGAACGCTCAAAGCCACGAAAGCGAAAAAGACTCTTGAAATAAAGAAGAACCTGCTTCGCGCTGGTCCAACCGGCGGAGTGGTTGACATCACGGGGCTTCAAGTCGAGCTGACCACCAACGGCTCTGCCGAATTGGCAACTGAAATGGTCCGCAAACCTGAAGAGCAATCGATCGCGTGGATTAGTAATGACTAATTTAGCTTTCTCTGCGGTTCTCTGCGTATCTCTGCGCCCTCTGCGTTAAAGCGCGGCTTAAACGCAGAGGACGCAGAGATACGCAGAGAACCGCAGAGTTGAAACCTTTATGGACTCAAACCATCTAATCGTCCCGATCAAAGTGCAGGCGCTCGTCATCGACGACATCGTCAAAGACAAGACCGGTGCCGTCAACAAAGGAGGTGTGTACGCCGCCAGCGACTTTCGTTGGTCGCCACTGACGTACGACTACCAGCAAGTGCCGCGTACACTCACCCCGCCTGGTCCAATGCCGTTTTATGGAGCCGCTCACCAATATGCGGGTTCTCCGACGGAGCAACTGGTCCTGCCGAAGGATTCACCTGCGTTGCCGGCCTTCGACGATCGCGGCATCTATTTACATTGGATACTGCCCGCGGGTTTACGACATGCTTACACACCAGGACTATTCGACTTCCCTGCTCTGCCCGACCACTGGTTGATCGTGCGCTTTGCCCATCAGAATGCCGCTGTCAAAACAAGAGCCTGGTTTGTCGATAGTGCCGCGATAGTCAGCGAGGAAAAAGGTAATCTCCTCTTCGTTGAAGACAGTAAGTACATCGCCAAAACGGTCGGTAAAGTAACTCCTTTTGAAGAGTTCGCTACTGCGAATTTTTCAGGCAAGCGAATGGAGGCGCCGCTTACTGCACTCGGTAACGCAACTACCGGCTCGCCAACATTCACAGCCTTCATCGCTGAAAATCGCAACATCTTCTCATGGCATGACAAACTCGAAGACCTGCGCCATCCCGACGTAAACGGCAAAATCCCCGATGGGACAACGCTGACTTACTTAGTGCTCGGTTGGTATCGTACGCCCGCGCACGAGCCGCTGTCTGCCAGCGCCGTTACAGTAACGCCGCAGTATGAAGATGAAAAGTTGCGAGGCTGGCTGATTGATCCGCCCGGTTGGTTTGTTGACGCTAACTCCGGCGCGGTCGAGCTACGCAACCGGCGCTCGGTATTTCATGGCATGGTCGCGCACATCAACTACTGGAGTGCGAAGACTTATAAAGGTCAGATGCTCGGCTATCCAGGTTCACCGGCCGTCGAAGGTGTGCTGCGACAGACGCCGCCGACATTCACGATCGGTGTGGGCAACAACGCTGAGGACGCGCTCGTGTCACTTGTTTCGAGCTCGTACAGCGCTGAATCGGAAGGCTCGATTCTCGCGGAAACACAGCCGAACTTGTGGAAGGCTTTAGAAGCTGTCATCTATCGCCAGACCGAGTCGCTTGTTAAAAGCTGGAACATCGCGTCGCGTGACATAACAGTTCACGAAAACTGGTTTGCTACTCGCGACGCCGGGAAGATCTGGTACTTACGTCCGAAGTCTAAAAACAAGGCTGAGTATTCACAGAACCCCGACGAGACGATCCGCGAAACCAAAGTTCGACCCACGGCCGATCAACTCACCAAACTCAACGAGCTCAATCGAGTTCAATCCGAAGCTGACGCGATCAGCCGTGAGATGTCGGCGTTGCAGACAGATCTCTATGCGCGCTGGTGGAAGATGTGCGCCAAGTCGCGCAATCGCCTCAGTGATCGCATTACGGCAACTGACGAGAAAGACGCCACCGAGTTGACTCAGCAGATCGGCACTTTGCGTGGGGAGCTCGCCAAACGAGTCACTCTACTCGGCTCCTTGCGAGACACACTCGAGAAGAGTTTGCCCGGCGAGCTCGAGCTCAAATCCGACGCAGCGCCGCGGTTTTGGACGCCGGCCGATCCGGTAGTGGTCGTGAAAGATTGCGGCCGTGCAACTAAGCATCAGTTTCCGCGCCAGCATCCGTGCCGGTTGCCGGATCAGATCTTCACCACTGCCGAAGTCGTCGTTACCAGAGAAGACAAAACCAAAGAGCCAAAAACATTCAACGCCGCCGCTGGTGTCGCAGAGATCGCCGCGGCAGCAAAGAAACATCTTCCCGCGTGTCCCGAGGTGTTGCCCGCGCTGCTCGATGAAGGATCAATCGTCGAACAGGCAATCCATGATTTGGCCGAGAGAAGTTTGCCGAGCCAGCCCTTCGCAGACGAAGCTTCATGGCGACAATGGACCAGGCGACTCGATCATGATCTGACGTGGGATGGCAATCAACGCTCGTTCCCGCAAGACGAAGTGGGGTTTGGTAAACCGAACGCGTTGAATATACGCGCCCATCGTTTGGCGAATCTTTGGGTCGAACAGCCATGGTCGCCACTATTCCTCGATTGGGAGATCACGTGGTTTCCGACAACTCCGAGCGCAACACCGGAACATTCCTTCGGTCCCGCCTGGACTTCAGATCAAGCTGACTTCCGTCCACTGAATGCCGAATCGATTCCGAAGACGGGCCAGACCGTTCGCGGGCGCAGCCTGCTCAGCCCGATCGACGAGCGTATCTTCAAAGAACCGATCGACATGTTGCGTGAGCTCGTGCGAGATGATGACAACCGCCCTGGTGACAACTCATTCGCGCGTGCTGATGTAAGAGAAGTGTTGAAGCGCTATGAGATTGTTTGGGACAAAACGCTCAAGGAGCTTGCCGGCGCCGGATTGATGGGCCAGGCGCTGAGTGGCCTTCATCAATCACTGCTGCGACGCGATGGAGTTCGTCCGCTCGTCACTCCGGATCCGAAACGCCCATGGATGATTGGTAAGGGTGCAATCGAGGATTCAGTCAGTAAAGCGCTCGAGCCGCCGAACCAGCCGGGAGTGGCCGGTGAACAGCTCGTGCCGCCGCGGGTGGCAAAAACCGGCAATGACGATACGTTCTTTTCGCTCGTTCGAGCCGGCGCGCTGCGAATTGATGAACTGTGGCTCGTCGATGACTTCGGTCAAACAGTGGACCTGCTCGGCAAACATGGAGGCCGCCTGGTCTTTCATCCGCGCATGCGTTGGCATAACGACGAGTCAGTGGTGGCGATGCCGCCGCGCGTGTTGCAGCCGGCCCGGCTCAACTTTCGCTTTACTGCTGAACCTGAATCGAAACGAAACGAGAACTGCGATCCTTCACTCGATCCGATCTGCGGTTGGCTTTTTTTCAACCCGCTGGACCGCGCCCTCGTGCTGTGCGATCGATGCGGCGAGTTAATGGGCCACCTTGTCATCACTAAAGACGGTCAGGGACGCCGCGTCATTTGGGAGGCTGGCGCCGGCGGTGTCGCGTTGGACAAGATTACCAGTAAGAGTCTGAGCGCATTTGCGACGTCGCTGATCCAAACGACTCCGGTTGCAAAACCGAAACTGGTCGAATTGCTGAATCTGATCGATAGTTCGCTGCTGCGTATTCGCCCGGCCGCCGCACGTAACAACACGATTCTGGTGGGCCGTCCCCTCGCTCTCGTCAACGCGACGATCGGCTTGGAATTGTTCGGTAAAGCCTGGACCGATCCGCACAAACCTGTCGTTCAGACTCAGGGGACGGGCAGCGCCGTGCTTGATGCTCTTAGCGTGCCCGTGAATCTCGGGGATTTGCACAACGTCGAGGACGGATTGATCGGTTACTTCAAATCAGGCGCTTACGATCGCATCGTCGTTCCCCAACTCCCGGAAAAGATTACGGCGTCCGATTACATCGGAGTCGCAAAGAAAGACGCGGTGCAGGCCGGGTTTGGACCACCGGCGCAGCTCACGTTGCTGATGGATCCGTGGGGCTCAGTTCAGGCAGCGTGCGGCATCGTTCCGGCTAAGACGATTAGTCTCGCGAACGCCGAGTTAGACGAAACGGTCGCGCAAATGGAAACGTCATTTCGCGTCGGACCGGTTCTCGTGCAAGCAAACAGAATCGCCTTGCCCACGCCTACCGGTGATAAAGGCGTCTGGAATTTCAGCGGACCATTGACGAACCAGACCGCCGCCGCTGTCGCCGCCTTCGACCCAAAACATTTCAGCGACCAGCCGGTAGTCGCAACTGAAGGACGGCTGCTTCTACTCAACGAAGAATGAAAGTTCATCCACAGATTCCGCAGATGTCGAAACAATCTGCGTAATCTGTGGATAAGTACAGAAATAAGGAAAACCGATGGCTGAAAAACTCCTTGAATTCACCGCCGTGACTTACACGGCGAAAGAGTTGGCAATCAAAGTAAAGAACATCAGCGGCGCTTCTTTGGACAAGAGACTCGTGATCGACCTCTCTCCCCCAGCTTATCTGGTGGACGATCGTGTCAATGCCGCAGCCATAGCCGCCGCGAAAAGCGACAACCCGCCCGGTGCGAAGAGTCTGGCCGGCATCGTGACCGGACCACAAGGCTGGTCCGTCTGGGTTCGACGCGAAACATCCGACTCCAGCCTCTTCATCGTGTTCATCAATGATATGGACCAGGCCGGCAACGATTTGCCGGCGCCGGTTAAGCTTCCGGCGGGCGGCGAGTTCACTGTAACCATTCCGCTCGACCCCACTGCGAAGCGTGGCGTTGTCGATCTCCTTTATAGCTACCAGCAGGGAGATGACGAGTCTGTTCACAACAAGGTCGAGTTGAAACCTGAGCAAACCAACTGGACGCCCGTGGTCGAGCTGTACACAAAACATAAAAACCCAACCATGGTTAAGCCGGGCGAACTGGTCCAGGTTTTATGGAAGATCGAAGACGGCGTCAGCGCGATCTTGCGTGGCCCATTACCGGGAGGCAATCCGGAGATTAAACTCGAGACAAAGCCAAACGCCGAATTCAAGCTCTCAGCAGGCTCAGTAGACATCCGCGTGATGAGCGCGATGACCTACGTGTTGGAAGCAGAAGTAAAACGTCAGGGGCATGCCAACGAGCAGGTAGTGAGAATGCTTTCTTTTGATACCACGAACCACAAATACCTGTATCTCTCAATCTACCCGAAGGACGTTCTGCCTCATGGTCTGCTGGAGATCAATTGGTCGGCCTGGGGCGTTTCCGAAATCACGCTCAACGTGAGCAGCGGCAACGTCAGGCACACGACCCGGACAATCCAATTAACCCAGCAAACGAAAGGGCGTTCTTACGAGGGAACCGGTGTGATGCGTGTGAGCGCGTCCAAGACTGGTGAAAGAGTCGTACTGTCAGCGGAGTCAATGGAACCGGAGACTAAAGATGCCTCAGTAGTCTCCTGGGAGACCATGCTCAATGCGAACGTTAAAAACCCGTTGGCGATGGCAGTGCTGGCGCCGAAACTTGCGGTCCTGACTGCTGAGGGATTGTTCGTCACGGACGTCGGCGAAAGTGATCCTGTGCAGCGCCTGACTAAACTTACTTTTACTAAAACCAGCACAGAGGTGCCGAAGCAGTGGCTCAGTTTGGCGGCAGGTGAAAAGCGGTTCGTCGTTTTGCGGCGAACGAACCAGGACGATCTCGAGGTGGCGCCTTACACAATTGATGGAAAGCCTGAAAACATTGCGCCGCTAACCCTTCCCGCATATGTTGCTCCGCTCTTCGCAATCCCGGGAACGATCTTCGATTGTGTCGGTTTCCGTGGGCGCATTTATGTTGTTATCGAAGGCGGGTTGCCGGAGGCGAGAGTTCGCCATGCTTACTCAGTTGCTTTCAACAGCAGCACGATGAAGGCTGAATACCGCCCGGAACCGCAGCTCGAACCGTTAGCCGGTTATCGCTTGATCACTTTTGATGGATCGCTCTACGCCTTGAGCCGCGGCTCGGGCCGGATGTTCCGTTTTGATCTGACGACTTCAGGAACGCTCGAAGAACCGAGGGTGGCCGCCAGGGCCATCAACGAAGATAGTCCTCTAAAACAATCAATGATCTCTCAGGGCATGTTTGTGCCTTTAGGGCGGACGCTTGCCGTAATAAGTCCCAGCTCGGTGCCCTCCGTGAAATCACTCGAGCGATTTGGTTTGCATAACGTACTGGGTTACGTAGCCGAGTCGTCCGCTAATCCGGATAGTCCACAGGACCTGGTCTACAATCCGCAGAAGAATTACTGGGCGCGCTGTGGTCACGACATCGATGTCAAACAGGGCGCCGTGAGTGCTTACCGCCCCACTGGATCGCGCCGCCTGTGGATGATTCAACCGGACGGAGAAACACATACGCTCGCGGTAGGTTCGGAATCACTCTTCGCACATGATTACGTTTCGGCCATTCCTACAGAGGCGTTGCCTCCCTATCTGGATAAGAAACGGGAGTTCACGATCACCAACAACTCAGGCTTGAACCTCGTCCAGATGAGCGAGCAATATCGCGACGCGGGTCTGACTAGTTTTGGTCCAATGGGACCAGACGAGCTCCTTTCGCGTCTGCCGGAAAGACTGAATAACGGAGCCTCGGCGACGTGTCAGTTCAGATACAACGAAGCTGATCCGTCGCCGCTGCGTCTCCGTTTTTTGGTTGTGCGTCAGGCTGGCGTCAAGCACGACTACTTTCTTGAGGTAGTTTTCTCGGGCCGAGATCTTTCGACGGCAACTTCAGTTTTCAAGCGCATCGCGGAAGACAGCCAGGGCAGATTGTCCATCGGCGAAGTCTCAGGCACCACAGTCAAACACACAACTGACAAGCCGATCGCACTGCCTGTTCCGAAACAACTTGTCGAGGGCGTAAAGTTGCGCGTCCAAAATGCGACGACTTACCAACTGTGGCGGGAGCCCAATCAGGGCCAACATCCGACAGAGACAGTGATAACGTACAACACTCCCGTGTTTTCGATTTATGCGCACGGTGCGGGTGATTTGCAGGTTAACGTTGACTTCAGTCTTCCTTCCGGCATCGAGATCGTCTCCGGCGGCGCCCCACAACGCAAATTGATCAGCATTGACGAGAGCCGTTCAACCGGATTGCGAGCTGAGGTGCTGGCGGAAGCCGTCAACAATTTCGAGCTTAGGATTACGTATGTGGGAAAGAGCGATATCAATGGAGTTTACATAGGGGACGGCGTGCCCAACGAGCGTGGTGATGCGCTTTATATTCCTGTGTCGTCCCCTGAGAATCAATCGAGAACGCAGATACTCAAGATCAATCCGGAAAACCTGTCGGTCACCGCCATCACTCACAGTTTGCTTTATAGCGTGCGTGGCGGGTTTGCGATGCCCAATAGTATCGGAGTCACCAAAGACGCTGTAGTGGCGCTATTCGATAACGAGTTATGGCTGCTGGATACGTCGCTGCAAATCAAGTCAAAACAACCTTATCTGAGCAGTACGTTCAGCGCGTTTCAGGCTCACGCGGATGGCGATGTGTGCATGATTGAAACGAACCCTAACGCCAACGTCGGGATGTTTTCGAGCTACACCTACCATTTCCAGCTCTTCCGTGGGTTCGTCGGGAAAAACTTTCAGCAGAATTTGGATTTCTTCGTGAGGTCACAAATACTGTTGGACAACGTACAGGGTTTTAATCAGCAGCCTGCCTTACCCGGAGCTCCGTTCTGGGTCCCGGCTTCAATGGTGCCAATGTCGCTTTCGCCATCGGCAGTTTCTCCCAGAGGTGAGCGCATCAGAGAGGTGGCTATCTGCATTAGCGGTGGAGTATTCGTCGTCGGAAATTCAGCCAACGATATTCGCACGCTCGCTCTTCAGTCGACTGGTAAGGAAGAAGCGGTCGTCTTTGGCAGAGACGGATTGGTAATCTATTGCGCCCACTCGCAGGGTGATAATGATGGGCTGCGGATCTCACGCGTCGACAATAAAACGTGGAAGCAGACGCATACACTTTCGCTGCCGCGCGGTGAAGGTGTCGCAAACTTGACCACAGATACACGCCAGCGGAAAGTTCAAGACCGCGACAAGCAGTCGCGGTCGGCAAGTATGGTGGGCAGTCTCGATGGTAAGTGGCTATTCGTCTCGCATGGGAGATCGATTTTCAGAATCGAAGCAGCAACGCTGACGCTGCGTGACAGGTACAAGGTCGACCTGCCCTGTCGTCTGTTTGAGGTTAACTGGGGTAAGCCCACGCAAGATTCGCATCCACTCTGGGGATCGCCGAGTTCCTGCACGCTCCTGTACGCAATCGGCGCCAGCTACATCGGCGACGGCGCGAAGCCGAAGGACAATCAATACAAAACCCAGCTCTACAAGATCGCCATTCGCGACTAGGATGCGAATGGCGATCTTGACGGACTAAAGACTTACTGTTTCACCTCGAAGCGCCTCGCCGGCGACCAACTGCCCGGAGTGCCCGAGGCCGAGTTGGCGCGCACCCGCCACCACATCCTGATCGTTGGAAGCGTGTTAGTCGTGAACTGCGACGCGGTCGTGTTTTGATTCACGATCGGCGAGGAGAAGGTGTCCGAGTCGTCAATCTGGATCGTGTAGCTCGCTGCGCCGCTGACGTCCGTCCAGTCGAAGGTGATGCTCGCACCGGGACTGAAGCGCGCGTCGGCCGCGGGGCTGACGAGCGAAGGTGCGGGCAACGGATTGGTGGACGGTGGCGGCGTGGATGACGCGGGCGTCACGGTCAGCGTCGTCGTGCGACTTACACCGCCGTAGGTGGCGGTGATGACAACGCTCGTGTTGGCGGTCACGGCCGAGGTAGTGATAGAGAAGCTCACGCTCGATGCGCCCGCTGCCACAGTGACGCTTGCGGGCACGGCGGCGACCGACGGATTCGCACTGCTCAAACTCACCACGGCTCCGCCACTCGGCGCTCCACTCGTCAATGTGATCGTACCCTGTGCCGTGCTTCCGCCGACGATAGAACTCGGGCTCACGCTCACGGCGGAGAGACTGGCCGGTGACGGCGGCGTGGAAACGGCTCCTGCAGTGAACCGGCGAGACGCGGAGAAAGGACCAGCAACGTCCGCCGAGTTGAACGCACGCACACGCCAGAAGAGTCGTTGCGCGGGCAGGCCCGTAATCGTCGCCTGCGACACGCTCACCATCTGGCTGAACGTGAGCGGCGCGGTGAAGTTTTGCGAACTGTCAATCTGTATCTCGTACCTCGTCGCGTTGGCGACGTCCGACCAATCAAAGGTTATTGGCTGCCCGACCTTCGCGTCGACCGCGGGCGACAAGAGTGTCGGTGCGCCAGGCGTCGGTGGCGGCGTTGGCGCCGTGGGATTGACTGTCAGATTGGCGGTCCTGGTCACGCCCCCGCCGGAGACGGAGATCGTGACGATGGTCTGCGTGCTGACGGAGCTCGTGAAGATATTGAAGCCGCCGGTCGTCGAGCCAGCGGGAATCATCACGCTACTGGGCACGGACGCAACCGCCGGATTGCTGCTTTCGACCTGCAAGAGCTGATCGGTGGACGAGGGCGAAGCGACCGTAACGGTGGCGAAGGAGCTGCCTCCCAACCCGGTTGTCGAGGTTGGACTAAGCGTCAGCGATGAAGGTGGTTGCTGAGGCGTCAGCGTGACCTGCGCTTGTGCCGCCGCGCCGGCATAGCTCGCCGTGACTGTAGCGGTTGTGTTTGCCGTGACGGTGCTCGTCGGAATCGCGAACGAGGCCGAGAAACCGCCAGCCTCCACGAGCACTGATCCTGGAGGGCTCACAGACGGTGAGTTGCTTGTGAGAGTCACCAGTGCGCCGCCCGCAGGCGCCTGTCCATTAAGCATCACGATTCCCTGCGGCTGCGCTCCGCCGCTGATAGTGCTCGGCGAGATCGTGAGCGATTTCAACGAAGTCGGCTGCAAGGTGAACTGTGCGGTGGCCGAGCCTGAATTGAGCGTCGCCGTGAGCGTCACGGGCGTCGGCGCTGTCACCTGCCCTGCCTGCACCTGGAACTGCATCCAGGCGGTGTTGCCGGGCATCGTTACAGTCGCCGGTACGGGAAACGCGCCTGGGTTCGAGCTGCTGAGGCTGATAGTGGCGCCGCCCGCCGGCACTGCAGCCGTCAACTGCACCGCGACCGGAGTCGTCTCGCCGCTGTAGAGCGGATCCTTAGCGAGCTTCACAGACACGGGCGTCGGCGGAGCTGAGCTGATGGTGAACGTGCCGGTCGCAGACCAGGCCGTCAAGGCGGCAGTGGTGGGCGACGAATCCCCTTGAGCCGAGCGCACGCGCCAGAACTTCTTCCCCGCAGTAAGTGACAGTATCTCTCGCGTTGGACCGTTGAGCTGCGGGTCGTCGACCTCGATGGACGAGAAAGCGGAGTCGCGCGCGATCTGAATTTCGTACCCGCTCGGCTGCGGGTTAGCGACGTGCGTCCACTCGAGCGTGATCGGCAGCGTCAGGGTCGGGTTGTTCACAGGCGCGACGATAGAGGGCGGCGGAGGCAGCGGGTTGTTATAAAAAACTGAAAAAGAGATGACGTTCGACGGCGCGCTGAAGATGCCGTTCGCGTCCACGGCGAAGACTCGCGCAAAGTAATTGCCTTCGGGGTTCGCAATGGCGAACGAGAAGGTGGTGTCAGGAATGTTGTCGAACTGCCCGCGCGTAGACACCGGAAAGCTCGGGTCAGTCGAATACTGAAGGACGTAGGTCGCGGCGTCCGGTACCGCGCTCCATATGAAAGTCATCACCTCCCACGGATGGAAAGTGGAGTATCCCTTGGTCGGCCCGAGGCTGGGCGTGCCCGGTGAACCGGTGCCGGCGCCAGTGACCGTGAAGCTACTCGGTTGGGACCAGGCCCCCGAGACGAAGTCGCCACTGACGGCCTGCACGCGCCAGAAATAGGTGCCATCGGCAAGGCCGCTGACCGTATCCTGCGTTGCGCCGTTGGTCGAGGATTGAAGTAGCACGGACGTAAAAGCAGAGGACGAACTAACCTGCCAGTTATAAGCGACGATCCCGCTCGGATCGCTGACTGCCGTCCAGGAGATTGCGAACGGCTCGCTAACGACCGCGCCGTCCGCCGGAGAAACCAGCGACGGTGCCGGCGGAGCGGCCACGGCGGCGCGGCCAGTGGCACTGAAACATACGATGAAGGTAAACAATAGCGTGAGAGATCGGTAGATAGACGTCCGGCACTTCATAACATACACCTCTTGATCGACAGGATTCAGAGAGCCACACCCCGGCCCTTCCTCCTTTACAGAGCACCAATTTCGACGAGAAATACATCGAGTGTCCGAAATACACGGTTAGCTCAGTAAATAAGCTCAAAGCTCACAACATAGGCCTTTTCAGCTACTTACGAGGGCGATTTTTAACGTTGACGGGAAAGTTGACGGCAAGTGATTAGCGTCATTCAGTTGTGAGTTGGCAGGAACTCAAGTGGTACTGAAGGTGAACCCGATGTCTTAAAGTCTGTCACCCTATTGAATTTGGCGGTCAACTTGTGAGACCATGCCTCCCTAGAAGCAAAGAGGGGAACAGTTAACTTTTGAAACAGAAGTCGGAACTGCCGCAGGGCACGCTCGACCTGCTAGTGCTCAAGGCACTCTCGTTGGGACCAATGCATGGGTATGGCGTTGGCCAGCGCATCCAGCAACTGGCAGAAGACATGCTTCGGATCGAGGAAGGGACTCTTTACCCCGCGCTCTATCGAATCGAGCAGAAGGGCTGGATCGATTCGGAGTGGGGAGTCTCAGAAAACAATCGACGCGCACGCTTCTACAAGATAACGCGACAAGGTCGCAAACAACTCGCCACTGAAGAGTCTCAATGGAAGCACCTCTCAACGGCGGTAACCAAAGTGTTAAAGGCCACGTAAGAGGAGGCAATACCATGTGGTCGTGGAAAGTTTTGCGGGACAGATTCCGGGCTTTGCGAGATAGCGAGGCCGTTCACCGCGAGATCGATGAGGAACTGCGTTTTCACATCGACATGAAAACTGAAGAAAATATCAGGAAGGGCATGTCGCCTCACGAAGCTCGCATGTTAGCTGAAAAACGATTCGGGCGCGTCACTCAAATTAAAGAGTTGGGATACTCAGTTAGAGGTGGCGGTCTCATCGAGACAATGTGGCAGGATCTGCGTTACGCGATCCGTATGCTGCGACACGATGCGCCTTTCACCTTCGTTGCGGTTGTGACGTTGGCCCTGGGCATTGGCATGAACACCGCTATCTTTAGCATCGTTAATGCGGTGCTGTTGCAGCCACTGCCGTTTGCTAATGCCGGCGAGCTCGTGACGTTCTACAACACGTCGGGTGGAGAATCGAAATTCCCTTTGTCCCCAATCGCTTATCTGAATCTGAAGCGAAACAACAGCGTCTTTACTGATGTCGCGGCACTCAGTAATAAGGGATGGGCCGCAAATCTTACGGGAAGCGGTGAGGCCGAGCGGCTACAAGGGTTTCAAGTTTCAGTCAATTTGTTTTCACTGCTTGGTGTCGCGCCTCGACACGGCCGGGCGTTCGTCGAAGAAGAAGATCGTCCCGGCGGAAATCACGTTGTTGTACTTAGCAACGAGCTATGGCAGAGGCGGTTCGGAGGTGACCCGCAACTTTTTGGAAAGACGATCACACTCAACGGCGACTCGTATACGGTTATCGGAGTGATGCCCGAGTCATTCCGATTTTTCACTAAGACAGATCTGTGGACGCCGCTCGCATTCACGGCTACGGACGAAACTGATCCTGCCGGATACCTTGCGGTGATCGGCCGTCGCAAACCAGGCGTATCGTTCGCGCAGGCCAGCACGGAAGTCGAAACGATCTCGCGTGAGTTTAACAACAGCGTCAATTCACAAGTGATCACCCGGTTAGGTATCCCGCAATCCGAGCTGACAGAGGAAGTTCGTCCGATGCTGTTGTTGCTAATGGCGGCGGTTGGCTTCGTGCTACTGATTGCTTGTGTAAACATCGCGAATCTTCTACTGGCCCGCGGAAACGTAAGACGCAGAGAACTAGCAGTCCGTACAGCATTGGGTGCAGGCCGATGGCGCGTGATGCGGCAATTGTTGACGGAAAACCTGCTGTTAGCATTTCTAGGTGCCAGCATCGGACTACTGCTCGCGAGATGGGCAACTCAATTCGTTGCGAGTGGTTTGCCTGAGTATCTGGCCGACGCAAACTCACGCGTCGCTCTATTGGGTTTAGACACAACAGCGCTGGTTGTGACTTTCACGCTGGCGCTCATAACCAGTCTCGTCTTTGGTTTAGTGCCAGCGATTCAACTTTCAAGAATCGATCTAAATGAAGCATTAAACGAAGGCGGTAGAACTGTCGCACCACGAAAACATCTCCGCTCGGTGCTGGTCGTCGCTGAGGTTGCACTGGCCATGGTGCTGCTGGTGGGGGGCGGACTGATGACCAGGAGTTTCTGGCGATTAGCGCATGTGAATCTTGGATACGATCCGGCTGGAGTGTTGACCGCTAAGATTGATCCCTCAGGTGAGAAGTATGAAGGGCTGGATCGCGTCAGTACGTTTTATCAGGAATTGCTTAGACGCGTTCGGACGATTCCAAACGTTCGCGAGGCGGGCCTGATCAATAGTCTTAACGCGTCCTTTTCTTTTAGCATTGATGAGCATCCGCCGCTTCCTCCTGACCAGCAACCTTTCGCGCAAATCAACCAGGTCAGCCCGGATTATTTTCGGGTGTTGGCAATTCCGTTACGCAAAGGACGGTTCTTTGCTGATAGCGACGGGAAAGGGTCACAGCCCGTGGTCATTGTCGACGAAACATTCGCTCAGCAATATTTCCCTGGAGAAGATCCGATTGGCAAACATATCAAAGGAGAATTCAGTCGTGGCGAGGGACAATCGTCGCGCGAGATCGTAGGAGTCGTTGGCAGTGCAAGGTATTGGACCGTAAGCCGGGAGCCGTTGCCTCACATGTACTTTTCTTATCTTCAGGAAAACTGGGGCTCCATGTCACTCATGGTGCGACCGCAATCGGGAGATCCCATGCGGCTATCCGCACCTATTCGCGTAGAACTCGCAGCGATAGACAAGTTGCAGCCGATCCATTCGTTTAAGTCGATGGAATCGACAGTGTCTGAATTGGTCGCTCCGCAACGATTTACGACCTTGTTATTGTCGG
>Ga0105247_10000072_pt1 | contig 113959 bp, 97 predicted proteins | sample KBSS24metaG_FD_81519 | JGI IMG/M metagenome (GOLD analysis project Ga0105247, IMG submission 81519) | Switchgrass rhizosphere microbial communities from Kellogg Biological Station, Michigan, USA - KBS S2-4 metaG | ecosystem: Host-associated > Plants > Roots > Rhizosphere > Soil | place... | reverse complement strand
TCACGGACGTGTGGGCTTGGCGGATAAGCCACTGCAGTCGCTAGATCCGGCAGCGGCCATAGAGCGCGGGCGCGAGAATCATTCGACTTATGTTCTCTATGGCGGAATTGATCGCGGATCCGCGGCGCAGGCATTTAATGTGAAGATCCTGTCCGTGGCGGACGGGTCCGTTGTGTGGTCGGAGTCCTACCCCGCGGCAGGCGCGGATCCGGCCAAAATCGCGGCGCAGGTCGATTCTCAACTGCCGACTCTGGAAGACGAGGACTAACGGCCTCCCCAGCCCTGAGGAGCGCTCAACCATCCGCGTGGCTGGCGGCCCTGGCTGCGGATCAGCGGCTGTGATTGAGGCTTCCGGCTGGCCGCTTGGCCGGAAGCCTGATCAGGCCGCGTATCAGTTTCTTGCCAATGAAGATTCGAAAGGTGTTGTCCAGGAGCAGATGGCGTGCCAGGGACGCGTAGTCGCGCTCCCTGCGGAAGCGCTCATAATCGGTTATCGCCGCCAACAATCTCACGGCTGCAGCCCGCTCACGCAGACGGCGCACGAGCAGCGGATCGGAACGAATCCGCTCATCGTCCATGAGCGCCTTCGTATGCTCGTACATGAGGTGGTAGTTGATTGTGGTGCGTGAGAGATTTGAGCTGCGACCCGTATAGAGATAGCCCGCCTCGCGAACCAATGCATACCTCGCGCCATGCAGAAAGGCATCGACCATGAAGAGGTAGTCCTCCCCATGGCGCGAGGCCAGCGGATACCGAAGCGCGTGCTTTTGCAGGAAGGCGCGCCTGAAAATGGGCTTCAGCAGGCCCCAGTCGGCTTCGCCACGCCAAGGCCGGGCGCGGGCCAGGAAATCCTCGAACTGTACCAGTGAGTTGCCGGGCCCCTCGTCCAACACGGGCGCACCGACGCTCCGGGTCGCGGGCTTGTAGGGCCGAAAGTTGTCAACCACGACATCCGCGTTGCTCTCAACTGCAAACCGCAGCATTCCCTGCAGTCTTTGCGACATGAAGGCGTCGTCCGCATCCAACACCGCGATCCATTCGCCCCGTGCGGCATCCAGCCCGGCGTTTCTGGCCGCCGCAGGTCCGCCATTGCGCCTGAGCGTTATGAGCCGGATGCGGCTGTCAGCCATTGCGAGTTGCTGGACGACCTCCACGGTGTTGTCCGTGGAAGCGTCATCGACCACCAAAACCTCGAGCGGGGTCAGGGATTGCCGCAAGGCCGAGGCGACCGCACGCCCCACGAACCCTGCGGCATTGTAAGCGGCGATGAGTACCGTGACGGTGGGACCAGCCGGGGGGTCGCACGATTTCACTCTCACGCGCGGACACCCGTGGAGTAGTTATGCGTCAATTTGTCGTAAAGCCGTTCGAGCGATTGCGTGCAAGCGTCGAGGTCGAACACTTTCTCCATGTTGCGTCGGGCAGCCGACCCCATGGAGGAGGCGGTGCGCCCATCCTGCAGCACCTGCAGAATGCGGTTGCTCAGGGACGCAATGTCCTTTTCCTCGAAGGCGAAGCCTGTGACCCCATCGATGATGCCTTCGTGGGCTCCCCCTCTGGCGGAGGTGATGACCGGGATTCCACAAGCCTGCGCTTCAAGGATGACGATGGGAAGACCCTCTGCATCGCCATTCTCTGCCGTGACACTGGGTGAGCAAAGTACTCGCGTCTTCTGCATTTCCTCCCTGATCTGCTGACTGCTCAGGCCACCCAGGAAAGTGACGCCGAGTTGCAATTGCCTCGAGAGCTGCTCGAGTTTGGGGCGCAGCCGGCCATCGCCGACGATTACGAGCTCGGCGGCGGGAAGTTGCGATTTCACCATCTTAAATGCATGGATGAGGTACTCGACGCCTTTCTTCTCGACCAACCGGCCAACAAACAGAATACGCGGCGGGCGAAGTTCGATGGGCAGCCCGCTCGGCCGAAAGTTGCTCAGGTCCACTCCGATGTAGTGGACGGAGATCCGGTTGGCGGGAATTCCCCACTCCAGGGCGCGCTCTTTGATCGCTGTACTGACCGCAACGAAATGCACGCGCGGATCCGATGCCAGCCGCAGCAGGCGGCCAGGATATCGCCGCCGTGATGCCGATTGGGTCGGCAGCTGCCACCACTGTTTATGTATGTTGATGTCATATCCGTGTAGAGTCACGACAACCGGAACGTCGAAGCTGCGGATCCAATCCCAATGATCCACCGCGTCGGTGCCGAAATGAACATGTATGAGAGAGGCGGCCTGAGGCAACAACCGGCGGCGGATGCCGGGGGGTGCAAGGTGCAGCGATCTCAACAATTTGCGGTATGCCCGCCCGGGCAATGAGGTAGTGCTGGGTAGCAGCTGTATATCCATGTCCTCGACGGGCAAGCCAGGGATACGCTTCAGGCCCACGAGCACCGGCTTCCAACCTCTGTATGCCTGTGCCTGCTCTTTCACAAAAGTCTCGGAATAGGGCAGCAGCTCAGACCTGACCACGAGCAGTGTCTTGCGCTGGGCAGTGTCGGACAGCTGAGCTCGAGCAGGAGCGGATTTAGCGGTTGCGGTGGGTATCATGAAGCCTCGCATGCGGTACCTGCGGGCACTGCAGCAATCACCGTGCCGAGCGGCCTCCTGTTGGAGTGACCGTCATGAGCTTGGCGCTGTATGTCGCGACTTTGCGACGGCAAGCAACCGCGCGATTCAGCGCGGCGTGTACGTGAATTGCAGCGAGAGACCCCCAGCGTCCATGGGAGCCACATTGATCGCAAGCGGCATATTGCGATGGTAACGCCGGTTGAGTGTGAAGGCGCCTGTGGACACACCTATAGCGGTACCGGCCACGACATCCGACAACCAGTGTGCGTTTCCATGTAGGCGTGCGTATGCGATGCCGCTTGCCATTCCGAAACCGACGACGCGGCGTACCCACCGGTAGTCTTCTCCACCTGATTCGGCGAACACCGTGCCAATGGCGAATGCGGCCGACACGTGCAACGAAGGGAACGACGCGCCGCCTTTGTGCCAGTCATCGACGCGCAATGTCTCGTTCGGCCGCGCGCGCCCGGCAGCGTATTTGAAGACTTCCGTCGTGATCGAGCTCAACGCACCGGCCTCGAGCATCCGGTACGCCTCGATACGGCCGGAGGACTCATCGAGTATCCAGCCCAATGCCCACGTCCCAGCCACCAGCGCGGCCGCTGGCGCGGCATCGCGTGTGCTGTGGCGGTCCTTGCCATCGAGCACCGGGGTCTTACCGGCAAAATGATCACGCGCTCTGCCATCGAGCTCATGGGCGGCAGCCACGGCCGCGAGCGTGCCGCCGAACAACATCCAGTCGGTGCCATCCCACCGCAGCGGCGAGGTGAAATACAGCTTGGTGTCGGACCAGACATCCGAAAGCGTGAAATCTTCGGCGTGAATCGGCGCGGCGGCCGTGAGTCCCACCAGCATGACGCACGCTGTGTGGGTAATGGGGAGTTTGCGGGGTATCGTCAACTTCAAACCTCAAAAGCGTTTCGAAAAACCAATGGTTACTCCGTGCGGCAGGATCGCAACGCTGAAGGGTAGCTCCCGCTTCGCGGTCCAGTAGCCGATGCCGGATCCCAACAGCCACCCGGCAATCACGTCGGTTTGCCAGTGTGCATGACTCTTCAGCCGGGCTGTTGCATCATACAGCGGCAGCAACTCGAGTGCCCATATCCAGGGATGTTCACCGGCGTAGTGCACGATAAAGGGCGTGACGAAGCTCGCCTGCAACGCTACCTCGCCACTGGGAAAACTCTCGCAACAGCTGCCACGGAACCAGCGGTTCGGATTGTTGCCTTGATCGGGGCGCGCGCGCCCGATGGCCTTTTTCAACACGGTTGCCGTGACCGCGGTAATCACCGAGGAGTCGACCGTCTGCCAGAAGACGTGGCCGAGTTGATCGTCATTTCCGAGCCACAAGGCGCCGCCGATTTCGACTACGATGGTGCCGACCTCGAGTGCGGTTTGATTCTTCCGTGCCCAGATACCGCTCTGGTCAAACCCGATCTCGTGATCGATCCCCAGGGGTCCCCCACCTGCGTATGCACTGCCTCCGGCCAGTGCGAACAACAACAGTCCAAAATGCCAAAACCGCATCCTTTCCTCCGTAGCCTGCACGGCGTCCTGTCCGCGCCAGGAGCGCGCACGCCGCAGGCATTGGACGTCATGAACTTTGCGATGTAAAGTAATTTTTCGAAGTGCGGGTGGTCGGCAGGCGGGCGCGTATCCTATACTTTGTGGCGCCGAGCATGCGGAGTAACGCGATGAGTGAGCTTCGTCAGGCGCTTGCCGAGATCAGCGCTATCCGGACCCAGGTGGCCCGTGAGACGCAATTCCGGGGCTATGGGCCTCGCTCTACGGCGGCAAGTGGCGCGCTCGCGATCTTGGTGGCAAGCGCACAAGCGCTGTGGCTCAAGGCCACGCGGGGCGATGCACGCCTGTTCCTCATGGTGTGGGTCAGTACCGCGGTGGTGGCTGCCGGGATTTGCGCGTGGGAAACCTATATCCGCACACGCAAGGTTCATTTCGGCTTCTCCCGGGAGATGATCCAGGCGGCCATTGAGCAGTTTCTGCCGGCGATGGTCGTGGGCCTGATGCTCACGGTAGTGTTGGTGCAGGCCGCACCACGGGAACTGTGGATGCTGCCGGGGCTGTGGCAGCTGTCCTTCAGCCTGGGCATTTTCGCCTCCTGCCGCTTCATGCCCCGGCCGATGTTTGCCGTCGGACTGTGGTACCTGGTGGCGGGCCTTGCCTGTCTTGCCATCGAAGGAGGGCCGCACGAGCTGTCTCCATGGGCCATGGGGATTCCCTTCGGTATCGGGCAACTCTTCCTGGCGATGATCTTGAAATACGGCTACGAGGATTCCGTTGAAGAAAGACACACGTAAAGCACGCGCAGCGCCCTTCGCGTACGCGGGCCTCGACCGGTTGATACACGAGCACGCACGCTTGAGCGTGCTCACGTCCCTGATTACCAATCACCAGGGGCTTACCTTCAATGAGCTAAAGGAGCAGTGCGCGCTCACCGATGGAAATCTGAGCCGCCACCTGCAGGTGCTCGAGGAGGCGGGGCTTATCACCGTGTTCAAGGGCACGGAGCGCAACCGCCCGTTGACTGTATGCCGCGTCAGCTCACTGGGCCGCAAGCGATATATCGAGTATCTGACCGTTCTGGAACGCGTGGTGGTGGATGCTGCCGCCGCTGTAAACGGGGAATCTAGCGGCGGCCTTGGCGCGAAAGAAGCTCGCAGCTGACCACCCTGAGGGCCTGGATTTCCACTTGACGCTTTGTTAGACGTTTGCCCGCCGCGGAATCAATCGGTCGGATTGGCCGCGTGCCAACGGCAGCACGAGTCTATCTCAGGATCCGCATGACACCGTGGGTGTCCACGGAAAATTCGTGACCTCGCCAGGTGATGCGGGAGGTCCGAAGAGCGCGCCACCAGACCCACAGCAGCAGGATGTCGCGCGTCGGCACCAACCATAGATCCGCGAAATCCAGCCGCTCATCGCCCCAACGGGCGCAGACATACAGGGCCAGCCGCGCCAGCAACGTCACGGCGAACAGGGTCAGACTCAAAGTACCGAGCGTTGGCACCGAGAGCAGTATCGAAGCTCCCAGAAACGCGAACGGAACGCTGAAGCTGACGAACAGAAAGCGGAAACCCTGTGGCTGCAATGCCCGGATGGTCCGCATCCAGCGGATTTCGTGGCCCAGCAGATGATCCAGCGTCGGCTCGTTGTGCTCCGTGTGCGTCACATAGTCAGACAGCACGACGCGCAGGCCCAGTTCGCGTACACGCTCGCCGAGCTCGTAATCATCTGCCAGGTGATTGGCAATAGGCAACAGCCCGCCAATGGACTCCAGCGTACGCCGATGCAGACACAAGGTCTGACCGGACGCGAACCCTCGGTGGCCGAACAGCCAGGCGAGCAGCACGGAGGGGATGTACCAGTCGTTGATGTACATTGCACCGAGCCTGGACCACAGCCCGTTGCCGGGGACGCTGCGGTAGGTACAAGTCACCAGGCCCACGCCGTCCTCAGCGAGGGCGGCCGCAATCCGCTGCAGATAAGTTTCATCCACGTGGGCATCGCTGTCGACGATTGCAAGTACGTCATGGCTCGCGTACGGCAGCATGTTGATGAGATTGCTGACCTTGCGATTCGACCCGTGTTGTTGCGCGTTGATTACGAGCCGGGCAGGAATGTCAGGAAATTCGCGCACCAGCTGTTGGACGATCCCGATGGCAGGATCAGCGGCATCGCGAACTCCGAAGACGATCTGATACTGCCGATACTCCTGCAGAAAAAACGACCGCAGATTCTCGTAAAGTCCGTCTTCGGCGCCGCACAGAGGCTTCAGCAGGGTCACTGCGGGGCTCGTTGCAGCCTCGCCGGCCGGCTTTGGCGCACGTAGTCTCCAGACCAGCACGGCGAGGAGCGCCACGAGCTGGTAACCGCACGCGGTGATCAGGCAGACCACACCGAGCGTGGCAAACAGATCGTGCGCAATCAACATTGACACCTCGGCGAAAGCGGCAACACCGTCGGCAGGCGCGTGCCCTTACACCTCATGGGTGCGCAGGAAGCGAAAGAACTCCACCCCCTCACGCAGCCGGCGGCGCATCATCTGCGGGCTGAGCAGCATCTCCCTGACGATTTCCCAGATCTTCGACGGCCGGAAGTAGAAGCGTTTGTAGAACTCTTCCATGCTGTGAAAGATCTGCTCCTTGGACAGATGCGGGTAGCTGATCACCGCCAGCTGCACTCCCTGATCATTCACCAGGTTGATATCCGGCTCATCCGGCAACCAACGATTCTCGATGGCTTGGGCGTATAACGCCGTGCCGGGGTAGGGAGCGGCGAGGGACACCTGGATGGTGTGCGGATTGATCTGCTGCGCAAAATCGATCGTCTTCTGAATCGTCTGCGTAGTCTCCCCAGGCAACCCCAGGATGAAGGTGCCGTGAATGAGGATACCGAGCCGGCGGCAATCAGCCGTGAAACGGGCGGCAATCTCAGTGCGTAGACCCTTCTTGATGTTGTGCAGAATCTGGTCGTCACCGGACTCATAGCCGACCAGGAGCAGCCGCAGCCCGTTGTCCTTCATGATCTTGAGCGTGTTGTACGGCACGTTCGCACGGGCATTGCAGCTCCAGGTCACACCGAGCTCACCCAGCCCGCGCGCGATCGCTTCGACCCGGGGCAGGTTGGCGGAATCGGTGAAGGTGTCATCATCAAACATGACCTCCTTGACTTCCGGCATGTTCTCCTTGATCCACCGCACCTCGGCGATGACGTTCTGCGCCGAGCGCGTACGATATCGATGGCCGCCGACGGTTTGGGGCCACAGACAGAAGGTGCACTTGGAGCGGCAACCACGGCCCGTATACAGGCTGACGTAGGGGTGCTTCAGATAGCCGATGGAGTAGTTCTTGATGGTGAGGTCGCGCTGATAGACCGGGGAGACGAACGGCAATTCATCCATGTCCTCGATCAGCGCCCGCGGCGGATTGCGGACGATCTCGCCGTTCGCATCGCGGTACGACAGTCCCTTCACCTCGGCCAACGGCCGGCCGGCCGCCACCTCCTGGCAGGTGTGGTCGAATTCCTCACCGCACACGAAGTCCACTGCGGGTGCTCCGCGGAGCGATCCGTTCGGGTCCACCATGGTCTTGGCTCCCACCAGACCGATGAGAATGCCGGGCTTGTCGGCTTTCAGCAGCGCAGCGAAGCGCGCATCGGTAGGGAAGGAGGGCGTGCTGGTATGCACGATGATGAGCTCGTAGTCACGGGCGATCGCGAGCGTCGCCTCCACACTCAGACGATCGGCAGGCGCGTCCAACAGGCGCGAATTCGGCACCAGGGCGGCCGGCTGCGCCAGCCAGGTCGGATACCAGAAGGAGTGAATCTCGCGCTTGGCCTGGTAGCGCGACCCTGCACCGCCGTCGAAGCCCTCGAAGGAGGGCGCCTGCAAAAATAGTGTCTTCAATTTCACGTCCCGTCCAAAATCCACTTTGTACGGCAAAGTAACGGACTGAGCTGCCGTGCGCAACCCATTTATCCCTTAGACGTTGCGACAAATCGAAAACAATCGATGTAGCGTGGTGGCCACTGTCCGCAGGCGGCGACTCCACAGCTGGCGCGGCCGCGAACCTTTCGCCGACCTTACAGGCCAGTGTACCCGGCGTGACACAGGCACACGCCCAGCCGGTGAGAGCGCAGCGGCGGCGCGCGCCGGAAACACCAAACAAACACCCGGCGCCCCAATACCAACACCGTAACGCGGCTGAAATGTCTGCAGCGTACTGTTCTCAAGCGAGGCGCGCGAGGAGAAATAACGCCAGCGTTACGGTAATGGCTCCGCCGATGCGCGTCGCAACCTGGGCGAACGGCATCAGCTGCATGCGATTGGCCGCGGTCAGGATCGCCACATCTCCGGTGCCGCCCTGTCCACTGTGGCAAGCGTTGACGATGGCCGCTTCAATCGGGTAAAGCCTGACCCACTTGCCGACGATGAAACCGGTCGCCACGAGCGTTGTAACCGTAACCACAATGGTGATCAGCTTGGGCAGAACGAACGCGGCCATCAGAGTCTGCCAGGGTGTCATGGCGACGCCGATGGCAAACAACAGCGGGTAGGTCACCCCCACCTGAAAAAATCGGAACACGAAAAAGGAACCAGCCTGCAGCTGCGGTGAAGCCGCCCGGGCCAGTTTGACCAGCACGGTGATGAAGAGCATCGACACGGGCGCTGGCAGGCCGAACAGCTTGTTGCACAGCAGCCCCAGCAGATAGAGCGAGATCGCAAAGAGCCCGGCGGCAACGATGTCAGTGACCTGAGGCTCCGGTAACACATCCTGTTCGGAAGGCTGCAGCTGGTCGTGCTCGCCCGGTTGGAGGCGTCCCTCACCCGTGAGATCGCGATAGCGCTTGCCGAGCAGATTCAAGCCGCCGGATAGCAGGATCGCCGTCAGGCTGCCGAGCATCACAACGGGCAAAACTTCCGCGAACAGCTCGCCCTGGTTCCGGCCCAGGATCTGCGCGTAGCCAACAGACAGTGGAATGGCACCTTCACCCACGCCGCCTGCCATGATCGGGACCACCAGAAAAAACAGTGTGTGTTTTGCGCCCAAACCCAACAGGGTGCCGGCCGCCGTGCCCGCCAGGCCCGCCACAATTGAACCCGCTGCGAGAGGGATGAAGATGCGCGCGAAGCCGCCGATGAGCACCTTGCGATCCATCCCGAGGATGCTGCCCACGATGATCATGGTGATGAACAGGTACAGGAAATTCGTGTTCTTGGTGAAATCCGCCACTGTGCTGACCAGCGTCGCCGGCAGGACCTGGTAATAGACCAGCACGGACGGGATGAAAGTCGCGAAGATTGCACCACCCCCCATCCGCCCGATCAGCGGCAGGCGCTTGCCGAGCTCGGCGCAGCTGAATCCGCCGATGGCCAGCACCGCAATAGCGACATTGATTTCCGTTGGCAGCTGGCCCTGCAGCTGAAAGTAGGCGAGCACCCCCAGGGTGATGAGATAAACCGGCAGCGGGATGATACCAATTCGAAACTCCATCAGCCGCCACCACCCCTGCGGCCAGAACCGCCCTTCAGCAGCCTCCGGGCGTGGGATGGACGTCGGGCGTGGGATGGAGGTTGATCTTGCGGTGCCAGACTCGTGATCGCTCACGCGAGGTTCCCCTGTTGCTTCAGGCGCGCAGCATGGCAGAACGATCCTGCGCAAAGCCATCCGTGTGCGCAGCCGGCCAGGTGGCCACGATGGGGCGTAGCTCGGGCAGCGGCGGTTACCCCCGAGGCCGCCGCGCCACCCGGAACGGGCTAAGCCATCCACGCCGGACCACGGCAGAGCGTCTAAGTATCTCCTAAGTCTTTCTGCGGCAAACTCGTGCCCATGGACCTACCATGCTCGCTGCGAACACGTTGCGACGGTGGATTACCCATGCGCCTGCTGCTGGTTGAAGATGACCACATGATTGGGGAGAGCCTGGTGAGGGGGTTGCGTGATGACGGCTATGCGGTCGATTGGGTGCGCGATGGCGCAGCCGCGCTGACGGCTCTGAAAGACCGCCAGGCCGACTTCTCGATCGCAATTCTGGACTGGAATCTGCCGCGTCAGGATGGGCTCTCGGTGTTGAAAGCCGTGCGCGCCGCGGGGAACGCTCTGCCAATTCTGATGATCACCGCGCGCGACGGCCTCACTGACCGCGTGAATGGCCTGGACAGCGGTGCGGATGACTACCTGGTCAAACCCTTCGAGCTTGCAGAGCTGAAAGCGCGCCTGCGCAGCCTGCTGCGCCGCCAGGGCGGCCGTCCGAGCTCGCAGATCGTGCATGGCGATCTCGTACTGGATCCCGTGACGCACACAGTAGTACGCGACTCGCAGTCCATCGTCCTCACTCCGCGAGAGTTCGCGCTGTTGCGCGCGCTGATGGAGCGTCCCGGCGCGGTGCTCTCGCGTGCCCAGATCGAGGAGCGGCTGTACGGCTGGGATGAAAGTGTCCAAAGCAACGCGGTCGAATTCGTGATCCACGGCCTGCGCAAGAAGTTGGGTGCCACGATCATCGAGAACGTCCGGGGTGTGGGCTGGCGAATAGGGCAGCCCGCATGAAGTCGCTGCACAGAGGTTTGACACTGTGGGTGTGGGTCACCATCAGTGTGGTGGGTGCGGTCTGTGTGGTGATCGGTACGTTGCAGGCCCAGAAGGAAACCCAATCACAGCTCGACTACCAGATGCAACAGGTCGCCCACATCCTGGCCGGACAGAGCTTTGCGCCTGCGGCTGGATCGGCAACGCCCACGCGCCCAAACATGTTGCCGTCGATTCATATCCAACACGATAAAGACGACGATCTGATCGTCGCGGTGCGCGACGCCGCAGGTCAGCTGTTATACGTCTCCCGTTCAAATCGCCAGCTGCCGGGTGGTGTGCTGCCGCAGATCGATGATCTCGGGTTTCAGACATTGAAGTTGGGCAACGAGGACTACCGTGTGTTTGCGGCGAAGTCGGGTGATCGGAACATCGTGGTCGCCCAGTCCATGGATGTCATACACGAGGCCGAAGCGGGAGTAGCGATGGCGACCCTGCTGCCCATTGGGCTGCTGTTGCCTATTTTGGCCGTGGTCCTCGGTTTTGCGATCCGCAGGCAGCTCAAGCCATTGGACGGCGCGGCTGCCGCCATCGCAAATCGTCCGCCACTGTCACTCGATCTGTTGCCCGAGCAGGGGATGCCGGCGGAAGTGCGCCCGCTGGTAGATGAGATCAATCGGTTGTTGCATCGATTGAGCACTGCGGTTGAACGCGAACAACGCTTCGTGACGGATGCTGCGCATGCACTGCGGACACCCTTGACCGCACTGCAATTGCAGGCCGAAGTTCTCGAAGGGGGGAGCAACTCCGCGGAGCGGGAGGCGCGGCTGGCGGAATTGCGGGCCGGAATTCGCCGCGTGATCCGCCTGTCCGAGCAGTTGCTCTCGCTGGCCCGAAGCCAATCCGAGACGGGTCCGATCACCGCAACCACCGAGTTGGATCCCACCCTCGAGGAAGTAGGCGCTTTCTACGCCGCATCGGCCGCCGCGAAGCAGATTGATCTGGTCGTGGAGGCAGGCTCAGCCGCGCGCGTCTACGGCAATGCCCGCCGGCTGACCCTGATTTTCGGCAATTTACTGGATAACTCGTTGCGCTATACGCCTGCGGGAGGGCACATCCGCATCCGTGCCTCGGCTGCTGGCGGTGTAGCGCGTGTTGAAGTTTGGGACGAGGGATGTGGGCTGCCGCCCTCGGAGCTCAAACGTGTTTTCGAACGATTCTATCGGCCACCCGGCAGTGAGAGCTCGGGCAGTGGCCTTGGGCTTGCTACGGTGGATGCACTGGTTCAACAGCTAGGTGGCCACGTAGTGCTGGAAAATCGTGTCGATCACGTGGGGTTGGTGGCCATCGTGACTCTTCCGCTGGCGCCTCGTGAGGAACCGCCAACGGAGTTTGCTTCGGCCACTGCTGCCCAGGCCGGTGAGGGCTCCTCAGGCTTGCCGGGTGCGCTGTTGCGGACAGCGGTGCTCGCGGCGTTTACGCTGGCCTCGGGCGGCTGCGCGATCTATCACAAACAACCTTTGGCCGCGCCCGACGTCGAGGGGATCCTCCAGTCGCCGGATCGCACCGAGTTGAGTCAGAAGGGGACCCGGTTGCAGCATCCGCTGCTGAAGCCGATCAAGCTCGACTTCAATGCGCCACTGACCGGAGCGGAGATTCAGGTCATTGCCGTGTTGGCCAATCCGGACCTGCGCGCGCTTCGGGCCCAGGAGGGTGTTGCCGATGCGCAAGTGTTCTCCGCCGGATTGTTGCCTGATCCGCAGGTGAGTCTGGGCTGGGATAAGTTGCTCACGCCGCGGAACCAGGGCTACACGAACCAGTATGCCGGTTCCGTGTCGCTGGACCTGCTGGGCGCCCTCGCTGGGATGCCAACCGAAAAACAGGCGGCGAAGGCGGCGGCCAGGCAATTGCGCGACGAGATTGCCTGGCAGGAGTGGGCGACGGCAGGACAGGCACAGCTGCTTGCCCTGCGCCTGGGTTACCAGGCCCGCGCGAAGGAGTTGGCGCACCGTGCCGCGGATCAGGCAGACCGCGCCCTGAAGCGCGCACTTACCCTGGCGGGAACGCATGATGTCGCGGCCGATGAGATTGAGTTGCGCCGGATCGCTGCGGTCGATGCCCGGGACAAGGCGCTGACGGCCGACCGGGACGCGGACACCACCCGGCTCGACTTGAATCAAACACTCGGTCTGCGCCCCGATGAGCAGTTGTCGCTCGCGCCGGCGAATCCGTTGCCGGCCTGGCAGCATCCGGCGGCCGAGGAGCTGTTCACGAACGCTCGCTCGCGGCGCTTGGATCTGACAGCGCTCGCCGAGGGCTATAACAGCCAGGAAGCCTCTGTGCACCGGGCGATCCTGGGTCAGTATCCACGACTCGGTATCACGATCAATCGGGCCAGCGACACGAGCAACGTTCACACGCTGGGTCCGGCCGTCAATTTCGACCTGCCGCTGTGGAATCGCAATAGGGGTGCGATTGCCGTTGCGCGGGCCGACCGCACGCGCCTGCGTGCTGAGTATGCGGCGCGCTTGCATCAGACCCGCGCTGAAATCGCGGCGCTGGTGGCTTCCCTGGATCGTGACGAGCGCGCGCGTGCGACCCTGGCGGTTGAGCTTCCCGAGATCGAACGCGTGGCTACGGCATTTGAGGCGGCCGCTCAGCGCCACGATGTCACGGCTGCAACAGCCGAATCCGCCCGCTCGGCTGCATTGGACAAGGAAATGGCATTGCTCGCCCTCGAGCAGTCCTGCGCGGAGGAGCGTGTCGGTCTGGCATTGGCAATTGGCTCGCCCGTTTCCGATTTCCTGGAAAGCCCATGAAGAGTGTCCTCGTACCCGTGATCCTGGTGTTGGCAGCTTCGTTGCTCTGCGGATGTAAAGGTGCGGCCGATGAGGCCGAGCCAACGCCCACCGCCACAGTAGATGTGCAGCCGGCAGCTCAACATCCAATCGAGGAGACGCTGATCGTTTATGGAACCGTTGAATTTGTTCCGGCACATACCCGCTCGCTGTCCGTGCAGGTCGAGTCGCAGGTGGCCGAGCGCTTCGTGTTGCCAGGGACGGCCGTAAAGCAGGGTCAGCCCCTGATGCGGCTGATTCCGAGCGCCACATCGCGGCTGGATGTAGATAAGGCCACACGCGATGCCTCGGTAGCGGCCGCGGATGCGCAGCGCGTGGAACGGCTGCATGCTCAAGGGCTCGCGACCGATTCGGATCTGCGCACCGCCAAGGCAGCCGAACAGACCGCCCTGCAACTGCGCGATAGTTTGATTGCCCGCATCGGTACGGGCGGATTGATGTTGAAAGCGCCCATCGCAGGCACTGTGGATGCCCTGACCGCCCAGCCAGGTGATCTCATTGCTCCGGGCACCGTTGTGATGCGTGTGGCCGATCCGAAGGCGGTCTATGCGCGCCTGGGGTTGGAGCCGGAAGATGCCACCCGCGTGAAGGGCGGTCAGCCAGTGACCCTGTCGGCGCTGACCACGCGGGCAACCGTTGCACAGGGCAAGATCACCGAAGTCGACGCGAGAGTAGATCCCACCACGAGAATGACTTCGGCCGTTGGCATGCCCGAGTCCACTATGAACCTGGTTCCGGGTAGCTCAGTGCGCGGCCGGATCGTGCTCGATTCACATCCCGATGCGCTGACGGTTCCCCGCTCCGCGGTGCTGTATTCCGAGGAGAAACCGTTCGTCTACGTCGCGGAGGGTGGCAAGGCCCAGCGCCGCGACGTGACCACCGGCTTGAGCGATGACACCCAGGTGGAAATCCTGGAAGGCCTGAAGGTGGGCGAGTCCGTCATCGTCGGGGGCAATTACGAGTTGGAAGACGGAATGGCCATCCGGCTCGCCGGAGCCGGGCAACCTGCGGGCAATGCCAAAGGCGATGCAACACCGTGACCGCCTGGCTCGTCGCTCACCGCCGATCAGTCCTGTTCCTGATCGCAGTCGCCGCGCTCATGGGCGCCGTTGCGGCCTGGCAGCTGCCGGTAGCGCTGTTTCCCAACATCAACTTCCCACGCATTGCCGTCAACATCGATGCCGGCGACCGGCCATCGGACCGCATGGTGGTCGAGGTCACGCGGCCCCTAGAGCAGGCTCTGCGGCAGGTCCCGGATGTCGGCAATATCCGTTCGACCAGTACACGTGGGTCGGCCGATATTTCCCTGAATTTTGCATGGGGCACCGACATGGTGGCCGCGCAGCTGCAGGTGGAATCGGCACTGAATCGGGCACTGCCGGAGCTCCCGCCGGGTATCCGCTACCAGGTGCGGCGGATGGACCCGACGGTCTTTCCGATTTTTGGCCTGACCCTTACCTCCAATACACGCGATCTTACCCAGATCCACGATCTGGCTTTCTACACGATGCGGCCGTTCCTCTCGGCCATCCCGGGTGTCGCCCAGGTTGAGGTGCTCGGAGGCCGCGTCGCCGAATACCAGGTGTTGGTGGATCCCGAGCGGCTGCAGGCGGCCGGGCTCTCCGTTGATGATGTGAGTAAGGTGCTAACGGCCAACAACGTCGTCGCCGCCGTGGGCCGGCTCGAGGATCGCTATCGGTTGTATCTAACGCTTGCCGACAGCCGGCTGCTGTCAACGAACGACATTGCGAACACCATGGTGAAGGCAGGTCCCACGGGGGCCATCCGGCTGGGCGATATTGCCCACGTTCAGCTGAGCACCGCGCCGCAGTGGACCCGCGTGACCGCCAACGGACATGACGCGGTGTTGATCAATATTCGCCAGTCGCGCGGGGCGAACTCGGTCAATCTTGTAGCCATGGTGCGCGAGCAGCTTGCGGTGCACGCGCATGAGGTGCCGCGGGACGTCAAGGTCGGCACGTTCTACGATCAATCCGAGTTGGTATCCGCATCCGCGGCAAGCGTGCGCGATGCGATTCTGATCGGCGCGGTGCTCGCGGGCATCGTGCTCCTGGTGTTTCTGCGCGACCTGCGTCTGACTCTGATTGTGGCGATCGTGCTGCCGGTCACCTTGCTGATCACTGCGCTGCTGTTGGCGGTGTTCGGCATGAGCTTCAACATCATGACGCTCGGTGGCATGGCCGCAGCGGTGGGCCTCGTCGTCGATGACGCTGTAGTAATCGTCGAGCACCTGGTGCGCCGACTGCATGAGCGCTCGGCCGGGCGGGTGACGGAGCCGTCAGGGGCTACGGCGACCCCCGCCGGCGCAGACCAATCCCTCCTGCCGGCCGCACAGGAGATGCTGCGGCCGTTGCTGGGCTCATCGCTGGCGACGGTGGTGATTTTCGTGCCGCTGGCCTTTCTCACCGGGGTGACCGGCGGGTTCTTCAAGGCGCTCGCGCTGACCATGGCCTGTTCGCTGGTGGTGTCGTTTTTCGTGGCTCTCGTCGGAGTGCCGCTGCTGACCGACCGGTTCGTCAAGCGCGGCAACGGCAACGCGCATGGCGGCGCAGGGGGTTGGTTTGATCGACTGACCGGCGGGTACGCAAGCGCTGGCGAGGCCGCACTGCGCTACCCGGTTCGCATCGGCATCGCGGCCGTGGTGTTGCTCGTGCTGGGTGGTGTTGCGCTCTGGCGGTTACCGTCCGGATTCATGCCGCACATGGATGAGGGGGGATTCATTCTCGACTACCGTGCGCCCCCGGGCACTTCGCTGTCGGAGACGGACCGCCTGCTGCGCAAGCTCGAGGGCTTGATCCAGGAATTGCCGGAAGTGGCCAGCTATTCGCGCCGCACGGGTCTGCAATTAGGTGGCGGTATTACCGAGGCCAATGAAGGCGATTTTTTCATCAAGCTCAAGGACGGGTCACGGCGCGACATCGAGGAGATCATGACTGATCTGCGCACGGAGGCGCAAAAGCAGATCCCCGGATTGACCATCGAAACGCTGCAGCTCATGGAAGATCTCATCGGCGATCTGACGGCCGTGCCGGAGCCGATCGAAATCAAACTGTTCGGCCCCGATCTGGCCGAATTGCAACGGCTCGCGCCCCGGGTGGCAAAGCAGTTGGGGACGGTGCCGGGCGTCGTGGAGATCGTGGACGGCTTGCGCATTGCAGGCGATGCGATCGAGGTGCGTGTCGATCGTGCGCGGGCCGCGGTGGAGGGGTTGGATCCCGATGCGGTGTCAAAGCAGATCGCGACGCTCCTGGGCGGCACGGTCGCCGGCCAGATCCAATCGGGGGAGAAGCTGCTGGATGTCAGGGTTTGGTCGCCGCAGGACCTGCGGACCCGGATCGAGTCGGTCGGCGCATTGCGCCTGCGCGCGCCTGACGGGCACGAGCTGCCCGTGAAGCGGGTGGCAGACATCCAGATCGCCGCCGGCCAGCCGCAGCTGCAGCGCGAAAATCTCGAGCAGATGATCGCTGTGACCGGGCGCCTGGAAGGCCGTGACCTGGGCAGCGCCATCAAGGATGTCAAGCGCGCTGTTGATTCGATGAATCTGCCGCCGTCGTTGCGGGTCGAATACGGTGGTATTTACGCCGAGCAGCAGCGCTCCTTCCGTGGCCTGGCGGCCGTTTTCGCGGCCGCAGTCCTGTTGGTCACCTCGCTGCTGCTGTATCTGTACGAGAGCTGGGCCATTGTGCTGTCGATCCTCGCCACGGTACTCCTGTCGGTCGCGGCCGTATTCCTCGGCCTGTGGGTCACCCATACGGAGTTGAACATCTCGGCCATGATGGGACTGACCATGATCGTCGGCATCGTGGCCGAAATCGCTGTCTTCTTCTTCTCCGAGCTGGATCACGAGGGCGAGCGGGCGGCGTTGCTGGTGGCCGGGCGCCGCCGCCTGCGGCCCATCCTGATGACCTCGTTGATCGCGATCCTGGCCCTCATGCCGTTGGCACTGGGTCTCGGTACCGGATCCGCCATGCAGACACCGCTTGCGATCGCTATCATCTCGGGGCTCGTGGCCGCGCTCCCCCTGGTGCTCATCGTCATGCCGGTGTTCTACTTCATCATGAGCCGCCGGCAGCCCAAGGGCTCGCATTCTTGACTGCGCCGCTATCGAAACCGCGCCTGTTCCAGACAGGCTCGATTCCGATGCCCGCTTCGCGCTTCATTTGCGAGCACCTGTGCCAGAATGATCTCATCTGGCCATGCACCTCTCGCATCCACGCGCAGGTCCCGGTCGTCAGGACCGGCGAGTTGGCGAAGACCTTCCGCCAACTGATTTCGTGCTGCATTGACGTCGCGGTCATGGCAGGTCCCACATTTCGGACACGTCCACTGCCGCTGATCCAACTCCAGCACATCGAGTGTGTAGTGGCACTCCGAGCAGCGTTTGCTCGAGGGAAACCAGCGATCCACCTCGACCAGAATCCGGCCGTACCAGTCACTCTTATACGTGAGCTGCCGGCGTATCTCGCTGAACGCAGCGTCCTGGATCGCGCGGGCGTGTCTGCCGCGGGCCAGACCCTTCACATTCAGGTCTTCGATGCAAATCAAACCGAACTCGCGCACCAAACGCGTCGTGAGCGCGTGCAGCGCGCACTGGCGCTGCTGCCTCACCCGCGCGTGCGCACGCGCTACGCGCAGCCGTTGCTTCTCGCGCCGCCGACTGCCTCTTTGCCGTCGTGCCAGGCAGCGCTGTTGCTGACGCAGATATCGCAGACGGGCGTGATAGGCCTTAGGATTGGGAATCTTCTCTCCGGTGGAGAGAGTGGCCAGGTGATGAAGACCCAAGTCCACACCCACGGAGCGCTGCACGACCGGCAGCAAGGACGTCGAAACCTGCGCGCAGAAACTCACGTGGTACGACCCCGTGGCATCGCGCGCGAGCGTCACCATATCCGGCCGCGCCACTTCGGGCAGCGCCTCGGCGAGCTTGAGCACCCCCAGCTTCGGGACACTCAGCAAACCTCGAGCCCAACTTCTCCCCACGTCCTGAAAGCGCAGGCTTCCAGAGATACTCTTGCGCTTGAACCTCGGATAGTGTGCCCGGCGAGTGAAGAAGTTATTGAATGCCTGATCCTGATTGCGCAGACACTGCGTCAGCATTGTCGCGGGCACTTCGGCGAGCCATTCGTGCCCGGCGGTGTGCCTCTACTGTGTCACCCAGCGCGAGAGATCCGTTCCGGTCAGCGTCAGTCCACAGACGCGATACGCTTCAGAGCGGATCCCGAGCGCCGTGTTCCACAGCCAGCGACTCGCCCCGAACCAGCGATCGAGCAGGCGGCGCTGCGCGCCATTCGGATAGGCACGAATGCGGTAGCTGCGGGTGACGATCGCCATATGAGTATTATAACACTAACACTCAGCGGGCCGCAGCGCAGAACTCGACATGTGCCGCCGAGCGCCCTGCGCGCAACGCCTCCAATCGAGCTGCGCACAATGGCTCAAGCCGGCGGGGTCGTTGCCGTCCCTGGGGAACTCCAATGAATGAACACAAGAATCAACCTTTCATCCGCCGCCTGCGGTTCGCCCTTGCCGGTATCCTGATTGCCTGGCGCTCGGAGCGCAGTTTTCGTTTTCAGCTGCTCGCCCTGGCCGTGGTAGTTGCGGGCTGCGCGTTTGTGCGACTGGAACCCGCCTGGTGGGCGATCGTGTCGATGACCTGCGCCATGGTGGTATCGGCGGAGCTCTTCAACACGGCACTCGAGCACCTGGCGGATCATCTGCACCCGGAGATTCACCCGCAGATCCGCGTCGTGAAGGATTGTGCGGCGGCGGCGGTCCTGATGGCTTCGTGCGCCGCCGTTGCCGTTGGAATCGCGCTCATCGTTCACCTGTTGAGCCGCTGAGCGCCGGCAGTGCCGGGCTGGCGCGCGGCGGCCGTGTCGCGCACGGCCGCATTATTTCACGGGATCCAGGAAGATCAGTTTGAGTGATCCCGGGATAGTGGGTATGCGGCCATTTTTCGGGGGCGCGTTGGGTACGATGTCCGCGGAAGCCAGGTACAGCCGTCCGGTGCTGGGATTGATGCTCATCGTGCGTGCTGAAATCGCCGTCGGAATGCTGCCGAGCGCGGCATAGGACTGCGGATCTTTCGCGTCGATGACCGAAATGTTGCCATCCTTGCCATTCGAGCTGAAGACGAGCTTGCGCTTCGCATCAAACGCGACCGCATCCGAGCCTTTGCCGATCGGCACGGTCCCCACAATGTGTCCATTGCGGGAGTCGAGCACCGCCAGCTGCTCATTGAGGCAGCTCACGAACAAGCGATGCGCACCGGTATCGATGGCAAGCCCATGGGGGCTCTCGCACTCGGGCACTGGCCAACGCGCAACAACACTGTTGCCTGCGGTGTCGATGCTGACCACCTCGCGCTTGGTGGCACCGTTGACAAACAGTTTGCCGTTCTCACCGGGGACCGCATATTCGAGTTTGCCACTGACGCTGATCGTCGTGACAGCGGCATCCGTCTTCGGATCAATGACGGTGATCGAGCCGGCGTCACCGTTGATGATGAAGACGTGGTTGCTCACAGGGTCGAAGGTAATTGCATCGGCTCCTTCGGCCGCCTGGATGTGTTTCTCGACTGCGAGGGTCTTCAGATTGAAGGAGGCCGCCTTGCCCGCTTCGCCTTCATCTGTATAACCCCGGTTGCTGTCCTTCACCAAGGCGATGCCGTGCGTGATGCCAGGGAAGCCCTTCACGCGTCCCGCTATTTTCCCGCTGTCGCCGTCCACTACGGTCAACTCGTCACCGTGGGCTACGAAGACGCGTCCGGAGCCAGCATCGAATACAACATAGTCCCAGCGGTCGGGCGCGCCGAGGGCAACCGTTTTCACAGTGCGATATTGCGGCGGAGTTTGCGCCGCGGACGGGTGCGCCATACCCAGCGCGAGTACCGCCATACCGGATCCGAGTACTTGCAGAGCCGTTTTCATTGAGCGTTCTTCCGAGGTGATTCTCATTGGGGTGGGGCCGAGCGTCGGCGGCCCGCATGCGGCAGTTTGCACGCGCCGACTTAGGGGAGACTTAGACCGATTGATTACGGGTCTTGGTGACGACTAAGCTAATATCGGGGGCTGCTGGGTGCTCAGGATGTCTCGGGATTGTACGACTCGGATCGAGCGTTAGTGACCAGAATGGGCGCCGGTGAACAACGCGCCTTTGACGAGTTTTTTCGCTCGAATGTCCCACGGTTGGTCGCGTTTACGACGCGGCGTTCGCGTTTGGATCCGGCGAGCATCGAGGACATCGTTCAAAATACACTCATTAAGGCGATGCGAAACCTCAGCAGCTACCGCGGGGAGGCCTCGCTGTTTACCTGGCTCACGCAGATCTGCCGGCACGAGCTCGCCGACGCAACGCGCAAGGCGGCACGACAGCCCGCATACGTGAGTCTGGAAGAACCCGAACAGGTGCTGCGCCTGGCACACCAACTGCGGCTGCCGCAGTACCGCGAGCCCGCAGCGCAGGTGGAGGCGGAGCTGCACAGCGCTGCCGTTTTCGAGACGCTCAAGTCCTTGCCCGAGCGCTATGCCCTGGCACTGGAGGCGAAATACGGAGACGGACTCTCGGTCGATGAGATCGCAGCCATGCTCGGTGTGACCACGGTCGCGGCGCAGTCCTTGCTCGCGCGTGCCCGCGAAGCCTTTCGCGATCGTTGGATCGCGAGCACGAGCACATCGAGTGCCGTGGCTGGCCAACATGAGTGAAGGCGGCCCCAACGCTCGGGACGAAGACATGGGGGACCAGGTCGAACAGGTGCTGCGCGAGAGTTTACGGGTGGCGCCGCTGACCCCTGAAGCGCTGGCGCGCATTCGGGCAGCGACGATCCAGGAATGGGAACAGGCGAGCGGCTCCAATATTGAGTCAAAGACTTTTCGGCGCGCGCTGTGGGGCTCGCTGGCTGCGGCCGTCGCCCTGGCGGCGTTCCTTCTTGTGTGGTACCTCGCCTCGCCAGGCGATTCGACCCACTTCGGCCAGATCGCCCGGGTGGATGTTGGCGAGACTAACGTCCGTTTTCAATTTGTACGTCAGCGCACCCTGCACGTTGGCGACACATTGCGGACCGGAGACAAGCTCTCCGCGCACGGTCCCCTGCTCATTTCACTGTCTGATGGTGGCAGCCTGAGGGTTGCTGCTGGTACCGTTCTGGAGATAGCGGGCGAGGTGCAGGCTCGGTTACTCCACGGTCAGGTCTACGTTGACCTGCCTCCTGATGCAAGCTCACACCACCCGTTTCGGATCCTGACTCACGAAGGCGTGATCGAACACGTGGGGACCGCGTTCGAGGTGCTCGAGAATGATCAGTTCACGCGCCTGCGCGTTCGCGAGGGGCGCGTGTTGCTGCATCGCGACACCGAGCGGATCGTTGCGGATGCGGGTACTGAGCTCACAGCGCGATCGGGTTCCAGCGTGTCACGCCGCGAGATCGACACCTATGGCAGCGATTGGTCGTGGGTTGCCGCATTGGCACCCGACTATGAGATCGAGGGGCGTCCGCTATTGGGATTTCTCGAATGGGCGAGCCGCGAGCTCGGACGTCCTCTCAAGTTCTCCGACCCACATGCCCGCGCCGTGGCCGAGCGCACGATTCTCCACGGCTCGGTTCGCGGCATCCGGCCATTGGATGCATTGTCGAGCGTGCTGGCAACGACGTCGCTCACCTATCAGATACGGGGCGACACAATCTGGATACAATCCGGAAATGGGACCTGACTTAGTCTCGCCTGTCCGCCGGCCTCGTGACTGCACAGCGCCGATGCCGCAGCTGGGTTAGCGCGTTCCTGTCAGTGGCGCTCGCGAGCAGCGCCGCAGCCGCCGCTCCAACACCGCTGGTGGACCTGCTGCGTTCCCTTTCCGCGAATGGGCTCGACATCCTCTATAGCTCGGACCTGGTCACGGCGGATCTCACCGTTCCTCCCAACCTGCATGAGACAAATCCACTTGGCCGTGCCCGTGAGGCACTTGCGCTGCATCACCTCGAGCTGCGAAGTGACGGTCAGAAGCGGTACATCGTCGCCCGGGCGATGGCGCGCCAGGCGCCTGTAGCCACCGCGGCCGCGAGCCGCGAGGGCTCCCTGAACGAAGTGACTGTGTTTGCGAGCCGCTACGTGCTCGAGGATACGGCGGGCACCCAGTCGGTCACACTGGATCACCACGATCTGGAGCAAGTGCCCGGTGCACACGACGATGTCATGCGGGCGATTCGTACCGTCCCGGGCCTCGCGGACAATCTTTCGTCGCGCCCCTATGTGCGGGGCGCCTTTCTCGAGGACGTGTTGGTTCGCTTCGATGGCATCCCGATGATCGATCCGTTTCACTTCAAGAACTTTCAGAACCTGATCAGTGCTTTTGACCCGGCCACCGTCGATCGAATCGATGTGTACACGGGTGGCTTTCCCGTCAAATACGGTACCCGCTCGGCTGGTATCATCGATATTGCACCTCGAACGCTGGACAGCGGTTACGAGCACCGGGTGGGCGCCAGCTTGTTGAGTTACGATCTGTCCAGCGTCGGGCGTGCCGATTCCGCGCCAATTGACTGGCTGGCTACCGCGCGCCATAGCGGCGAAAATGTCGAGCTGCGGCCGCGGGGCAGGGATGTTGGTGAGCCAACCTATGCTGACGTGCTCGGTCGCGTGCGCTGGCAGGTCAACTCCGCCACGGCGCTCACGGCAGGCTGGATGCTGTTGGATGATCGGGTCGAGTCCTCGGGGGATCCGAGTACTGAGCAGGCGGTGGCGCGCGACCGCGACTGGTATTCCTGGTTCACGGTGGAGTGGGCCGCGAGCGGTGCGCTTCACTCACGGACCTCTGTCGCAATGACAGATTCGCAGCGCTCCGTGACCGGGGGCCTCACGCTGCCCAGGGTCGCCAGTGGCCAATTGGACGAGCGGCGCGATATCTCCAGGTTAGATCTGAGCACCGACTGGACGTATCTGCAGAGCGATTCACTGTTGTGGAACCTGGGTGTCGAAACCACGTTCGAGCGGGCCGACCTGAATTTTTCCCGCCAGGAGGATTTGGATGCGGCGCTGGCGGCGAGCCTGAATCGAATGGCCGACGTGGATCTGGAGGATGCTCAATCGCCACGATCCACCACTGTTGGCCTGTACGCCTCCGTGCGGCGGCGGTGGCGCGAGCTCGAGGCAGAGTTCGGGGTGCGCCTCGATCATCAGAACTATCGCGGGTTCAGCGCGCACAGCCAGGTGAGTCCGCGGATCAACCTGCGCTTCGATCCCACACCGGTGTGGCATCTATACGGGTCATGGGGCCACTTTCGCCAGGCCGAGCGTGTGGGAGAGTGGCGCACGGAGCAACCGCAGTCGAGTCCCGATCCGGCGACCCACGTAGTTGGAGTTATTGCGGGCGTCGCTCACGATAGCTCGGCCGCCACGCATTGGCGCCTCGAGCTGTATGAGAACCATTGGCTCACGGTCCATCCATACTTCGACAACGCACTGAATCGCGTGTCTTTGCTTCCAGAGTTGGGGCTGGACCGCGTTCTGATTACGGCTCGGGGCGGCGACAGCATGGGCGTCGAGGTGAGTGTTCATCATGACTTCGCCGAGCACTGGGTCGTCTCGGGCTCGTACACGTTGTCGAGAGCTACCGATGATCTGGCCGTCGAGGACGTGCTGCGAAGCTGGGATCAGACTCATGCCTTCAGCGGCGATCTCACCTGGCAACGGGCTCTGACGTCCGCGTCACTCGTGGTTGGGTGGCATAGCGGCTGGCCCAGGACTCCGGTGAGTTATCTGCCGGCAGATGGCACGACACCCGCGTATTTCCGTATTGGGGCGCGAAACTCATCCCGATGGGGAAGCTACTTCACCACTGATATACGCCTGGCCCAAACCGTGCCTCTGCGCCTCGGGGACCTAGTGCTGTGGGTGGATGCAACCAATGTGACCAATCGCGGCAACGAGTGTTGCATTGCCTACGGACAGGTGGATTCCATGGGTAATCTGCTGATGCCGGCCACGGATAGCTGGTTTCCACGCACGCTAAACGTCGGTTTCGAGTGGCGCGTGGGGCCGAAGCGCTGAGGCTCGCTTCCGCCACGCCCGAGCACCCGATCGCTGGAACCTATTCGCCCTCCGAGCGTTGCAGCTAAAGATTCGGAGGTACGCCCATGAGAACCTCAGGTTGTTTGCGTCTCCTGTTCTGTCTGTGTCTGCTCACGGTATCCGCTGCGGCCGCTGCGCAGAACGCGGTTACGAGCCATCCTGTCGGCGTCTTTGCGGGTCCTGACGACAGCTATCCACTTGTGGCGCGGCTCGATACTGATTCACCGGTCCAGGTGATGGGGTGTCTCGACGACTGGAGCTGGTGCGATGTGGTGTTTTCAGACAATCGCGGGTGGGTTTATGCGCCCGATATCGAGTATGGCTACGACGGTGGGTACGTACCGTTCTACACGTACGCGCCAAGTTTTGGGGTCCCTGTAGTGCAGTTCACGATTGGCGACTACTGGGGCCGGTACTATCACGGACGTCCCTGGTACGCGCAGCGGGAGGAGTGGGTCCAGCGCGAGCAGCCACGTCATCGCAGACCAGAGGGGCCGCCGCCCAGTGCTGGGCCGCCCCCGCGCTCGGCGCGAGTGGACAGGCCGTCCCACGACGCTCGCCGCGAACCGCCTGCCCGCGAACCGCCTATGCGGTTGGGCAGTGCCGAGGAACGGCAGGGCCGTGGGGCAGATCGGTCTAGCCGGGAGGAGATGAGACAACCCGAGCCGCGCTCGCCGGAAACGCGGTCGGCGAAGGAGCATCCGCAGGGTCACCTGGAACCACCGCGTCACGAAGAACGCGCTCAGCCGCCGCATCAGCCTGAAGGGGTGCGTCAGGAGGAGACTCACCGCACAGAGAGAACGCGTGAACCCCCAAAAGACGCTCCTCCTCACTGACAGCAGGAGGACCGATCATCCACTACGATCTGCAGGAGCTCCCGACTTCGAAGACTCGCGTTGCCAGCGTAGTAAGCCGACAGCGTACGTGAAGTAATAACCCGCGAGCGTACCGAAGATAAGCAACGTGAGCGGCGTTGTCGCAGAGTTGATTGGCGGGCTCGTGGCTGACGCGGATGTCGCGTACACCTGTATCAGTCGGTAGATGATCCGGCCCAGCAGCAGGAGGGAGAGTGCCACACCGAGATGGGCATTCGGTGTGTAGAACAGGCCTTGAGGCGTCTTCTCGAATCGGGTCTTGCGCAGGCCGTAAATACCCAGGCAGACCCCAACCACGATGCCGCCGGCGAGGGCCAGTGGGGACATCGGCTGTGCACCGGATACAGTCGCAAGAAGTACGGTGAGTATTGGGAAGACACACACCGTGATCCACGGCCTGACGCTGGACAGTCGTTGCCGGCCCACCATCCGTCGGACACGCGAATAAAATCGCCACAGGACCAGCGCTCCGATACCGACCGGAACCAGCAGCGACGGATTAAAGGGAACGCCCATAGACGCCTGCTCCTTGGCTGAGGAAGGCAGGCGGGCAGTATACCGGAGGTCCGTGGCGCTCGATCCCGCAGATCGCCCAAGCGTTACGCTATCGCGATAACTCGCAGATCCAATTCACTTCCCAGGTTTTGCCACCATCGGGTGAGAAGGATTGTTCCATGCGGGCCGACTTTGGCGAAATGTCGGACCAGACATAGCGGACCAGAATGGCCCGGCCCTTGTAGTCCTCCTGATCGAAGAACTCGCCGCGCTTGCCCGTAAATTCGCCCACCACCGGGGGCGTGCCGAGGGTTCCCTTGTTCACATCGAGCAGGTAGATGCTCCATTGATGCGAGTCGGGATTGTAGAGGCGCAACGTTTGCGCTTTGAGGTGCAGCTTCTGTGCGGGATTGTCTACCTCGAATTCCTCGAAGTTGGAATTGCTGTCCAGCAACTTCTTGTGACGCGATATGCCGTCATATTCGATCCAGTGGTTCGAGCCCACCAGCCGCTCCGGCAGCCGCTTGACGTGCGCTTTCCAATCCCCGATGAGGAAGTCGAAATCGTGCCCCCCGTCGCGCTTGGGTGCCGGCTGCGGCGCTTCGGCAGTGGCCTGCAGGCAGGGCAGCAGCATGACTACCGCCAGCAACATAAGCGGCATGGGTCTGTGTTTTCCCAGCATTCTTGTCATTCCTTGGATGGAGAAGCCGCATGCTAGTACTGGCAGCAAGTGCGGCAAGGGCCATTTACGCCCACTGGGCTAGGCCACTGGTCGGCGGCGGGCCTCGATCATAGGATCCCAACGGCTGGCAGCGTAACTCACGGTGCGAGGCGCTGGGCCCTCACGGCCTTACCGTGGATCACCCCGCTGATCGAGGCGATCGCGTCTACCTCAATATCGTTCCACGCGAAATTGAGGTTACCGACGTTCTTCCCGTGCTGGCGTAAGGTTACGGTCGCCGAAACCTTTCCCGACGCAGTACGCCACCGAAGCGTGCCACTGACCTCCAGGTCGTCAGTCCAGCGCACGTGATCCAGCTCAAACTCGTAACCATAAGGCTGCTGCAGGTAGGTAAATTGACCGCCACGCAAACCACTGCCAATACCGAACGTGATGATAAACCGCGCAAATACATCACCGACGCTCTCGAGCGCGCCGGCGGCGATTTTCAGATCGGTGCCGCTCGCTTGATTTCCCTTCAGCCCGTTCACCGGCTGCAGCTCATTGACAGTTCGCGCGAATCGCAGCGGGGGACGCAGCGGCCGCACATTGCGGATGCAAGTGGTATCGCCGGCTGACAGTTGCGTGATGAATCGGCGCACAATGTCTTGCACACAATGCGTCGTATCACCCCCGTCCGGCAAATAGCCCACATCACTGTAGTAATACGCCGTTACGTGGGTGAGGTTTGGGATAACGAGATGGACGACGTTCGGGAACTGCGCCGCGGCTTGGTTGGCATCCTCCGGCGACGTCACCGAATCGAGGTCTCCTGACAGCACGAGTGTGGGTACTGTCGGAAACACCGGGTGTGCAGGCAACGGATCGCCTTGTGGGTAGGCCGGTGGTGGCACTGGCCAGCCGAGGCAGGTGTCGAGGGGCGTGATGTCTGCATTGGAGCTAAGCGCTTCGTCGATCGTGAAGGGCGCGAAAAGATCGGGCCGATTCTCACGGGCAGCCTCGAGCGAACGCTCATACTGCCGGCGCCGCTTGGAAGGTGCAGCGCCCAGATCGTAGAGCAGCGGATATTCGCCGCAGATCACCGCCTGGTACAGCCCGTAGCTGAAATCAATCGGATCCGTAACGCTGGGTGTGTTGTATTCCGCTGCGAGGCGCAGCAGCGGCACGGCATCATGCGAGTCAAACCAGGCGCGCGTGGCGGAATCAAGATCGCGATAAGTAATCGGGGATGCACCAAGATTGGTGACCAGGAGGAGCAGCGTAGAGACGTCCAGCGTGACGTCGGTTTCGGTACCGTCTACGTCCGGCGCGGTGCCGCTGATGGAGTGTTGACGCAGCTCCCGTAGCAACCGATGGAGCCGTTCGCTTGCGCTTCCCCCCAGATACCGGCACGAAGGCGAGCGCTTGCAAACGAGATTGAGGCCGTTGCGACCCGTCACCCAGTCAGTGGGGAACCATGGATCGGCAGCGCGCACCGGATATGCGCTGTCGAGGATGATGCTGCGCAACCGATCGGGATGATAGACCGCGAAAACCTGACCGACATACGTCCCGTAGCTGTCGCCGTAGTAATCGGCATCGTCGATCTGCATTGCATCCATCACCGCAACCATGTCGTCGACGGCGAGCTTGGTGCCATAGAGGGGTGCCTTGGCGCCCAGCTTGTCGCCGCAGGCTTTGAGGTTGTCGGGGTCGGCGGGGTCGCCGGTCTGAATGCCAGGGCAATCGATTGCGGCCGACAGGCCAGTTCCGCGCTTGTCGATGATCAGGACGTCGCGGCGCTCGCGCAGCGAGCCGTAAATGTTGAGATAGGCCCCGGCCGTGCCCCTCGTTGAATAGCCCGGTCCCCCTTCCTGAGGCAGCAACGTACCGAGGGCAGGGCGGGACTGGTCGAAGCGCGGATAGTATACGAAGGCAATGTTGATGTTGCCCTTCACGCTGCGCGTCGGGTCGAGCAGCCGTTGGATCGATCCGCAATAGCCGTTGAAGTCCTGGTCGCACAGCCTCAACGTCAGGGTCCCGACGGTGATGCTCTTGGGAGATGCTGCCGCCAATGCGCTGGCTGTGGCAATCGTCACAGCCAGGACAAGGGCCTGGACGTTCAATCGTCGCGGGCCTTCCATGATCCGTCCCCTTGCGATCGCTTATCCTTCTGCGGCTATTCATGCTCCCACCGGCACCCGCCGTCAAGCATCCACTGCAGGCGATGCCTTGGCGCAGGTCAGCCGCTTCTGCTATCTCAGATGCCGGTCGAACCAGTCCAGCATACGCTTCAATATATCGACCTCATGTGACTCCTGCCGCGGGAGGTGCGCTTCCCCGGGATAGGTAACCAGCTCGGTTTCAACTCCCAAGCGCTTGAGCGCTCTGTAGAGAGCCCGCGACTGTGCCACGGGGTTCGTAGGATCGTCCTCGCCATGTACGATAAGGATCGGTGTCCTGGCGTTGGCGATGTAGGTGGACGGTGAGTTGCGCGCATACACCTCCGGATGCTCCCAGGGCGTCCCCAGGTACCACTCGTCACCGGCGGGCGAGTCTTCAGTCCCAAATTCGGCCGCTTCGTCGAAAACACCGCCACCGGAGACCGCGGCTCTGAAGCGGTCAGTGTGCGCGATGGCCCACTGTGTCATCTGCCCGCCATACGACCACCCGCCGATTCCGATGCGATTCGTGTCTACCTCCCCGCGTGCGAGAACCGCGTCCAACGCGGCCAATATGTCCCTGAAGTCGCCGCCGCCCAGGTCGCCCCGATTTGCCGCGACAAATTCCTCCCCATAGCCGATCGAGCCGCGCGGGTTGACCATCAATACCTGGTAGCCGTGGGTGGCCAGCAGCTGCGGCCAGGCATTGAACCAGAAGTAGTCGGCGGAAAAGTTGCTGGCGGGGCCGCCGTGCACGAGAACCACCAGCGCACTTTTGCCGCCCGTCGCGGCCGCCTGCGGCTGCATGAGCGCGGCTTCGATGGCCCTGCCATCGAAGCTCTTGAAGTGAAATAATTCAGCATCGGTGAGCCGGATACCCTCCCAGCCGCGTTGCAATTCACCGATCTGGGACACTGAGCCGTTGGCAGCTCTGACAAACAATTCCGGCAGCCGGTTGAATCCCACCCCGGCGAACACGATCTTCCCGCCGCGGTCGACGTCGAACGCCCGCACGGAATAGGGCAGCTCGATGTTGGTGGGCGTACCACCGGCAGAAGCGCGAACCAGCCGGTTGGTGAAGCCGTCCGCTATACGGCTCACAATGGTCGTGTCGTTTTGCCATCTGGCATCCAGCACCGCTCGATCAACCGAGGAAGTTACATCGCGGGCTGCGCCGCCGGCCACGGACTGCAGGAACAAATCGTGAGGAATCGGTCCGGCGCTACGAGTCGATACAAACGCAAGCTGTTTGCGGGACGGTGACAGCCAAAGGCTGCTCCAGGGTTGATTGGGCTCACCAATCAACCGGATGCCCTTGTCCGCTACGGAAATCTCGTACAACGCACTGTGCCAGGTCTCCAGCCTGGGCTGCTCGGCTGCCATTGCCACGATGCGTTCGGAACTCGCCCAGTCGAAAGTCTCGATACGGATCGATCCATTCGTCAGCCTGCGTGCCGACCCCGATGTGAGATCCAGGATCCACAGACGCTCGACGTCCTGCTCGCGATCGGCGATGTGCGCTGCATTGCTGTCTCGGTCCGTATCCGGTTCGCGAGCCAGGTAGGCGATTTGTTTGCCATCGGGAGACCAGCGGAAGTCAGTTACATCGGTGCCGCTTGCCGTCAGCGCCTGGGCTTCGCCGCCGGAGCGCGGCATTACATACACCTGCGTGGGACCGGAGCGGCTGGATAGGAACGCCAGGCTGCCACCCCGCGGTGCCCATTGCGGCAGTCGCTCGCTCTTCTGCGAAAACGTGAATTGAGCCAGTTGCCGGCTGTTGAGGTCAGCCAACCAAAGATGCCCCTCGATCGTCGGACCGTTGACCTCCGATACGACGCAGACTGCGCTCGAGCCATCAGGAGAGAAGTGAAGGTCAGAGATCCGGCGAAACTTAACGGCACGCTCGGGCGTGAGAAGGACCTTGCCCTCGGCTGCTCGGAGGAGGGCAAAGGGCGTGACGATCATCAGCCCCGTGATCAACAGGCAGAAGAGGGCGCGCATAGGATGACTACCTTGATCGCTCAAAGAGTCCCCGTCTTGAATGCAGCTAGCGCCATTGAACCCGCTTAGCAGCTGACGCGCGCGACGCGCCAATGGCGCTGACGCATTCTTGCTATCGGCCCGCGTTGCGGTACGCAGCCGGCGTCATTCCGAAGACCTTCTTGAAGGCACGCGACAAGTGTGCCTGGTCACAGAAGCCGCATTCATTTGCGACCTCGCTGATAGGCTGCCTGCTGGTAAGGAGCAGGCGTGCGGCATTGCGCACGCGAGCGCTGCGGATGCATTCGCCAACTGTCTGGCCGTAGACCTGCCTGAATGCGCGGGATAAGTGGATCGGATGGCGTTCCACCGCTCCTGCCAGCTCATCCAACGTGATGGCTTCGCTGTAGTGTGACTCGATGAATGACTTCGCCTCGCGCAGCCAGGGCAGGACGTTTGGTCTGGTCCGCGCAGTCCGGCAGAACATTCCCAACGCCTCCAGGGTCAGGCCTTGAAGCACGAGCGGCGAGAAACAATCTGCGGCGCGGATTTCCGCTACGACGCGCGTGCCCAGTTCACCGAGCCGCTCGGATTGGATGTAGGGAGCCTCCTCGAGCCGCAGGTGTGCGCTCAAGAATTCGATATCCGACGGTGTGGGGGTAATCAGGATCTTGAAGGTGTCAGCCGCGCGGAATTGTTGTGAATGGGGCTCGAATGCCGGATAGAACAACAGATTCCCCGGTCCGTGCTCGGAGACTCGTCCGCGCACGTGCTCCTCGTAGAGTCCGCTGACGACGATGCTGAGTGACGGGAGCTCATGATGATGCCGGGCCATCCTGGAGTGTGCCACGTAGCGTGCGAGGCGGATGGACCTCGATGCGGGCTGCAGACCTTCCGTGGAAATTGCGGGCATTTACACTAAACCACCGTCAGTTGCCGCTCGGGCAGCCCACCCGAGCGAACGATGAACTGCGCGATTTCCGCAACTCCCTGGTGCTTTTTCAGGTTCGTGAAAATAAAGGGCCGCGCGCCGCGCATGCGGCGGGAATCGCGCTCCATGACCTGCAGCGAGGCCTCCACCAGGGGCGCCAGATCGATCTTGTTGATGACGAGCAGGTCCGATCGCGTGATTCCCGGGCCGCCTTTGCGCGGGATCTTGTCCCCCGCCGAGACGTCGATCACATAGAGGGTGATGTCGGCCAACTCGGGACTGAAGGTGGCGGCCAGGTTGTCGCCGCCGCTCTCGATGAAGATCAGCTCGAGGGCTGGAAAGCGCGCCACCATCGCGGCGACCGCGGCGAGGTTGATACTCGCGTCTTCGCGAATCGCCGTGTGCGGGCATCCGCCGGTCTCAACTCCCATGATTCGCTCAGGCGCCAGTGCATTGTGGCGCGTGAGGAATTCCGCATCCTCCTTGGTATAAATATCGTTCGTGATGGCGGCGACCTCGTAGGCGTGCGACATCAGCTTGCACAAGCGCTCGGTGAGCGCGGTTTTGCCGGAGCCCACCGGACCACCGATTCCAACTCGCAGCGGACCGGTGCTCGAATGCTGGGCAGTCCCCGCTGGGGACGTCACCCCCGCTGGGGGTTCCCTCCCTGACGGCTCGGTCGCCGCTGCCGCGGCTCCAGTGGGCAGAGAATTCATGAGCGGAACAGCCTCGTGTACTGTGTTTCGTGAAGCGCCGAACAGCGCTCGAGTCCGGGGGCGGCGGTGCCGAGGTCTTGCAGCTCGGCCCGGCTGGCGTGCTCGGTAACGGTTGCGATGACCGGCAGCAGGCGAGCGACCGCAAGTTGCCCGTGTGTCTGACCCAGCGGAATCAGACGCACACCGGCGGATACCAGATTTGCCGCGACCGCCTGCAGATAAGCGCTCAAGGCCGGCTGCAGCGCAATTGCGTGCACGGCGCACGTCAGGCCGGTGATGACCGAATGCGCAACAGCCCGGCCCGCATGCCGCTGCGCAAATTCTTCGATCGCAGGATGCGGCCAGGCCTGGCGGGTAATCTGCAGAAACGCCGACCCTTGTTGAAGGCTCTCCAGTGCAGTCTCCGCAGTCCCCCGAAACGCCGCACCCAACTCGGAGATCTCATCGACAGCCTGGTCACTGATGGCAGCGGCGCGCCACGTATGCGCGAACAACACGGCGTCCACCCAGCCACCACCGCGCGTGAGTACGGCCTCCACGAAATCCACCAGCTGCCCGACATTCTTGACGGCGCCGTCCTCCACCGCCCATTCCAGGCCGTGGCTGTAACTGAAGGCACCAGTGGGGTAGGCGGGCGAATTCCAGGCCAACAACTGATAAAGGGCGCGATCACTCAACATGGTCGTGTGACCTATGATCGTCTGCCTCGTGACCGTGTGCGAACAACGAGTAACCCCGCGCGCCAGAATAGGCGCCACGCTCTGGCGTGAAGGTTGTCTCCAGCCGCCGCACCTTGGCTCCCAATCCCTGCAGCATTTGCACGATGACATGATCGTCACGGATGAGGATACGTCCGGGCTGCAGGTCGGCGGGAAGGTGCCGGTTGCCGATGTGCCAGGCCAGCCGCAGCAGGGTATGCGCATCCGGTGCCGTCACTTCTGCGACCGCTTCCGGTGCGGCTTCGACTGCGACAATCTGTCCGTTTTCGAGTTTCAGGCCATCCCCGTCATGCATGACCGTAGCCCGTTGCAGATCGAGCACGAACTCGGTTCCGCCGCAGGCCACATAACGCAGCCGCCGGCGGTTGCGCTCATCAAACGTGAGCCGCACGTGATCGATCGCGGTGTCCTTGGCCCATGAGCTCGCTGGAAGTACCTCTATTGCCCGCATGACGGCTCAGAACAGGAAATAACGCTGCGCCATGGGCAGAACGTCCGCAGGCTGACAGGTGAGCAAGGTACCGTCGGCGCGCACCTCGTAGGTTTCTGAATCGACTTCGATATGCGGCAAAGCATCGTTCAGTATCATGCTGCGCTTGCCGATGCCATCCCGGGTGTTGGCCACGGCAGCTGGCTGGCGTTGCAATCCCAACTCCGTGGCCCGGCCGGCATCCACGAACGCCTGGCTGACGAACAGTACGGACGATTCGGTGTTGGCGCGGCCGAAGGCGCCAAACATAGGACGATAATGGACAGGTTGTGGAACACTGATGCTCGCGTTGGGATCCCCCATGGGCGCGGCGACGATCGAGCCTCCCTTGAGGATCAAGTCGGGCTTGACTGCAAAGAAGGCCGGTGACCACAGGACCAGGTCCGCCAGCTTGCCGCACTCCACCGAGCCAACATGTTGCGCGATGCCGTGGGCGATGGCCGGATTGATGGTGTACTTGGCGATGTAGCGCCGCGCACGCAGATTGTCCGCGCTCTGCGAGTCCTCTGCCAGCGGCCCGCGTTGCCGTTTCATCTTGTCCGCCGTCTGCCAGCACCGGATCACGGTCTCGCCGATTCGGCCCATAGCCTGGCTGTCAGAACTCATCATCGAGAACGCACCGAGGTCGTGCAGGATGTCCTCGGCTGCTATGGTTTCTTTTCGGATGCGGCTCTCGGCGAAGGCCACGTCTTCTGGAATTCGAGAGTCGAGGTGGTGACACACCATGAGCATGTCCAGGTGCTCATCGAGGGTGTTTACGGTATATGGGCGGGTGGGATTTGTGCTGGACGGCAGGACATTGGGGAGGCCGCACACCCGAATGATGTCGGGAGCATGTCCGCCTCCGGCTCCTTCGGTGTGGAACGCGTGGATGGTACGGCCTTTGAAAGCAGTGATCGTGCTTTCGACAAAGCCTGATTCATTCAGCGTATCCGTATGCAGGGTGGCTTGAACGTCGAACCTGTCCGCAACGTTCAGACAGCAGTCGATTGCGGCCGGCGTGGTGCCCCAATCCTCGTGCAGCTTCAGCCCGCAGGCCCCGGCGCGGACCATTTCCTCGAGCGCTTCGGGATGGCTCGCATTTCCCTTTCCATACAGCCCAATGTTCACTGGAAAAGCTTCCGCGGCCTGGAGCATACGTGCCAGATGCCACGGCCCGGGAGTGCAGGTGGTGGCGAGCGTGCCATGCGCAGGTCCCGTGCCACCGCCCAACAGTGTGGTTATTCCGGAATAGAGCGCGTGCTCTACCTGCTGCGGGCAGATGAAATGGATGTGGGCATCCACACCACCGGCGGTCACGATCTTGCCCTCGGCGGCGATTACTTCAGTTCCCGGTCCAATGACTATCTGCACGCCGGGTTGAATGTCGGGATTGCCCGCTTTGCCGATGGCGCAGATCCGCCCGTCGCGGATACCGATGTCCGCCTTCACAACTCCCCAATGGTCGAGAATGACGGCGTTGGTGATTACCGTGTCAACTGCGCCTGCCGCGCGGCTTCTCTGACTCTGGCCCATGCCGTCGCGGATGACCTTGCCACCGCCGAATTTGACCTCTTCACCGTAAACCGTGTGGTCCGTCTCGATCCGGATGAAAAGCTCAGTATCGGCGAGGCGGATTCGATCACCGCTCGTCGGCCCGTACATGGTGGCGTACGCCCTGCGGCTGAGAGTGACTGGCATTTACGGGGTTCCCACCGGATCCAGCGGTCCCATCACCTCGGCGCGGAAGCCTACGACGATGCGGGCACCGGAATAGGGCACCAGCCGCACCTCGCGATGCTGGCCGGGCTCGAAACGACAGGCTGTGCCAGCCGGAATGTCGAGCCGCAGGCCGCGTGCCTTGGCGCGCTCGAAGCTCAGCGCGGGATTGACCTCGAAAAAATGATAATGACTGCCTACCTGGATGGGGCGATCGCCCGTGTTTGCAACACTCAACACCACACACTCCCGGCCCGCGTTGAGCGTGATATCCCCGTCCTCTGTCAGTATCTCACCAGGAATCATGCACAGCCTACCGGATGGGCTCGTGAACGCTGACGAGCTTCGTGCCGTCCGGGAACGTGGCCTCTACCTGGATCTCCCGAATCATCTCCGGAACTCCTTCCATGACCTGCTCACGTGTCAGTACGTGCGCGCCGGCCTGCATGAGGTGAGCCACGGAATGTCCATCCCGCGCGCCCTCCATGACGCAATCGCTGATGAGCGCCACCGCTTCGGGATGATTCAACTTCACACCGCGCTCCAGGCGCCGCCGCGCCACCATGGCCGCCATGGCAATCAGCAGTTTGTCGAGCTCTCGCGGAGTCAGATTCATCAGCAGTACCAGACCTGAGGCAGGCGCGCAGGCAACCCCGCCGCCCAGTTTCGAATCCCGCCCGCTACCGAGATGACGGCCGCGCGAAGCACCGCCGCATCCTCAGCAAGGAGGCGCACAACCAGCAGCCCGTCAAACGCAGTCGCCGTACCTGGTCCCCCATGATCGCGTAACACGCGGCGAACCGCATCCAGGTATCGATTCGCGTCCGCCCCGACGTAGACCACGGTTGCAGAAGCAACCCCTGTGCCAAATCCAAAGGGTGCGGCACAGGTGCGTGCGACGTTCCCCTCGAGGTGTATGCCGTCAGCCCAGATTAGACGCTCGTCCCGCCGGATTTGCCAGGCGTCGTGCAGCAGGCCCTGCTCGAATCGCTCACCCATGGCGGTCCGCCCGAACACGACGCTTTCCACCGCCAGCAGCCGTCCGGAAGAAGCCACTTTGGCGTCGAACAGCCTGCGTACGCGCGCATTGGCGAACAGGATGGTCTCCTGGCTCAACCACTCCCCCCAGCTGCCGGCACCCACATTGAAGCTCACCTGAATGGAAACCGACTCATCGGTGGGCAGCGGCCGATAGACCTTCTCGGCCGCCTGAGTAGTGACAGTCGCCTGCGCGCCGTCGCCGATTTCCACTGCAACACGAATTCGATCGCCCCCGGTCAGTCCGCCGCTCGTGGTCAGAAGCACCGCTTGGGTGAGATCACCGGCCTCGCTGCACGGAAACAGGGCGCGGCACGGTGCCCGTTGGAACAAATCACCCAGGACGGTGCGGCCGGGTGCTGCGGCAAATCGGATCCGCGCGGCGCCGTCAGCGCGTTGCGGTCGCGGTGCTTCGGTTACCACTGCGGCGTTCATACCCGTCAGCGCCCGCAGGCACTCCCCTTGTTTTGTTTGTCCAGCCACGCGGACAGCGGGGCGAAGTAGTCTGTGATGGCGCTCGCATCGATGTCATGCTCGCCGCTGAACGTGGCCAACGCCTCCGGCCAGGGCCGCGACTGCCCCAACGCGAGCATCGCATTCAGCTTCGCGCCAACCTCCTTGTTGCGATACACGCTGCAGCGGTTGAGCGGCCCTTTCCAACCGGCCAGGCGGCACGCCGCGCGGTAGAACTGGAACTCATAGATGTAGGCGAGAAAGTATCGCGCGTAGGGAGTGTTATCGGCCACGTGATACTTCGCGCCTGGATCGAACGCATTGGCCGGCCGCGGGGCCGGTGGCATCAGGTGTTGGTACCGTGCAACCAGGTCCCACCACGCATCGTTGTAGTGCTCGGGGATGATCTGTCCGGAGAACACGCTCCAGCGCCACTTGTCCACGATGATCGAAAAGGCCAGGAAGGGGACTTTGTCCAGGGCCATGCGCAGCAGGTACGGGATGTCCGCTTGCGGACCCGGTACCTGCTCGATGAGCCCGAGCTGCTGCAGATAGCCGGGCGTGAGCGCGCTGAGTCCGGCGAAGTCGCCGACGGCCTCGTGGAAGCCGTCATTCGCACCGCTCCTGAACAGGTACGGTTGGTTCTGGTAGGCGCGCTGGTACATGTTGTGGCCGAGCTCGTGATGGGCCGTGTAGAAGTCATCGGCGCTCACCGAGATACAGGCCTTCACGCGCAGATCCTCTTTGCTGTCGATGTCCCAGGCGGAGGCGTGACAGACGACTTCGCGGTCCCGCGGCCGGGTGATCATGGACCGCTCCCAGAAACTGGCCGGTTCGGGGGCGAAACCTATCGAGGTATACCATTGATCGGCAGTCCGTACGATCTTGACCGGATCATAACCATGAGCCACGAGGCTGGCGGTGAGGTCGTAGCCCATTGAGGCGTTCGCGGGTTGCACCAGGTCGTAAATATTGCCCCAGTGCTGACTCCACATGTTGCCCAACAGGTCGGCGCGGATCGGCCCCGTGGCCGGTTGCACGGTCGGGCCGTATTTTTGATTCAGCCGGCCGCGTACGTAGCATGCCAACTTGCTGTACAACGGCTTGACCTGGTTCCACACCGCATCCGTTTTTGCCGCGAACGCCTCCGGCGGCATGTCATACCAGGAGCGCCACAATGCGCCCGTATCGGCGTAGCCCAGTTCGCGCGCGCCCTCATTGGCAAGCTCAACGAGGCGCTGATAGTCGGCTTTCATCTGCGGCGCGGACACGGCGCGCCAACCTTCCCACAGCGCCCGTGTCTCGTTTGGATCGCGCGACGTTCTGAGCAGGCTCTCCATCTCGTCGAGAGTCAGGGTCTGGCCGTTGTAGGTGAACTTTGCGGTTGCATAGTCCGTATCGAGCCTGGCGGCGATTTCGGCGAGTTCCTGCGAGGCGCCGGGACGGGAGGCAGCTGGCAGCACCAGGCCCTGTTTCAACAGGTAGAGCTTTCTCGCTGTCACGGCATCGACCTTGACTCCATCAAAGCGAGCTGCCTCCTTGGCATAGCGCACGCCCCGGTCGGTGCTGTCCGCGCCAACCTTGGCGACGATCCAATTCGTGTCGGTGTTGATATAGGTCGCCTGTACCCAGCCCGCGCGGGCCTGAAAGTCGCTGTCCGCGGCGAGGTCGGCTTCCGCCTTGGCAACGAACCCTTCGGCCTCAGCCGCGGTGGGTGCCGCCGCTGCCGCCGGCGCTGCGAACAATCCCAAGGCGATAAATGAAACTCCTGCAGCCACCACAGACACGGTGAAACGCATGGGCATCCAAGCTCTCCTGGTAACCGCCGGCGGGCCCGGCCTGAAGCGCGGTATTCTACGAGAATGGCCAAGCAGACGAGCTCTGTGTTCTCGGTGGACGTCATCGGTCTGGAGGGGGCCGCTGGCCAACCTACCTATGTGCGGATCTGCGAACGGATCCGGGCCGCCATTGTCGGAGGCGCACTGGCACCGAACGCCCGGCTGCCCTCCGGCCGCACGCTCGCGATGGACCTGGGAGTAGCACGCAACACTGTCGAGGAGGCCCTGAGCCAACTGGTTGCGGATGGATACGTCATGCGCCGCCGTGGCGCCGGGACCTTTGTCGCCGAGCGTCTTCCGGAGCGTGATGCTCCGCCACTGTCGAGCAACCCCGCCGCTATTCCAAGGCGAGCCGTCGAGCAAAGACAACCGTCCCAGCGGGCAAGCGATCTGAAGAGCTATCCGGGCCACTATCGGCCGCTGGATGCAATCCCCTTCACCCCTTCGCTCCCCCCGATCAACCTCTTTCCGCGCAAGGTCTGGAACCGTCTTGCGAATCGCGAGGCCTCCCGGCCGGGTAATGACTACTGGGCCTATGGCGCCAGCAATGGTCTGCCCGCCCTGCGCGAGGCCATTGCAGCACACGCATCGGCCATGCGGGCGACTCGCTGCTCGCCAGACCAGGTCATCGTCGTTACCAGCACGCAGCAGGCCGTGGAGCTGGCCGGTAAGGTTCTTGCGGACCACGGGGACCAAGCTTGGGTCGAAACGCCTGGATATCAGCCGGTTCTGCACTGCTTGCGTGCGGCGGGCCTGCAAGTGGTTCCCGTGCCGGTTGACGAACAGGGCCTCGATGTGAGCAAGGGCCGCAAACTCGCTTCGCATGCCCGCCTGGCCTACGTAACCCCCGCACACCAGTACCCGTTGGGTTACGAGATGTCGCTGCAGCGGCGCACAGAGCTTCTCGGCTGGGCCCTGGAGGCGGATGCCTTCGTCGTAGAGGACGACTACGACGGCGACTACAGATACGAGGGCCGTCCGATCGCCTCCCTACAGGGAATTGACGCCAATGGACGTGTCATCTATGTGGGAAGTTTCAACAAGATCCTGTTTCCGGCATTGCGGATTGCTTACGCCATCGTCCCGGAATCCCTGGTTGGCGCGTTTGTCGATGCCAAACATGTTGCTGACGGACACACAGCGATGCTGACCCAGGGCGTGCTTGCGGCATTCATACAGGAGGGCCACCTCGCGCGCCATCTGCGCAAGACCCGCGCGATCTACGACGAGCGCCGGCGAGCCTTCCTCGAGGAGGCGCGGATTCTCGCGGACGTGTTGGAGTTGGGTCCGGCGCGCGCCGGTCTGCATGTGACTGGCGTCTTCAACGGGCGCAAGCGGGTGGATGACCGCGCGGTAGCCGGGGAGTGCGCGCGCGCCGGAATCGAGGTACATCCTCTGTCCAAGTACGGCGCCACGGAGCGCAGCGGTCTGGTTTTCGGATTCGCGGGCGTTTCCCGCGCCGCTGCGCGTCTGGGACTCGAGGTTGTGCGGCGGGCAATCAGGCCATGACGTGACAGGAACGATCCGTCATTATTTTGGCGTACACGCGGCTCGATGGAATGGGCCGCTACATGGTCGCCCACCCTGACGGTGCAATGCAGCGCTAGCGCTTAAGGCGATTCCCGCGCGGGGCAGCCGCAGGCCGGTGCGGGGGCGTGCCAACAACGTCAGCGCGCCAGAGATCTCCACCAGCGTGTGAGCCCCGTGGCCAGGGCGCAAGCCACCAATCCAACAACTCCGAAGCGTTTGACCGTGCTCACCACGGCGGGATGGGGCTCGTCAGCAGTGAATGGGTTGGCGCAGATTCCCTGCAGATCTTCGGGTTGCCATTGCCCCGAGTCTGGCCGCAGGTCCGGGCGGCAGTCCGTCAGTGAGTCCGGGTCGACCGCTTCCGACACCCTCCTGGCGGCGGCCTCGTTGCCATGCGGCGCATCGATCGGCTCATGGATTGAGTATTCTGCTACCGACCGTTCCACCACACCGGTTCCTGTTTCATGTGGCCGCAGATCCTACGCCTCCAATGTTGCAAACCTCAAGGGGCGCCGCGTCAACTTGCGGTGCGAGCCCTTCTGTCATGCTTTTGTGCGGTTGCAATGTTGGTGCCTGCTCCAGTTTACGGTCGAGGAGCGGTGGGTGCGCGCAACGCGCAGGAAGTGGCGTAAAACAAGTCATTCGGCAGCGACTGTCGCCATTTGTAGACATATCGCCCGGAGCGTGTTTTTTTATGTGCGCGCGCTCACTGTCACGCTGTTGTAGGCGCGTGTGTTGAATTTACAGCACGGTGTTGTTCGCGTGCCGGATGCGAACCGCGGGTTCGTTCAGCCGGTGTTCAGGCGTTGTTCGGCGGTTGGGCGCGGCGCACTGGCGGTGGGGTGAAACCCCCCATGCGCGAGCTAGGCGGGCGCCGCGCAGGAAGGCCGCCAGCGCTGTCGGCTGAGTGCCGCATTGATGATCGATGTCACGTAGCGGGCGCGGGTGGTGGGTTGTTCGGAGTAGTCCGCCAGGAGCCGCATCGCCTCGGGCTCCGCCTCGGTGCCCGCGCTTTCTGCAAACACCACGAATGCCGGCTCGAGGTAGTCCGGGCGCGCCTGCATGAGTTGCCGGCATTCGCGCGTTCCCAGCACCGCGCCAGCGCCCGCTGCCGCAATGTACTTGTTCCAGAAGATGACTTCCGCGTTGCCGGCAAACCGCCGGGCGGCCGATTCGAGCAGCTCAGGAAGGCGCCGGGCGGCGTGCGACCGGAACTCGACAGACGTGCCGCCGGGGGCGTAACTGCCGTGGCCGGCGGCTTGCCAGTACAACACGGCAAGATTCACGGTGGCCTGCAGATCGGCCGCATCGGCCAGCAGGGCGGCTTCGTAGCCCGCTGCCGCCTGCTGTAGCCACCCATTTTCGTCGGCCGTCACTGCGTAGGCGCATGTCATAGGATCACCGTTGCGAGCTGACACAACTCAACCTCGATCACTTGCCGAAGAATCGTGCGAGCATGTCGTAAATCTGTGGCAGGTTGATATCGGAATGCTGGCCGCCCCAGTTGTCCGTGACCGAGTACGCTGCCGCCGTCGACTGGTGCAGAGGTGTCAGGTTTGCAACCCCCAGCCGCCCGCTGAACGTCGGAACGATCGCGGGGGTGACATCGAAGCGCTGGTCCACCGGGATCGCGAGCTCGCCCGTCGGGCCCCTGGATCCAAGAGCCTCGATCGGGCCGGAAAACAGGTGCGCAATCCGCTGCGCCTCCGGGTACCACCTGCCCAGCGCCGTGTCGTTGGCCGAGGTCGTGATCAGCATGCGCAGATTCGGAATGCACTGTTGCACCTTGCCGTAAAGCTGCCCCGGAGCGAGGCAATCCGTGTCGGCGGCCGCCTGTATCAAGGCAACATTGAATTCGTTGCCCGCCATCTTCTGCATGGTCAGCGGATCTTCCGCGAGGGCTGCGAGCGCGGAAGCCAGCACGCGGCAGCCGAAACTGTGCCCAATGAGATTGAAACGGTAGGGTTGGCCTGCCTTTTGCCGCTCGATCATCAGCCGCAACAGCGAATAGCCGGCATGCCGGCCCACGCTGTCCGCGCGCTGCTGCATGGTGAAGAACGAGGTGGCCTCCAGGAAATTGACCACCGAGTCCTGGCTCTCGGAGAGCATCGATGGCCAGTGAATGGCGAGTGCCAGGGGCTGGAAGGCGGCACCGATCTTCGGCCACTGTGCGGGGCTCGAGCACACCAGCCCCTGCAGGGCCTTGGCAAAGCCCAGCGAGAATATGTTGTACTCGGCCGAGGCGCTGGAGGCCGTGTTCCACCAGCCGTGCGAGTACAGGAAAATGTCGGTGAACGCGAATGGATCGGTCGCGGCCGTTTGCAGCTCATCCTTGAAGCGCTCATCGAGGATGATCCCGTTTTCGTTGATTGGAATGGTCAGGAAGTGGCTCATGGGTCCCTCGGCCGGTCGGCCCCATGAGCATCTGTAATGAACCGGAACGCTATCGCAGGGGGGCGCCCCCAACTGTGCGGGCCTGGGCTATTGGACCCTGGTGCCGATGCGCCCCAGGTGGGGCCAGCCTGGAATCTGCCAGTTCATCCAAATCCGGATGGCGTGCCCGACGAGGTGGTCTTCCGGGACGAATCCAACCTGGGCGAAGCGGCTGTCCTCACTGTCGTTGCGGTTGTCGCCCATGAAGAAATAGTGCCCCGGCGGCACGACCGCATCGAAATCGACGGCGATGCCATGAGGGGCCAGCATGATCAGGTGATCGCCCGCGCCGAAGCTCTCCCGTTGTAACTCAGCGCCCGTGAACCCGTAGCCGTCCGCATACCGCCCGTCGGGGCTGAGAGGCATCGGCTTCCCGTTGATTGCGAGGCGATTGTCGTGCACGGTCACATGGTCGCCGGGCAACCCGACCAGGCGCTTGATCAGGTTGATCGGTGGCCCGGATGTTGAGCGGAAGACAATCACATCCCCACGCTGCGGCTCCCACGTTGCCAGCACTTTCGTGTTGGTCAGCGGCAACCGTAAACCGTAGCTGAATTTGTCCACCAGGATGAAGTCGCCGTCCACCAGACCCGGCATCATCGATGCGGAGGGGATGCGGAACGGCTCGAACAGGAACGACCTGAACAGCAGCACGGCGAGCAGCACCGGGAACAGGGTGCGCGCGTAGGCGACGGCCACCGGTTCGCGAGCGGTCACGGCCGGGCCGGCCGCGGTACGCCTGGGTTTCAGTATCAGCAGGTCGATGAGCAGAACTACGCCAGCGATGCAGAGCACGGCAAGCAGGATGGCGGGTATGTCAGTGACCACTGGCTTGCTCGTCCAACGCAACGTAAGTCGTCGAGTTGCCCTGAGGAGGGCACTGTTGCGGCGTGCGCGGCGCCACGCCGGCCCACGTCAGAGTTCCGGCGCTGATGGCTAAAAGAGCGAACAGCAATTTTCGCAGACCGGAGGCTTGCCCGATGAAAATCGCAACGATCACTTGGCGCCAGTACCAGGCGCGCGTCCGGTCGTGCTGATATTCCTCGAACAAATCTCCGACAAGCGACTCGTTCCGGAAGGCCGGTCCAAGGCGCTCGAGCAACCACGTTGCTATGCGTGGCGGCGCTCTGTTGATCATGCGGTTTCACCATGGAGGGCGGGAAGTCCCGCGCTGAGCCGCAGGAGGGTTGCATGCGCTTCACGCGCTTCCCGTATACCCGCAGCAGTGGCCTTGAAGTACGTGCGCGCCCTGCCGCCTCGCTCAGCCGTTGGCTGACCCAGGGAGGAGGTCAGTAAACCCTTCTGCTCGAGCCGTTCCAATGCGGCATAGACGCTGGCGAGTGCGACTTCCCGGCCGCTCTTGTCCGCAATATCGCGCGCTATCAGCACACCGTAAGTGTCATCACCCGGACGCATCACAGCGAGCAGCACCATCAGTTCCAGCTGCCCAAGATATTCACGCCTTCTCATTAATTCTATAATAATGAAGATATCGGCGTTTGCAACACCTGCGTAGGTAAGTTGCGGGTAGATGCCGCGTTACGCGGCGACTGCAGTGGCGCTGGTGTCCTCGCTCAATGTGAGCTCACTCGCCGTTTCGGGGCGGGCGGCACATTCAGGCGAGTCGTATGGACTGCTTCCCGGGCAACGACTTGCGTACTCAAAAGCTTCGCGGACGGTAATCCGTCTGCGGCCGGCGCGGTTGGCAGCGATCCCGACCGCAGAGCCGTCCACATCGCGTCCTGCGATCGCAGCGATCCAATTCCGCTGAAAAGCATCCCAGTTCCGGTCTTCGAATGACATGAAAGACTGGCGCTGTTCGGCCGTGGCTGCGGCAATGAAGGTCGATGCCGCGCGGCTCGCATCGAGAACGCCTTGGTTGAAGCCACCCGAGAAGCACTGCGCCATCAGCACGACCAGTGAGTGGTGGGGCGGCAGTTTCGCCAGCTCTGCGCAGAAATCCCGGCACCTGAGGCGCTCACAATAGGGATAGGTGATCAGATCCGGACCGCGTCCGTGCCCGTGATGTCCTCCGTGTCCCGTGGTGTTGATGAAAAGCTGATCGTCGGCGGTCAACTTCCCGCCAATCTCGGTCAGCGCTTGTCGAAACGCCGTGCGGCTGCCCTCGGCCGTCACGACCATGCGGTAGGAGGTCTGATCCCCCGGCCATACGCCACACGCCTCGCCTTCATCATCACCGAAGGCATGCAGCGAACCGTCGTAGTTCAGTACACGAATGTTGTCAGGCGCGAAACCCAGGTGATCCACCAGGGTCCGGTAGCAAAACTCCAGACCATTCACGTGCCGTCTGAAGGACATGCCGGAAAACAGGATGGCGTAACGCAAGCGAACCCTCCGGGCGCAGATCACATGGCTGTCAGCAGTCGCCGGCGCTCCCTCCTGCGCCGGCGGCGCCTTCAATTCTTGCCGGTTCCGAGTACCGTGCCGTCCCCGTTCATCGGGCAACGGGATGTCAGCGGGGCGCGGATTACCAACAAAGGCAGGCCTCCTTCGACAACGCCGGCGAACTGATAGAGGTTCACGGTGAGGTCGAGGGTCGAGGGCGTATGGTGTTCTGGCGTGCCGGGCGAGTATTTCGCACTGTGTGCATGGCACGGCATCTTGATGACACCCTGGAGGCGCTGCACTCCCGGGTTTTTCGTCATGTACGAGCCCATAGCATCCAGTACGTCGATATATTCACCCAGGGTGCCCAGTCCGTAGAGCGGCAGCTGTTCCTTTTTTGTGATGTCATAAAAATTCGCTTGCTCGTCGCCGGCGGGAACCAGCACGGACTGGGCGAAACAGTCGAGCGCGGGAGCCTGGTCGTGCAGGACCCGGAATTGCGGATCCTCTCCGGCTGGACTGACGTTCTGCAGTTTGAAGCTGCTCAGTGGCAGCATCACGTGCGCGAGATCCAGGTCGGCACTGACTATCGTCCAGTTTCGGCTCCATGAGTTGATGGCTGCGGGCGTCATGATATTGTTCCTCGTTGTTGATGTAGTGTTTTAGCGGGCCGCTTAGATTCAATGCACGTCCTGTACATGACTCAATGTCAGCATGAAGGCTCCCCAGGTCCCCGGGTCGGCGTACGGTCCTTCCAGCGCCGCGCGGCTTGCGGCACTCCACGCTGAAATAACAGTGGAATGTTGGTTGAGCAGGGTCGAATAGAACTTCACCATCAGATCTGCCGTGACCTGATCCAATGCGGGCCAGAGGGACGACACGACCGAGCGTGCGCCGCGTGCCAGCACGGCGTATTGCAAGCCGATCAACCCCTCACCGGCCACGCTCTTGCCAAGAGCAGTGTCACAGGCGCTCAGCACGACCGTGTCGGCGTGCAGGCGCACACCCATGAAATCCGCACCGAGAACGCGGCCGTCGATCTGTTTTCCCTGTGCATCAACCGTGCTCAGGATGAGCGCCGAGGCCTGCGGAATCTCCGGATCGGTCATGGCATGCGATGCCACGTGAATCAGCCGGTAGCGATCCAGCGCCGCTGCGAGGAAGCGCTCACGATTGGCTGCGAACCCATCGAGCCGGTCAATGCTGCCCGGGGCCATCAAGGATGCGATCACAGCGGCTTCCCGAGCGGCGCCCGGCAGCCGCGGCAGGTGCACGCCATTGCCGGCCCCGCGCACCAACGCCAGCGCGGGACCGTCCGTTTCCAGTCCCTTGTTCGCAGGTATGGGCGATGAGTTGGCAACCCGCGGATCGGCAGGGTCATACACCGGATCGTCGACCAGCAGCATCTGCCGGGAATCGGCTGAGGTTGAGCGCGGTGCCTCTGGCCGCAGAAATAGTTGGATCGAGGGCGTGACGGCGATGTCGTGGTCTTGGATGAGGAATACTTTGCGGCCTGCCTCCGTGTGCCTCAGGGTGGCGAACGGAACGTAGTGCAGGGCTCCATCGGGCGCGAAGATGAGGGTGCGCTTGCCGGCAAGCTGCGCTTCGACCGGCCCGAGCGCCAGCGCGTAGAGCCGCTCGCCTGCATCCAGGCGGCCGGCTTTGGAGATCGATCCGAAACTTCGCAGGGCAGTGTGCAGCGCGGTCGCCTCGGTGCTGAGGCGCAGACTTGCCCCGATGGGAGTCATCGTGACCGCTTCGCGGGTCACTACCCAGGCAAACGAGTCCTTGCTCCCCAGCCAGTACTCGATGACTGCAACGCCCTCCGGAATGTTACTCAATTGCAGTGATGTTGATTTTTGCGCCCGGCGGGTCTGCGCAGTCTCGGAGGCGGAACCGATCTTGGCATCGATCTGATCCAGTTCCTGGCGCAGATTGGCGATCTCCGAACGGATCGCCTGGCTCTGGCTGTCAGCCGTTCCCGTCAGGTCCAGGTTCGCTTCCAGCCGGACACGGTGCGCAGCCAGCTCGCGGTAAAGCGTCCTACGCCTCTCGAGCAGCGTGGGGTCCAGGCCCGGAGCATTCACGTCGAGAGTCTGGTAGTCAGCCAGCGCCCGGGCGCGCGCCTGCTCCGCCGTCTCCAGGGCGCGCATGGCCAGCAACGCCTGCTCCTGTGCGTTGCCCTTCGCGGCGATGTACTGTTCGCAGAGCATCGAGATCTTCAGATCGAACGCGGGCCGCAGTGGTTGCAACAAGGTCGAGCGCAGCTCGGGATTGGCGCTCTGCAGGCGGACTGCCTCCGCCAATGCAAGCGCCTGGTCGATCGCCGCAAAAGCCTCGGCTGCCGCTCCACGGCGATGCATGAGCTGCGCCCGTGAAACCCAGGCACCAAACTCATCCATCGGCAACTCATAGGTCTTGAAGGTGCTCAACGCGACTGCCAGATCAGCCTCGGCACCGGTAATATCATTGGCAGAAGCCCGCAGGCGAGCGCGTTCCTGGAGGGCTCGCGCCCGATCGACCTCATCGGTCGCACCGTTTGGATTCAGCACGGTCTCCAGAGTGGCCGCTGCCTCCTCGGAGCGGCCCAGCTCAATGAGGTCCTTGGCAATCCGGATAGCGACGCGTAGCCTGATAGCAGGTGCCGCCGCGAGAGACAGGGCTTCGCGGTCCATCTTGAGTGCTTCCCCGGGACGGCCCTGCTGGCGGTGGATGTTTGCCATCGCCTCCAGTGAGGTAATGCGGAAGCGCGTGTTCGGCGCGATGTTGAACAGTGCAAGCGCCTGACCATAGAAATCCAGTGCACGGGTCTGATCGCCCAGTTTCGCGTACACCGAGGCGATGTGGTACAGGTCAACCGACTGCAGGGTGGTCTCTTGGATCGTACGCGCCAGTGCGAGGGACTCGGCCAGCTCACGTAACGCCATATCCTCGTTGCCGCTGTCCTGGTGTGCCAGGGCGCTGTTGCTGAGAATTGCTGACACCAACTTCGGATGGTCGTCGCGCCCGACGAGCTTCAGGGCTTGGCGCAGGTGTGGCAGGGAATCGGACGCGCGCCCGAGCTCGTACTCGACCAGAGCGAGATTCTGGAGAGTCTGGGCCTGCGGAGTGCGCTCACGCAGGCGCTCATAAAGCGGCAGGGCCTTCTTGTATGCCTGAATCGCTTCGTCGTAACGGTCCTGGAAATAGAACGCAATGCCGATGTTGTTTTGTGCCCAGGCTTGCTCGTAAAACTCCCCACGGCGTGCATGGAAGGCGGAAGCGACGTTGAGTTGGGCGCGCGCGTCCTCCAATAGTGCGCTCGCTTGCTGTGCTGCGTCGGTAGCGGTGGATCTCCTGACGGTTACAGCGATGTCGAGGGCGGCCGCGGCTCCGATCGCCTGTGCGCGTGCCTTGCCATAGGAGTCGCCCAAAGCAGCGTAGGTTTCAGCCGCCCGCACTGCCCAGTCCTTTGCCTCCACGTAACTATCGACATCAAAGTTGAAAAGGGCGGCTTCTGCGAGTTGCGCCTGGGCGAGTAGTGGCGAAGCTCCTGCGCTTTGCAGTTTAGCCGCCGCCTCGCGATATCCACGTGCCGCGTCCTGATAGGCCTTGTCGGAGCTGAGTCCCGACGTGTTCCCGACAGCACGCGTCACCGATTGTCCGGCAGCGTAGGCGGTGTCGGCCTTGGCAAGCAGTCTCTGCGCGTCAAGGCACGTAGCGTTGACAGCCCGAACCAAGTCAACGACCCGCAATTCGACCGATCCGTTCGAGTCTCCACGATCTTTGCCTGTGACGACCGCGTTGAGGCGTTGGCCGGGAATTGCCGTTATCTCAATGCGCTGAACGCCAGTGCGGCGAATTGGAGTGTCTGAGCGTCCGAGTACGCGGCCAGCACCATCCGTCAATTCGAGCGTGATATCCACGCCGTGCTCGCGTGCAAACACCATGAATTGTGAAGATGTGCTGACCGGTATCGGCTGTTTTACCGGAGCCTGGCCGCGCACCCGGACCGTAGCCTGGTAAGCAGCAGGCTCGCTGGCCATGTTGGGATCGCAGCCGTTTGCAAATGAGTGACAGGGGACGATGCAGGCGAGGGCGAGGACCGCCGGACGAATAGCGCGCGGCGCCCGTGGTACACGATGCCCGATGCGTTTGAACAAGCGTCTTTCCCGATTTTCCATGCGCGCTGCGCCGGTTGCTCCGGTCTGTAGCGTTAGCACCTTCCGGAAATTGGCAGGCCCCCGTCTCCAGATCTGTTGCCACGCCCGGAAGTGTCGCATCCACCGGCCGCCGATCTTAGGCCGTGCCGGGTTGCGAAAGTTGCCAACCGGCGCTGACCGAAGGTGCACTACCCGTCAGTGATGGCCGTTCACCTTGATAATGAACGTATCGCTCTCGCCGCCGGCGGATCCCGCTGCCGCGGCCGCGCGCGTAAGAATGAGGCGATAGCGTCCCGGCGCCAACAGCGCACTGTCCGCGTATAGATCAACGAACCCGTCTTCCGCGCTCGGGTGAAGATCTCCAACGGCGACGATCCGCTCGGAGGAATCGTCGTCCCGGATGCGCGCCAAGGAAGCCTCATAGCGGGCAGAGTCCGCCGGGCTCGAGGGCAGGACGCGCAATTTGATTGCGCCGCGCGTGCCCGGTAGTTCGATGACCGCGTCGTACCTCTCCGCCCGCGTACGAAACAAAGGAGCGGTGGCCAGCACGGAGAGGGAGTGACCGTTGTGATCTCTGAAGGCCGTGATAGCGGAAGCGAGAACCGGGGCCGAGGGCGTGCCCGAGTGGGGAAACCACAGACCGATGCCAATGGCGATGGCTGCAACGCCTGCCGCCATCGCCAGCATCCAGGTCCGAGTCGGCGCCGCCGCGCCTGTGCCAGCGATCAGCTCGCTCAATTCGCCGTTACGGCGCAGCCGCTCGAGTCCAATCTTGAGGCGCGCCGTCGCTTCGAGCTCGGCCACTGCGTCCGGATCCGCCACGAAGCGGGCCTCGTATTCGGCGCATTCCGCATCGCTGAGCTGGTCCGCCAGATAGCGGCTGGCGCGGGTGGGATCGTCAATCACGCTCTGCATTCTCATCTTCCATTGCTTGGGCGTACCGGTGTTTGCGGAGTCTCAAAGGAGGAATGGACACAGGCACAGCAAATCGGACCGTCCGAGTCCCCCGGATTCGAGCAGCTTGCGCAGCCGCCCGCGGGCCCTGTGCAGGATCTTGTCGAACTGCAGCGGACTCAACCCCAGGTCACGGCAGATCGTCTCCTTATCTTCTTCATCCAGGTAGAACCGCACCAGGATGGCGCGGTCACGTTGCGAGGACATTCCCCGGATCACGTTCTTCACCTGAACTGCGATTTCGCGCTCGATGGTCTCGTCGCCCGGCTCGGTACCGCTCGGCAGATCCTGCAACTTTGCGGCATCCGCGCGCTTTTCGGGCCGCTCGGCGATGGCACGGCGATGATTACGTAGTAGGTTCATCGTGACTTGCAACACGTAGCCGGCAATCTGCTCGGGGCGCTCAATCTTTCCAGCCTGCCATTTCGCCCAGGTCGTACACACCGCATCATTGAGGAGATCGGCAGCCACCTGCGGATCACGACAGCGGCGCGCGACGAGTAGGCGCAAACCCACATAGTTCTGCTCGATGAGGGAGGCTACGTCCGCTTCCGAGAGAGGTGCCGCGCCACGCGCCCGCGTCGCATGGGGTGAGACGGGAGCTGACTGCGGTGCACCAGACGGCGTTGTCGGTCTCCCACCGAGTGTGGTCATGCCGACAGACGCCGGACGCGTTAGCTCGTTGACGGCCGTCAGAGGTGCCGCACCGAGTCTCCGTGCAGACTCTCCGTCCATTCGGCCCTCGATTCGGTCCTCTTTCATGACGCGTCAATTTGCCGGTCAAAGACGCGATTGGCGCCCCCGACGAATTGAGCACGTGAGCTATGCAAAATGCAATCGCACCGTGGCGCAAGGGTCCCTTCGAGCCATCCTTCAAGATTGCTGCTGTCCATTGATGCGTCGCGCCATTGTGTTGGCCAAACGCGACGACTGTTACCGTGGAAGCGGCCCGCGCGCCAAATCCCACGCAGGCCAAGAGCCCGCTCGTCCCTCGGCGGCGAGACAAATGCCACGCTAAGGTCCCGGCGTGGGGGAGGGCCCACCCCGGGACGGACCCGGCTACACCACGGCATGGCCTGTCTAGGGCTTCTTCTACCGCGTGGAGCAAACTGGGTGCCGAATGTCGGCTTTGTCTCGTCATCAATGCTCCCGGAACGAGCGATGCTGGCTTCCTTGCGTATATCTGTTACGACCCCTGCGTTCATCGCGTGCCGGCGTATCACTTGCCGCAATTGCGGTAGGCCCTGAGCCAGGCCTGCGATTCGACTGTGGTAGGTGCGCATCAGTCGCGCTTGGGAATGTCCAGGCTTGCGATGACGGCTGGACGCGCCAGGAATGCCTCCAGCACACGGTTGACGTGCCTGAAGCCTTCAGCGCCCACGAGCTCGCCAGCCTCGTAGAAACCTACCAGCGTGCGCACCCAGGGAAAGATGGCCATATCGACGATGGTGTACGTATCACCCATCATCCAGGCGCGCCCTTCGAGACGTCTGTCGATCACGCCCAACAGGCGCCTGGCTTCCGCAACATAGCGCTCGCGCGGGCGTTTGTCCTCGTAGTCGCGGCCGGCGAACTTGTGGAAGAAGCCAACCTGACCAAACATGGGGCCCACACCGCCCATCTGGAACATCAGCCATTGAATCGTTTCGTAGCGTCCACTGGCGGTGGGAAGCATGAACTGACCGGTCTTTTCCGCCAGGTATAACAGGATGGCGCCCGACTCGAACAACGCCAGGGGGCGGCCCTCCGGTCCGTTGGGATCAATGATCGCGGGGATCTTGTTGTTCGGATTGAGGGACAGGAACTGCGGCGAGAGCTGGTCGTTGGTGTCGAAGCTCACCCGGTGGGGCTCGTAGGGGAGGCCCGTTTCCTCGAGCATCACCGCGACCTTGATGCCGTTGGGAGTCGGCAATGAATAAAGCTGGAGCCGGTCCGGGTGTTGCGCGGGCCACCTGCCCGTGACGGGAAACATGCTCAGATCTGCCATAGTGATCCTTCGCGCCGCAGGTGCCGAATGCGGCCGGGCGCGAAGCCTACCATGCAGCTATTTCCGCGCTGCATCCCCCTTTCGATTGGTGAAACAGGCGTTGCCCAGGCCCGTGCCGACCGTCAACACGCCCCAGTGGTCGACGTCCTGCATGAAGGGCAGCTCGCTCAAGCCCTGCACCACGGCATCATTGTGCATAACGATGACCGTATCGTGGCCGCCGATCTGAGGAAGCGCTTCGCGCAGCAGGCGGGGCAGGTTGAAGCTCTTGTGCTCCCAGTTTCCCGGCAGGTTCTGGCCACCCCGGTCGATCGAGCCATCCGGCTCGATGACCCCCGGACAGCCAATACCGATGAACGGTGCGAGCTTTACGCCGTCCTTCTCGGCGCCCTTGATCAGGCCCTGCAGCATTTCGACCAGCCGCTCGACCGCATCCGCGCGCTTGGGGTTGTCATCAGTGTGCCGCCAGAGCTCGAACCGTCCCACCTCCGCATCGTAGAAATCAGTCTTCTTGTTCGTGCGCAGCTCGACGACGCCGGCGCGGATGTTGCTGCCACCGATGTCAACAGCCAGAATGCTGTCGTGGCCGGCAAGGATCCAGGCCGGGACCAGGTGAATACAGCCGATCAGGCCGGCATGGTCAGGGTCGTGGCGGATGGGCTTCAGCTCGATGTTGTGGCCGTCCGCTTTCAGCACGACCGCGGTCCGCCCGATTGCCAACTCCCCGATCCGGCTGGCCCGCAAACCTCCACCCACCGCGATCCGCTCGGTATCCTTCCAACATTTCAGGCGCAGGAAGCGGCGGATGACCGCGGCGAATTCCTGCGAAAATTCTTCGATGGCCCCCTGGATGACACCTGCCGCCTCCGCATCGCCGTCGGCCAGGAGTTTGTCGAGCCGTTTCTTGCTGATCTCCTCGCTCGGTGTGTCCCCGAGCGGGTCTTCACCTACCTTGCGCAGCCGCTCGCGCCAGTCATCCAGGATGGCCTGGAATGCCCGTTTGCTGGCGCGATCGCCGATGAAGCCGTCCGCTGTCCGCAGCTCCGCATTGTACGTCTCGACCGTGACGCGGCTCAGGTGCTCGGCGCCGTGGGCCAGCAACGGGGGAGCATCGGGTTCGGAGGGCGCTGCCATGAGTAAATCTCGAGTGGGTGCCTTAAGAAAAATACACAGGTCCCGCCGGCGTTCCCTCGCTACCGCGGTATTTGAGGCTGGCCGCGGGTGCCAAACCCGGTAGCATGGCCTCGATGCGTCGTTTTGCGTTGGTGATCTTCGATTGCGATGGGGTACTGGTGGACAGCGAGTTGATCACCAACCGCGTGTTTGCCGCGGTGCTCGCCGAGCTGGGCCTACCGCTCACGCTCGAATTCATGTTCGAGAACTTCGTCGGCCGCTCGATGCAACATTGCTGGGAGCAGGTCGGCCGCATGTTGGGTAAGGAGGTCCCGCCGCACTGGCAGCATGAATTTCAACTTCGCACGGCCGCAGCGCTCACGGCCGAAGTGCAGGCGGTACCCGGCATCGAAGCGGTGCTCGATTCGCTCGACGTGCCGTACTGCGTGGCCTCCAGCGGGAGTCACGAAAAAATGACCACGACCCTGACCGCGACGGGCCTGTTGCCGCGCTTGCGCGGCAGAATTTTCAGCGCCGCGGACGTTGCACGCGGCAAACCCGCGCCCGACCTGTTTCTGCACGCCGCTGCCAGCTGTGGCGTGCAACCGGACGGTTGTGCCGTGATCGAGGATAGTCCGCCTGGAGTTGCCGCAGGTGTGGCGGCCGGCATGACGGTGTATGGATACTGTGCCAGCACGCCCGAGCAGCGCCTGCTCGAGGCCGGGGCACATTACACGTTCAACAATATGGCCAAGCTTCCCGCACTGCTCTTCGGTCCGTATACTGAATCGAGATGAAGTCGAGTCATGGCACATTCGCGGCGATCGTGTGGATCGTCGCCGGCGCCTTGCTGTACAACACCGAGCCGGAGGCCAAACTGTTCTCCTGGCAGACGCCCGTGTTCTTCGTTCTGGGCATGTTCGTGGCAGCAGCCGTACTGGGGAACCTCTCTTACGCGGGTGTCCGCGGGCTCACCTACGCCCTGGTCAGCGCCAGGATCGTAACTGCACCGACGCGGCGCGCACAGATTGGTCTGACGGTGGTGGGCTACGTGATCTTTGCCGCGCAGGTGGCACTCATCTACGCGGTGGCCAAGTGGACCATCCGGGCAATGTTCCAGATCGACGGGCCATACTAGGGCGCCCCGCGTAGGGTGCTGCCCGGGGCGCGCAGCCGCGGGCGCCTAGCCCTGGGCGCGCAGCCGGGAGCGCCTGGCCCGGGGGCGCGTAGCCGGGCTGCTCCCCCGGCGACAAGCCGAGCCCGACGCTGCTAGGCCTGGCGATAACCCAGCAGCCGCGCCGGCAGCATCAGGATGGCTCTCAGCAGCGCGAACGCCGCCTCGAATGTGATACCCAGCAGGCGAAAAGGCAGCGAGATCACCCACGCCAGCGGCCAGAGAACCACTGCCAGCAGTGCCAGTGGCCAGCACAAGAGCAGGAGCAGGAACCAGGCCACCAACACGAACAAGGGTCTCATTGCGCGGCTCTCCGGCGGACGAGCCCGGATTATGTCACCGGGCGCATGCCAAGGCCAGGGAGCCGGCTCCGAGGGCGTGTGGGCGTTGGAAGTGGTGCTGGCGCCGTGTCAGGCCAGCGTTGTGTCAGCTAGCGCTGCGCCAGGCGGTTGCGCACGACGATTACGAGGTGTCCAACCAACAATGCCGCGGTAGCTACGATCTGAATTGCAATGATGTCCATGAGTCTCTCCTTCTTTGCAGGCGTTTGCCCGCTTGGTTGCTTTCTCTTTCAGTGGCGCGCAGTCTACGGATTGCCTGCCGCCACGATAGAGTTCTGGAGAGATGCTCCCCGTATGTATTTGGGGGGATTGAAATTCAGCCGCTCAGCCCATACAACTGTATGCGGCGTTCAGGTCTTCGGACCCGCGGCCTTTGCGGCGCGCGCACGCTCGATCGAACGCAGGATGTACTCCTGCGCCTCATGTGTGTCGCCCCAGCCGGTTACCTTCACCCACTTGTTCGACTCCAGGTCCTTGTAGTGCTCGAAGAAGTGCTGCACCTGGCGAATGGTGATTTCGGGCAGATCGGTGTAGTTGTGAACCTTTTCATAGCGGCGGGTCAGCCGCGGCACCGGCACGGCAATGATCTTCTCGTCACCGCCGGCTTCGTCCTGCATTTTCAGGACCCCGACTGGACGCACGGCCAGCACCGCACCGGGAATGACGCCGCGCTGGTTTGTAACGAGTACGTCACATGGGTCGCCGTCATCCGACAGGGTGTGCGGGATGAACCCGTAGTTACCCGGATAACGCATCGCTGTATAGAGAAACCGGTCGACTATCAGGGCGCCTGAAGCCTTGTCCATCTCATATTTGATCGGTTCGCCTCCCACGGGAACCTCCACGACGACGTTGACTTCCGCCGGTGGATCACGGCCAACCGAGACTGCTTCCAGACGCATGCATGCTCCTACGTGGATCTGAGGGGGATGTGTACATCCTAGCAGCTTCAGAGCGCTGCAGTGGCATGCGCATCGGCAGCGAGCGCAAGCGCGCCGAGTGGCCCAGCCATGGGGCCGAGTCCGGGCTGCACTACGTAGTCGTCGACATTGCCCGTCAAATCCCGCAGATCCAGATAACCGTTCAGGCTTCTGACAAACGCTGCACGCACCTGCGTCAGCAACTCCGGGCGGTGCTCCATGACACCGCCTCCCATCATGATGCGCTGTGGTGCCGTGGCAAGCAGCATCGTATGGAGCAGTTGTGCCAATGTGTGGGCCACGGGCTCCCAGATCGGGCTGTCGGCTGGAATCCGGTCACCGCGGATTCCCGCACGGGCCCCGATAGCGGGCCCCGAAGCCAGTCCCTCGACGCAATCGCCGTGGAAGCGGCAAATGCCGGGCCAACTGTCCCCCGGCAGCCGTGCAATCCGTATGTGCCCCAACTCGGTGTGGTTACATCCAAACACCGGGCTTCCAGCGACAATCAACCCAACACCCACACCGGTGCCAACAGTAATATACGCGTAGTCCTTCAGGCCGCGTGCCGCTCCCCAGCGTCCCTCGGCAAGCGCCGCGCCGTTTACATCGGTGTTGATTGCGACCGGAACCGCGCGCCGGGTTCCCAACTGCCCGAGGACATCTGTGCCTTCCCAGCCCGGCTTCACGGTTGATGTGATATGACCGAGACGGGGGGAGGCCGGCCGCAGGTCGAGCGGCCCAAAGGATGCGAGACCCATGGCTGCGACCGGTCCGTGTTGCTCCTGCCACCCATCGAATACCGAATTGATCCGCGCGAGCGTGGAGTCCCGCTCGCCTGTGGGTATGCTGACCTGCTCGCGCACGTCGCCGGGGCCGGTGCCCAGTATGCACACGCACTTGGTGCCACCGAGCTCGACGCCCCCCAGAAGCGGTGGCCACTTGCCTCGATTAATTATTCTCTTTTTCATTATTGGCCATTCTACCCCGAGCCGGGGGGTGTCGCTCACCCGAGACTAAAGTTGTAATGGCCCGCCCCGCGCTGCACACTTACGTCAAATCCGGGCCGCCCATCCACTTCTTGAGGAAGCATGCGCATCCAGGGCATCAGCCAGACGCGTCTCATGGAGGAATCCGAACTGTGTGTCGCGCAAGCGGCCAGGTCCGGCACGCCCGCGCAGATGCTGGTTGCTACCCGTCTGATCGCTCATCCCGAGGCGTATCGGCGCTGGGAATCCGAGCACTTTCAGCTCATGCGCCGCGTGTCCAGCCACACCTATCTCAATCGGCAGGTGACCGCCCTGCGCGCGACCGCATTGACGCTTTTGCACCGCAAAGCGGTATTCGAGTACCTCCAGGAGCGTGAGCTCACCGGCTCGCAGCGGCACCGGCTGATGGCCCTGTTCCACAGCCTGAAGGACTATGCCGCCTCGGTGATCGCCGAGCACGGTAACTACCTGCGGGGCGCTACGAGCTACTGGTGCTCGCATCACCTGGCCCGGCGGCTGATGAAAGACAGCGTGTTTGCCGAGCCTTTGCATCTTTACCAGGAGCGCTACACGGATTACTTCCGGGTGTTCTGCGACGTCGAGCTGGCGGACAGCGAGGCGGATAAGCAGGCAGTGGAACCCATGCGCATGTTGCAGCCTCTGTTGAAATTGCAGCTGGCCGAAGCGCGCCGCGAGATTCTGAGCATGCCGTACCGGCCCCAGAAGGTCTGGCGCGAGGTGGAAATCCGCCGGCCGACGGGGGACACCGTACGGCTGCGTACATTGGGCGGCCCGAGTGGCCGCCCGGCTACCGAGCCGGATCCGTCCAGCAAGCCTGGCGAGCCCAAAGAGTAGGGCGGCCCGGCGGAAACGAAGGGGAGCGCCTAGCCCCTGTGTCCGAAAAATGGCGGGGGCGCCCAGCCCGCAGGCCATTTTTCTAATGGATCAGAGCAGCCGGTTCATGGCCGCTTGGCAGCGGTAATGTCCGCGTCGATTACTTGCTTCAGCACATCGAGCGGCACCGTGCCCGTCTGCAGCAGCCAGTTGTGAAACTGCGGCATCGAGAAGTGCTCGCCCAGGGCCTTCTGTGCCTGCTCGCGCCGGGCGAGGATTTCCAACTCCCCGATCATGTACGCGCACGCCTGTCCGGGCCAGACGACGTACCGGTCCACTTCCGAGGGCTGGATGCCGTAATCGATGGCCTGCTGGCGCGTCCAATGTTTCGAATGAAGGCCCGTATCGACCACCAGCCGGCGCGCGCGAAACAACTCGGCTGACAGTTGGCCGAGATGCCCCCGCGGATCGTCCGCATACCAACCTGACTCGGCTACCAGATGCTCGGCATACAGCGCCCAACCTTCGGAGAACGCGGACAGCCGGCCAAATACCCGCTTGCGGCGAAACTGCGGCAGGTCGGCCGCTTCCTGCTGCAGGGCAATCTGAAAGTGATGGCCGGGCACACCCTCGTGGTAGATCAACGTGCGCATTTCCAGGATCTGGTACTTAGGTCCCGGCAATGGAATCCACACCGTGCCGGGCAAGCTGCCATCCGGAGCCGGAGTCGAGTAGTGAGCGGCCGCCGTCTTTTCCGTGAAAGGTGGCTCGCGCAGCACCCGCACGGGTGCCTTCGGCCGCAGATCGAACAGCGTCGCTGCGCGCTGTTCGGCATCGCGCAGTATGCGATCGTGCTCAGCAATCAACGCGGGACGCGGGTCCGGATCCACCGGCGGTTGCAGACTGGCCTGCAGCGCTTCAAAGCGCTCGCGGACGCTACCCTGCGCAAGTCCGAGCTCGCGCAGCACTTTGTCCATCTCGGCTTCGATCCGCGTGACCTGCTGCAGCCCGAGAGCGTGTACCTGCTGCGGAGTCATGTCGGTTGTCGTGTTGCTCTGGAGGAAGACGGCATAAGGCGATGACCCGTCGGGCAGGTCATGAATGCCGGCATCGTCACTGGCAATTGGCAACTGCTCGCTGAGCAGGCTGCGCACGCGCTCAAACGCCGGGATGATGGATTCACGAACCAACTTTGCAGCGCTTTGCCTGGCTGCCGCGCGCTGTGCATCCGTCATGGCGGCGATCTTCGCCGAGCGCTCTGCCAGTGAGGCCACCAGCACATTGTCCTCAGGTGGTGCGGCGAGCAGCGTGTTTATGCCATCGATGGTGGCCTGCAGGATGAACTTCGGCGGAATGACCCCCTGGCGAGCGCGGGAACGTGCTTCCGCGATGCCTTCGTCCAGTACCGGCGCCAGTTGCGCCAGCCGCGCCACATAGCTGTCAACATCCACAGCGGTACGCAGCGGATGCGCCTGGGTGAGGAAGTTGACCAGGCTGACGTGCAGGCCGGTGAACTGTTCAAACACGAAACGGCGGTCTTCGAGACTGGCTACCCGAAGCGCATCGCGCAGTTGCCACTCGAGGGATGCGGCCGAGGCCCGCTCACTCGGCGTCAGTTGCGCGCGCGGATAGCCTTTGAGCTGCTCGAGCGCCCGCCTGGCGCGCTGCACGTATTCGACTCTACGGGCCCTGCCCAAAGGAATGCCGTACGCGAAGTCCTTTGCCGTCAGCTGCCGGTCGAGCGCGGACTGCTGCGCACCGGTGAAATACTGCTGCGCCGATGCGCTGACGGGATCGGCGCGCATCCACTGCGCCGCCAGCTGCTCGACGAACCCGTCAAAGGATTTCTGGGTTCCGCCGCGGGCGCCGGCGGGGTTCCAGCTCGCTACCAGCAGGAGGGCGATAACAGCAGTGTGGCCACATGTCGCTTTGAGCTTCATTCATTCTCCCTGGCAGGCGCGCTGTAGAACCCGAAGGCTGTGGTCCCGCACTCACCTTGCAGGATCATGGAAATCGCAGCGAATGTCAGCCACGACTCAGCTTCGGTACGTGAAGAATTCACAATGGCTGCTCATTGTGCTGACCGCGCTGAGGTTGGAGGCGGCCGAGACCTACCGCCTCGATGCGAGCAATACGGAGGTGACCTTTACCGTTCATCATCTTGGCATTCAATGGATCACGGCGCGATTTTCGGACATCAGCGGCCGGTTCGTAGTGGATCGCGACGCTGCCGTAAGCCGCGTGGATGTAGTTGTTGCAATGGCCTCGCTGGAGTGTGGCGAGGCGCGCTGGAACGAGCGGCTGCGGTCGGCGGACTGGCTCGACGTGCAGCGCTATCCGCAGATGACTTATCACTCGAGCCACATCGAGCTGGGTGAGCAACGGGCCGTTGCGGACGGTCAGCTGACATTGCATGGTGTGACGCGCCCTATCGTACTGGACGTCAGCCTGCTGAAGTGCTCTGCAGCGGGCAGATGCCAGTTCGTGGCTCACGGGCGTATCAAACGCTCCGATTACGGACTGCCGCACGGGTTCTGGACTGGTGGCGACCAGGTGGACATTGCCATCAGCGGGGTGCTTGGAACTGCCAACAGCGGCGCTTCGGGGTGACCGGGCCGGACACGCCCGTAGGGATCCCGACACGCCCGAAGGATCCCGCGCCTTCGGGCGGGGGAGACCTCAATCTCAGTAGTACCGCGGGATCGGACCCCTCTGGGCTGTCATCCGGTCCGACAGATCAAACCCAACCTCATCGACGTAACACCATCCCCATCCTTCCGGGGGATCGTAGCCTTCGATGATCGGATGCCTGGTGGCGTGAAAGTGTTTATGAGCGTGCCGGTTCGGCGAGTCATCGCAGCAGCCCACATGTCCACAGGTGCGGCACAGGCGCAGATGAACCCACACGCTGCCCGTCTTCAGACATTCTTCGCAGCCCAGAGCGCTCGGCGTGACCGTTTTGACGCCACCCAGGTGTGAACACGACTTACTCATCATCCGCTCCGCTCATTGCGCGCTCATTTCGACAAAGCGTACCGGCGCCGCTGCTCGGCGATGTGAGCACGGGCGCGCTCCATTTCTTCGAACTCCGTAGCCTCCAACAGGGCGCCGATCACACGAGAAAGATGGTCACGCATCGCCGCGCGCGCAGCATCCGGGTCGCGCCGGCGCAACGCGTCCACGATCGCCGTATGTTCGTCGATCCGTGGCTTGACACCTTTGGCGCGTACCTTCGCGCTCAGCGAGCGGTTCTGGGGTGAACGGGCGCGGGCATCCCATAACATCTGTACGGCCGCAATCATTCCGCTGTTCTGCGTTGACCGGGCAATGAGCTCGTGAAAGCGGCGGTCCGCGTCCTCGCTCTTTACTACATCATGTTCGTTTTCATCGAACATCTCGGCAATCAATACCTCCAGCTCCACGAGTTGACTCTCGTCGATTCTGGATGCGGCCAGTGCGCACGCTTCACCTTCGATGGAGCGGCGCGCTTCGAGGAGCTCGAATGGGCCGATGTCGGTGGCTCCCGCCTTGCCGCTGGGCGGTTTCTTGTTCATGACATACACGCCGGAGCCGGTGCGCACATCAACGAGGCCATCCAGCTCCAGGGCGATGATCGCCTCGCGAACCGTGGGGCGCGAAACTGCAAACGACTGCGCCAACTCTCTTTCGGAGGGCAGGCGTTGGCCGAGCTCGTATCGCCCTATGGCGATGTCGCGTGCCAGCTTCTGCGCGATCTGCTCATATAGGCGGCGTGTATCGGACATGGAGTCGCGTCTGACGGTTTGCTTCAGTTCTTATGGATATTACGTGGTCAAACCAATCTTTGGCCATCGGTTTGCGCACCGGCGTGAACTTACATTGGTCAGGCCAATCCATAACAGCATTCAGCCGGGCGGCTGCTGCGGTGCACGCGGCCCGTGGGCCAGATTGGTGCAGTAGGCCGCCCCAAGTGCCCCGGTTTTGGGCCTTGACGGGCGGCCGCCAGATGCGCTGAACTGGTCTTACCACAGGCTGAGCTACATAATCGATTACATGTCGGACATCATGGCAAAAACTGGAACCCTTCCCATCACGGCCGCACGGGTGATCATCACCTGTCCGGGCCGCAATTTCGTCACACTCAAGATCGAAACCGCCGGCGGCGCGGCCGGGGGCCTGTACGGGCTCGGCGATGCGACCCTCAACGGGCGTGAGCTCGCGGTGGCGAGCTATCTCACAGACCACGTGATTCCGCTGCTGATTGGCCGCGACGCCCATCAGATCGAGGACATCTGGCAGTACCTTTATCGCGGCGCGTATTGGCGCAGAGGGCCGGTCACGATGAGCGCCATCGCGGCGGTAGACACAGCACTCTGGGACATAAAGGCCAAGGCCGCCGGCATGCCGCTCTACCAGTTGCTGGGCGGTGCGTGCCGCGACGGCGTGCGGGTCTACGGGCATGCCAACGGCGAGACCATCGAGGAGACGATTGCCGAAGCCCGGCGCTATCGTGAGATGGGCTACACGGCTATCAGGTTGCAGGCCGGCGTGCCGGGCCTGCCGTCGACCTACGGTGTCTCGCGCGACAAGATGTTTTACGAGCCCGCCGATGGCGCGCTACCGAGCGAAAACCGCTGGTCCACGAGCAAGTACCTGCCGTCGGTGCCGAAACTGTTCGAAGCCGCCCGCGCAGCGTTGGGCTGGGAAGTCGATCTGCTGCATGATGTGCACCATCGGCTGACGCCGATCGAAGCCGCGCGGCTGGGCAAGGATCTCGAGCCATTCCGGTTGTTCTGGCTCGAGGATTCGGTCGCGGCCGAGAATCAGGCGAATTTCCGGCTGATCCGCCAGCACACGACCACGCCCCTTGCGGTCGGCGAGGTGTTCAACACAATCTGGGATTGCAAGGAGCTCATCCAGGAACAGTTGATTGACTACATCCGCGCAACCGTAGTGCACGCCGGAGGGATCACTCACCTGCGCCGGATCGCGAATCTTGCGGATCTGCATAACGTGAAGACGGGCTGTCACGGTGCCACCGATCTATCCCCGGTGTGCATGGCGGCGGCGCTGCACTTCGATCTGTCCATTCCGAACTTCGGGTTGCAGGAGTACATGCGGCACACGGCCGATACCGATGCTGTCTTCCCGCATGCATATACTTTCTCCAATGGCTGCCTGCATCCGGGCAACAAGCCGGGGCTGGGCGTGGATATCGATGAACAGCTGGCCGCACGATATCCCTACCAACGCGCGTATCTTCCTGTGAATCGACTCGAAGACGGCACGATGACGAGCTGGTAGCCGCCACAAGAGGGGTATGACGATGTTGGTATTGCCGCGGGCTGTGCCGTTCCCGCTCGTGACGTTGTTCGCGATTCAAATGTTTGGGATTGGGGCGGGGGCGGTATCCGTGGCCGTTGCGGCGGCCCCTCCGTCGGATGTGGCAGTTGCCGACACGCAGCCGGGGCCCCGCGTGGTCATGCCTTTGAGCACCGGCTGGCGCTTCCGGCAGGCCTCCGGCCTTGCCGGTGTCGAGGCTGCGCAGTTCGATGATTCGGACTGGAGCCAGGTCACGGTTCCGCACACCTGGAACAGGCTCGGCAACGAAGGCACGCAGCGCTCGCCGCAATCCAACACCGTCCAGGGTACGGGTTGGTACAGGTTGCGGTTCAAGGCACCCCCGGCTGCGCACGGCAGCCGGTACTTCCTGCAATTCGACGCCGTCGGTACGATCGCTGATGTCTGGCTCAACGGTCACTACCTCGGCAAGCACGAGGGCGCGTTCGCGCGGTTCCGGTTCGATGCTTCGGCAGCAATCAATCCAACCGGCGACAACCTTTTGGCCGTACGGGCTGATAACAGTCGGCCGCAGCCCGGGGCCACGACACAGAATGTCATCCCGTTGTCGGGCGACTTCTTCATGTTCGGCGGCATCTACAGAAGCGCGGCGCTGATCGTCACCCAACCCGTACACCTGGACCTGTTGGATTTCGGCGGTCCCGGGGTCTACGAGCGGGCACTGACGATCCAGCCCGGCGCTGCCACCGTGCAGGTGACATCGCGGGTGGTCAACAATGAATCCTCGCCACAGCGGCTGCGCATTGAGACGGCCATCAGCGATGCTGACGGCAAAGTCGTCGCTTCGAGCATGGACCCTACCGGACCGGTGGCCCCCGGAGCAGTGTCGGTTCTGCAAACAAACCTGAATGTTGCGAACCCACGACTCTGGCAAGGCAGGCAAGATCCGTATCTGTACCGGACCGTCGTTACGCTGCGCTCTATGCAGGGCACCGTGCTGGATCGCGTGACGCAGCCACTAGGTTTGCGCACGCTGCGGTTCGATCCCAACAAAGGGTTCTTCCTGAATGGCGAGCACCAGTTTTTGAAGGGCGTCTGCCTGCATCAGGACCGTCCGGTCGAGGGTTGGGCCGTCTCCGATGAGGACCAGGAGGAGGATTTTGCGCTCCTGGCAGACCTGGGCGCGAATGCGGTGCGTATGGCCCATTATCAACACGATCAACGCTCCTACGAGGTGGCGGATGCCGCCGGGATCGTGGTTTGGGCCGAAATTCCGCTGGTGAATGCCGTTTCGTACGACGGGTCGGCGGCCAATGCGGCGCTGGCCGCGAACGCACGCCAGCAGTTGCTGGAGCTGATCCAACAGAATCGCAATCATCCCGCCGTGGCGCTCTGGTCGATCGCCAATGAGGTCGATCTTCTGGCGACGATAAGGAGCGGTCCCAGCAAACCCGGCTCGCTCCTCAGGTCGCTGAACGCCCTCGCGAAGAGCCAGGACCCTGACCGCCCGACAACCTTCGCCGATTGCTGCGAAGTTGCGCTCCCAGCTGTTGGCGCGCCAACGGGTGCTGGCGTCCCAGTGGGGGCTGGCCCGCCGAGTGTTGCCGTGCGTGAGCCCATTGTGGGCATCGCCGATACGGTGGGCTACAACCGTTATTTCGGTTGGTACACCGGGCATTTCGGTGACTTCGGTCCCATGCTCGACCAGGCGCACGAGCGCCATCCGCTACTGCCGCTGTCCGTATCCGAATACGGCGCCGGCGCGGCACTCACGCAGCACAGCGACGACCCAACCGGCGGCCCGATCAATCCACATGGCAGACCGCACCCGGAGGAAATGCAGAATCTGTATCACGAGATGTCGTGGGATGTGCTGCGGCAGCGACCGTACCTGTGGGGCGTGTTCATCTGGAACCTGTTGGACTTCGCAAGCGATTCGCGTAAGGAAGGGGACCTCACGGATATCAACGAGAAAGGCCTTATAAGCTACGACCGGAAAATCCGTAAGGACGCCTTCTACTTTTATCGGGCTAACTGGAACCCGCAACCAACGCTGCACCTGGTGGGGCGGCGTTACGTCGACCGCCCTTATGCGGTGCTCGACGTTAAGGCGTATAGCAACGCCACGCGCGCCAACCTGACAGTGAACGGCAGCGACCAGGGCGCAACTGCCTGTTCCGGCGGCATTTGTATTTGGCACGCAATCCATCTGCAGCCGGGATCAAATGAGCTGCGTGCAACGGCCGACATCGCCGGCACAGCCGTCAGCGACTCGCTGCAGTGGACATTCGCCGGAACGCCTTCCGTGGTCCGCATCAAAGCGGGTGACCTATCGGGCTACGTGGCGTCGGATCAACAGCGCTATGGGTCCGATATGTACTTCGCGGGCGGCGCAGGCAAGGGCATCAACCGCCCCGATACTCCGGATGACAAGCGTAACGAAGTAGCCGCATCCGATCCGCGCTTGTATGACAGTTTCAGAGAAGGCGAGTTCTCATACCGCGTGCCGGTTCCCGCTGGCCACTACCAGGTCACCCTCAAGTTCGAAGAGCCGGGTGCCGCTGCCGGGGAGCGGGTATTCGATGTTTTGGTCAACGGTAAAGTGATGTTGAAGCACTTTGATATCGCCGCTGCCGCTGGTGGCAAGTTGCGAGCGGTGGACAAGTCGTTCAAGGCCAAGGCGCAGGACGGTGCGCTGCTCATTGAGTTCAAACCCGTAAAGGGCCAGGCACTCGTCGCCGCGGTGTCGGTCATGCCGATCAAGTAAATATTGGCCGGTTGCCGTGTGATTGTGCGGCACCCGCCACGGCGCGGGATGTGTTGCCGTAGCGTGGGTTGCTGGCACGGCGCGGGATGTGTTGCCGTAGCGTGGGCTGCTGCCACGGCGCGGGATGTGTTGCCGTAGCGTGGGTTGCTGCCACGGCGCGGGATGTGTGCCGCGGCGTGGCCCGCTGCCACGGCGTGGGCTGCCGCGGCGGCGTGGCCCGCTGCCACGGCGTGGCCCGCGCGTCGCTACCCGTGGCGAGCGGCCGGCACCATCCCGTCGCTGTGCGGATTGATCACGGCAACAGGCCGAATTTCCAGCGCGCCGCCTGGGTTGGCCGCAGCCAGCTCGCGGGCAATCTCGTGAACCTCTTCGCGTGAGACGCAGTCCACGACATAGAACCCCAGCAGTTGCTCCTTGGTCTCGGCAAACGGACCGTCGACTATCACCGGTGGACCCTGTTCCTTCCTGAGCGTCGTAGCGGTGGTCGTTGGCATCAACCGCAGCACCGGCCCCAGCTTGCCCTGCTGAGCCAATTTCTTTTGAACGACACCAAGCCTCTCCATCGTGGCGGCGTCTTCGGCCGGGGTCCAGGCACCCACGGCCTTTTCGGAGTGATAACAGAGAATCGAATAAAGCATTTGAGGCCTTTCTTGGGTCAGAGACTGAACTCGGGATTTCCTTCCAGCACGGTCTGCTCGAGCCGCGGGCGCTCGCCTTTGGACCACAATTGTGCCCGGTGGACCACCCGGTATGACAGGGGTCCGCCATCCGGATGCTCTATTCTTTCGAGCGGACGCGGAATACAGACGAACTCGCTTTCGAACGAAACGCTGCTCACTCGCACCGTTGCATAACCGTGGCCCCCCATATCGAGGAACGACAGGTGCGGCGACAGGTCCGGGTTGGAGAGTTTACGCGCCTGTTTGGCATCCCGGGTACGCTGGAACTCCAGACAGGAGCGCACGCCGTGCCGAAACAGCATGTTCACCACGGGTGCGGGTTTCGTTCCGCCGTCAGCCGGGGCGGTTTTCGCGGCATCGGCAAGGTACAAGGCGCGTAGCGGGTGATCTGCTGAAAGTTTGTGCTCTAAGGCCTCCACCAGCCCGGGTGCCGAAATGGAGCCTGTGACAAATACGATACCAACCGGGTCGAATGGCTTCGGTGGCAGAGCCTTGGCCGCCAGTCCCGCCCAAAAGCTGTGGCGATCGCCAGCGACGGTGGCGAAACCGGTGATGCCATTCTCCCGAATGAAATCGTAGATCTCGGCGCGTTCCAGGTACGCGCTGCTGTGATCGCCGCCACCGAGCCCGGCATAGCCGGCACCAGGCCAGGGCTTGGTCAAGCCGGCGGGCAGATTGAACGGATCGGCCCGGAAATCGAGAGTACCTTCGGTGTTGGCCCAGATTTTCCAGGTTGCCTGCGAGTTCTTGAGGCGCTCCAGAAACCAAGCCTTCTGTGTCCGGCCGAGTATGGTCTGCGCGGGCTCTGCGCGCCGGAAGTTGGGTACCTGTTGCTCGCCGAAGCGGATGAACTGCGGCGGATGCCCGCCGCCGTATTCGCGGCCGGCATCAAGGATTTCCATGGCTTCCTGCGGCATCAGCTGCGGGAAGTCCTGGCTCGACAGTGCAGCCGCTTCCGGTCTGCCCGTCGGCTCCTGCGAGCGATAGCTGTGTTGATCCGTGATGATGAGGTCGACATTGCGGCCCCATCTGAGCGTCCGGTAGCCCGTGAGGCTGCCGACTGCGGCTACATTGTTGGGTTCCCGGCCGAAGCCCTCGCCATCAAACTGTTCGATCGGGGCGTCGTGGACCGGCGGGGGATCAAAAAGTTCGAGCGATGAGCCGCCCGGCTTCGTAATGCGTGCAGGCTGAAATTCGAACCACGCCTGGTTCGCCGCAACCTTGCGGGACTGCGCTGGCCTCGTCTTCCCTTCGAACTCCTGCAGCCCCTGCCAACCAAGCCAGGAGAACTCGTGGTTGTCCCACATGTTGACAAAAGGCCAGCGTGCGCGCGCGTCCTGCAAGTCGGGATCACGGAGGTACGCGCGGTAGACCGCGCGGTAGTCATCGAGCGTTGTTGGAATATGGAAGTCGGAGATCTTCTCACCGTGTTCGTAGCGCACGATGTCGCGCAGGCGCCGGTCGTACATGCCCTGCGGCCGGTCTTCCGGATACCAGACGATCTCGTAGATGAAGTCCCCGAGATGCAGTACGAACCCGAGCCGATCGGCAGCAGCGGCACGCTCGTCTTCGAAGATCATCCGCCGGTACGCATTCTGGGCGCCCTGATTGGCGTTCTGACAGCTCACGAACGCGAATTTCACGGGCCGGGAATCAGTTTCTGCAGGCGCGGTCAGCGTGCGGCCAACTCGGCTTCCCGAGCCCGGTGCGCCAGTAAATCGATACCAGTATTCATGCGCAGGCTCGAGTCCACCGACGAGCACGCGGCAAGTCCAGTCGCTTGCGCTTGAGACTATGGTCGTAGTGGTTGCTACGACTTTGTGAAACTCGGGATCCAGCGCGACTTCGACCGTCAGCTTTGCGTTTGTTGCGGGCGATGAGGGATACCTCGTCCACAGCAAGACACTGTCAGGGTGAGGATCTCCCGATGCCACGCCTTCAGGAAAAAGATCGCGGCGTTCTCGCCATGTTGCGCGCGAGGGTTTGCCTGCCGCGCCCGCAACAACCGCCGTTGCGCCCAGCGCCAATGCTGTCTGGATGAATTCTCGGCGCGAGAGACTGTCCATGCGCGGGTGAATGAACCTGGCGTGTCGCTGATCGCTCATCAGCTTGCCACGGACTTTGCGGACGACACACGCGCTCTATCGCTTGTGGTGGTCGGTCGGTCTCATTGAGGCGGCGAGGGCGGCGCTAGCGTCCACGGCAGCGCGTCCGGTCTGGCAGCGGGTCGGCCGGGCTGCGCGTTGGGCAGGCAGCGCGTCGGCCGGGGCAGTGCATCCGTCGGGGCCGCGCATCCGGCCGGGCGGCGCATCCGGTCAGCGCGGCGCGTCTGGTCGGCGCGGCGCGTCTGGTCGGCGCGGGTGGGGGAGGCGCGGCCATTACCGGGCCGCGCCTTATGCTTCTTTGCGAACTACCCGCGCCCGTAGCGCTCAGCGTCGCCCGCGATTCTGGTCGTGAGGCTCGCGCCCTTGCGGTTGGCCTTGCCCACGGGGCCCGCCACCACCGTTGTGGGACTCCTGCCGCGGCATGCTCTGAGGACGGGGCATGCTCTCAGCACGGGGCGCAGCTTGCGCATGCGGCGCGGCCTGGCCTCCGCCTCCGAATGTGGGGCGCCCGCCACCGCCACCGCCAAACGATGGTTGCCCACCGCCATTGAACTGGCGAGGTTGGGCCGCTGATCTGTCGGGGCGTGCAGCACCGCCAGACTCACCACGCATAGCCGGGCCGGCCGGCCGGTCGTTATGTGCCACGGCTGCGTGAGGTGGCTCTCCGCGACCCGGTCCACTCGAGTGAAATTCGCCACCCGCGCTTGGCGGAGCCGCGTGCATACCGTGCGTACCCGCGCCGCTGACACCCGCAGCGCCGCCCGCCGCTACCCCAGGGCCACCGCCGGTGCCGCCGCGGACGGCCGCACTACCGGCACCAGGCGGTCGATCGCTACGACCGGCGCCGCCGCTATGTCCCTGCTCACCGCGACCCGCACCGCCGGCGTGAAATTCGGCAGCCGAACCGCCGGCGCCCGACGGGCGATCATTGTGAACAACACCGCCGCTGTGTCCCTGCTCACCGCGACCCGCACCGCCGCCGTGAAATTCGGCACCCGCGCCGCCGGCGCCCGCGCCCGGCGGGCGATCATTGCGAACGACACCACCGCTATGTCCCTGCTCGCCGCGACCCGACCCGCCGCCGTGAAATTCGGCACCCGACGCGCCGCCCGCACCCGGGCGCGAGTCGTGCGCGCCCGCGACACCCGGTCCACCCCCCGTACCACCACGAACTGCCGCACTACCGGCCGCACCCGAAGGACGGTCGGTGCGACCCTCGATCCCGCGCCCAGCGTTAGCCGCGCCGGGTCCACCAGCGCCGCCACGACCATGGTCCGCAGCATGCAAGTCCGGCCCGCGCCCCGGCCCACCATGCTCACCGCTGCCGTGCGCGCCACCAGCTCGCTCACCGCCACCTCGCTCCCCGCCACCGTGATACGGCGCGCCGGCAGCGCGCGCTTCAGTCACGCCTCTGCCCGAGAAAATACCCGGCCGCTCAGTGGCCGCAATGCGAGGCTTACCGCCATTGACCGACGCGCGCAGGTCGTGATTGCTGAAAGCCATGTGCTCGTGATCGCGCTGCACCGGAGTGAAACCAACATGGCGATCGTGATTTGCAACCAACTCGTGAGGGCTCGGCCGCGCGCGCAAGCCGCCTTCACCACCGTTGTAGCTCACACGGTTCACCGTGATGTTGTTGACCACCGTCCGGTTGTAAACATTGGTGATGTGAGTTTCGCCCAGGTTTGCAACAGACCGGTTGTAGTAGAACGCCCCATGGCGCCAGTAACCGCCCTCGAAGCCAACACCGGTGTAGCCGTACCCGTAATTGATACCACCGTAAAAACCTACGTGCGGGCCCCAATAGCCGGCGTGCCAAATATACGCACCGCCACCCCAGCCCCAGTAACCCGGCGTCCATAGCAAGCCGGGAGCGGGGGCCAACACCCAGGTACCCGGCACCCAGTAATAGTCACCGTCGTCCCAGGCCCAATAACCCGGCGTCCAGATATAACCAACCGCAGGGCAGGGCGGTTGCACATACACAGGCAACGCGGGCGGCGCGAAGTTGACGGAGATGCCGACCGAAACGAACGCGAAGGAGGTCATTGGCAGGATCGCCAACGCAAGTCCTGCCAGAGCGGCCCGGGCTGGAGTGAGGCGAAGCGCTTTCTTACCCATGGTGACCTCGTTGCAATCGTTGACTGAACGACGGCTGAATGCCGTTGGAATAACGTCTCGTCTATGCACGTGAAATCTACGTTATCCCAATACAACGTTACCTGAACGGGGCAGTTGACGGTCCGTGGCGAGTTCGCGGAACGCGAACCGGAACCAACCGCAAGCGGAGCTGCGGCATCAGGGGAACCAGGAGTGCTTGGTCTCGGGCGGCCGCCGGCACGGTCGCTTGGCTAGGAATGCTGCCGCGGGCACGGTCCCTTGGCTGCGAATGCTGCCGCGGGCACGGCCCCTGGCTACGAGTGCTGCATGCGGTTGCAGGCGGGCGCGGGGATCCTTCGCCGATTGCCCGCGTGTTGCGTCGCCCGACCGAGTGTCGGCAATCGGCGACGCGGGCCCGTCTTACCGAGTCGGTTATTTCTCTACGAACGCTCGCTCGATGACATAGTCCCCGGGCTCGCCAATGTGCGGGGAGATCGCGAATCCACGCGCATCCAGGAGCGCGCGAGTGTCCGCCAGCATCCCGGGACTGCCGCATACCATTACCCGGTCTTCCTTGGCGTCCAGTGCCGGAAGGCCAAGGTCCTGAAAGAGTTTGCCCGACTGAATCAGTGTCGTCAGACGGCCGTAGTTGGGATGCGGCTCGCGGGTGATGGTTGGGTAGTAGTGCACCTTTTCACGGATCAGCTCGCCGAGAAATTCATGATGCCGCAGATCCTCGATCAGGTGCTTTACGACCGCGCTCTCGCGGACCCAGCGGACACCGTGCACGAGGACAACGTGTTCGAAGCGCTCATAGACTTCAGGGTCTTTGATGACACTCATGAATGGGGCGGCACCCGTGCCGGTGCTCAGCAGGTAGAGCCGCTTGCCCGGCTTCAGGTCGTGCAGTATCAGCGTTCCCGTGGGCTTGCGGCTGATCAGAACGGCATCGCCCTTACGGATGTGCTGCAGACGTGAGGTGAGTGGACCGTCCGGCACCTTGATGCTCAGGAACTCCAGGTGCTCCTCGTGATTCGCGCTGGCGATGCTGTACGCCCGTAGCAAGGGGCGGTCATCGACATGGAGTCCCACCATCACGAACTGACCGTTCTCGAATCGAAGGCCCGAATCCCGTGTGGTGGTGAACGTGAATTGTGTGTCGGTCCAGTGATGTACTTTGAGGACCCGCTCCGTTCCTATAGCAGCCAAGATAAAATCACCTGTCGAATTTCCATAGGGCAGAATATTAGCGGACCCGGCCGCAATCCGTGGATTTTCCGGGACATAGCCTAATTCACTTTGGTTATTTTGAGCGTGGCCCGCCGGCTGCCGGGCGGGGAAGGGGTGCAGCGATGAGCCAGTCCGGATCGGCCCCGTTAGCGGGGCGCACGTTGTTCATCACTGGCGCGAGTCGTGGAATCGGCCTCGCAATCGCGCTGCGGGCCGCCGCGGATGGCGCGAACATCGCAATCGCCGCAAAGACCACGCAGCCGCATCCGAAGCTCCCCGGCACTATCTACACCGCAGCGGCTGAAATCGAAGCTGCCGGTGGCCGGGCGCTTCCCCTGGCCGTTGACATCCGTGACGACGAACAGGTGGCTCAGGCGGTTGCGCGCACGGTCGAAACTTTCGGTGGAATCGACATCCTGGTGAACAATGCCAGCGCAATCAGTCCCACACTGACGCCAGATACCGACATGAAGCGCTTTGATCTGATGCATCAGATCAACACGCGCGGCACCTTCCTGTGTTCAAAGTTGTGTTTGCCCCACCTGGGGCGCTCTTCCAACGGTCACATCCTGATGATCTCTCCGCCCCTTAACATGGAAGAGCGCTGGTTTGCCCCACACGTTGCGTATTCGCTCGCCAAATTCGGCATGAGTCTGTGCGTGCTCGGGCTGGCGGGCGAGCTACGGGCCCAGGGAATCGCTGTAAACGCACTTTGGCCGCGCACGGTCATTGACACGGCCGCCCTCAGGATAGCCCTCGCGCAATATGACAATAACGAGCGTCGCCGGGTCCGCAAGCCGCAGATCATGGCGGACGCCGCCTACCTGATTCTGTGTGCCAACAGCCGTGAATTTACGGGCAATTTCTGCGTTGATGAGCAGGTATTGCGCCGTGCGGGCGAGACCGACCTGGCACGTTATCGCTACGAGGGCGTGCGTGAGGAAGACCTTCTGCCGGATTTCTTCCTATGAGCGTGTGCGCCTCTTGAGCGGTATGCACCCACGGCTGCACAATCAGGGACTGATCAAAAGCGCCTAAGGCTGCACGCCCGGGGCCAGGCGCGGCCGGCCAGGCGCGCCCGGCGACTTTCGACAATGAGTCAATAGGAACGGCGGGCCACTGTTCCCGTCCGATGAGAGTGGTGTTACATGCCGAACTCTCTTTCGCTGCTATCCGCGGTGGCGGTCATTCAGTTGGTGTTGATCGCCGCGCTCGCAGCGCAGTGGCGACGCGGCCGGCGCGGGCTGGAGCTGCTCGCCCAGCAACGCGCGGGCACTGACGAGCGCACCGGAGAGCTGGTTCACGAGCTCAACCAGCCTCTGACGGCAATCTTGAGCAACGCCCAGGCGGCACAACGCTTCCTGGCATCAGGTCAGCTGGATTTGCAGGAGTTCCGTGCCATCCTCGATGACATCGTCACCGACGACAAGCGCGCAGCCAGCATAGTCCGACGCATTGGCGCCATACTGCAGGAGGGCGCGAGTTCGAGGGTTGGTCTTGGCTCAAAGGATGACTCCGTAAATAATTCCGGCGTTCGCAAGGAGCGTCCGCAGTGAATGCAATTCCGACCGTTGTGTATATCGTTGACGACGATCCAGAAGTGCGGCGTGCGCTCGGGCGACTCTTGCGAGCGGCGGGCTACACGACTCGCCCGTTCGGGTCGCCAAACGAGTTCCTCGTCAGCGGCGAGGCGCAACTCTCGGCGGGTTGCATCATTCTCGATCTGGCAATGCCGGGGTTGAACGGTCTCGAGCTGCAGCAGCGCCTCGCGGCATCCGAATGTCATCGGCCCATCATCTTTCTGACAGGTGCCGGTGATATCTCAAAGAGCGTGGACGCGATGCGCGCCGGAGCCCTCAACTTCCTGACGAAGCCCGTGAATGACCGTGATTTGCTGGCCGCCGTGGAAGAAGCGCTCAGAGTCGATGCCAGGGAACGAGCCGCCTGGAGTACCCGCCATTCGGTCTGCGAACGGCTGAGCAGGTTGACACGCCGCGAGCGCCAGGTGTTTGAGAAAGTCGTCGTGGGTAGACTCAACAAGCAGATTGCCGCGGAGCTTGGAATCGTCGAGAAGACGATCAAGGTTCACCGCGCGCGCGTCATGCGGAAAATGCAGGCGGGCTCGATCTTCGAGCTCGTTCATCTCGCCTCCCTCGTAGGCGTTGACACCCGGCCGGTACCGGGTTGCGAACCGCCGCAGGGCCGCAATCTCAACATTCAACCTGAGCCTGAGCCTGGACATAGTCGCCAGTAGTGGCAACGCGTATTGGACCAGGGGCCAATTGTGCGACTGACAGGTGCGCGCATGATGGCAATGGGGGTCTGTGTCACAGCGACCCGTGTGTGTAGTTCGAGGGCTCGTCGATCGCACAGTCAGCTAATGCGCCAGGGACGCGCAATCCGTGAGGTGGCCTACGGCGGCGGTGCCTCTATAGGTCACCGTAGACGGGCTGGAACGGGGGCAGGGATGCCCCCGTTCCCAACGGTTGCAACGCTTTTCGCCGCAGGCACTTGTGCCATCACCTCTGCGATCACGGCTAGCAACCGATCTTCGTCAAACGGTTTCGCTACGTGGGCCGAGAACCCGGCGGTCAGACAACGGGCAATATCATCCTCGTAAACACTTCCGCTGATCGCAATCGCGGGAATGCTTCTTTCGCGGCACGGTGAGCATGAACGCAGTTGTGGCAGGAGCTCGACTCCGCTGCCATCCGGAAGGCTCAGATCGCAGATGAGCAAGTCAAATCTCTCCCGCTCCGCAGCAGCGAGTGCACTGACCGCTCCCGCGGCGCGGATGACAAAGTGACCGTGGCTTACGAGCAGCCTCTGGCAGGCCCGGGCGATTCCATCGTGATCTTCGACGAGCAGAATTCGCAGCGATATATCGCTGTAGTCCCCGCTGGGGACGTCACCCCCGCTGGGGGTTCCCTCGCTGACCGCTCGGTCGCCGCTGCCGCGGTTCCAGTCGCTGTTAGCGCTCGTGAGCGGTGTCGTCATGCCGAGCGCCTGCAGCGCTGATGCCCCACCCATCACCGAGTCCGGATCCCGCTCGGCAGCCGCGGTTGCGGCATCCAGGATGCGTGCGCTGGCCGCTGCGAGCGGCTCGAAGTCGGCCGGCCCCACTGCGAGGCCCGGCTCGATACCTTGGAGCTGTTCGGCAATCGGCAGGCGTACGGTAAACACAGATCCCTTTCCCTCTCCCTCGCTCGCCGCTTCAATGCTGCCAGTGTGCAACTCGACGATCTTGTGTGCGATTGCCAGACCCAACCCAAGACCCTGGCGCCGCGGACGCGTGCTTCCTGCCTGCCAATAACGCTCGAAAATGTGAGGAACGGCTTCAGGACTGATACCTCGACCCGTATCCCGCACATATAACACCGTCTGGGAACCCTGACGGGCGCAGCTGACATCGATCCTGCCGCCCGGCGCGGTAAAGTGGATGGCATTCGAAAGCAGATTCCACGCCACTTGCTGCAACCGCTCTGGATCCGCCCTGAGCGGACCGGCATCGTTTGCCAGGTCCGTGACTACAGTTAGCCCTTTGCCGTGGGCGACCGGGCGGAATGAATCAACGACCATGGCGATGACCGGTGCCAGCGACGGAACTGGCCGTGCATCGATCCGCAAACGTCCCGTGACGATGCGCGAGACATCCAACAGATCGTCAATCATCCGCCGCTGCGTCCTCGAATTGCGCTCTATGATATCCACTGCATACGCCATGTCTTCCGGCCCGAGCCGGCTCCCCTTGAGTAGGGCCGTCCAACCTAACACCGCCATCAGCGGCGTACGTAACTCGTGCGACAGCATCGCGAAAAACTCGTCGCGGGCCTGGTTCGCTTTCTCTGCGGCATCCCTTCCGCGCCGTTCCGCTGCGCGTAGCCTTGCTTGCGCGAGACGCGCCTCGACTCGTGCAATCAACTCACGGCCGGAAAAAGGCTTGATGATGTAGTCGTCGGCACCGGCGCGCAGACCCTCGGCCGAAGCTTCCTCGCCGGCACGCGCGGACAGCAACATGATTGGGATCTGCGCGGTTGACTGCTCCTCGCGCAGCGCCTGCAGCAGCCCAAAGCCATCCAGGCGCGGCATCATCACATCGGCGATCACGAGGTCGGGGGCGCGCCGTCGAATGCGCTCGAGGGCCGAGAGCCCATCGGTAGCTCCTTCCGTCCGCCATCTTTGCTCCAGGAGGCGGCACAGATAGGCGCGCATATCGGCGTTGTCATCGACCACGAGGATGTCCGCGAGCAGCTCATGGCGCAGTGAACGGTTCCGGGGCAAATCGATGGCCGCACCCACGAGTGCTTTGTCGGGCAACCAACCTAAGGCTTCTTCGACGAACGAATGCCAGCCAGCCGGGGAAGCAGGCGAGGGGCGTGGCGCAACAATCCGATTGGCGTCCAGATGCGCCGCGCCACGCGGTATCCGTACGGTCATGGTCGTACCTTGACCAAGCTCGCTGCGCGCACAGATCGTTCCGCCGTGCAGTTTCACCAACTCCTGGACCAGGGACAGTCCAATGCCCGAACCTTCATGAGTGCGCGTTTGCAGCACCCTGCCGCGAAAGAAGCGTTCGAACACCCGCGCCAGGTCCTCTGGCGCCATCCCGCAACCGCTATCCGTAACTTCCAACTGTATGTGGTCTGACTGCGTACGCTGAATGACCCGTACCGAGCCCGCAAAGGTGAACTTGAGCGCGTTGGAAATGAGGTTGAGAACGATCTTTTCCCACTTGTCACGATCCACGTACACCGGCTCGGGAGTCGGGTCGCAGTCAATCGTGAGAGTAACCCCCGCGCGCTCAAAGGCCGAGCGGAACATGCTGGCGAGATCGGTGGTGAGCGCCGCCAGGTTGGCTGGCTCGAAAGCGGCCTCGATGCGGCCTGCCTCGATCCGCGAGAACTCCAGCAGGGAGTTGACCAGCTTGAGTAGGCGGCTGCCGCCCCGGCGCGCGATCTCGAGAGCCTGGCGGTCAACGTCGTCGAGCCTGTCGCGCGCGAGGGCCTCATCGAGCGGTGCGAGCAAAAGAGTAAGAGGCGTGCGCAACTCATGGCTGATGTTGCTGAAAAACACAGTCTTTGCGCGGTCGAGGTCGGCAAGCGCCTGGGCACGCTCGCGCTCGTATTGTTTCGCGCGTGCGTTGGAAATTGCGGTCTCCAGGTGACCTGCAATGAGGCTATGAAACGTTCGCGATTCCTCCAGCGGCCGCATGGGATTGGCGCCTGCAACCAATATGGCAGCCAGGTCCGATTCCCCGCGGCTGGCAATGGGTAACGCAACGGCGCGTGTTGGGCTCATATCCGCCACCCGGATGACCCCACCGATCAGCGCCTGCACGTGGTCAACCGAGGCGGCTGCCCGCGTCGCCGCCACAACTGACAGACGCCATGGATCGTTGCCAGTCGTCAGATCGACAAACGTTGGTACGGTGTCAGGAACCGTCACGAGTCCCACCGATCCGGCAAGTCGAGCCCGCCGGCTGCCACGCTCCACAAGATAGAGAAGGGCGAATGGTAGATCGCGCGGGTTGGCCTCGAGCGTGACGACCGCAGAGTGACACGCGCCCTCGGGTGTCTCCGCTAACGAGCCTTGCGCAGCCAGTGCGCGCAGGCACACAAGTTGCCGGTCGGCAATGACGCGCGGGGTCGTCTCAATCGCGGTGCAGAAGATCCCGTTGGGCACCTTCAGCTCATCGCGGAGAGCCGCGAAGGAGAAGGTGACGAAGGTTTCCTCGAGATACCCGCTACGCTCGAGCGGCATCAGCAAATCGGCCTCGCCGGTGGGTACGCCAGTGCTGAGTGTGTAGGCGAATCGCGGCTCGAGGATCTGCGGCCAGATTTCCTTCCAGGCAATCCGCACTGGAACGCCCAAGCCGTGCGGGTGCCGGGATGGACCTGCGAGCGGAATGAAGGCGTCGTTGTAGAAGTAGATGAGCTCGTCGCCCAGTCCGAGCGCGGTCGGAAAGCTCGAATCGAGAATAATGTTGACCGCGTTGCGCCAACTCTCCGGCCAACGCTCAACTGGACCGAGTGGCGTCGTGCCCCAGTCGAATTCCCTGAATCGTGTCGCCATCTCGCCACGGACGGCGGACGGTTGCGAAGGAGTAGGCAATGGACTGATCGCTCGCAATTCCCTGTTGCGAGGGGAAGGATAAACCGATGCGGCGCGCGGCCGCTGAACGAATTGATGCTGCGCTGCGTTTGGCGCGCTCGAGCCGCCGAGCTAGGCAGCCATCTCCTCGACCGATTCGCCGCGCAGCAGCGCGGCCAGCCGTGCCGCGTTCAGCACCATCACCAACGGATCACGCGGATCTGCGGGCGCGCCGTAGCCGATCTCGATGGCTTGCTCGACCAGCGCGGAGCCTGATTCAGCGCGTAGCCCATTGATAGACAGAAGCCCTTCGCGGGGCACTTCGGGAATGTCCCCCAGTGACTCCACGAGTAGACCGAATGGCCGCTTCTGGCCCGGCGCACGGATGGCGACCACCATGCGAGGCGTCTCGATGTACGTCGTGCCCAGCAGGCGCGCAGTGTCGGCTACAACAATGGGCTCGCCCCCGAACATGAGATACCCGGCGCACCACGCCTGCGTCTTGGGCAGCGATTGGAGTGAGCGGGCATCCACGGCTTCAATCACATTGGCCGTTGGAAGCGCATACCAGTTCTCGCCAACAGCAAAGGTTGCGAACTCGATGCTGTCCTGTTTGCCATGCTCCTGGCGAGCGGTGGGTTTGTGTGTCAGTGGGGCGCGCGCGGCAGCTTGCTGGGTAATCGTCCCGATGGGCATCAACACGACTGCATATCCGCCCAGACCCTCGAATTCCCGATAGCCCGTGTCGCGCTTGGCACCCACCGAGTGATATTCATTGCCCAGGCGCAGGATGCGCGCATCTCCAGCGTGCGCAGTCTCTCGGACCCAACCGAGTTTGCTTGTATCCACCCCCGGATCCGTGCACGACAGGATGTTCAGCTCACGATCCAGGAACAGCGCGAGGCAGCCCGCCTGTGGCTGGCCGCGCTCGTCTTTTGGAATCGCATCCTGCAACATCGCGGCAAGTTGTGGCGCGGTATCAAATACAACCGCGATTCCACCGATGCACCGGCCCTCGGCCGAGCGGACCGCCGCGGCGAAAATCAGCGTGGGGCGACCACCGTAAAGCGGGCTGGGGCGAAACTGCGAAACGCTGTACGCCTGAGTACCGGAGAGTGCCAGCGTGTCTGCGGCCCAAGAGTCCTCGAGGACCGTACCCAACGTCTCTTCCTGGTCGGGACGCGACGTCGCGACGACTCGCCGCTGCGAGTCGAACAACACGATGGCGTGATAAACCGTGTACAGGGAGTTGATGTGCCGCAGGACGCGGGTCGCCGCTTCCGCATCACAGTCCGGCATTTCCGCCAGATGACCACTTAGAGTTGCATTCAAAGCCCACCAGCGGCAGTCGTTCGCGCGTTCGTAGCAATTGCGTGCCAGCAACTCGATCGCCAGCGATGCGAGGAAGCGGCTGTCGTGCATGACTGCGGAGACCACGGTCTCGTGCAGCTCCTCGATGGAGCGCTCGAACACTTCCTTGGTCTTGCGGCCCATGTTGCTGATCTCGCGCAACAGCGCCTTGGCAAAGGTGCCGTTGCTGCCAGTACCGAGTGACAGCCGTACGCTGCCGTTCCACACGGAGCGATTCAGGTCGCGTTGCACGGCATCGGCTTTTCGCGGGATCTCGCGCAAGGCCGCCGAAAACTTCGAGGCCGTAGCGCGCAAGTCCGCAAGCACGTCAGCCGCGCACGCGGTTTGCTCTCCACCCGCATGGGTCTCGAAGGCGCGTTCGAGCGGGATCATCACGTGTCCGCGCCAGTCGGGGCCGGCATATCCCTGGTACGGCTGCGCCTTGCAGGTGGCAGCCAGGAATTCGCGGCCGGCGAAGCGCAGGATGTCGCCGCTGGCATCGCCGCCTCCCGTCAACTTCGCGCCCACGGGCAATTGCCAGGCATCGCTGCTGAAAATGACTTCGCCGCTGGCATCGAGTAATGAGAGCACGGTCCAGTCGGCCTCGCTCTGCAGGCGCGCAAAGATGCTCTCGCACTCGTCTTCCAAGCGGAAACACAGGCACAACACTCCGAGTGTCTGCCGGTCCGAGGTGATTCGATGCGAGTAGATCAATGCCCGGCGGCCATCCGGTACGAGGTCGCTGCGGCGGAAGGTCTCCACGTAGCCGTCTGTTGCAACGGTCGTGGAGATCAGCGGATCGCGGCTTACTGGCGGGGCATTGCCGCCGTCCAGTTGAAGAAGGACCTCGCCGATGGGAGACAGGAGGATGACGTTTTGGTAGACGGAGTATTTCGATACGTACTCGGCCAGACGGCGCTGCATCGTCCGCGTGTCCGAGTTCAGGGTGGTTGTGGCCGCGTCTACAGCGGCACCGCCCGAATTTTCCGAGGACCGCAACGCCAGGGCATTGCTGGCGTAACTTCTGATGGCGTCGTCGGCGGCAAGGAAGCCTACATCGGCTGTTCGCTCGAACAGATTGCGCACGAGAATGTCGATGACGACCTGCGCACGGGCGCGCGCTGCGAGCAGCGCCTTCCTATGTGTCTCGGTCTCCAGATGAGTGACGAGGTCGGCTGCGAGTGACTCGAACGCCTCGCGGGTGTTGCTGAGGTTGGTCCCGTCATCACTCAGGTGGGAAAGCAGGGCGAGGCTATCCCAGGCTCCCTGCAGCGTCGCGAGCCTTTCCCTGTAGCCCACCACCGCGGGCATGTATTTCGTCAATCGGGACATCGGTCAGGATAGCGACACCGGCCTGGGAAACTTGAGCAGCCGGAAACTGCGCTCCGCGCCCTCTTTCAGTGCGGCGGAGGGCTATCTACAGGCCAGCGACCGACGTAGACTTTGGCTGCAAATCAAAATAAATGGGGGACGCATGACCAAGGTGGTGTTCGCTGCCTGTCTGCTGATGGCCTGCGCTTTGGCCGGCCCACCGGCCCTGGCCAAAGATCCGACGCAGTTGTTGCTGCATAAGGGGGCGCGCGTCGGCGTCGTAAACATGATGGATCCCGAGGTAACCCACTTCCACGCGAGCAAGGTGCTCGCACAGAGCTTCTTCAAGACGCAGCCTGTGAACTGGCAGGTGGATTCCATGCTGAGTGACGCTGCCACCCAGCGCCTGACCCAGCTCGAGCTCGTCCCGGTGGCCATGGGAGCGAGCGATGCCCTTATGCGTAACCGGGACGATTTCTTTGTGAATAACTCGGTGGCAAAGAAACTGCCTCGCGAGGCCGCGAAGGAGTTTGCGCAGCTCGCCGCCTCGGAGCGCCTCGATGCCTTGATCGTACTTGCGCCCGCTCTCAACAACTCATCGCAGGCCGGGGGCGCCGTCAGGCGCAACTTGCCGGACTACCTGCGTGGCTGGGGCTTTGTGACGGGCGATACGGACGAGAAGCCCGCGCTCTTCAATATGACCCAGGTCCTTCTGATCGGCATAGAGCCGGACGGTGCGGCACTCAGCGCGCGTGAATGGGGCGGTGGTTACACCGACGAATGGTCGGAATACGTTCCGCCCGACAACCCCAAGCAGTTGCCGCTCGATCTGCTGGACCGGCTGCAGCCCCACTTTGGGCGCATCCTGGCCCGGCAGACCGGCCGCGTGATGGATTGGATAACCGTGGCGCCCTGACAGGGATGCCCCGCACCCGAATGGTGCAGTAACTTCACTAGCAGCCGTTCTCCAAGGCCCTGGAGCGCACGAATACCGGGGTCATGAGTTGGCACGTGTTTTGCTTTATATATCCCGGCGGTGAGCTTCACGTCGAGCATGACGACTCCGGCTTTAGTGTTCGCGTGAGGCCACGTTCGCAGTGGCGATTGACCCCCTCATTCGTCGCCGCGGCGTTAGGACGTGCGAGGTGCTTCCACCTCGCACGTTTTTTATTGCTGGGCCGAAGGAGCCTCGGGTTCCTCCGGTAGCGGGGCCGGCTCATGCGGTCGGGCTACCGGCGCCGCTCCCGGACGATGATCCTGATCAGCTTCCATCATGTCCACGGCAGGCTCGGCCCTCCCGGAGCAGCCAACGATCCCCACGAGCAGCGCCAGCAGGCGCACCCCACGCGTCACTGTATGACTCGCCTGAACCAAGCGTACTCACCGTAGTTGGTACGTGTTGGGTCCTTGAAGTCGGTGTAGATCCACGCCCACAGCAGATCGGGCCGTGCCTGCGACATGCGCAGGTATACGTAGCGGCGCGCGCCTTCCTGTTCGTACATGGCGAAGATGTGCGCCGTTGCAAGCCTCTGCGCCCCAACTTCATGCCAGTCACAGTCAACCGGCTCGCACCTACCTACGGCGTGGACGTACCAGGCGGGGCCGGGCGGGTAGGGGGCGCCGTTCAGGACCCTGTCCTGACATACGAACCGCAGATCGATGCTCACCAGGGCGCGGGTGTCCGGTCTAACATTGGCCCACTCGCCGACTTCGAGCGGCTCCAGGCAGCCGGCGCGCGCCTGAGCCGCCAGCAGCGGGCCGCAAGCCAAGGCAAACAGCAACAATACGAACGACCTCATCCCCCGCTCTTTGTGGTGTTGTTGGGGGCGAGAACATAGCCGGCGCGTTATGTGAATTCAATGGTACGCGGACAACAATTTACCTCAGCTGCCGGTTATACGATGCTGCAAATCGATTCCTGCGATTTCAAATCCCTTGCGGAAGTCGCGGATATGCCGTGCCATCCAGGTCCGCGCGCCATCAGTATCGCGCTCCTGCAATGCTTCGCTGAGCTTGCGTTGTGCGGTCATGATGCGCGAGCGCGCCTGAGGAACCTTGTCGATCATCACGCCCAGCGAGGGCTCGAGCAGCTGTAATAGCGGCTCTTGCGCCAGCACGAGTACCTGGTTGTGGGCCGCGCGCCCCACAGTGCGGAAGAATTGCGCCGCACGGTGAACCGCCGTCGCCGTCTCCACGTTGTCCGCTGCAAACTGCGCGGCGGCCGTGCCGACTTCCAACAGATCCTCGGCAGTGCGGGCGCGGGCCGCGATCTCGGCAATCGGTGGCTCAAGAAGTGTCAACGCCTCCCAAACTTCCATGAAGGTGACATCATGGAGCACCAGCCCGCGCGTGACCGCTTCGGCAATGGCGAGGTGCTGCGGCCGGCTGACGGACATGAGCTTCGAGCCCGGGCGGCGCATGACCAGTCCGTGACTCTCGAGCTCACGCAACGCTTCGCGCACGGTCGAGCGGTTGACACCAAACTGCCGCGCCAGCTCTGTCTCCGGCGGCAGCCGATCGCCGTCGCGCAGCGTGCGGTTCAGGATCCGGCCCCCAATGGCCGCGGCCACCTTGCGGTAGGCCGGCTCCATCTGGATCTGATCGAATTCGATGCTCATGCGGGCAGAAGGCCAGGCGGCGCAAGCCTAGGCCGCCCCCTCGAACAACTCGCGGCCGATGAGCATGCGCCGGATCTCCTGGGTGCCGGCGCCGATCTCGTACAGCTTCGCATCGCGCAGCAGCCGGCCGGCCGCGTAGTCATTCGTGTACCCATTGCCTCCCAGCGCCTGGATCGCCTCGAGTGCGGCCCGCGTCGCATGCTCGGCTGCGAAGAGGATGCAGCTCGCCGCATCCCGGCGCTTGGCCGTACCTGAATCACACGCGCGCGCCACGGAGTAGACATAGGCTCGGCTGGCGTTCAGTGCGGCGTACATGTCCGCCACCTTCGCTTGCATGAGCTCGAAGGTTCCAATGGGTTGGCCGAACTGCTTTCGCTCGCGCACATAGGGCAACACGAGATCGAGCGCCGCTGCCATCAGGCCAAGCGGCCCGCCCGCCAGCACGACGCGCTCGTAATCCAGGCCGCTCATCAACACGGCCGTGCCGCGATTCACCTGGCCCAGCAGGTTCGCCGCCGGCACGGGGCAGTCCTCGAACAACAGCTCGCACGTTCCCGAGCCGCGCATGCCCAACTTGTCGAGTTTCTGCGCGGTCGAAAACCCCGGAGTGCCGCGCTCCACGATGAAAGCGCTGATGCCGCGTGGGCCCGCCGAAATGTCAGTTTTCGCATAGACCACGAACACGTCTGCATCCGGGCCGTTCGTGATCCACATCTTGCGGCCGTTGAGCACATACGTTTCGCCACGCAACTCGGCACGCAGCTGCATCGACACGACGTCGGAACCCGACCCGGGCTCAGACATGGCGAGTGCGCCAACATGCTCGCCGCTGACGAGCTTGGGCAGGTAGCGGTCACGTTGCGCATCCGTGCCGTTCAGGCGGATCTGGTTCACACACAAGTTGGAATGCGCGCCGTAGGAGAGGCCCACGGCCCCTGATGCCCGCGAGATCTCTTCCATGACGATGGTGTGGGCCAGGTAGCCGAGGCCCACGCCGCCCCAGCGCTCCGGGACGGTGACGCCCAGCAGTCCCTGCTCCCCGAGGGCCGGCCACAGGTCGCGGGGAAACTCGTTGGTCCGGTCGATCTCGGCCGCACGCGGCGCAATCTGCCCGGTGGCAAAACGGCGGACCTGGGAGCGAATCTCCTCGAGGCTCGTATCGAGCCCGAAATCACAATCTATGGCAGCCATGCGCTTGCCTTCCCATTCTGTACGATCGTATGATTGTCGGACAAACCGGCAACCGTGGCAAGTATGGCTGCAATTTCTTCCCGCGTGGATGTGCATTCGCAGGAATTCCGCGACAACGAGCGTGCAATGAGCGAGCTGGCGGCCGATGTCCGCCGCCAGGTTGCACGGGTGGCGCTGGGCGGCTCGCAGGCCGCCACGCGCAAGCACAAGGCGGCCGGCAAGCTGACCGCCCGGGAACGCATCCGCGTTCTGCTGGATACGGGAAGCCCATTCCTGGAGCTGTCACAGCTCGCAGCCCACGGCATGTACGGAGGCGAGATCGCAGCGGCGGGTATCGTCACGGGAATAGGTCGGGTCACCGGCAGGGAATGCGTGATCGTTGCGAACGACCCTACCGTCAAAGGCGGCACGTACTACCCGCTTACCGTCAAGAAGCATCTGCGCGCCCAAGAGATTGCGCGCGACAACCGCCTACCCTGCGTGTACCTCGTTGAGAGTGGGGGCGCGTTCCTACCGGCCCAGGACGACGTTTTCCCCGACCGCGAGCACTTCGGGCGCATCTTCTACAACCAGGCGACGCTGTCGGGCGCTGGCATCGCGCAGATTGCCGTCGTTCATGGTTCGTGTACGGCTGGCGGAGCGTACGTTCCCGCGATGTCGGATGAGAACGTGATAGTCAAGAATCAGGGGCGCGTGTTCCTCGGTGGTCCGCCGCTGGTCAAGGCAGCAACAGGTGAGGATATTGATGCCGAATCGCTTGGGGGTGCGGACGTGCACTGCCGCGAGTCGGGCGTCTGCGACCATTACGCGGAAAACGACACGCATGCCTTGGCGATTGCGCGGCGAATCGTTTCGCGGCTGGCGCCCGCCGCGGATACGAATCCGCCGTTGGCTCCGCGTGAGCCGAAATATGATCCTGCTGAGCTCTATGGTGTTGTTCCCGCGAGTCTGCGTAAGCCGTACGACGTCCGGGAGGTGATCGCTCGCCTCGTTGATGCCTCCGAGCTGGATGAGTTCAAACAGCTTTATGGAACAACACTGGTGTGCGGCTTTGCGCACATTGGCGGCTATCCCGTCGGAATCCTCGCTAACAACGGCATATTGTTTTCCGAGAGTGCCCTGAAGGGGGCTCACTTCATCGAGCTGTGCACGCGGGCGCACGTTCCGTTGTTGTTCCTGCAGAACATAACCGGGTTCATGGTGGGGCGGCGCGCCGAGGCCGGGGGCATCGCCAAGGACGGCGCAAAATTGGTCACGGCCGTGGCATGCGCAAATGTCCCCAAGCTCAGCGTGATCATTGGCGGCAGCTACGGTGCCGGCAACTACGCGATGTGTGGCCGGGCCTACTCACCGAGATTTTTGTTTCAATGGCCGAATGCGCGTATTTCGGTCATGGGCGGGGAACAGGCCGCGAGTGTGTTGGCTACTGTAAAGCGTGACCAATTGAAGGCATCCGGTCAGGAGTGGCCCGCCGCGGACGAAGAGGCATTCAAGCAACCAATCCGGCAGCAATACGAGACGCAGGGTCATCCCTACTACTCGTCTGCGCGCCTGTGGGACGACGGTGTTATTGATCCTGCGGAAACCCGGCGTGTCCTTACGCTGTGTCTTGCCGCGGCAAAGCACGCACCTGGAGAGGAGACACGTTTCGGCGTGTTCCGCATGTGAGGGTCTGTCCGTGATTGAAACTCTTCTGGTTGCGAATCGAGGCGAGATTGCCTGCCGGATTTTCCGCACAGCCAAGCGTATGGGAATCCGGACCATCGCCGTGTACTCGGACGCTGATGCTTTGGCGCAGCACGTCAGGGAAGCGGATGCAGCGATCCGTATCGGGCCTGCTGCACCGCGCGAAAGCTATCTGAATGTGGCGCGGATACTCGACGCGGCTCGTTCGACGGGAGCGCAGGCTATTCATCCCGGCTACGGATTCCTTTCCGAGAACGCGGAGTTCGCACAGGCGTGTGCCGACGCTGGACTGGTGTTCGTCGGTCCACCGGCCTCGGCAATCGCTGCCATGGGGTCGAAAATAGTCGCGAAGGGTCGCATGCGTGCGGCCGGCGTGCCGGTTCTCCCCGGCTATGAGGGAGAGGATCAGGATCTGGAGCATCTGCACAGAGAGGCGCGGCGTCTGGGAATGCCCTTGATCATCAAGCCCGCGGCAGGTGGTGGTGGAAAGGGGATGAAGATCGTTCGCGATCCAGCGCAGATCCCGGAAGCATTGACGGCCGCGCGGCGTCTTGCCGAGAGTGGCTTCGGCGACGGCTCTTTGTTGCTGGAGCGTTACCTGCCGGCTCCAAGACACGTAGAGGTACAGATTTTCGCTGACTCGCACGGCAATTTCGTGCATCTGGGCGACCGTGACTGCTCGATTCAACGCCGGCATCAGAAGGTTATCGAAGAAGCACCCGCGCCAGCGTTGCCCGAGGACGTACGCGACCGCCTGCGATCCGCGGCCCTGATCGTCGCGCGGGAAATAGGTTATGTCAGCGCGGGCACGGTCGAGTTTCTGTTCGACGGCCGCGAGTTTTATTTCATGGAGATGAATACCCGGTTACAGGTCGAGCACACTGTAACCGAGCGGGTAACGGGCCTCGATCTGGTTGAATGGCAGTTTCGTGTCGCTGCGGGCGAGCGCCTTCCGCTCGAGCAAGCACAAATCCGCCTGACCGGACACGCTATCGAAGCGAGAGTCTGTGCAGAAGACCCGGAGCGCGATTTCCTGCCCAGCGCCGGAGATCTGCGGCTGCTTGACTGGCCGGACGGCGATGACGTGCGCGTGGATGCAGGTTTCGCGACCCGTGATCGGGTCCCAGACAGTTATGACTCTTTGCTGGGGAAGGTGATCGCGTGGGCACCTACACGCACGCAGGCCGCTGCGAAGCTTCGTACGGCCCTGGATCGGACCTATTGCGCGGGAGTCCATACGAATGAGCGCTGGCTCGCGCGGATTCTGGCCACCCCGACGTTCCTGGAGGTGCGGCACAGCATCGCATTTCTCGAAGCTCACGGGCAGGAGCTCAAGGAGGGTGTCGTCCCGAAGCCAACCGTTGAGCGGCGCGCGATAGCTCTCGCGGCGCTCGCGATTCAGGGCTCACGCGCAGCGCCGGCGCCGTCGGCAGCTGCACTTGGGAGTCCTTGGACCGTCTGCGATGGATTCACGCCGAACCTGCCGGCAATTGTTCAAGTGCCTTTGCAGCTTCGCGCTCAACAGCGGTCGGCCGCAATCGAATCTGGACCGCAGGAGCCAACAACGATTACAGTCGATGAAGTAACGATGGAAGTCGCGCACGTGAGTCGCGCGGATGGTTCCATCGCTGCTTCCCTCGAAGGGGTGCGCGTTAAGGCACGCGCTTTCGTATACGAAATCCACGTTCACGTGTGGCTCGACGGCGAGCACTACGAGTTTCTGCACGAGGATCCGCGTTCGAAGGAGTTTTCGGCATCGGCTTCGCGCGGGGATCTCACGACTCCGTTGCCCGGCGTGGTCGCTGCCGTGGCGGTTACCGCAGGACAGGCAGTCGCCGCCGGGGACGTCCTGATGGTGATCGAAGCGATGAAAATGGAGCACACGATTACCGCTCCCTACGCGGGCACCGTGCAGAGCATCCATTTTGCCCGCGGCGACCGTGTCCCGGAGGGCAGCACGCTGTTGGAGCTTGCCGCCGAACTCACCGCCGCAAAATAAATCGCCCACCTGCTGAGATATTTCGCTGGGGTGCAGCAGATATTCTGTGGCAGTTACTGTCTCCCGCGTGAGCGTTGTCGATCGGATGGTGTCGAAGGAATACGTGCAGACCGCTCATCCGTACGATAGGGACCTAGCGTTTCTCGGCGCCTGGATTGAAACGGGATTTTCTTCCAGGGGCCCTTGGTGGGTGACAGTAACTGCTTACGCCGCTGTGACAGGCACTGGAATATCGGCGGCGGCATGGCCCGCGCGGAAAATAATTCGCGCGTGTGCCCGCGCTGGAGCTTGCCTGCGATGGCGTGATGTTGCAGGATCGCACGCAGCGCGCCGCTCAAATGTTGAGCACGCCGCCAACCAGGACGGGGTAACAAACATGTCAGGGACAGCAGGAACCAACTCACGCATCGGGTGTACTAACAAGGGAGCAGCGCCGCGCTGAAGCGGCGCAGGGGTCTTTGAGGTATCGTGAACCGGTGCACGCGGGCGGATGTCCGCAAGCGCAACCGGGGAAGCGAAGGGGGGTCGTACGTGGAGCAGGGAGCTCATACGTTCGGCCTGCACGGAAGCGATATGAATCGCACATGGCTGTGGGGAGGCAAGGATGTCACGCCGATCCAGACTTCACGTGCCGGGCGGCGTGTATTACGTCGTCCAGCGCAGTAATGCACGTCAACCTATTTTTACCGAAGAAGCCGACTACGCAACGTTCGAGAGACTGCTCTCTACGATGCTCGTCAGATGCCGCGTGCGTGCGCACGCGTACTGCTGGGAAACAGATGCGATCCATCTGGTCCTGCAGATATCCGACATGCCCGTCGGGCGGCTCATGCAAAGACTCAGTAGCCAGTACGCGCGCCGCGTGCACCGGCGCGCGGGTGAGCTCGGACATCTGTTTCAGCAGCGCTATCACGCCCTGCTGATCGATCCGGATGTCTACCTGTTGAGGCTGCTCCGCCACGTTCATATGTTGCCGGTGCGGGCAGGCAAGGTAACGGATCCGGGTGACTACGCCTTCAGTAGTCATCTCGCATACGCGGGAACGGCCAATACTCCGTGGCTCACCACGAATGTTGCACTGCGGATGCTGGCGCAGCGTCCCGAGCAGGCCCGCTTCGCCTACCGCCGCCTCATGTTCGAGACACCGGCGGACGGGGAGGGTGCGAGCTTCGAACACGGTGGAACCGATGATCCGCGCGTCCTGGGCGATAGGGAGTTCATGGCGGCGATCCCGCGGAATATGCGCGTCTATCGCAGTACGTACTCGCTTGACCAGGTCATCGATACGGTCACCTGCACGTTGGGACTGGAGCGCAGCGAGGTACTTTCGCGCTCGCGACAGCGCCGGCTTGCTCTGGCGCGCGCATTGATCACCTGGTACGCGACTGAGCGTGGGGTTGCGACTCTCGCCGAAGTAGCCCGTCGCCTGCAGAGAGATCCTTCGACGCTGTTCGTGGCAGTGGAGCGGTACCGGACGTTACGGCCGGAACTGTTCAACCTGACGGCGTTACAGGACTCGGGGCCATTGCTCAGGCAGTTGCCGTCGCAGGCAAGCCAGCAGCAAGGGTGAACGCAAGGCGCTGATGACGTGGCGCTGAGGCCACGTCATCAGCCTGGCATCGGTACAACCCTGGTCCAGGTTGGCTGCAACGCCGCCGACCCTGTCTCGCTTGCTCTCAGGCCTGCAATGAGAAGGGTGTGAAGTTTGTGCCGCGGTCGTAATAGTCTTCGTGCTCCGCCCGTTTGAGAAAAGCGACGATCTTGTAGGTGGCGGGCGTCATGATGACTTCCCACGATGACTTCAGAACGTACTGGGTGATCGTCACGCCCACCAACTGCTGCGTGGGCCACGTTCCATAGAATGCAATCGAGTAGAACAGCGCGGAGTCCACGAGCTCGCCGCAGAGCGTGGAGCCAATCGTGCGGGTCCAGAGCCAGCGGCCTTCAGTCAGGATCTTCATCTTGGCGAGCACGAAGCTGTTCACGAACGAGCCGGACCAGAATGCGATGATGGAGCCGGCAATGATCCGCGGCGTACTACCGAAGATTTCATCGACGGCGGGTTGTTTGCTCTTCCAGAAGTCGGCCGGGGGCAGGTGCACGACCACCGTTGCCATCACGGAGGCGAACACCAGGGCCCCGAACCCACTCCACACCGCGCGCCGGTCACGCGCGTAACCGTAGACTTCCGTCAATACGTCGCCAAAGAAATACGAGAACGGAAAAAACAACACACCGGCTGCGAATGTGACGCCCCCGACAAGGGGGACGTTCACCGTGGATACCTTTGACGGGCCGATGAGATTCGCGCACAGCAATACGCAGACGTAGGCGCCCAGGATCAGGTCATAGTACTTGTAGCTTTTCATCGGGCCGCGTGTGCCCGCAATTTCTCCAGGTAACGGTCGCGCAGCAAAGTCTGCCGTGACTGCATGGATGTCTCCTGGCCCTCGATGAACACTCGTTCCGCAAGTGTCGTGACCTCCAGGGGATCGCCGCTCCACAGCACCAGGTCTGCCGGACGCCCCCGGGCGATTGAGCCGTTGCGGCTCGCCACCCCAAAGATCTCCGCCGGATTGCTGGTGAGCGCCGCGAGGCCCGCCTCCGGCGGCAATCCGTGAACGACTGCGATGCCCGCCGTCTGGCGCACCTTGCGGATGTTATGTGCCTGCGGATCATCCAGGGTGAAGGCAATCTTGACACCGGCGCGGTTGAGCCGGGCAGCATTTTCGAGGGTTGCGCCGACGACATCGAAGGTCTGGGGCAGGTCGTCCAGAGGATTCAACACGACGGGGATGTGGGCCGCGGCGAGCTCCGGAGCGACACGCCAGGCTTCCTGGCCGCCTTTGATTACGGCACGCAGTTTTTCGCGCTTCGCCAAGGCTATGACCTGCCGTATGTCCGAGGCGCGATCCACATCGAACACCACGGGTCCGTTGCCATTGAGATAGGCAAGCAGTGTCTGCCTGCCCGCGGGCGTCAAGAGCCGCTGATCGTTCGGCAAGAGTGCCTTCGGCGTGCGCACTTCGCCAATCGCCTGCTCAAACAACATGAACTGCGCCGCACGGCTGCCGCCAGACAACGCGCTCGCATCTCCACCAAAATCCACAAACAAGGCATGCGTGCCGGCATCAATGCTGCCGTTCAACTCTGCCACGGCTCCCTGGCCTGCAATGAGGGTTCCGCCGGGAGCACCTTTGCCACCAGCCTCGGCGCTCGGTGAGACCATTGCGAAGGTAATGCCGCCGAGACGGGCTACACCGAGAATCACCGACTCGGGGTTGAACGCCAGGCTGACATCAAACTCCGGACGCATGGAGCCCAGCTTCAGGGAGTAGTCAGTCTGGGTGGACTCGAGACCGATTTCCTCGATGCCGAGGTGGCTTATCCCACCGAACAATCCGGGCGTGACGGGTTTGCCGTTCGCGTCGATTACCTGGGTGCCGGCGGGTGCCTTCAGGTCGTGACCGATGTCAGCGATCTTGCCGGCGGAGATCAACAGGTCAGTGTGCTCCAACACGCCCGCCGCGCTGACTGTATGGATCGTCGCGTTCCGAATCAGAACGCTGCCGGAAGCTGCGGCAGCCAATGGCATGAGTGCGGCAGCGGCCACGGATGCGAGCATCGCGGTGAATATTGCGCGAGATCTCATGGGTACACCCCTGCGGCGGCTGGCTGACCCAACGTGAAGTCCGATTGTGGCGTGAGTGCAGGGTTTGAGCGGTCATAGCGCAGGACGCCATCGATGAAGACGAAGTCGGCGAGCGCATAAACGCTGAACGGGTTGCCATTCCAGACGACGACATCGCCCATCTTTCCCGGCTCGAGGGTGCCGGTGCGCTCGAGCACTCCCATTGTTTTGGCGGGGTTCGCTGTCACCCACTTGATGGCGCGCTCCGGCGGAATCTCCAATCCGGCACGCCGCCCATAGGCGATGGCCTTCGCGGCTTCCTGGTTGAGCCGCTGAATACCTTCATCCGAGTCGGAGTGAACAACGGCACACCCGTTGGGAGCCGCATCCACAAAGGCAATGTTTTCGGGAATGCCGTCATAGGACTCCATCTTGAAGCCCCACCAGTCGGCCCACATTGCCGCGCACACGCCGTGCTCCGCCAGCAGGTCGGCAATCTTGTAGGCCTCGACCGCATGATGAAATGCCGCTACGTGATAGCCGAACTCCCGTGACATATCGAGGATCGTCGCCATCTCGTCGGCTCGATAGCAGTGCATGTGAACGATGATCTCGCCCTTCAACACGGCGGCCAGCGTATCGAGTTTCACATCGCGCTTCGGCGGCTTTGCATCCTTGTCGCCGGCCGAATGCTTGCGCTCGTACTCCTGCTGATCGCGAAGGTATTCCTGCGCTTCAACCCATTGGGCCCGGTATCCGGCCACGTTGCCCATCCGTGTCGATGGGAAGGTGTTCCTCTCGCCGTAGACGCGCTTCGGATTCTCACCGCACGCCATTTTCAAGCCCTGTGGGGCCCCGGGAAACTTCATCCCCTGGTAGGTCACACTCGGTACGTTCTTCAGGATCACCGAGCGGCCACCAATGAGATTCGCCGACCCCGGCAGAATCTGCAGCGAGGTGATGCCGCCCGCCAGCGCCGTGCGAAAGCCCGGATCCTGCGGCCAGACGGAATGCTCCGCCCAGACATTGGGTGTCGTCGGCGAGGTAGCTTCATTGCCGTCCGCGTTGGCTTCGACCGCGGGACTCGGATAGACGCCCAGGTGGGAGTGAATGTCGATCAGGCCCGGAGTGACCCAGCGGCCGTTGCCCTCGACGATGCGGCTCTGTGGTGGCGGCTGCAGATTGGAACCGACCGACTGGATCTTGCCATTGACAATGAGTACGTCGGCGTCATCGAGTCGCGTACCCGTGCCCGTCAATACTGTTGCGTGACGGATCAGAGTCGGTGGGCTGGCAGGAACGTGATAGGTGGACGGGTAGAACTCAGAGGTTGCGGTTGGGGCCGGGGTATGTGTGACTGGCTTACCTGAGTCGTCCGGCTTGTTCGACGTGGCTGCGCACGCTGTCATAATTGCTGACGCAAAAAGGGGCACTATTCTTCTCATGTACATTCCCTGAACGAAACACGAATCCCCCATTATTACTCAACGCGTGCCGCCGGATCACTGCGCGCGCGCCGCAGTCGCGCTGAGGCGGTGGAAACATACGGCGAAGTGCTGTCGAAGAAGCGCCACGGGCGTTTGGCCCAGGATCCGGCGTAATCCACTCCGATCCGCGGGCCGCGCCCGAGACTCACGCGGGGAGCCGGATCAGGTGGACGTTCGAGCCAGAGACGGTCGGCGCACAGATCAGTGCCATTCAGCCTGCGGTCGATTCGCATCGCACGGCACAGCAGCCCGGGTCCCCAGGTCTTGTCCGTAATGCCTTCGACGGGCTCGAGGGCCCGCAGCAGCACCGCGTGCGGCACTCCCTTGCGCGCTGTCACGATATTCATGCAATTCCAGAAGCCATAGATGAAATAGACATAGGCATGTCCGGGCGGGCCGAACATGACCTCCGTCCGTTGCGTGCGTCCACGGGCCGAGTGCGCCGCCAGGTCTTCGGGGCCCATGTAGGCTTCAGTCTCTACGATGCGGCCGACGCTCCTTCCACTGCCGTCGTCGTGGACCAGGTGCATGCCGATGAGTTCGCGCGCGACACGGAGAGTGTCTTCGCGGGCATAAAAGGAGCGCGGCAGTTTTTTAACCATGTCACACGAATTGTCGTGTGACACGCTCCAAAAGTCTTTAGTGCATCGTGTTTACGGGTGCTGACATTATTCCTGTTTACTTTCCCCGCGGTCGGCAGTGGCGACGCGGGTGGCATTCTTGACGCCCACGACGCCCGGGACGCGCTTGATATCATCGATGGCGCGCCTGACCTCGTCGGGATTCTTGGCCACTCCGGTGAGAGTCACATTGCCCTTGTAGACATCAATGTTGAAATCGCTCGCGGACACGGTGTCGTCCTTCACCAGCGCCGCCTTCGCGCGTGTTGCGATGGTGGCGTCATCAACTCCCTGTCCGGCCGTCTCCTTGCCCTTCATCACGTTGCAGCCCGCCGCAAGCATGGCCACTGCCGTAACGGCAACAATCTTCACAGAAGTGCGCATACATACTCCCGCATGTCGTTAGTTGGTTTGCATCTGACTGGCTTGTACTCAGCAAGAGCAATGCCCATGATTCGAACCGGGTGCCGGGGCTTTTGTCTAAAATGCGTCCATAGAGAGGAAGGCCGGAGGCATGCTTGAGTATAATCAATGAGTTATAAGGTATTCAAAGAAGTAACATGAAGCGCTGGATAGCGGTAATCGGCATGCTCGCGGCGGTTTGCGGCCCCGCGGAGGCCACTGTGTACGAGCTTCCCGAAAATGGGTCGGCCGTGTTCGGCACCGACGAGCGGATCAAGGCGACCTACCAGGACACGCTGCTCGACATTGCGCGACGCTACAGCCTGGGATACGAGGAGATCATCCGCGCCAATCCCGGAGTTGACATGTGGTTGCCCGGTGCGGGCACCGACATTCTGCTGCCCGGCCGGCGCATCCTGCCGCCCGGTCCGCACGAGGGCGTGGTGGTGAATCTGCCGGAGCACCGGCTGTACTATTTTCCGAAAGCCAAGAAGGGTGAAAAGCCCGTCGTGATCACCTACCCGGTGAGCATTGGCAAGATGGACTGGAGCACGCCGCTCGGCGAGACGCGGGTCGTCGCCAAGCAGAAACATCCGTCCTGGTATCCCCCCGAATCGGTCCGCAAAGAGCACGAGGCAAACGGCGATCCTTTGCCGAAAGTCGTCCCGGCAGGTCCAGACAACCCCCTGGGTGACTTCGCCATGCGGCTCGCGGTTGGTGGCGGCAGTTATATGCTTCACGGCACGAACAATCCGATGGCGGTTGGAATGGCCATCACCCACGGCTGCATCCGTATGTACCCGGAAGATGTTGCTGCGCTGTTCCCCCTCGTGCCGGTGGGAACGAAGGTATGGCTGATCAACGATCCCGTGAAGGTCGCCTACGTGGACGGTGAGTTGTTGCTCGAGGCACATCCGCCGGTGGACAACGAAGGGCAGAGCACCGAGCCGAATCTGGAGCTGCTGTCGCAGCTATTGGATAAGGCCTTAGGCCAGGATACGGCCGCAATACATTGGGACCTGGCGCGCCAGACGCTGCAGGCCGCGAATGGAATGCCCGCGGTAGTCGGTCTGCAGGCTCAGCTTGACCAACCGCCCCCGGCCCCTGACGCAACGCCGCCGCCTGCAGCGGTGACGCCAGCTGCGCCGGCGCCCGTCGCCGCAGTCCAGTCCGCGCCCCGCACCTAGCAGCCCGTCGGACTTGCGCTGACCGTGCGGCGCAGCCGGCAAAAACCGCGCTTTTTGCCGGCGATCCACGGAGAGTACTGTCCGAAAAATGCCGGGGGCGCCCAGCCCGCAGGGCATTTTTCCAATGTACTAGGGGCGCTGGCTTGTTTTCAGGCTGCGATAGACAGCGCGCAACTGTGCAATCACCCGCAACACAGTCGTTGCACGCGACGCGAGTGCAACGAGTCCCGTCATCCAGCCCACGCCAGACAGAACCCGGCGCCGGCGCAGCATCAATAACAAACCAACCAAACCCGCGATCCAGGTGAGGGGGCTCTGCCCGCGGCCGGCCGCGGAGCGCCGCGTCCATGCGGTGATTTGCTCGGCGGGTCTGATCTGCGCCACGCGATACGCCAGCTCGAGCCGCTGCTCCTCACACTTGTTGAGCAGATAGTGGCGCCGCGCTTCCAACACCTCCAGGCGGCTGCTCATGATTTTCCGCTCACCCGGTGTTGGTCGGTCTCGAGCTGCTGCAGCGTGCCGGCCAGCATGGAGGGCCGCCCTTTGAGAGTGCGGCTGGCGATATAACCGCACATGGCGGCCAGTACGACAAACAGCCCGGCGCCGCCCAGGACCCCGACCAATCGATGGGTATCCCACAGCGCGGCGACTACGGCCACCACCGCGAAAGCAAGCGCGAGCAAAGCGCACGCCAAAGCTGCGAGAGCCCACAGCAGCATCCGGATCGTTCGCAGGAGAAAGATCTCGGCCTCGACCGCCGCGAGGTCCAGTCGAGTCCGAGCCGCCTCGATCACGCTATCGAACAAGCCGCGGAACACACCGGTGTACCCGGAGTGACCTGATGGGGGCTGCTGTTCTGTCCCGTGATCGCTGGCGGCTCCTTCGGTCATTTGCGTCCCATGAGGAGCCCGACGGCCAAGGCGATTCCGCCGACGACGGCGATGGCCTTCCAGGGGTTGTCTTCCACGTATTCGCCGACGACGCGGGCGCGCCCCGTCAGGTCGCGCTCGACGGATTTCAGTCGGCTGCGCACTGCGCGCAGGGATTCCTCGGCACGGTCACGCGCTTCGGATGCCTTTTCGCCCGCGACGCCTGCCGTGGCGCGCAACAATTCTTCGGCATCGCTGACGAGGGACTGCAGGTCATCAGCGAGTCGGCCAACATTGAGCTCGGTCATTTCAGCGCTCCTGGTAATCGGTATACACGTAAGTCCTGAGGGCAAGCATCGTTCCCGAATAAGCTGTCCATGCGTGATTCTACTCGGTGATCCTATTGGCTGATTTGGGCCAAGGCTGCTCTGGCCAGAACCCCTTCTTCTTCCACAGGGACCACGTGCACCCTGACAGGCAGTCTCGATGTATCGATGCGGGCCTCCTGGCCCCGCGCGGCATCATTCGCCGTGGCGTCTATTTCGACTCCCGCCCAGCCCATGCCTGTAAGGATACGCTGTCGGACGGCAGGAACGTGTTCGCCCACGCCTCCGCCGAAGACGATCCCATCGCAGCCGCCCAAGACGGCAAGATAGGCGCCGATGTACTTGCGGGCCCGGTAGCAGTACAGATCCACGGCAAATTGCGCGTGCGCCGCAGGGTCCGCAGCCAACTTGCCCAGGTCAGTGACTCCGCCTGACAGGCCGGAGACTCCTGATTCGCGATTCAGCAGCGCGATAATCTCATCGGAGGTCTTCCGTAGGCGTTTTTCCATGTAGGGCACCACTGCCGGGTCAATGTCACCTGACCTTGTGCCCATCACGAAACCTTCCAATGGGGAGAAGCCCATGGAAGTGTCCAAGGGCTTGCCGCGCTCTATCGCTGCAGCGGAAACCCCTCCACCCATCTGCAGAGTGATCACTCGCCCGCCGAGCGGCAGGTCGGGATGCAGCTGCGACCAGCGCCTCCAAAGTGCCTCGTGAGCGAGCCCATGAAACCCATACCGCCGTACGCCCTGATCGACACCATACCGGCTGGCAATAGCGTATTCCGCAGCCACGCGGGGCAGAGAAGCGAAGAACGCCGTGTCGAAGACTGCAACCTGCGCAACGTCCGGCCCGGCAACACAGCAGGCTGCTTCGATCCACTCGAGGGCTTTCGGATTGTGCAGCGGCGCGAGGTCGGACAGCTCGCGGATGGCTGCCGATACGCTCGAGTCGATCCTGACCGGAGCCGTGAACCGCGTGCCGCCGTGGACCACGCGATGCGCCATGGCAGTGGGCGCCGCGCGCAGGGCCGCGAGGAATCTGGTCAGCACCTCGCGTGGGACGAGGTTCTCGCCCGACACGTGTTCGTGTGAAATTTGTGTGACATCGTCCTGCGAGCGGGCCTCGAAGGCGGCGAGTTTCACCGAAGTGCTGCCGCTATTGACCGTCACGACGATGCAGGACTGATCGGAATGTTTCGTGCTACCCACCACGGTTCCTTGCTTGTGCCGAGCAATTCACGAAGGATCCGCGATGTCTCCCGCAAGTGCTGACCATACCGGACCGTTGTCCGCCGCCGAGCTGAAACGTATCCACGCCTGGTGGCGCGCGGCCAACTACGTGGCGGCCGGGCAGATCTACCTGCTCGACAATCCGCTCCTGCGCGAGCCGCTGACACTCGAGCACGTGAAACCGAGGCTGCTCGGGCACTGGGGAACAACTCCAGGAATCAATTTCGTCTACGCGCATCTGAATAGAATCATTGTAGCCCGCGACCGCAATGTACTCGCAATCATCGGTCCCGGGCATGGCGGGCCCGCCCTCGTGGCCAACACCTATCTCGAGGGCAGCTACACCGAGATGTACCCGGACATCCGCCAGAACGCTCAGGGGCTGCAGCGCCTGTTCAAGCAGTTCTCGTTTCCGGGCGGAATTCCCAGCCACTGTGCACCGGATGTACCCGGCTCGATCAACGAAGGGGGCGAGCTCGGATATTCGCTCTCGCATGCCTTTGGCGCCGCCTTCGACAACCCGGACCTGCTGGTCGCGTGCATCATCGGCGATGGTGAGGCCGAGACCGGGCCACTCGCCACCGCCTGGCATTCAAACAAGTTTCTGAACCCGGCGCGCGATGGCGCCGTGTTGCCCATCCTGCACCTGAATGGCTACAAGATCGCCAACCCAACCGTGTTGGCGCGAATTCCACGCAGCGAGCTCGAGAGCCTGCTGAGCGGCTATGGTTGGGAGCCTTATTTCGTCGCCGGTCACGAGCCCGACTCCATGCACCAGCAGATGGCGGGTGCCCTGGACCGCGTCCTCGAGCGGATCGAGCGTATTCAACGCGAAGCCCGCTCGTCCGGGGCGAAGCTCGCCCGTCCACGCTGGCCGATGATCGTTCTCGAGAGCCCGAAAGGTTGGACAGGGCCGAAAGTCGTGGACGGCCAGAAGATCGAGGGCACGTGGCGTGCGCACCAGGTACCCCTGGCAGGTCTAAAGGCCAACCCGGACCATTTGCGGATGTTGGAGCAATGGCTGCGCAGCTATCACCCCGAGGAGCTGTTCGATGACGAGGGCGCGCCAATGCCCCTTGTACGCGAATCGAGCCCTGTGGGAGCGCGGCGCATGGGAGCGAATCCGCACGCGAATGGCGGCGTGCTGCTGCGCGACCTGAACCTGCCGGACATTCGCGAATATGCCACCCGGGTGACGCGTCCGGGCGCCGATACGGCCGAGTCCACCAAGCTCCTCGGCGCGTGGTTGCGCGACGTGTTCCGGCTCAATGCACAGGCGAGCAACTTCCGCATGTGGGGGCCCGACGAGACGAGCTCAAACCGGCTGGATGCGGTGTTTGAAGTGACGCAACGCACGTGGATGGCGGAGCTCGAGTCCGATGACACACATCTCGCGGTGGACGGACGTGTCATGGAGGTTCTGTCCGAGCACCAATGTCAGGGTTGGCTCGAGGGCTACCTGCTCTCGGGGCGGCACGGGCTGTTCAATTGCTACGAGGCCTTCATCCACATCGTGGACTCGATGTTCAACCAGCACGCGAAGTGGTTGGAAGCCTGCAAGCGTATTCCCTGGCGCCGCAGCGTGGCTTCGCTCAACATCCTGCTGACATCGCACGTCTGGCGCCAGGATCACAACGGCTTCTCGCACCAGGATCCGGGTTTCATCGATGTCGTGTGTAACAAGAAGGCGGACATCGTTCGTGTCTATCTGCCTCCCGATGCCAATACGCTGCTGTGCGTCGCTGATCAATGTCTGCGCAGCCGCGACCTCGTGAATGTGATCGTCGCCGGCAAACAGCCCGAAGCGCAGTGGCTGGACCTGGATTCAGCTTACAAACACTGCGCCGTGGGCATTGGTATCTTCGAGTGGGCGAGCAGCGACCCGGACGGCGACCCGGACGTCGTGATGGCCTGTGCCGGCGATGTTCCAACCATGGAGGTGCTGGCCGCCGTGAGCCTGTTGAGGCAACACGCTCCGGAGCTGAAGGTGCGAGTAGTCAATGTCGTCGATCTGATGACCCTGCAGCCGCGGGAAGAGCACCCGCACGGACTGACCAATGGTGAGTTCGATGCGCTGTTCACGACGGACAAGCCGGTTATCTTTGCATTCCACGGTTATCCCTGGCTCATCCATAGGCTCACGTATCGCCGCAAGAACCACGACAATCTGCACGTGCGGGGCTACAAGGAGGAGGGGACGACAACCACTCCTTTTGACATGGTCGTGCGCAACGACCTGGATCGCTTCCATCTGGTCATGGACGTCGTGGACCGTGTTCCGAAGCTGGGCTATCGGGCCGCCCACCTGCGCCAGCTCATGCGCGGAAAGCTCACCGACCACAAGCGCTACATCGTCCAGCGCGGCGAGGACATGCCAGAGGTGCGGGACTGGGTATGGCAGGAGGCACGTGACGAAAGTGGCGCGACGTAATCACCCGCCCGGTGGGACTCCCCCCAAAGGAGTCTCGCATCTGCAATGCCCAAGGTGGACAATCCAAGGTCTGAATCGTCGTTAAAATCGCAGGTGAATACCGTGGCAACGAATCCGCTCGTGGAGCTGCACAGACTGGGTCAGAGCATCTGGCTTGATGATATTGGCCGCAGGATGCTGGCCGACGGCAGCCTCGCAAGGCTGATCCGGGAGGATGCGGTGGCCGGTGTGACCTCCAATCCGGCGATCCTGGCGAATTCCATCACCAGCGATCCCCAGTACGCCCAGGCAATCAAGGAACTGCTGCCGAAGGTCTCGAGCAGCATGGCCCTGTACGAAGCGTTGGCGATCGACGATCTGCGGGGCGCGGCCGATCTGTTCCGGCCGCTGTACGACTCGGTAGAGGGCCGTGACGGTTTCGTGAGCCTGGAGGTTTCACCGCACCTTGCCTATGACACCGCCGGGAGCATCGAGGAGGGACGGCGGCTGTGGGGCCGGCTGGACCGCGTCAATGCATTCATCAAGATTCCAGGCACCGAGCCGGGCATCGCCGCCATTCGCCAGCTGATTACCGACGGCATCAATGTCAATGTGACACTGTTGTTTTCTCCCGAGCGCTACCGAGCCGTGGCGCAGGCCTATTGTGCGGGGTTGGAGGCACGGCTCGCCGCGAAGAAGGCCATTGATCGCGTGGCCTCGGTTGCCAGCTTCTTCCTCAGCCGGATCGACAGCAATGTGGATCCAAAGTTGGACAAGCTGGCCGCCGGTGGGCAGTCGGCCGCGAAGGCGCTACGCGGCCAGGCGGCCATCGCGAATGCCGCGCATGCCTACCAGATCTACGCAGAGCTCAGCGCTTCGCCACGCTGGCAGGCTCTGGCTGCGGCCGGTGCCCGGCCGCAGCGGCTGCTGTGGGCATCCACTTCGACCAAGGACAAGAGCTACAGTCCCATCAAGTACGTGGAAGAGCTGATTGCTCCAGAGACCGTGAACACGGCGCCCCTGGACACCATCAATGCCTATCGGCAGACGGGCCACCCGCAGGAGAGCCTGAAGCGCCATCTGTCCGATTCCAGCCGCATCCGCGACGGACTCAACAAGCTCGGCATCGACTTGGAAGAGGTGGCGCAGGAGTTGGAGAAGGAGGCCGTGCGCAAATTCGTCGAGCCGTTCGATAAGCTGCAGGGATGGCTGGAGGAGCGGCGCGCGTCCTAAGCCACGGAGCGCAGATCGCCTGCTTCCGCCGGAGTCAGGAATGAGTTACGGGTGAGGAGGGCCACAGTGAGCTCCTCGCCCGCGTCACCCGTGCCCACGGCGGTGCCGTCGGGGATCTGCGTATCCGCGTCGATGATCACTCGGCGCAGGCAGCAGTTGGCCCCAATGCGCGCGCCCGGCAACACAACAGTTTCGTCAAGGCTCGAGCCTTCGCCAATCCGCACGTTGCTTGACAGCACGCTGTTGGTTACCGCCGCACCGCGGATGACCACGCCGCCCGCCAGCAGGGAGTTGGCCACTGAGCCTTGACGCGCGGAATCGAACAACAGACGGGCAGGCGGCAACGTCTCAGGTAAAGTCAAGATGGGCCAGGCCGGATCATAAAGATCGATGGGCGGCTCAGGGATGAGCAGTTCCATGTGCGCTTTCCAATAGGCATGCAGGGTACCGACGTCGCGCCAGTAGCCAGGCCGGCCATGGGCATCGGTGAATGGATGCGCAACAACATGATTCTCACGCACTGCGGCTGGCAGAATGTCGCGACCAAAGTCGTGGAACGAGTCCGGGTTTGACGCATCGGTACGCAGGCGATCGGCAAGATACTCGGTCGTAAACACATAGACACCCATCGAAGCGAGCACAGTTTCCTGTGAGGGTCCCAAGCTCTCAGGCGCCGGCTTCTCGATGAAGCCGCGCACCCGATGGTCTGTGGCGACGCCCAACACACCGTACGAGCTGGCCTCCTCCACGGGTACCGGAACGCAGGCCACCGTTACGTCGGCGCCACTCCGGGCATGCCGCTCGATGAGTTTGTGGTAGTCCATCTTGTAAATGTGATCGCCTGCGAGCACCAACGTGTAACGACTACGTTGTGCGAGTACGAGATCGAGATTCTGATGCACGGCATCAGCAGTCCCGGCGTACCACGCCTTGTGCAGTCGTTGCTGCGCAGGCCACACCTCTACAAACTCTCCGAGAGGCTTGGCGAGAAAATTCCAGCCCGCTGTGATGTGAGTGATCAGCGTCTGCGCTTTGTACTGGGTGAGCACCGCGACGCGGCGTAGACCCGAGTTGATGCAATTTGACAGTGTGAAGTCTATGTTGCGGAAGTGCCCGGCAAACGCAATGGCGGGTTTGCACTGCCAGCGCGTGAGCTCACCGAGTCGAGTACCGTTGCCACCAGCCAGCACGACTGCGAATGTGTCGTTTGCCAGCTCCCTGTCAGTGACATTCCTGGAATTCATGCTGTGCAATTCTTCGGTGGCATTTCGAGCCGCTAAGACCGCAAGAACTGTACCTACCGCCTGCGTCTCGCAGGTGCGCTTTTGGGCAGCGGTGGCGGCTCGAACTCGCGCCCCTGTTGCAGGAGCCATTCACGCAGGGCCGCGACTTTCGGAAAGCTCGCGTAGTCCTGTGGGCAGACAAAGTAGTAACTGAATCGGTGCGGCACAATGTGCTCGCTCGCGAGCACAACGCGACCCGCTTTCACCTCATCGGCCGCAAGGGTCCAGCGCAGCAGCCCGAATCCCAGCCCCTCGATGGTGGCGCTCAGGAGGCTGACCGAGTCGTCTATGAACGCGCCACGCAGCGCACTCGCGGACCGGGTATCACCGGTAGACCAGTCGGCCCAGTCCAGATCGTCGCCGTGGAGCAGCGGGTATTGTGCGAGATCACCCGTGCTTGGAAGGGGTCCGTGCTTCTCTACCAACCGCGGCGTGGCGACGGCCACCAGCCAGTCGCTCAGGAACTTCTCCGTGCGCAGATCACCATATCGACCCAGTCCAAATCGCAGGGCGGCGTGGAAGTCGGTGCGCGCAAAATCGACGGCCGCGGGCGATGTGTGCAATCGCAGGTCTATTTCCGGATGCTTCGCGCGCAAGTCGCCGAGCCGCGGCATCAACCATCGCTGCAGGAACGACGCCAGTGTGCTGACGTTGATCCTGCCGGTCTGCCGCTCCTGGCGCACCCGCTGCAGGGTCGCTTCGAGCTCATCGAGGCCGTTCCGTATGCCCGGCAATAGCTGCGCGCCCTCAGGGGTGAGTTGAACTCTGCGGCCATCCCGCCTGAAGAGCGGAGTCTGCAGGTAGTCCTCCAACGATTTGATCTGCTGACTGACGGCCGCAGGGGTGACGTGCAGTGCCTCGGCTGCCTCGCTGAAATTCAGCCGGCTCGCCACCGCTTCGAAAACGCGCAGGGCATTCAGGGGCAGGCGGTCATAGGCGGAGCTCACAGCGAGTACTCAGGAGAGATTGCGAAGATCATTGAGCAGCCTTGCCCGCACTTCCTGGACGCGCGCGTGGTCGATACCGGTTTGCTTATCCAACAATTGCAGCAGCTCCTTCAAGGCAGCTTGCGTCTGCCTGCGCTCAGGCTGTTCCGCTGCCGCATCGGCAAACAAACCATGCCCATACTCCCAGATGGATTCGATAATAGCCTCCGTACGGCGAGCGGCAAGCGCGCTTTGGACCCTGAGCGCGTATAGCAGGAGCGTTGGCCGCGCGGCTACGGCTGCGTCGATCATGGCGAGCGCTTCGTTGCCCCGTTGGCGGCGAACATCGGCGGTGGCCGCTTCCTCGCACCGCCACTGAACCTGCAATACGATTGCATCGAGCTTCCAGGGGTCGGTCCACTTCGCTTCACCCAACAAGTCATCCAACGCCTGAACGTCAGCCCAGCGACGTTGTGATGCCAGCATTGTGCCGCGCACGACTGCGTCGGCAGCGCCTGTCAGCTTTGCTGCCTGCGTCGTCACTTCCTTAGTTGCTGTTCCTCGGGCGAGGCGCGTCAGCCAGGGCTTGATGTAGTCGAACCGCAGTTCCTCGCTGTCCGGATAACGGGCCAGTCCTTGCTGGAGCAAGTCCTGGGTGGCATCGCGATCGCCGTCCACGATCAGCCGCTCGGCGTTCGCTTCGTAACCTCCCGGTGATGAGAGGTCGAGTCCGCTCGCGAGAGTATCCAGGCGGGCCCGCGCACCCGCATGCGTTGCGGTCAGGCTTCCCAGCCGCCGGGCAACGTAGCCCGGTTGCAACCCGAGCGCCGGGTTGCTCACGAGCCGCACAGGATCGTAGGGCGCAAGCAACCGGTCGGCCGCCTCCGGGGTCATTGACTGTCCCGTTTGCCAGGCACCGGCGGTGGCCATGCGGTTACGGTCATCGGTGATGAGCGGGGTACCTTTTGAGAGCCGGCGCAAAGCGTGCCCGTCAGCAGCCAACGCAACAAAGACATCTTCCGGGGTATTGATGCCGAATCGTGGAAATGCTTCCGCGGGCAGGGGGCGATTGCGATCGAGTCCCTTGCCGGCGACGAAGACGAGTGTGAAAGGGTCGGGGCGGTAGAGCCTTGCGTCTGCGAATACGTCCAGCACGGTCGCAGCGAACGCTCGCAGTAGCGATTCATCGATGAAGCTCAGGTTCATCCACTGGACGAACACGCCGTTGTCAGTCAGATGCGCCCGGGACTGGAGCAGGAACTCACGTGTATAAAGATGGGAGGCAGCGGCCGTCCACGGGTGTGACGGCTGCGAGACGATGGCGTCATATCGCCGATCAGTGAGGTTAAGAGAAGCGCGCGCGTCGTTGATGATGATGTTGAGGCGCTGATCGCCCAGTGGGTCGTGACGACGCAGGCTGCGGGTCGCCATGTTTGCGTCGATTACACGGGACTCTATTTCAATCACGTCGATGCGCTTGACGCTTGCCGGTATGTCGTCAAGGACAACACCGCCTCCGTATCCAATCAACAGCAGACTGCCCGTGTCCGGCCGCGTCAGGATTGCCAACGGCACGAGCCACTTTTCGCCGCTCACCTTGGGCGCGGCACCCGTCATTTCAACCAGGGCCTCAGGCAGTCCGTTGGTCCGGAACGCCAGCACACCGTTTTGTTCCAGGACTACGACGCTCGCGCTTCGTCCGACGCCATAGTAGAGCATACGGCCTGCATTGTTGATATGCAGGGGCGAGGCCCGCAGCACAGCCCACGGTGCGGGCGGCCAGAAAGTTGCGATGGTTGCCACCGCGATGGCCCCCACCGCTATGGATATACCGCGGTACGTACGTTCCAGTAATACAGCCGCGGCCAAAGCCAACGCGGCACTCGCAGCGACCGCCAACTGAATCGATCCCTCGAAGCGCAGGGCAGGGATCAGAACAAAGCCGCCAGCCAGTGCGCCGATGATGGCGCCAAAGGTGTTCCAGGCATACACACGCGCAGCGGCTGGTGCCGCATCTTCGGTACGGCGGGCCAGAATTCGTACGGCGAGCGGGAACGTTGCGCCGCTGAAGAATGCAATCGGGATGAGAATGGCGGCTGCGAGGATTGTGTTGCTGGCGATTCCCGGGCTGTCCGGGAGGAGACGGTTGACGAGGAGGTATGCGGACGCCGCAGCCAGGCCGCAGGCCATCTGGCTGACCGCGAATCCGGGTACGGCCGAGCGCCGGTTGCCGGCCAATGCCGAACCGGCCGCGGCTCCCACAGCGAGCCCTCCCAGGAAGCTGGCGAGCATGATGCCAAATGCGTGCAGGCTGCTTCCTAACACGTGACTCAACAACCGCGTCCACAGGACTTCATGAAACAGCGCCACGCCGCCCGAAACGAACATTAGCGGCAGAACCCACACCGGCGCGGGCGGGCGGGAGAAAGGGGCTCGGCTTGCGGCTGCCCAGGCTGCCGAGAAACCCGCCCGGCGTCGGCCGGAATGCCGGGCGACTGTCAGGGCGAGCCCGGCTGCCAGAACGTTAGCAGCGGCAGCCGACCATACGGTCCGGAGCAACCCCAGGGTGGGCAGGAGCCAATAGATACCAGCCAGGGCGCCCGCCACGGCACCCGCGGTATTGAAAGTGAACAGCAGACCAGCACGACGGCCCGTCTGACGGTCGTTCTCGACGACCTGACGAGTCAGCAGGGGAAGGGTGGCTCCCATGCAGACCGTCGGGACCGCGAGCGCGGCGAACGCGCCACTGGCATAGACAAATGAGAGCCAGCCGAGCTCCTCGGCACCCGGGGGGCTGCCATGGTGTCCACCGAGTGTGCGCAACAGCCAGTCGCTGGCTGCGATGAGGGTTGGCACGAGCACGACTGCGCTCGCGCCTATGATCAGTTCGAGCACGGCGTACGCGAGGATCGGGCGTTGTATGAAGGGCAGGATCCGCTGCACCAGCCAGGCGCCCACTCCCAGTCCTGCCATATAGGCCGCCAGCACGAGCGTGATGGCTGTTTCTGTCGTACCGAAAACGAGCGCAAACTGCCGGGTCCAGGCGATCTGATAGACGATGCCGGCAAGTCCGCTCAGCGCAAAGCACAGCGGCAGGACCACCACCGCCCAGGGGCTGGAGGCGCTGGAGTTGACAGTCAGCCGCGATGCGAACAAGGTTTTCACTCAATGAGCGGTCCGGCAAAGCCTTCGGGTGTCATAACCATCACCACTGACTTCGGGCACCAGGGCCCGTTCGTCGGGGTCATGAAGGGCGTCATATTGACGCGTTTCCCGGAAGCCCGGCTCATCGATCTCACGCATGAGATCGTCGTGCACTGGCCCGCGGAAGCGGGCTTCTGGCTGGCGCGCGCGTTCGAGTACTTTCCGGCCGGAACTGTACATATTGCCGTCGTCGATCCAGGCGTCGGCACCTCTCGGGACATCGTGGCGGTGGCCGCGCAGGGCCACGTTTTCCTTGCGCCCGACAACGGGCTGCTCGCACCCATCGTCGCGCGATATCCGCAATCGGCCGTGATCAGGCTCGATGCGCAGCACTTGGCGCGGTTCGGCCTGCACCGGCCCAGCGCCACCTTCCACGGGCGGGATATCTTCGCGCCGATCGCGGCTGAGCTGGCGGCCGGAAGATGCGCCCCCACCGACCTGGGACCCCCCGCGGGACAGCTCGTCCCGGCCTGGGTGGACGAGCCCACGGTGGACTCAGCCGGAGTCACGGGTGTGGTCATGACGATCGATCACTTCGGCAACCTCATCAGCAATATCGATGGACCCCTGATCAGCCGCTTCCGTCAGCCCCTGGTGCAGGCAGGCAACCACACTTTCCCGCTTCTGCGCACCTACGGCGACGCCCGGCCAGGGGACTACCTGGCCCTGGTCAATTCTTTCGGGGTCCTCGAAATCGCCCGGGCGGAACAAAGTGCGGCCGAGGGCTTGGGCCTGAGCCGGGGCGCCCCCATAGTGGTCCGGGAGGGCACGCGACGCAATTAGCCGCAAATGGAGTTGATCCGGCGCGCGAATCCGTTATAGTTCGCAGCCTTGCGGCGCATGCATGCACCGCGCTAGTCATTGATAATCTTACGAATTTAGTCCCCAAGCAATGTCGGAACGAGACAACGAGAGCTTCGATCTCGACGATGAATTCCTGAGCGGGCCCACCGAAGACGGCACCGACTACGACCGGCTGCTCGACAGGGTCGATAAACGAGTGCGCAACCAGGGTAAGCGGGGTAAGGCCGCCTGGAGCAAGCTCGAGGAAGTGCTGGCAGATAAGAAGCTCGAGAAGGACCTGCTGGACTTCGACGACGAGCTTTAGATCAGCTCGAGGTCCAACTCAACGCAAGTCAACATACGAGGCGACAGTGCGGCTGCCGCTGCGCGTGGTAGCGCCCGAGGTAAAGAGTCCGTGACGCGCACCCCCTCTGCGTGGATAGTTCTCAAGTTCGGCGGTACGAGCGTTTCATCGCTCGCGAACTGGCACAACATCGCGAAAGTAACCCGGAGCCGGCTCGATGGCGGCGCGCGCGTGTTGATTGTGCACTCCGCCGTCACCGGTATCACCGATCGTCTCGAGAAGCTTCTCGATGCGGCGCTCGCACAAACACATGAGCCGGATCTGCACGCGATCGAAGAGCGCCACGCACAGCTTGCGCGTGAGCTCGGAATTCCACTCGGTGCCGAAGTACAGCGGTATCTCGCGGAACTGCGGCAGATCGCGGCCGGTGTTGCCCTCATCGGGGAAGTCAGCGACCGCACGCGCGCGCGCGTGATGTCCACCGGTGAGCTGATGGCGACCCAGCTCGGCGTCGGTTACCTGCGCACGCAGGGACTCAACGTCGAATGGGCCGATGCCCGCACGATGTTGAAGTCCGAAGAGCGTCGTGGCGCCAACAGCAAGTCGAGCATCCTGTCGGCCACGTGCGGATTTGGTCCGGACGGCGAGCTCGAGGCCCGCCTGGATTCGCTGGCGCAGGTGGTGATCACGCAGGGCTTCATCGCCAGCGATGACGATGGCAATACCGTTTTGTTGGGTCGCGGCGGCTCAGATACGTCGGGCGCCTATTTCGCCGCCAAGATCCGCGCTCAGCGCCTGGAGATCTGGACTGACGTCCCCGGGATGTTCAGCGCCAATCCGCGTTCGACGCCGACGGCCCGGCTGCTCAGAAACCTCCACTACGATGAGGCGCAGGAGATCGCCACCAGCGGTGCGAAGGTGTTGCATCCACGATGCATCCTGCCGGCACGGCAATATCGGATTCCCTTGCACGTGTATGCCACCCAGGCGCCGCACCTCGAGGGCACAGTCCTGAGCGCTGAGGGCGCAGAGGGCGGGGGTGCACAGGTCAAGGCCGTCTGTACGAAGAAGGGCATCACCCTCGTCTCGCTGGAAAGCCCCGGTATGTGGCATCAGGTCGGCTTTCTGGCCGATGCCTTCCAGGTGTTCAAGGCGCACGGGATGTCGGTCGACCTGGTGTCGACCTCGGAAACCAACGTCACTGTATCGCTCGATCCGGCCGCGAACACCCTGGACAATACGTTGCTCAGCGCGCTGGTGACTGATTTGTCGCGGCTGTGCCGCGTACAGGTCATCGGCCCGTGTGCCTCGGTCAGTCTCGTGGGGCGCAATATCCGCGCCATCCTGCACCAGTTGGGCGATGCCTTTGAATTCTTCGAGGAGCAGAAGATCTACCTGGTGAGCCAGGCCGCCAACGATTTGAATTTCACGTTCGTGGTGGATGAGAACCAGGGGGATCGGCTGGTCGAGCAGCTGCACGAGCTGCTGATCCGCCCGGTGCCGGGAGACCCGGTACTGGGACCGACCTGGGAGCAACTATTCGTCAGGCCGAAGGGCGCTGGCGTCCGGACGGTACCCTGGTGGCGGCAGAAACGCGAACAGCTGCTCGCGACTTTAGGCGACCACAGCTCGGCATTCGTCTATGACCTGGAAACGATCAGCTCTGCTGCACGCGGGTTGCGTGGCATGCAGTCGCTGGGCCGCGTCCACTATTCGATGAAGGCCAACTCGAGCCCGCGGATCCTGCAGGCCATCCGCGCACAAGGGGTGGACTTCGAGTGTGTATCGCGCGGCGAAGTCGAGCGGGCGCTGCAACTATTCCCGGATCTGCAGCCGCAGAGGATTCTCTATACGCCGAATTTCGCGCCGCGCGCTGAATACGACTGGGCGTTCCAGCGGGGTGTACGGGTGACCGTGGACAACCTGTATGCATTGACCGCCTGGCCGGATCTATTCCGCGATCGCGAGATCTTTGCGCGAATCGATACGGGCGTCGGCCGCGGCCATCACCATCACGTGCGCACCGCCGGTGCGCACTCCAAGTTCGGCGTTCCCGTGGCCGAGCTCAAACAGTTCTCACGGCATTCCCACGAGCTCGGTGTTCGAATCATCGGGCTGCAAGCGCACGTGGGCAGCGGCATTTTCGATGTCACGAACTGGGAGCACACGGCGCGTCAACTTGCTGACATCGCGCAGCATTTCAGCGACGTGAAGGTCATTGACGTCGGTGGCGGCCTGGGAGTGCCCGAGCGCGGCGATCAGCCGGGCGTGGATCTGCAGAAGTTGGACACTTTGTTGACGGCCGTGCGTGCCGAGTATCCGCGGCTCGAATTCTGGATGGAGCCCGGCCGCTACCTGGTGTCAGCCGCGGGCGTGCTGCTCGCGCGCGTGACGCAATTGAAGTCCAAGGGCGAAGTGCGCTACGTGGGCGTTACCACCGGGATGAACTCTTTGATACGTCCGGCGCTCTATGGTGCATACCACGAAATCGTGAATCTCACGCGTGCGGACGAAGCTCCAACTGAACTGGTCAATGTCGTGGGCCCGAACTGCGAAAGCGCGGATGTACTCGGGCATGACCGCCTCCTGCCGCCGACGCGGGAGGGCGACGTGCTCCTGATCGCCAATGCCGGCGCATATGGCAATGCAATGAGCTCGCACTACAATCTTCGGGACCCGGCGGTGGAGCTGTACCTCTGAAGCGCGGAACGTTTCGAAGGATTTTCTGGCGGACCGTGCTCGCCGCGGTGGCCATGGTGGTGTTGGCTGCGGTTTTCTACGGGACTTACCTCGATCGCGAGGTGGTGCACCAGTTCGAGGGGCGCAGATGGACTCTGCCGGCGCAGATTTACGCCGCGCCGCTCGAATTGTATGCCGGGCTGCCGTTGTCACAGGCCGATCTCGAGCACGAGCTGCAGCGATTGCAATATCGCCGCGTGGAGCGTCTCGAGCGTCCGGGCACGTATCGGGAGCAGGGAGCCAGGGTGGATGTCGCGTTGCGTCCGGCTCGCTTCGCTGATGAGACGCGTCCGGCATCCATCCTTTCGATCAGCGTCGACGTCAACGGCATCGAAAGCCTGCACGACAGTGCCGGTAAGGATGTTGCCATCGTGCGGCTCGAGCCGCTCCTGATCGGCAGCATCTTTCCGATTCACGGCGAAGACCGGATCGTGGTCACGCCCCAGGAAGTGCCGCCCCTGCTGCCGGCCGCTTTGAAGGCGGTCGAAGACCGTAACTTCGATTCGCACCACGGTGTCGATCCGGCAGGGATCGCGCGCGCCGTGTGGGTCAACGTACGCGCAGGTCAGATCGAACAGGGCGGCAGCACGCTGACCCAACAGCTGGTGAAGAGCTACTTCCTGGATTCGCGGCGGACGGCGGGGCGCAAGTTGCGCGAGGCGGCCATGGCATTGGCCCTCGAATCGCACTTCAGCAAGGCCGATCTCATGAACGCCTACATCAATGAGATCTTCCTGGGCCAGGACGGGGACCGGGCCATCCACGGGTTTGGGCTTGCCAGCCAGTTCTATTTCGGCAAGCCGCTGGCCGAGTTGGACCTGTCGGAAGTCGCGTTGCTGGTGTCGATCGTGCGGGGCCCCTCCTACTACGATCCGCGGCGGCATCCTGACCGCGCGCGGGTCCGGCGGGACCTCGTACTCAAGCTCATGGCGGAACGGAACATGATAAAGCCTGCGGACGCGCAGGCGGCTGCACGCAAACCGTTGGGGGTGGCCGCAAAGGCGGCAGGCAGTTATTACCCCGCGTATCTTGATTTCGTGCGCAGGACCTTGCGTCGGGACTATCGGAATGAAGACCTGACGCAGGAAGGTTTGCGCATATACACCAGTCTCGAGCCGCGTGCGCAGGATCAGGCCGAACACGCTCTGGAACGCGAGCTGGAACGGCTCGATCACGCCCACAAATATCCTGATGCGAAGCTGGAAGGCGCCGTGGTTGTGACCTCGTCACAGAGCGGTGATGTCATTGCAATCGTCGGCAGCCGCAATGTTGGGTTTGACGGGTTCAACAGGGCACTGGATGCACGGCGGCCGTTCGGGTCGCTGGTCAAACCGTTCATCTACCTGACCGCGCTCGAGACTGGGCGCTACAACGCGGCCACGGTGGTCCAGGATCAACCGGTCAGTATCAAGTTGGTCAACGGGAAGGTGTGGCAGCCCGAGAACTTCACGCGCCAGACCTACGGCCCGGTTCCGGTGGTACGAGCGTTGGCCGAGTCCTTGAACCTCGCCACGGTGGGCGTCGGGATGGACGTGGGGCTGCCGAAGATCTCGCAGACTCTGCAGCGCTTCGGACTTGCGCGTGCGCCGGCGGAGGTGCCGTCGATGTTGCTCGGCGCGATTGATGTGACTCCGATGGAAGCCGCGCAGATGTACACCGGCTTGGCCAATGGCGGCTTTCGAACGCCGCTGCGCGCAGTACGTGCGGTTATCAGTGAAGACGGCAAGACCATCCGTGCATTTCCGCTCCAGGTCACTCCTGTTGCGACGCCTGAGAACATCTACCAGCTCGATCGGATGATGGAGCAGGTTATGGAGCGGGGCACCGGCAAGCCGGCGCGATCTGTGCTGCCGGCCAATCTGGTGGTGGCAGGAAAATCGGGTACGTCCTCTGACCTTCGCGACAACTGGTTCGCGGGATTTTCCGGCTCTCACATGGCCGTCGTTTGGGTCGGGTACGACGACAATCTTCCTACGGGGTTCACCGGCTCATCGGGCGCGCTGCCGGTCTGGGCGCGGCTCATGGCGGGACTCGGCACGACTTCCTGGAATGCGCCGATGCCGGAGTCGTTGGCAGAAACGTGGATAGACTATCCAACGGGGCTGCAGGTGGAGGCAGGTTGCTCCTCGGAGGCGGCACCTATCGCCGTGCCCGTGGGCACACAGATACCCATGAAGCCGGGGTGCGGACCGCAGGGCAATGGCATTGCCGAGATCGTAAAGCGCGCTGGCGAGTGGCTCCGCGATATCATGCATTGAGCACGTCACGGCGCTGCGATTTCTTCCCATGGACTAGCGCAGAAGGGGCGCGATCCTGATTCGAACAATATTGGCAATTGCCGTCATGGTCACGCTACTCACGGCGTGTCCCTCCTTACGGTCACCCGCGCCGGCGTTTCCCGAACAGCCCTCGGGGCCGACCCCCGTGCCCGGCCCGGGCACGGCGCAACCACCTCCGGCGGCTCCGCCAGGCCAGCCACCGGGCGCGCCGTCACGGCCGCCACCAAAGCAATATCGCTTGGGCGCAGCGTCATCGGCGCTCGTCGCGCAGGCGCACAAGCAAATGGGCGGCGGCGATTTCGGATTGGCCGCAGCCACTGTCGAGCGGGCAATGCGCGTCGAGCCGGATAATCCGCTGCTGTGGATCGAGCTGGGCCGGGTTCGCTACACCGCGGGTGATTACAGTCAGGCGGATAGCATGGGCCACAAGGCGCTGGCGCTTGCGACGGGTGATCCGCAGTCGCAGGCATCTGCCTGGCGTTTGATTGCTGATTCGCTGCGGTCGCGGCGGCGGAATGAGGAAGCTGCGGAGGCGGACAAGCGCGCTAACGCGTTGTCGCCTCGCTGAGCCGCACAAGCGTTGCAAACGCACGCGCGATTACCCTCCCGGATCAAGGCGCGAGGTCGTGGAACACTCGCAGGAAGATATCGGTACGCTGCGTCCTCGACCGATTGTTGGTAGTGTAAAGCGCGTTGAGTAACGCTGTGTCCCAGGCGCTCAGGCCGGCGGGAGCAGGTTCCGCGGAAGAAGCGAACAAGCGCAGGATCGAAGGTGTCGTAGCCCCCACATCTGCGTGGGGTCGAACCTCCACCATTCCAACCATCGCGGCATAGTCGGCCAGCTGGCGAAGATTGAAATCCGTCACCTGCCTGCTGTCGATGGTGACGATGACCGATGAGAACGCCCGCACCGCGTTGAAGACCAGGCGCGATCCCTCTAAACCGCCTGCTACGGGCACACCGGTCGGGCCTTTACCGGCGAGAGCCGCACTTCCAGCGGTGTTGGATAGCGGACCCGCACCTTCTTTGATGATGTTGTACCAGACACGCACCGGTTGAGATGTTTCGATAAAGCGATCGATGGTGTGCTCTGACGCCTCACCGAATATGTGGTAATCGCGTTTGTACCATGCCTCGAGTACCGCATCGGGCTCGGTTGTCAGGATGACAGCAAAGTTGGCCGTACATGGCCGCTGCGCCAGCTGTGCGCCTGCGGCAGCCGCGATCTCGGACAGGCGTGCCGCAAGTAATTTATTTTCTTGCCG
>Ga0105247_10000069_pt1 | contig 116730 bp, 94 predicted proteins | sample KBSS24metaG_FD_81519 | JGI IMG/M metagenome (GOLD analysis project Ga0105247, IMG submission 81519) | Switchgrass rhizosphere microbial communities from Kellogg Biological Station, Michigan, USA - KBS S2-4 metaG | ecosystem: Host-associated > Plants > Roots > Rhizosphere > Soil | place... | reverse complement strand
TATCGGCAGCGTCGCCAGCGGTTATCTCACCACCCTGTACCGCAAATGGTTCGGCTGCAGCCGCGTCAACTCGGTGGTCGCCAGCTCGGTCACCGGCGCCTTCATGATGGTTTCGCTGGCGTTCGTGGCGATCACCAAAGATCCCTATGTGGCGATCGCGTTGATCTCGATCGGCGGTTTCGGCCACCAGGTGATCTCCTGCATGCTCAGCGCGCTGGTGGTGGAGTCGTTCGATAAAAACCAGATGGCGACGGTCAACGGCATGCGCGGCTCCAGTGCCTGGATCGCCAGCTTCCTGTTTACGCTGCTGATCGGTGCGGTTTCCGACACCGTCGGCTTCAACCCGCTGTTTATCGCCATGGGCTTCTTCGATCTGATCGGCGCCCTGTTCCTGATTGCCTTGATCGCCGAACGCGGCGGTAAAAAAACACTGAATAGTTAAGTTGGATACCTATGAAAACGTTAAAAAAATGGACGCTGGCAGGCGAATATGCCGATCGCATTGAGCTGTTGGTCGACGAGTGCCACCTGTTCTGCCTGTACGTGCTGGAAGACAACCTGTTCCGCGTGCTGATCAAACGCAACGGCGAGCTGGCGTTGGATCGCACCTGGAGCATTGCGCCGCAGGCTGACGTGCCCTGGGAAGGGCGCGATCGCCTGAGCGTCGCCGGTTTTAGCCTGCCGGGTTATCAACTGCAACAGCATGAGGATCGGCTGGTGGTGACCAGCGCCGCGCTGCGGGTTACCCTGCATCAGCCGCTGTGGCTGGAGTGGGAGCACCGCAATGCCGCCGGTGAATGGCGGCCGCTGGCGGCCGATCGGCCAACCAGCGCCTATCTGCTCAATCCGCAGGGTGACGGCGTGGCGCACTACCAGCGCCGCTTTGCCGGCGAGCGCTATTATGGCCTGGGCGAGAAGGCCGGCGATCTGGAGCGCAGCGGCCGCCGTTTCGAAATGCGCAATCTGGATGCGATGGGCTACAACGCCGCCAGCACCGATCCGCTGTACAAACATGTGCCCTTTACCATCACCCGCGGTGCAGAGGCCAGTTTCGGGCTGTTTTACGACAACCTGAGCAGCTGTTGGCTGGATTTGGGCAACGAGATCGACAACTACCATCTGGCCTACCGCCGTTATCAGGCCGAGGCGGGGGATCTCGATTATTACCTGTTCCTGGGGCCGCAGGTGCTGGACGTGACCAAAGCCTTTGTGCGCCTTACCGGCAAGACCCACTTCGGGCCTAAATGGAGCCTCGGGTACAGCGGTTCGACCATGCATTACACCGACGCGCCGGACGCCCAGCAGCAGTTGCAGCAGTTCATCACCTTGTGCAAGCAGCACGATATTCCCTGCGATTCGTTCCAGCTGTCTTCGGGTTACACCTCGATCGGCAACAAGCGCTACGTGTTCAACTGGAATTACGACAAGGTGCCGCAGCCGAAGCTACTGAGCCAGGCGTTCCACGCCGCCGGGCTGAAACTGGCGGCCAACATTAAGCCCTGCCTGTTGCAGGATCATCCGCAGTACCGGCAGGCGGCGGAGCAGGGGCTGTTTATCCGCGATTCGGAAAGCGACCAGCCGGAGCGGTCCAGCTTTTGGGACGACGAAGGCTCGCACCTCGATTTCACCAATCCGGCGACGGTGCGTTGGTGGCAGCAGGGCGTCACTCAGCAACTGCTGGAGATGGGCATAGATTCAACCTGGAACGACAACAACGAATACGAAGTATGGGACGCAGAAGCGCGCTGCCAGGGGTTTGGCCGGCCGATCGCCATCAAGCATATCCGCCCGGTGATGCCGTTGCTGATGATGCGTGCTTCGATGGAAGCCCAGCAGCGCTTTGCGCCCGACCTGCGGCCGTACCTGATCTCCCGTTCCGGCTGTGCCGGCATGCAGCGCTACGTGCAGACCTGGAGCGGCGACAACCGCACCAACTGGCAAACCCTGCGCTACAACATCCGCATGGGGTTGGGCATGAGCCTGTCCGGGTTGTATAACCTGGGGCACGACGTCGGCGGTTTTTCCGGCGACAAACCGGACGCCGAACTGCTGGTGCGCTGGGTGCAAAACGGCGTGATGCACCCGCGTTTCACCATTCACTCCTGGAACGACGACGCGACGGTTAACGAGCCGTGGATGTATCCGGCCGCCACGCCGGCCGTCCGCGAGGCGATCAACCTGCGCTATCGCCTGATGCCCTATTTCTACACCCTGCTGTGGCAGGCCAGCGCCGACGACGAGCCGATGCTGCGCCCGACCTTCCTCGATCACGAGCATGATGAACGCACCCTGAAAGAAACCGATGATTTTATGATTGGCCGCGATTTGCTGGTGGCCAGCGTGGTGGAGCAGGGCCAGCGTGCGCGTTCGGTCTATCTGCCGGATAACGGCGAAGGCTGGTACTGCTTCCACAGCGGCCAGTGGTTCAGCGGTGGCCAGACGGTGGTGCTGGATGCGCCGCTGGAGCGTTTGCCGCTGTTGGTGCGCGCCGGGGCGGCGTTGCCGCTGTCATCTCGCTTGGCGCACGTTGACGTTGCCGCCGACGATCGGCGCGAGTTGCAACTGTACCCGTTTAAAGGCTGTGGCAGCGCTTCTGGGCTGTTGTTCGAAGACGACGGGGAAAGTTATGGCTGGCAGCAGGGCAACGCGCTGTGGCTGCGCTGGGAGATGCACAGCGATAATCGGCGCGTCATGCTGACCGTCACCACCGAAGGGCAGTTCAAACCGGCATGGCGAACGCTGACGGTCAGCCTGCCTGCCGGAGAAACGCGGGAACTGTGGATCAACGGTGAGCCGGGCGAGAGTTTTACGCTGAAGTAACGGGAATAGCTATTCGGCCGCGTCAGCCGCGCGTTTTTTGCGCGGCTTCTTGGCGACGATGACGGTTTTCACTTCGCTTTCCACCCAGCCATCCTGCAGGCGGGTTTTCAGCAGTTCGCCGACCTGGGCCTGTTTGGTGGTTTTCAGCACTTCGCCGCGCGGGGTTTGCGTCACGCTGTAGCCGCGCGCCAGCGTCGCCAACGGGCTGACCGCTTCGAGCTGGCTGCAGGCCACGCCGAAACGCTGGCGGTAAGCATTGAGTTGGCGCTCCAGCGCCTGCTGCAAACGGTATTCCTGTTGCTGAACGCGTTGCTGATAACGGTGAATGCGCGCCTGCGGCTGTACCTGCGCCAAACGCTGTTGCACCCGATCGCTGCGGCGTGAAGACAGGCGCAGCTGGTTTTGCATGCCGTCTTCCAACCGGCGTTGCAGCTTGAACAACAGCGTCTGCTGGCGCGCTAGGCGCAGGTGCGGATGCTGCTGTTGCAAACGGTGGTTGATGCGGGTGAACTGCTGCTGACGCTGGGCCAGATAGTAATCCATCGCCATTTCCATCCGCTGCTGCTGGGATTGCAACTGACGCAGCAGCTCCAGTTGATTGCGGCTGACCAGTTCGGCGGCGGCGGAAGGGGTTGGCGCACGCAGATCGGCGACAAAGTCGGCAATGGTGACGTCGGTTTCATGGCCGACGGCGCTGACGATCGGAATGCGGCTGGCGAATATCGCCCGCGCTACGCGTTCGTCGTTAAAACTCCACAGGTCTTCCAGCGAGCCGCCGCCACGGCCGACGATCAGCACGTCGCATTCGTCGCGGCGGTTGGCCGTTTCGATGGCGCGCACGATCTGCAATGGCGCTTCCGCGCCCTGCACCGAGGTCGGGTAGATAACGATGGGCAGCGAAGGATCTCGCCGTTGCAGCACCTGCAGCACATCGTGCAGCGCCGCGCCGCTGGCGGAGGTGATCACCCCGACGCGTTTGGCCGGGCTGGGCAGCGGTTGTTTGAACTGTTGGTCGAACAGGCCTTCGGCGCTCAGGCGCTGTTTCAGTTGATCGAATTGCTGTTGCAGCAGGCCGTCGCCGGCGGGTTGCATGCTTTCGGCAATCAGCTGATAGTCGCCGCGCGGTTCATACAGCGTGATGCTGGCGCGAACCAACACTTGCTGGCCGTTTTGCGGGCGGAAGGTGGTGCGGCGGTTGCTGTTGCGGAACATTGCACAGCGCACCTGCGCGCGGTCGTCTTTCAGCGTGAAATACCAGTGGCCGGAAGCCGGTTGGGAGAAGTTGGAGATCTCGGCGGAGAGCCAAATCTGCCCCATTTCCATTTCCAGCAGCTGTCGAACCGTCTGATTCAGGCGGCTTACGGTAAAAATAGACGGCGAGACAGGTAGCGACATGTGACCCAGATCAAATTCCAAAACAACCACTTAATTGGTCGATACTACAGGGCTGAAAAAGGTAATCAAGAGTTTTTGTGAGAAAGTGCTGGAGGCAACCGATTACGCTCTGTATAATGCCGCGGCAATATTTTATCTTTTTCACAGCCCACTCTGGTGAGATATTGCCCATGCTACGTATCGCGAAAGAAGCACTAACGTTTGACGACGTTCTCCTGGTTCCAGCTCACTCTACGGTTCTGCCTAATACCGCTGAGCTCGGCACCCAATTGACCAAAACTATCCGCCTGAATATCCCTATGCTGTCCGCAGCCATGGATACCGTAACCGAAGCCGGCCTGGCCATTGCGCTGGCGCAGGAAGGCGGCCTGGGCTTCATTCACAAAAACATGTCCATCGAGCGTCAGGCTGAAGAAGTCCGCCGCGTGAAAAAACATGAAAGCGGCGTAGTGACCGACCCGCAAGCCGTAACCCCCTCCACCACGCTGAAAGAAGTGAAAGAACTGACCGCGCGTAACGGCTTTGCCGGCTACCCGGTAGTGACCGAAGAGAACGAACTGGTCGGTATTATCACCGGCCGTGACGTGCGCTTCGTGACCGATCTGAACCAGCCTGTTACCGCCGTGATGACGCCGAAAGAGCGCCTGGTCACGGTGAAAGAGGGTGAAGCGCGTGAAGTCGTGCTGCAAAGAATGCACGAAAAACGCGTTGAGAAAGCGCTGGTGGTGGACGACAACTTCCATCTGCTGGGCATGATCACCGTAAAAGACTTCCAGAAGGCGGAGCGCAAGCCAAACGCCTGTAAGGATGAGCATGGCCGCCTGCGCGTTGGTGCTGCGGTTGGCGCCGGTGCCGGCAACGAAGAGCGCGTTGACGCGCTGGTCGCTGCAGGCGTTGACGTACTCCTGATCGACTCCTCCCACGGCCATTCCGAAGGCGTATTGCAGCGCATTCGCGAAACCCGCGCCAAATACCCGGATCTGCAGATCGTTGGCGGCAACGTCGCTACGGCCTCCGGCGCCAAAGCGCTGGCTGACGCCGGCGTGAGCGCGGTGAAAGTGGGTATCGGCCCTGGTTCCATCTGTACCACCCGCATCGTGACCGGCGTGGGCGTACCGCAGATCACCGCTATCGCCGACGCGGTTGAAGCGCTGGAAGGCACCGGCATCCCGGTTATCGCCGACGGCGGCATCCGCTTCTCCGGCGACATCGCCAAAGCCATCGCGGCCGGCGCATCTTGCGTAATGGTCGGCTCCATGCTGGCGGGCACCGAAGAATCGCCGGGCGAAATCGAGCTGTACCAGGGCCGTTCGTTCAAATCCTACCGTGGTATGGGCTCGCTGGGCGCCATGTCCAAAGGCTCTTCCGACCGTTACTTCCAAACCGATAACGCCGCCGACAAACTGGTGCCGGAAGGTATCGAAGGCCGCGTGGCTTACAAAGGCATGCTGAAAGCGATCGTGCACCAGCAAATGGGCGGTCTGCGCTCTTGCATGGGCCTGACCGGCTGCGCCACCATCGACGATCTGCGCACCAAGGCTGAATTTGTGCGCATCAGCGGTGCCGGCATTCAGGAAAGCCACGTGCATGACGTGACCATCACCAAAGAGTCACCGAACTACCGCATGGGTTAATGCTTGACCCTCTCCTGCGGGAGAGGCCGGGGTGGGGGGCTTGGCTCCTCGCCCCGAAACCTTATTTTTCGCTCTTTTTCTCTGTTGCTGGAATTCGCCTCACATGACAAATAATATCCATAAGCATCGCATCCTTATTCTGGATTTTGGTTCGCAATACACTCAACTGGTAGCACGCCGCGTGCGCGAAATCGGCGTTTACTGCGAGCTGTGGGCCTGGGACGTTAGCGAAGAGCAAATCCGCGAATTCAATCCAAGCGGCATCATCCTTTCCGGCGGCCCGGAGAGCACCACCGAACATAACAGCCCGCGTGCGCCAGAATACGTGTTCACCGCCGGTGTGCCGGTACTGGGCGTATGCTACGGCATGCAGACCATGGCGATGCAGCTGGGCGGCCATGTGCAGGGTTCCAACGAGCGTGAGTTCGGCTATGCGCAGGTGGAAGTGACCACCGACAGCGCGCTGGTTCGCGGCATCGAAGACGCCCTCAGCGCTGCCGGCAAACCGCTGCTGGACGTGTGGATGAGCCACGGCGACAAAGTGACCGCCATCCCTTCCGACTTCGTGACCGTCGCCAGCACCGATACCTGCCCGTTCGCCATTATGGCCAACGAAGAAAAACGCTTCTACGGCGTGCAGTTCCACCCGGAAGTGACCCACACCCGCCAGGGCCAGCGCATGCTGGAGCGTTTCGTATTGGACATCTGCCAGTGTGAAGCCCTGTGGACGCCTGCGACCATCATCGAAGATGCGGTTGAGCGTATCCGCGAGCAAGTGGGCGAAGATCACGTGATCCTCGGCCTGTCCGGCGGCGTGGATTCTTCCGTTACCGCCATGCTGCTGCACCGCGCCATCGGCAAACGCCTGACCTGCGTGTTTGTCGACAACGGCCTGCTGCGCCTGAACGAAGCCGACCAGGTGCTGGAGATGTTCGGCGACCACTTCGGCCTGAACATCGTGCACGTCGCGGCGGAAGAGCGCTTCCTGAGCGCGCTGGCCGGCGTTGACGAGCCGGAAGCCAAGCGCAAGATCATCGGCCGCGTATTCGTTGAAGTGTTCGACGAAGAAGCCTGCAAGCAAGACGAAGTGAAATGGCTGGCGCAAGGCACCATCTACCCGGACGTGATCGAGTCCGCCGCTTCCGCCACCGGCAAAGCGCACGTGATCAAGTCGCACCACAACGTGGGCGGCCTGCCGAAAGAGATGAAGCTGGGCCTGGTCGAGCCGCTGAAAGAGCTGTTCAAAGACGAAGTGCGCAAAATCGGCCTGGAGCTGGGCCTGCCGTACGACATGCTGTACCGCCACCCGTTCCCGGGGCCAGGTCTGGGCGTGCGCGTGCTGGGCGAAGTGAAGAAAGAGTACTGCGATCTGCTGCGCCGTGCCGATGCCATCTTCATCGAAGAGCTGCATAAAGCCGACCTGTACAACAAGGTCAGCCAGGCGTTCACCGTATTCCTGCCGGTGCGTTCGGTCGGCGTGATGGGCGACGGCCGTAAATACGACTGGGTTGTTTCACTGCGCGCAGTGGAAACCATCGACTTTATGACCGCACATTGGGCGCACCTGCCGTACGATTTCCTCGGCCGCGTCTCCAACCGCATCATCAACGAAGTGGACGGCATTTCCCGCGTAGTTTATGACATCAGCGGCAAGCCACCGGCTACGATTGAGTGGGAGTGATTTAGCGTCTGGCAACAGCCTGCACGTAAAAGCAGTAAAGTACCTCTAAGCCCGCGTAACTGCGGGCTTTTTTGTTTTTGTGTCTGGCACTTTCTGGCAGCTGTTAGCAACGGGAAGCACGGTTTTTTCAATGGAATTTTTGATGGTACTCTCTGGTTTCGAATTCAGGTTTGAAAAAGTACCATGTGATAAATTTCGGTTGAGTTATGGTATTGGTTTTTTATAACTCAATTAAAAATAGGTAGTTAAATCATTTATCTGAGCTTTTTACAATATGGTATTAATTGAAAAAGGAAAACATTAAACCATGTTGACCGACACCAGGCTGCGCCACCTTAAGCCGCTGAACATGTCTAATGATGTACTTGCAGACGCTATGGGGGGCACCTCAGATTGTTGAGGACATTATTTGCGGTCAGTATCGTCTTATGGCTGATGAGGGGCGCATTCTTGCTGGCATATTTGGTACTGATGAGGACTTTTGGAGTAACCTTCAAAAGTTGCAAGATCGCAAGGAACAACGATGTAAGTAATTAATCTGCGTCCACCTCGTGTTGCACCATGCTAGCCGCTCCTCAAGGGGCATAAAAGTTAGAATATTTGTGCAAAGTCATTTCCCGGAGCAAAATTCTCAATAAAGGCTGGAAAAAATGCAAAATATGTTCGCAAAATAAACGAAGCGAGTACGCAAACGCCTTGAAACGCAGTAATATCATTCCGCCACACTGGCAGCTCGCTAACGGTGAAAGGAGTTCATGTGAGCCAAGAAGATGATGAGAAGTACCCAGCCAGCGCCGTATCCTCGTGGAGCGGCTTCGTTTATCAAGGGAAAATTGCACTATATCACTCCCTCAAGATTATTCACGATGGCGACCTAGACTTCGAGCTTCAGCTAGACAGTAGTGACGACTTCGCTATTTATAAAAATGGAAAACTACACACTGCCCATCAAGTCAAAGCTAAGATAAGTAAATATCGAAGTGGTTACACCACGGCGCTGGAACAGTCTACTTTAATCGAACACGACAAAATCAAGGGGACAACGCGTTACTTCCATGTATCCGTCCGGCTAGACAATACAGATGATCACAGAGGCACTAGCGGAGAAACAGTAAAATTCTACCGCTACGGGGACAACTATCATTGCGGCCTGGGTGAAATTGAAGGACTGACCAAAGAACTCATAAAAAAATTATGTGAGAAACAGTCCATCACTGTCAGTGATAACCTTATAAATTTCAACTACTGCTTACTGTCAGAAAAAATCAGCACCAAGGCAATACATAACCATAAATTAAATCAAGTTGACGGAATCTCAGAAGACAGAGCCGCATACGAGGGCCGTATCAAGGCCAGAAATATTTTAGAAGACTTGCTGGCCGAAAACCCCTATCAGAATAGGGACTACTATGCAGTTGAATTAAAGGCCAGGCTCCAAGTTCATCTAGAAGAAAGGCTGGATCAGGCACTTCCAACAATGAGTGACGCCACTTACGAGAGAGCTAGGCGTCTGTGTGAGCACATTCGCGAAACCCATATCAACGAATTGAAAGCCCTATGCCAGATGATGAAGCCCTCCGAGCGATTTCAAGACGTTCAGATGAACGACATCAGGCGATACACCAAGCTCATCCAAGCTATTTCGCTGGAGCCCATATTCAACCATCTCCCGCACTACCTCGACAGCGAAAATCGGTTCTACGTACCTACCGCTCTTGACGTGGATGAAAGCGAAGAGTGTGAGTCTGACATTATCCGTGAAATGAAAAACAACGGGGATCTGCTGAGACTACTTTTTGAGTACAACCATCTAATCGCCAGCAAAGCAGAAACCTCATTCACCTTTAATACAAAATTCACAAACTCGGCTGACTTCGACAACAAACAGGCCACTGAGAAGCTCGAAAGCAACATCACCAAATCACTATGTATTAGCGTGATAACAAAAGACGACGCGGAGGGTCGACTGAATGATAAAGCAACTCATTGATGAAGCACTTGTTGCCCATGGCTTTGTGAGTGAACGTGAACTGGATACCGCGAGTTTTTATGTCCGCGAATCTAGATCTGCCATCAGGTTCGCAGTCCTACATACTCTGGACGACCTCCTTGACCCAGCCGAGCTGAATAACAGAATCAATCATCTTGCTCCTGAGGCATTTCTCAGAAACCCGAGCTTCAAGAAGAACTGCGATTTGATTTGTATTCATCGCCTTGACGTTCTGGCCGAATTCAAGGATCACGAAGAAGAAATCTTCGCAATTGAGGAAGATCCGCACTTTTATAAAAAATATGTCCTTTACTACAGCATTGCAGAAGAAATCGCTCTCAATAATTTCACCTACGACAAACTGGTATCCGTGATTGCTGACAAAAAGGAATTTCTTGACTACAAAGAAAACCCTCTTGTCGCCACACAATACAGCTTCGCAGCGAAGACCTTTATCAAACTTCCTTTCTTAGAGCTACCGAGCCATCAAGGGAACCTTGTGTCCTTGAGGTTGCAAGCAGCTGAGGCCGTAGCAGAAGCCGGCCTGAACGATATATATTCGACTATCCAGCAAGTCACAGACAAAAACGCCAACGATTTTATCAAGGAAATGATTCGCAATGAAATGGAAAATATCCAAGATTGAAGTCTCTAGCTTTAAAGCATTCAAGCATATTTTCTTGGATCTTGGCGAGTCGTCCTTGCTAACTCTGGACGGCCCTAACGGTTATGGTAAAACAAGCATATTCGACGCCATCGAACTGCTGCTCACCGGCCAGATCAATCGAATACAAAATCTATTCTCTACATTATTAACCAAGAACAAGAGAGACTACGCGGACAATCTCTTCTGGAACAGTCGCTCCGGCGAGAACGACCTCTGCATTAAAATTGAATTCATTAATGCTGATCGCAAACTTGTTCTAGCCAGACATTGCTCAGCTGCGATATTCAAAAAACCAGCAAACAATCGTGCAGACAAATACGAAAACTTCAGGCTTTACGAGCTACCAGAATTCGAATCATCTGACTTCACGAAGATCAATCAGCGTGACAATAACTTCCTTGATGAAATTTTCGGAAAAAACTTCAGGGAAAACTTCTCCTTCCTTAACTATCTGGAGCAAGGACAAAACCGGCTGTTACACACTCGGGTAGACGAACGTAAGGATAAACTAGGAAACCTCTTTAACATCAGCGATATCGAAGTCGAGATCGAAAGCTGCAACACCATATACAGTAAACTTACAAAGCACATCAACGATCCTGAGCGTAAGGCAAAAGTTGAGTCACTCACGGAAGAGATAGCCACCCTAAGAGACACGTTGCAGGCAGAGGCTGGGATCGTTGGATACAAAAAGCTCTCGACGACCGATGTCCAACCAGGGTGGGACAAGGAGATCCTGTTCTCAACGTATTCAGCGGTAGACCATACTGCCTATCAGGAATCCGTTCGCAAGATTACCGCCCTTCTGCCACTCAAAGCCACGATAAAAACCAGGGTTCATAACGATACAATCGATGCCGATATTGATCGTAACGAGGCATCTCTTAGAAGTCTGGCTCAGTTTGGCAAAGACCTTGGCAAGCTTGATGGGCTTGAAGCTATCAAGAAGGGGATTGATGAATTAGAGCGTTCAGCAAGCATCATCAAACGCGGTGCCACGGTGATCAAACTCGAAGAAGCCCGATCACTACCAAGCTGGGCGGATGGGCGTCTTGAGTGGTTTGAGTCACAAATTGAATCCCGAAACAGCCTACGAGAAAAAAGCAGCGCCAACGCGAACGTCGTAGCCGAATTGGAACGCCTAAAAAGGCAACTGCTTGAGGAACATAAGAAGTCTTATCCCGACGATCAGTTGTGCCCTCTCTGTGGCGCTGACTGGGAAGACCACAAATCAATGGTGGATGCCATTGAAGCAAGAACTAAGCAGATCTCTGAATCGCTAGGCCAGGACGGTAAGGACTTAGTTAACCTTATCGCTGATATGGGCGCTGAGTTGAAACTCATCGACACCTATATACAAGACCGCCTGAAACTTCTCACGCCTACATTTGAAGCAAATCTTCATGCAGCGCTGACCAGAATTAAGCTTCGGCTTCCGGCAATAACCCAGCTACTGGAGAAGCTGCAAAGCGAAAACATTCAATTAACTGACTCATTTACGGAAATTGATGACGTAGTAGATGAGCGACTTGAAAAGCTCAAGGAGATTCTAAGAAATAAAAAACAGGTTGAAGCTGATGCCTTAGCGCTGCCGGAGGACTGGCGAGAAACCACAAACAGCGCCTTCAAAGACCTGCAGGACTTCTACATAGTCATGGCTGAAGACCTAAAGGACAAAGAGCGGTACATATCGATTAAAGCTAACGAGGCTCAAAACTCCAGGCTCCAAACCTGTATTACCGATCTTAAGCTTATCGAAAAAGAAACCCTGGCAGCCCAAAAAGCACAAGGTAAAATCGAAAAGCTCCGCAGCACACTGAAGAAGACAGAGCAGAGTTATACCGACCAAACAATTTCGGCTATTGAGTTCATATTCCACATCTACAGTGGCCGGCTGATCCAAAACTACCAGCGTGGCCTGGGCCTGTTTATCGAGAGCCGCGAAGGTACGCAGTTGAGGTTCCTGACTGCCGAGAAGTCTGAACACGACGCAATCATGTCCATGAGTTCTGGTCAAGTGTCCGCCCTCAGCCTTGCCTTCTTCCTCTCACTCAACAAGGTCTATGCGCGTGTGCCTCTAATCCTGATTGATGACCCGTCGCAATCCCTGGATGAAGTCAATGTTGCGTCCTTGACCGACCTACTCCGTTGCGAACTCAAGCATTGTCAGTTGGTTGTCTCCTCCCATGAGGATGATATCTCGGCCTATATGCGTTACCGGTTCGACAGAGCAGGTTTGACAACAAGTTCGCTCAACATGCAGTTATTGGCGAAAGAAGCTTCGTAAAAGTCACTCGTGGCCACCTGGTAGAGCTGGGTGGCAACAGGAATGGAATAGCATCGTGGTCTTCCCTGAGGCTTAGCGCTCAGGCAGCTCAGGGGCCGATCCGTAGTGCTACCTTCCAAGTCCTAAAAGAAACTGGTCAACGCGTTCGAACAGGTAAGTGTTCGGATCTGAGCCTTCATCCTTGGTGTTCAGCAAATCGATTATCTCTGGCACAGACAGGGGGATGATCAACTTCCCATGCTCTCGCATTGCCCCAGCAATTACGGCCTTAGCAGAGTCCGCGCAGTCCTCATGTGAAATCACAATCGCAACCTTCCTGAGGGCTGAGGGGTATAAATAACGCTCTGTGGTGACGATCTCGTTTTGAGTAATGGGCTTGCTATAGTTCTTAAATTCAAAGACCACATACCTGCTTCCTAGGTCTTCGAGCATCAGACGCCACACATCGGCTGCCTTTGCCAATATACGGCACACCAGATCCCTGCGATGCAAAGTATCTACGGTACGAGACTGCTCGTGCCAGCCGTGTAGATCCTTTTCGAAGAGATATTTTAGGGCGTTAATGCAGGCATTCTCGAAATCTGTAGCCATAGGCCGGCCACGCTTGATTGCTGCTAAGGCCTCGGCCAACACCTTACCTTTATTAGGCTCCAATGCCGGTTCATCAGCACCGTGCATCGTGGGTGTTGGCGAACTAAGGCTCAGAGTTTCAGCACTCTTAGGTGTGTCAGCTTCGAATATCTCTTCAAACAGGGTCAAGATCTCAGGGAACGGGGCTGCCATCTCAAATAGCTTCGTTTCGTCCCAAACCTCAACAGTGGGGAATGCCTGTGCCACATTCAAAAAACGCTCACCCATGGGGCAGGAGATTGCCAGCACAATGTTGACAGCACCGATCCTACTACCTCTGTCATGTGTGTGCTCTAAAGCGCGTTTAAAAATAGAAGGTGGTGGCGGAGAACTGCGACGATAAAACTTTGTTTCAATCATAGTCAGCGAGTCTTGCAGGCCATATGTGATATCAGGTTCCATACCCAGTATAATTGGCTCCTCCATGACATTGTGCTTACCCAAATGTTTCAAAAGAAGCGCCAAGGCAGAAGTAAAGGCATATGCAGCCTTGGCAACTCCGTGTCGGTGTGGTACAGCCATAAGTCTCCCTTACAAAATAAACGTCTTTTTTCGCATACTGCTGACGACCAAGCCGTTTTGCAATACTTAGTCCTGACCTAGCGTTAATTCCCAAAGAGAAGAGCAGGAGGATTACTCGGAATAATCTGCCTGAATCGCCGCCCATTTCGTAGATACAGCCAAACATCCGCTCTCGGCCGGTTTCTTTCAGTAGTGACAGGCAGTACCGGTTAGAATCAGACGATCTTGTAGTGGCCTGAGCAGGCTATTCTTGAGGGCTAGGGACGATTGATGAAAGAACGTAGTCACGATGAGGCAATGGCAGAGCTTTTTCAGGCCTATCCGTCTTATGCTGCGGAGTTGCTGGCCGAGGTTGTTCGTGATGGTAATGCGGATGAGTTGGCCATCCTGGAGAGGCAGCTATCAGCAGCCTTTGTCACGAGAGAGGCTAATCCGACGTCTTGAACGTTTTTACTATGCATGGTATTTTTCATGGTTATTCGATTGTGTTATATTTAAAAATATTGTTTTATAAGGTTTTTGTTGACAGGTTGATAATAGGGTGTGAATAAACAGATAACCCCCCTCATACCTATTAATGACAAGGAAAAAATGAAATAAACCCTCTATTTTTACAGAGGGTTTTTATTTACATAGGGTCATTTTTCTGCTCTCTATGAATTTAAAATATAACTTATTAGTGGGTTGATTATGTCATCTATCGTTAAATTGGTTTTTTTAAAAGTTAATTATCATGCAGGTGATGTACGGACTAAATTATATTTTCAGATCCAGCGTTGGTTAAGGAAATTCACTTAACTTCTATTCTTTTTCAGTAAGTTAAGTGTAATCATACATTGAGTCAAATTATGTATTAATTGGATGAGTTTTCTATTGATTGCATTAAGTGCTGTAGTAAATCATCATATGTTAATATTTTTACAGTTCTGTTATTATTTATTGATTTAAGTCTTAGTTTGTCTTCCATGCTCAGCATATTCGAACGTCCTATAATGACCATGCCTTCTGGAGTGTATTCGTTTTTTAACCAATTTGGTATGTTTGGTTTGTTTTCGCGTATTTCTTTTATCCAATCTTCAACTTGTTGCAATGCATGCGTTACTTTACTTCTTAGTCTTCCTTTTTTTGTAAATATAAAATCGCTTTGTCGTTCTAACTCTATTAATAGGATTCCTTTGTGTAAATAGTTGTATTCTAAAACTAAGTCAGCTATATAGTCCCCTATTCTTACCTCTGAGTGAATCATAACGTGGGCACCATTAATATCTATAAGTATTGGGTGGTTAAGTAGGAAATTATGTAAATCTCTCTCTTTTGTTTTTTCGTTTTCTAGTAGCCTACAAAACTCTATGAATGAAAACATTAGATTGTTTTCATGATTTTTAATTGGTTCTTTTGCTAGTTTTTTTATTTTATCGTCTAATAGTTCTTTTTTTGATATTTTTCTAGGAGATCTTTCTTCCTGATAGGTAATAATTGCAGGGATTAGATTGCCATTACCAATAGATATGGTTTTTATATGATCTTTGTTTTTATCGTATTTACCAACTATTACAGATTTAATGGTTTTTTTGTTTATTGCTTTATAGGCTAGAAAGATAGAGTAGTCATCATCCATGACTAACTTTCCTTTATTATCTTCATATAATAGTATTTCGATGTTACCGTTCCTGTTTTCTTTAATGTCATTGATCATGGTTTCAATTAATGATTGAGGTATTGATAGTGCATAATCTATATCTTTTATCTCTATCAATTCGATAGGTACCTCTACTCTTGCACACTGTATGGAACCAGTGTAGGCATCTGCTATTAATTTTTCTAATTTTAAATTTCTATTTTTTCTAGGAATAATGGACTCTTTTATTGAGCTTAAAGGTACAGTTGGTCTTCTATAGTTTTTATAAGCGAGTAAGGATTTTAATATTACACGGAGTAATGGGTCTTCTATGGATTCATTTTTAGTAAGATAAATATATCCGTCAGTGCTCAGTAGCGATAGAAATGGTTCTGGCTCATCTTGCCTCATTCTTAACTCTGTTCTGACAACTCCATTACTTAGTGAAGGTTCAAAGAAGACTGTAGCGGTATATACTATACCTTTAGGCGAAAGCTTTTCAGTATTAAAAATTATTCCTAGTCTATTTTTATTATATGGAGTATTTACAAAGAAATTATCGTCAAGTGGATATAACTCCAATTGATAAAAATGTGTATCTAAATCCTCTAATAATGGAAGATCATTCTCTTTAAGATATAACTCCTCTTTGATACCCATCAATGAAATTATTAAATCGGCTAAGGTGGGGTTTTCTTGATATTTTCTTAGTATGTATGCTTTTGTTTCTTGAGGAGTTGCTTTTGCATTCTTATTTATTTCAGTAACTATTTTCCTCTTGATGTCACCTATAAATGTTCTAGCTTTCATTTATTATCCTTGAGATTAATGTGAATTTATTATTCAGCGTATAATAATTTTATATTAACTTAAGTTGATAATGATTGGAACTGAATTTTCTTTTTCGTGTTGTTAAAGGTGCTGGTAATTAAAGTTCTCTCCTGTTTTAGTTCTACATTCTTTTGACATTTCCGTTGTTTGAGTATAAGTATCCCGATTAAACGCACCATTCACTTTTAGAGATATTCCGACATACTGATTATGTACTCTAAGCAGGAATAGGATTATCTAAGTTAAATGAACTAATATCTGCTATTGGTCGGTTGGCATTTTTATATTTTTAGCTCCACATTGTCAGGATGCTTTATTGGGTTTTTAGCTCTAATATCAGTAATAACCTTCGCTAACTCTGAAAAGGTTTGCGGTACGGGTGATGCTGCGGAGGCCATATTCCCAGCGATCTCAACTTTATTTATAGAGCCTGGTTTACCTCCATTATCGAAAATGAATTTCGCCAGCTGTGAAATCCATGGCTTTTTCGGGTTAAATATTTTTTAAAATCAGACGATTTTGTTAAAATATTACTGTCTACAGCTTTTGGTTTAAAGCACGAGTCAATAAAGCAATCTGGTGTGAAGCACTCTTCAAATGACCCACCTCTAGATCCATATTTATATGTAACGACTGTATTGTATGGTATTTTGAAATATGTTATTAAAGGATCATTAATTAACCCGGTAACTTTTTTTCCTTCGAGATCATCATCGAACGTCACTATAATTGGGCGGTCATGACTAAGTGTTTTCCCTAAAATTCTAATTGCATGCCTCAAATTTCCGATTCCATTATAATTTGCAATTATAATTCCTTCTTTATCAAAATCTACACCACAACTTTCTAACAAAGGTTGAAAGGCAATCTCTTCAGATTCACCTTCTACAAAGATGTAAATACATTGCTTGCGTGCTTCACTCTTCATCACAGCTTCGAATTGAAGCTCACTTAACATTTCTTCATATCGGATATCTTCGATTGTTGTTTCCATTCACTGAACCCTCAGAAAATGTAATGCTACACCCTTCTGAAAATTTTTCACCAGCAGTGCCACCTTGTTAGAGGTGCTGACACAACTCGATGTATTTCTAATCAGAAATATTTCGATCTTCATAATCGAATGGATCATCTGCAACTATTTTATGGATAAATATTTCAACTTTATGAATTCCCTTATATTTTCCTACATAGCGGCGGTTTTTATATTTGTTACCCTCTTTGAGGACGACAAGTGTAGTTAGGTATAAGAAAAACCATGCAATAGGCTGCGGGTGTTCGAATGTTAAAATTGCTATTGATTGTGCTAAAGGAGAATGCGTTGATTCTATTGAGCTAATTCTTAGCTATTACGTATTCGCTGCTATTATAAATCATCATAAGTACTCCGAATTAAGCAGTTTTAATTATGATTTTTTAGGTTTACTGAAATTTGAACAATACAGCTAATTCAATCTCCAACCCATCAGCAATCACCCCAATCACTTCTAAAGTAGGATTTCTAACTCCTCGTTCAATGCCACTAATATAAGTGCGATCTAAACCACACTTATCGGCAAAGGCTTCTTGTGATAGCCCTGCCTGTAAGCGTAATGCTTTTACTCGTTGTCCAAAGAGAACTGTAATTTCTTTTGATTTTTTCATGTCGATAAGCATTATTCTTTGTTGCCTATCAGACCACGGACGATGAGTCACAAATGGTGTTTTTTTGTTGATGAGGTTAAAAGTCTAAAAATTAGGCGGAATGATCAAATACAAACAGTGTAGGCAGATCAGTACTTAAACCAGTGGCAATGATATAGAGCACTTCCAGCGTAGGGTTTCTGACCCCGCGCTCGATCCCACTGATGTAGGTTCGATCTAACCCACACCTATCGGCAAAAGCTTCCTGGGACAGGCCTGCCTGCAATCTGAGTAACTTAACACGCTGTCCTAAGTGGACTTTGATGGAATCGGATGCTTTCATCCGGCAATGATTCTTCTTTGATGATTATCAGTCCACGGACTATTAGTCACAATCGTTAATTTTTGTGCTATAAGTGTGACTCATAGTCAACTAAAGGTGAGGTTTGTATGGAAACAAATGACTGGCATCCGGCTGATATTATTGCAAGTTTGAGGAAGAAAGGGACTACATTGGCGGCTGTATCCAGAGAGGCAGGGCTCGCTTCCTCGACACTAGCGAATGCATTAGTTAGGCACTGGCCTAAGGGGGAGAGGCTCATAGCCGCGGCGTTAGATAAACGCCCTGATGAAATCTGGCCATCTCGTTATTAGCATGTACCAGTGTTCCTGACTGGGTTTATGAGGGATAAAAATCCAGTCAGGAATTGACTAGTGTCATATTTCTTTATTCCATATTTTTTAATCAATTGCGTGAATGCATTTTTGATAAGTTTAAATTTAATTAATGATCTTGGTAATTAAGTTTGGTGTTAGTAACTAATCAAATATATTTATTTTTGTTTTTTTTAATGATTTAATTAATGCTCGTAATGGCATTGTTCTCGATTATAAATTCATATTGAATTACTACTTAGGAGAGTAAAGTGCAACTTTATAGAGATATTAATCATGATTCAGGTGTCAGAGGTTATGACATTGGGGATACATACATAACTGTATGGTTCAACGGTACTGCTAGATCTTATACCTATAGTTACGCAAGTGCTGGTGCTGAAAATGTAGAGGCTATGAAGAGGCTTGCCGAAAATGGTGATGGGCTTAATGCTTTTATCAAAAAATTTGTTAATTCCAAGTATGTGCGGTGATGCTTTCTGTTCTATAAGAAATTTTTATGATGACCGTTAAGACGGTCATCTAATTTATATGCTAAATAATATTTTTATTTAAATTATTCCTTAATTATCTTTTCTGTTTTTATGGCAATCGCATCACTCGCTTTGCTCATCATACCTGCGCTGGCAGTCCTGAATCGCCTCCATATTCCCCAGCGTCCAGTTGAACAGTATCGAGAACGGCCCCTGCAAGGATTCGCCAAGCGGCGTCAGCGAATACTCGACGCCAAGCACCCGCCCATCCAACACCTTGCGTTTCACCATGCCGTTGCGTTCCAGCTTGCGCAGCGTTTGGGTCAGTACGCGTTGAGTGACGCCATCCAGGCGGCGCTTGATGGCGTTAAAGCGCTGCGGCTCACGCAGCACCTCCAGCACCATCATTGACCATTTGTCGGCGATCTGGTCAAGAACGATGCGGCTCGGGCAATCTGCGCGGTAGATCGGGTCAGTCTTGTCCATAGGTATTCTCCAGCATCCCTGGGATGCTTCAGGTGCGTAATTGACGCCAGGTATGCAAAGTATACCATTCGACAAACGGCGCGAAAATCCAGCACCGCTATCCCCAGGCAACAAGGACAAGGACATGGACATGACAGATACAGATTTCAGCAAGCTCAGCCTGTCTCATGCGCACGGCGTATTGACGGTCACTATCGATAATCCGCCGGTAAACGTGCTTGATGTGGCTCTGATGTCGGAAATGAGTCGTTTATTGCTCTCGGTACGTGACGATCCGGACACGCGCGTGCTGGTTTTTCAGAGCGCGGATCCCGAGTTCTTCATTGCGCATGTTGATATGACCCTGATCGATGAGCCGCACGCCTTCGATGAACTGGCGCGCAACGCGCCGGAGGGGCTTAATCCGTTCCAGGCCTTTGGCGAATTGGTGCGCAGCCAACCGCAGGTCACCCTCGTTAAGCTGGCCGGGCTAGCGCGCGGCGGCGGCGCAGAATTTGTGGCGGCGGCCGACATGGCCTTCGCCGCGGAAGGGCGGGCGGGGCTTGCCCAATGCGAAGCCCTGATGGGGATTACGCCCGGTGGCGGCGCGACCCAATATCTGACGAGCCGCATGACGCGCGGCCGCGCGCTTGAAGTGATCTTGGGTGCCGATCTTATCGACGCGGCAACCGCAGAGCGCTACGGTTGGATTAATCGCGCATTGCCCGCCGCCGAGCTTGATGAGTTCGTCGAGCGGTTAGCGCACAACATCGCGGCATTGCCAGCGGGGGTTATCGCGGCGGCCAAGCAGGCGATGCCCGCGCCGGATTTGCGGGCGGGTTTTTGTCGCGAGCACGATGCCTGGGCGGGTTTGTTTGCCCGCCCGGCAGCGGAGCAGCTGATCCGCGGCGGGCTAAAGGCTGGCACCCAAACCAAAGAGGGTGAGCGCAACCTCGAGAGCCTGCTGCGCAAGCTTGGCGTTTAAGGTGTTTTGGCGACGGGGCCGGGGGCCAGTCTGTGTTCGCTAACTACTCGCCCACTGGCTCAACAACGCATGCAGTTTCGCCGGCTCCAGCGGTTTTCTCAATACCAGGTAGCCTTCCTGCTCGGCCTCTTGCAGAACCGGCGAGTTGAATTCCCCACTGACCATGGCGCCGCTGGTATCCGGCAGGCGCTCAAACAGCGCTTTCAAGATATCGAAGCCGCTCTCGCCGGAGCGGAGCCGTTGATCGCACAGCACGGCGAAAGGCGTGAAGCCTTCGTCGATAATCGCAAAAGCCTCCTCAGCGGAAGCCGCGCAACGCACGGTAATGCCCCAGGTGCTCATCAGGCTCGACCAGGCGGACGTCACCAGCGGATCGTCGTCCACCACCAGGCAGGCGCCGCGCAATGACTTATAGCGGGTTGGGGCGCCGGTGTTGGCGTAGCTGTTAACGCTTTCCGGCGGGTGCTCTTCGCCGGCATACAAGGCAAAACGCATCCAGAAACGCGATCCTTTGCCTTCAATGGAGCGCATGCCGTATTTCACCTTCATCAATTTGGCGCAGCGAGCCACCACCGCCAACCCCAATCCATGGCCGGCACTGTCGATTTTCCACGCCAGTTCGGGGCGATAATAGGGGGAAAAGATTTTACCTTTCTCTTCATCGGCGATGCCGACGCCGGTGTCCCACACTTCGATCAGGCATTCCTCGCCCCGTGGGCGGATCGCTATCAATACGCCGCCTTCTTGCGTATAACGCAGCGCATTTTGTATCAGGTTGATCAGCGATTGCCGGATGAGCAATTGATCGCCCATCACGCAAATTCGCCGTTTGGGCCGCCATGTGCGCAATGATAATGCCCGGCTGTTGGCCTCTTCGCGGAACAGCGTAATCACGGAATCCAGTAGCTTTCCAATGTCCACATGGGTGGTCGCCGTACTGACGTTGCCGGACTCAATCTTGCTGAGATCGAGCAGCGAATTAAACATCAGGTGCACCGATCGCACGCTTTGTTGCAGATCCAACAGCTGAGGGATCAGCGTGGTGTCACGATTCTTATGGATGATGGCCTCGATCAGAAAACCCATCGCGTGTACCGGTTGGCGCAAATCATGGCTGGCGGTGGTCAAGAATTGATTTTTATCCAGCAAGGCTTGTTCCGCCTCTTCCTTGGCTTGCCGAAATTGTTCCGCAAGGCGCGAGCTTTTCTCTTCGAGCAGGGCTTGCTGAATAAAGAAGGCGTGCGAGGTCAATGCGTGCCGGTAAATGGCGAACCCATAAAGCAAATTGAGCATCAACACGATCGGCATGACATCGTCTAATCGCCAGATAATGCCAAAATTCAGTAAGCCCCAAGAGGCAAAGAAAAAGCGCGTAAAGGTGCTGATGACCGGCGTCAGATGGGTTGCGTTGGCGGCGACGATGGCCGCGATACTGATGTTTAATAACAGGAAAAAATCGAAGCTGTTTTTTTCTGGGGCGATTAAATATAAGGATGAAATGCCCAAACCATGCACGAAGGCGACGTTATTAATGCGCGGCAGCCAACGGCTAATCACTGCGCTGGCGTTATTTTTCTGGGTATCATGACGATAGCGGCGATGCCATAGTCTGATGGCCAATGCGCAGAGAAAATATATCAGTATCCAGGCAATAATCGGCGTGAGTTCTTTCCCCAACAAATAGAGCCAAATGGCGAAAGGAATGCCGACAAAGGGCACGGCGGTAAAGCTGAAGACCAACCGCATGAAGGTATTGTCCAGCAGGCGGATCTGCGCGCGTGGGGAGATCTCATCATTTTGTAATGATTGAAGTAATTTCATTGCAAATGATCCTGCCTGCCATGCAGCAGGGTGATGGCCTCCACCCGGCTGTTTACGCCTATTTTTTTGAGAATGTTGCTGATGTGCTCTTTAACCGTGGGTTCGGAAATAGACAACTGCGAAGCTATTCGCTTATTGGGGAATCCGCGCATCATCATGATTAATACATCTATTTGCCGCGGGGTTAAATTGAATTTTTGCAGGTGGCTGTGGGCGTTGGTTACACATTCTCCATGCTCCAGAGGGAACCACTTTTTATTTTCCATCAGTGCGGAAACGGCTTCGGCGAATAATTCAGGCGGTTCGTTTTTAAGCACAAAACCGTGCCCGCCGGCATCACGCACCTTTTGCCCTATTTCATTGTTCTCATCGCCGCTGACCACCAGAAAACGAATCTTCGAATACTGGTCTTTTAGCTCTTTGAGTAACTTCAACGCCGTCCCCTCGGACAACCAAAAATCGATGACCATTAAGCGCGGAGCGCCATTTTCCAGAATATGGCGATAACAATGAGCTTCGTTGGTTACCACATAGGCATGTTTAAAACGACAATGCGTATTCAGGTAATTGGCGATGCCGCTTGCCACCAGCGGATGGTCATCGACAACCAGTGCATAATCCTGCTCCAAAGAGATCTCCTTTCGTGTAAACGTACCAGATTGGCTCCGATGACTCGTTATTATCAACCCTCCCTACTTTAGGAGGGTTTTTTAACTTAAGAAAGGGAAATATATTATTCGGGGATTTGGATAAGGTAAAACATAAAACCATTCAGCGATTGGATCTGTTTGGTTGCAAAGGATAATTTATGAAAAAACCACTTATCGCTTTAGCCGTTACTTTACTGGTGGCCGGCTGTTCAACGTTGAAAACCGATCAGGCAATACCCTTGTTGCAGGCGGAAACGGCTAAAATGCTGGGCCTGGGCTCATCGGACGAAATAACTGTGACCAATGTCAATGGCGCTCAGCCCGATGCCCTGGGCGGGCAAAAACTTTCTTATCGCGCCACCACCGATAAAGGCCGCATCTTCGACTGCTCCTCGCTGATGATGCCGGGTATTTTAGGTTCGGCTCCCTCGCTGAGCGCACCGACCTGTACTCCTGTCGTCACGCATAAATAATTCGCCTCAGGCGCGAGCCGGAGTTGGCAATCAGGACTGGTCCGCAGTCCCAATAATTTTGGCATCGGGGCATTAGCGCTGGGGGGCAATAAGCTGGCGTCTCGATGACAATCCCTCTGTACTCGCCCTCTGTACTCGCAAATAACGCGCCACGCATTCTCTAATGCATTGAGTTTTTCATATAAATAATAACTTTGATGGCATCAAGATAATTGGGCCGGAGATAGAACATGAAAGATCAAACATCGCATCACTTAGCGGTAAGAAAACCGCTTTCCAAAGTTTACCTCGCACTTTTTTCCGCGCCGTTGATATTGATTGGGCCCGCCGATATGGCGCGCGCCGATGATGCTATTTTTGATGGCGACTCCCGTATTACGGAACCTTTGAGTTACGCGGGCAATGTTTACGTCGGTCGTAATCAAGGCGGGAACCTGTTGATCGATAATGGTGAAGTCAACGCCTATAACATCAATATCGGCACCCGCGCCAATGGTCAAATTTATGAAAGCTCGGTCACTGTCAAAGGGCCGAACGCGGTATTGAACGCCATCAATGACCAATCCGTCATGCACGGCAATATTAATCTGGGGCTGGGCACATTGCGGGTTGAAGAAGGGGCGCTGGCCAGCGCGAAAGAGATCGTCGTCGGCTCCAGCCGTGGCTACGACAGCCATCTTGTCGCGACGGGCGCCGGTTCCAGAGTCGTCAGCAATTTTCTCAGCGTCGGCACCGATCTGGGGGCCCGATCCACGCTGTCGATTGAAGACGGCGCGGTGCTGAACACCACGTTCGATGCGCGCATCGGCAACGGTTCCGGGCCCGGCGAGACCGATAAGCTAAGCCCGAAAGCCACGGTTACGGGGGCGAATTCGCAGTGGCATGTCGGCCGCGCGCTCACGCTTTACGGCGATCTTGACGTGCTGAACGGCGGCGCGGTCAACGTCGGCAGCATCGAGGTGGCGGGCGTCTCCGGCGCGCGTAAAACCGCCGAACTCTACATCGCCGGCGACGGATCGCGCTTTACCAGCGGGAGCCATGTCAGCGTGGGGGATTACGGCAACGGCGTGCTGTCGGTCGTTGACGGCGGCGAGTTTTCCGCCGGCGCAAACGAACTGCGGTTGGGCGATGCCGGCTCCGGCTCGAACAGAGGCGCGCTGATCATCGGCAGCCGCGGCAATATGGACACCGGCACCGGGTTGACCGAACCCACGCTCGGCGCGGCGGGTGGCGCGGGCACCCTCGATGCCCAGACGGCGGTCAACCTGCGGGGCGGCTTGTTCGGCAGCTATGTCTACTTTAACCATACTTCCGACAACTACGACTTCCGCAACAAGATGATGGGGGAAGGCGATGTTATCAATACCGCCGGGCATACGACGCTGAGCGGCGACCTGACCCAGCTCAAGGCAAATGTGACCGCGCGGGGCGGCAAAATCATCATCGCCGGCGATATCAATACGCAACCAGAAGACAGCCCTTTCGACGTGCAGACACTGAGCGCCGAGAACGGTGGCACCTTGATCCTCAACGCCACGGCCGGTTCTGACGTCAGCAATGGCCTGGGTTACAGCAGCGCCGCGTCGATCAAATCCGGCGGTACGCTGGGCGGCAACGGCACCTTGGGCCAGACCGAGATCCAGTCCGGCGGCCATATTTCCCCCGGCGACGGCAATATCGGTACGCTCACGCTGAAACGCTATCTGAATTTCCTCGGTGAATCTTTCTACGACGTCGATATCGCCGGCGACGGCAGCAGCGACAAGCTGGTCGTAGCGGGTAAAACTACCATCAGCGAGCAGGCCAAAGTGCAGGTTACCGCGCTGGATCCGCAAACCAGTTATAAGACGGGGCAAAGCTATCGCATTCTAACCTCGGAGGGCGGGATTGACGGCCGCTTCGCCGAGGCTATCTCAAAATCTGCCTTTTTGGACGTGGCGCTCAATCAGAGTGCGAATGCCGTGGATCTGACGATTGCGCAAAAAGGTGGTGAAGGCGGCAACCCAGGCGAGGGCGGTAACCCGGGCGAGGGCGGCAACCCAGGCGAGGGCGGTAACCCAGGTGAGGGCGGCAACCCAGGCGAGGGCGGCAACCCAGGCGAGGGCGGTAACCCAGGCGAGGGCGGTAACCCAGGTGAAGGTGGTAACCCAGGTGAAGGCGGTAACCCAGGTGAAGGCGGCAGCAAGCCCGGTATTTTCCAAACGGTGGCGCAAACCGGCAACCAGTGGAATACCGCCGGCGCCCTGTCGACGTTGGCGCAGAGCGGCCCTTCACTGGCCTTATACAACTCCTTACTGTTGTTGAACGCGCCGGAAGCCCGCGACGCATTCAATCAACTGTCTGGTGAAGTCTATCCCTCCATTCAGTCAAACCTGATTGCCGGCAGCACGCAGCTGTTCAGCGTCCTGAATCAGCGAATGCTGCGCGCGTTTGATAATGATGCGTTGCCCGTACCACCACTGGCGATGACGCTGGTTCAGCCGGCCAATGCCGAAAATAATGGCGTATGGGGGCAGACCTTCGGCTCCTGGACAAGAAACAGCGGTAACGACAACGTGGGGAAACTGGATGGCAACACCAGCGGTTTCCTGATCGGGGCCGATCGTAAACTCACCGACCACAGTGTCCGCATTGGGGGATATTTCGGGTATAGCCGCGGCGATTACGATATTGATAGCCGCCGCTCCAAGTCCGACAGCGACAATTACCACCTGGGTCTGTATGCCGCAGGGCAGCAGGATGCCTTCTCCTTGCGCGGTGCGCTGGGTTACACCTGGCATCGGCTTGAGAATGAGCGCAACGTTAATTTCGGCAATTTCTCCGATCGGCTCAAGGCGGACTATGACGCCGACTCGCTGCTGGCGTTCACCGAAGCGGGCTACCGTTTCGGGCAGCCGGACGCGAACGTCGAGCCCTTTATCAATCTGAGCTACATCCGTCTGCATACCGATAACTTCCAGGAGAAGGGCGGCGCCGCCGCGCTGAGCGTCCGCAATGAAACGATGAATACGTTCTATTCGACATTGGGCGTGCGGGGTATCAAAGAGCTGCCGAAAAACGTCAGTCTTTACGGCTCACTGGGTTGGCAGCATGCCTACGGCGATAAAAACACCTCATCGCGCATGGCATTTGCCGGCAGCGACGCTTTTGTCACCCAGGGCCAGGCGGTTGACGACAATCTGATGGTGGCTGATGTCGGGGTGAGCGTGAAGCTGTCGCGATCCACCACGCTGGCCGTCGGTTATCAGGGGCAATACGGTTCTGATACTCAGGTTAATGCGGTCAATGCCAACATCAAATGGTCATTCTGATGTGCTGATGAATTAGGTCTCTGTGGTATCGAGATGTCGCCGGGTAACGGGGGGGTTGCCTGGCGATATCTCAGCTTTGGCGCTCTTGTGCCGCAAGGCAAGGCGCTTCAGACGAAGAGTGTTCTATCAGCTTAAATAATTCGAGCCGTTCATCAGCGGTAAAATCCCGCCACTCGCCCAGCGCCAGCCCGGTGAGATCGACGTTCATGATGCGTACGCGCTCGAGTTTGGTGACCTCATAACCGAAATATTTGCACATGCGGCGAATCTGGCGGTTAAGCCCCTGAACCAGCGTAATGCGAAACACCTGCGAGGCTTCTTTCTCTACCTGGCATGGATGGGTCACTTTACCCAATATCGGCACACCCGCTCCCATACCCTGAATAAACGCATCGGTCAGCGGCTTGTTTACGGTGACCTGGTACTCTTTTTCGTGATTATTGCCGGCGCGGAGGATCTTGTTGACCAGTTCACCCTGATTGGTCAGAAAAATCAGCCCCTGTGAGGCCTTATCCAGGCGGCCGACAGGGAAGGTGCGTTGGCTGTGGTTAACGAAATCGCCGATGTTATCCCGCTCGTGCTTGCCCATGCTGGTGAGGATGCCAACCGGCTTATTGAGCGCGATAAGCACCAGATCATCCGCGTTACGCTGCGCGATCTGCCGATCGTTAACCCTCACCCTGTCCCCGGAAAATACCTGTGCGCCCACGGCGGCCAGCCTGTCGTTGATAAAAACGTTACCCTGTTTGATATGACGATCGGCATGGCGACGGGAACAGATGCCGCTGTCGCTAATGTATTTGTTAAGGCGAATGGATGATTGAGTCAGCATGGTTTCCCCGTAAAACGCGGACTATACATCACCGACCTTCACCACTCTAGTATTCAGCGGCGTAAGAGTCTGCCCGTCGCGGCCGGTCGGCGTCATGCGCGGGATAGGTTGGCCGCTGCCGCTTTCCACCAGATGCGAGTGCGCCTCGCCCTGTGCAAACAGATGATCTTCCCCCCACTGGCGCAGGCCGACGATCACCGGGAACAGGGCGCGGCCCTTGTCGGTGAGAATATATTCCTGATAGGCGCTGCCGTCCGAGGCAGGCACGATCTCCAACACCCCGTGCGCCACCAGCGTGCGCAGGCGGGTGGAGAGAATGTTCTTCGCCATCCCCAACCCCTTTTGAAACTCGCTGAAGCGGCGTATGCCGTCAAAGGCGTCGCGCACAATTAGCAGCGACCACCAATCGCCGATCACATCCAGCGTGCGTGCCACCGGACACTGCGCATCTTCCAGGCTTTTACGTTTCATGGCTCAGTTCCCTTCATGATATCTGGTTGCATTATAAAACCTCTGCGCGTAAAGTTCATTGGGTTTAATAATGAAACCACTTTAAGGGTGAACGATGAGTGACAAAACGCTGGATCCTATCTGTACGCCGCAAAGCCGCGCGCTCAGTCGGCTGCCCGTCTCGCTGGTGCTGCTGCTGGCCGGGGCCAGCGCTTTCAGCGTGGCTAATGTGTATTACGCCCAGCCGCTGCTGGATGCGATCGCTCACGATTTCAACATCAGCCTGGCGTCGGTGGGGATGGTGATCACTGCCACCCAGCTTGGCTGTGCGCTGGCTCTGTTGCTGGTGGTGCCGCTGGGGGATCTGATTAATCGCCACCGGCTGCTGGCAATACAGCAACTGTTGTTGATGGCCGCGCTGTGCGTGGTGGGTTGGGCGAACAGCAGCGCGCTATTGCTGGCGGGCATGCTGTTGGTGGGGCTGCTCGGCACCGCCATGACTCAGGGGTTGATCGCCTTTGCCGCCACCCTGGCGGCACCGCATGAACGCGGGCGGGTGGTGGGCGCGGCGCAAGGCGGGGTGGTGCTGGGCCTGTTGTTGGCGCGCACCTTATCCGGCTCATTGGCGGATATCGGCGGCTGGCGGACGGTCTATTTTTTCTCGGCTGCGGTGACGTTGATCCTGCTGCCGGTGTTGTCGCGCCTGTTGCCAACGCCGCGCACGCCGCCGTCGTCGCTCAGTTATCCGGCCTTGCTGCACTCGATGCTGGCTTTATTGCTGCGCGATCGCACGCTGCAAATTCGCGGCATGCTGGCGCTGCTGATGTTTGGCGCGTTCAGTATCTTTTGGAGCGCGCTGGTGCTGCCGCTCAGCCAGGCGCCGTTCAATTTTTCACATTCGGTGATTGGCGCCTTCGGTTTGGTCGGGGCGGTGGGTGCGCTGGCGGCGGTGCGTGCCGGGCATCTGGCGGATCGCGGGTTAGGGCAAGTGGCGAGCGGTGTTTGCCTGCTGTTGCTGGTGCTGGCCTGGCTGCCGCTCGGCATGCTGGGCTACGGTCTGGCGTGGCTGGTGGCCGGTATTGTGCTGCTCGATCTGGCCGGGCAGGCGATTCATGTGTTGAACCAGAGCATGATTTTTAGCGCGCACCCGCAGGCCCACAGCCGGTTGGTGGGCTGTTATATGCTGTTTTACTCGGTGGGCAGCGGGTTGGGTGCCTTTGCCAGCACCCACGTATACGCCGTGGCGGGTTGGCCCGGCGTGTGTTGGTTGGGGGCGGGCGTCAGCCTGGTCGCTTTGCTGTTCTGGTGGCTGACGCTGCGTGGCATGCCGGCCTCAGGCGCGGCGGTAGAGCAATGACAGCCGGAAACCCAGCGCGTCGCACAGCAGTTGCGGTGAGGTAAAACCGCTTTCCGTCAGCAGCAATCGGGCGCGCTGCGCTGCCAGCGGATGCCAGTTGCTGCGGGTGCGTTCAATCACCTCACGTGCGCCGTCGAGGGAATGCCCGGCGCTTTGCAGCCAATGCTGATAGTGGCTGACCGGCAGGCCATCCGGCTGATAGTCGAACAGCAGCAGCGGCGCACCTGGCGACAACCGCGCGGCCAACTGTTGCAGAAAGGCCAGTTTGGCGCCGTCATCGGCAATAAAGTGCAGCACCAGCGAACAAACGGCGGCGTCGTGCAGCGTTTGCGGCGCCTGGTCCAACAGTTGCTGGTGGAAGGTGACTCGCGGTTCGCAGCCTGCCATTTCCACCTTGGTGCGTGCAGCTGCCAGCATGCCGGCGGAAGGTTCCACGGCGCTGAAAAGCCATTGCGGGCCGATGCCCGCCAACGCAATCAGTTCGCTGCCGGTGCCGCAACCGGCCAGCAGCAGCCGGGCCTGCGACGGTAGCGCCTGTGCCAGGGTGGCGGTCAGCAGCGACTGGGCGAACTGATAGCCGGGCACCAGCGTCAGAATACGGCGATCGTAGTCTGCCGCTGCAGCGTCCGGGAAACGGGTATCCGTTTGATGTTGCATGTCCATTCCTTGAATAGCCTGTAAGAGGTAAACCGGAGGATAGTCTTTAACGCAAATGAAATCCATTCGCATTGTCGCTGGGCAGTGCTGAAAGGCCCTAGACACAGGGCAGCTAATATCCCGGCGATGCAGGATATCGTTTTGCAAGGGTTGTAGTCTGAGCCGTGCCAGAGGCCTGACGATGTCAGGCCTTTTCCGGTTTAGCTCACAGCGGATGACGCTATTTTTTAGGCGAGTGCAGCAGGTAGTATTCTTCGCCGCCGTCGTTGCCGGTGGTGATCTTTTGCCAGCCATGCTTATGGTAAAACGCCAGCGCCTTCTCGTTTTTCACCAGGCATTTTAGCGAACCGGTCGCGGTAAAGGTTCGCTCCGCCGCGTGCAGCAGGGCCGTGCCGACGCCGCGTGGCGGCAAGTGAGGATCGACATACAGGTTGTGAATAAAGTTATCCTGGCGATAAATCGAGACGAACCCCAGCAGTTTTCCCTGATCTTCCGCCACCCAGATATCCTCGCCCAGCGTCGAGCGGTCGAAATCCTCCAGCCGGTAATCTTCGGTATCGCGCCACGTGAACGCCGCCTTGCGCGCAGCCAGATAAAGGGTGCGCAAGAATGGGCGATCGGCTTCTCGGTAGGGTCTTATTTGCATGGCAGCTCCTTTTTATTTTTTGACACTATAGCGCGATTGACCTCACCGGCGGCAACCCCAATAATGGCCTCCTTGACTCGGGGTGCCCCAAGGGGCTGAGATTTTACCCGTATTACCTGATCTGGATTATGCCAGCGTAGGGAAGTCTCGGTGCCCCAACCGGTACCCGCCTTCTTGAACGCCGGTTGGGAGGAATATGTTCGCTCGACCTGATGCTTTACCCGGCGCCCGCGCCGCGGCCTGTCTGACCCAATTCAAACAACAGCCCCCGCTGATCCACTGCCTGACCAACGAAGTGGTGCAGGAGCTGACGGCTAACGTATTGCTGGCGCTTGGCGCTTCCCCGGCGATGGTGGTGGAACCGACCGAAGCGGCGCAGTTCAGCCAGATGGCGAGTGCCCTGTTAATCAATATCGGTACTCTCAATGCCTCGCGTGCCGAATCCATGCTGGCGGCGGTAGAAGCCGCCAATTTGGCGGGAACGCCCTGGACGCTGGATCCGGTGGCGGTAGGCGGGTTGGCGTACCGCACCGCCTTTGCCCGTCGTTTGCTGGGCGAGAAGCCGGCGGCAATCCGTGGCAACGCGTCTGAAATTATGGCGCTGAGCGGCCGGCAGGCCGCCGGGCGCGGTGTAGACAGCACCGACGACTCGCTGGCGGCTTTGCCGGCGGCACGCGAACTGGCGCAGCTCAGCGGCGCGGTGGTGGCGGTAACCGGCGTGGTGGATTACATCACCGATGGCCGGCGCGACTGGGCGGTCGCCGGAGGCGATGCGCTGATGACGCGGGTGGTGGGCACCGGTTGCGCCCTGTCGGCGGTGGTGGCGGCATTTTGCAGCCTGCCGGGCGATCGGCTGGACAACGTCGCGACCGCTTGCCGGGTGATGTCGCTTTGCGGCGAGCGGGCGACTCACCGGGCTGCGGGGCCGGGCAGCTTTACCCCGGCGTTCCTCGACGCCCTGTATCAACTGCGTGCGGAGGAGCTGCAATGAAACGGATTAACGCTTTGACCATCGCCGGCACCGATCCGAGCGGCGGCGCCGGCATCCAGGCCGATCTGAAAGCTTTTTCTGCCTTGGGGGCTTACGGCACTTCCGTGATCACCGCGCTGGTGGCGCAAAATACCCGTGGCGTGCAGTCGGTATATAACATCGATCCGGCGTTCGTCGCCGCCCAGTTGGATTCGGTATTCAGCGACGTGCGCATCGACAGCGCCAAAATCGGCATGCTGGCCAACGCCGATATCGTGCAGGCAGTGGCCGAACGTCTGCGCCACTACCGGCCGCCGTTCGTGGTGCTGGATACGGTGATGCTGGCGAAAAGCGGCGATCCCTTGCTGGCGCCGGAGGCGGTAGAGTCTATCCGCCGCCAACTGCTGCCGCAGGTGTCGATCATCACGCCGAACCTGCCGGAGGCGGCGGCTCTGTTGGCGTGCGCCCCGGCGGAAAATGAGTACCAGATGCGCGAACAGGGCCGGGCGTTGCTGGCCATGGGGTGCCAGGCGGTGCTGATGAAGGGCGGCCACCTCAGCGAAAACGAAAGCCCGGACTGGTTGTTCAGCGCGGAGCAGGAACTGCGCTTCAGCGCACCGCGCGTGGCGACTCGTCATACGCACGGCACCGGCTGCACGCTCTCCGCCGCGTTGGCTGCGTTGCGCCCGCGTCATGAAGACTGGGCCGGCACGGTCGCCGCCGCCAAGGACTATCTGCAAAAGGCGTTGCAGCAGGCAGATACCTTGGAAGTGGGCCACGGCATCGGGCCGGTGCACCATTTTCACGCGTGGTGGTGATTCAACTTTTTGCCGTTGTTGTGGTCAGACTGGATCCATGCCCGGCGCTCGCCGGGTACGATCGGATTTAACCAAGGGAGAAGGCCATGACAGGACAAAACGCACTTCGCTGCGCCATCTTCGGCGCGTTACTCAGCCTCAGTGCGGGCAGCGTTGCCCAGCAGATTGTTACCACCTCGGACGTGATCCAGCAGCCGGGCTATCAAACCAGCTGGCAGAACATGGTGAAGGGGCAGGCTCGCCTGCCGGGCTGGGCGCGCAAGGGGATGGGCACTTCCACTCCGGCGCAAAGCCTGAGCTGGAAGGGGCAGAACTATCTGGTAGGCAATCTGTGCAAGCCGCACGATTGCGCCAACAACTTTTTGATCGTGGCGTTTAAAGAAGACAAATCCCAGGCCTGGGGCGTACGGGTAGAGGTCGCCAACAAACCGGAAGCGATCGATCATCCAAAGAAATACGCCAAATACCAATGGCTGGGCAAGCCGGACGAAGACATGAAGGCGCTACTGAAAAAACAGTTCGAGAGCAATCCCGACTGGAAATAAAACGACCTGGGGCGCAGTTCATTGCCTGCGCCCTGAGGCCTCGCACTCAGCCAATGCCGGCCTGATGCAGATCGTGCAGGTTGATGGCGCCCACCAGCACGCCATCCAGATTGACCACCGGCGCGGCGCTGATGTGCTGTTCGTGCAAGGCTTCCAGCGCTTCTCCGGCGCGCCACTGTTCCGGCAAACGGTAGCCGGGGCGGGTAATCGCCTGGCCCAACGCATCCTGCAGGCTATGGCCTTTTACCAGCCAGCGGCGCAGGTCGCCGTCGGTAAACACCCCCACCACTTTTTGCTGCGCATCGCACACCGGCACCAACCCCAGCCCGGTGCGGCTCAGTTCCAGCATCGCTTCCATCACGTTGGCGTTTTCACTGACCTGCGGCAGGCGATCGCCGGTGCGCATCAGGTGGTGTACCCGGTTCAACAGGCGCGCGCCCAGGCTGCCGCCCGGATGGGAGCGGGCAAAGTCTTCGGCGTTGAACCCGCGTTGGCGCATCAATGCCATCGCCAGCGCGTCGCCCATCATCAGCGTATTGACCGCGCTGGAGGTGGGGGCCAGCCCCATCGGGCAGGCCTCACGTTCGACGCTGATGTCCAGCACGCAGGCGGCGGCCAGCGCCAGCGGCGACTCTTTGCCGCCGGTAATGGCGATCACCGGGATGTTATTTTCCGCCAGTAGCGGCAGGATCAAATCCAGCTCCTTGGCGCGGCCGGAATAGGAGATAAACACCACCACGTCGTCGGCGCCGATCATGCCGAGATCGCCGTGCAGCGCCTCCGCAGGATGGACGAAGAACGACGGCGTGCCGGTGCTGGCCAGCGAGGCGGCAATTTTTTTGCCGATATGGCCGGATTTGCCGATGCCGGAAATCACCGCCTTGCCCCGGCAGTTCAACAGCAGTTCGCAGGCGCAGACGAAATTGTCGTCCAGGCGCGCCAGCAGGCGCTGAGCTTCGGTCAGCTCAATTTCCAGCGTTTCGCGGGCAAAGGCCAGCAGGGCAGTAGCGTTACTCATCGGAATCTCCTACCAGAATGATATTGATGCCTTTCGCTTGCAGCGCGGCGAGGTAATCCGGATTGATGTTTTTATCGGTGATCAGCGTATCCACGGCGCTCAGGTCGCACACCACGTTCGGGCTTTTGCGGCCGAATTTCGACGAATCCACCAGCAGGATAATGCGGCTGGCGGCCTCGCACATCGCCTTGCTGACGTTGTGCACCTCGTTAAAGGTGGTGACGCCGGCGTTGAGATCGACCCCGTCCGCGCCAATAAACAGCTTGTCGAAGCTGAACTTCTGGAACGCCGATTCCGCCAGGCTGCCGTGGAACGAGGCCGATTTTTTGCGGTAGGTGCCGCCGGGCATCAGGATGGTTTGGTCGTTGTCCAGCTCCACCAGCGCGTTGACGATATGCAGGCTGTTGGTCATCACCGTGATGTTATTGAACTGCGCCAGATGCGGGACCATTTGCAGCACCGTGCTGCCGGCATCGAAAATCAGCGAGTCGCCGTCGTTAATCAGCTTGATGGCGGCGTAAGCGATTTGGCGTTTCTTTTCGCTGTTGATATGGGTTTTACGGTCGATCGGCTGGTCGCCGTCGTCGCGGCTGAGCACCACGCCGCCGTAAGTGCGGATCACCTCGCCTTCGTCTTCCAGCAGGGTGAGATCCTTGCGGATGGTGGTGCCGGTAGTGGAAAAATGCTCGGCCAGGGCGTCCACTGCCGTTTTGCCATGCCGCTGCAGATATTCAAGGATAGCGGCCTGCCGCTGCTTTGGTTTCATCGCGATTCCCGTTCACAAGGGGTGGGCATTTCCCTTCAGCGAATAATTCAATATGAAAGGTAATGTCTTTTAATGTGAAAATATCATGATTTAGGGGCAATCGCTAACGATAGTGCAGTCCGGCATGCGCGATCCTCGGGGAAGATCACATCCGGGCGCAAATCCTGTTGATGCAGGCCGTGCAAATGCGTCAGTGGCTGCGGGCGGGCGAAGATGGTCAGGCCGCGCATCAGCAGGCTACCGCACACTCGCCGCTCGGCGTCGAAAGCCAGCGCCAGCACGACCCGGGGTCGAAAACGGCCGCCGGAGCGCCCGACGCCGACGGTGCCCTGCCGGCACAGGCGATCGAAGGCGCGGTTGAAATGGCGGATTTGCCACCCGCCCAGGCCAATTTGCAGCAGCCAGGCCAGTACGGCGAAGATAACCAATGCTTGAGTCATAATGCCTCCTTAATCCCCCTCCGGGTGGAGGGGGAGGCGATCACATCAGAACATCACCTGGCCGCCGGTGATGTTAATCGACTGGCCGGTGCAGTAAGACGCCTTGTCGCTGGCGTAAAACAGCAGGGTGTTCAGCACGTCCTGATAGTCGCAGCCGCGTTTCAACGGCACCTTGTCGGTGTAATATTTTTCGACCTGATCCGGCTCGATCCCCAGCTTTTGCGCGTATTGCGGCAGCAACGACTGGAACATCGGTGACTTCAGCAGGTTGCCGAGCATCAGTGAATGCACGGTAATGCCGTATTCCGCCAGATCGAGCGCCAACGACTGGGTCAGCCCCACGCCGCCGAACTTGGCCGCGCTGTAACCGGAGTTGTGCTTGCTGCCCACCTTGCCGGATTTGGAGTTGATCTGGATGATACGCCCGGCCACGCCGTCGCGGATCATCAGGCGGGAAAACTCGCGGGCGCACAGAAAATAGCCGACAAGATTGACCTGCAACGAGCGGTCAAAATCCCCCAGCAGGAAATCGGTGATCGGCGCCGCCTTGGCGATACCGGCGCTGTAAACCAGCAGATTGGCCTGGCCGAACGCCTGATCCACCGCCGCCGCCAGCGCAATGACGCTCTGCTCGTCGGTGGCGTCGGCCTGGAAAGCCTGGGCGCGGCCCGCACCGAACTCATGGTTAATCTGTTGCGCCACCTGCCGGGCATTGTCGGCGTTCAAATCGGCCACCGCGACCCGGTAACCCGCCTGCGCCAGGCCGTGGGATAAAAACGCACCTAAGGTTTGGCCGCCGCCAATCACTACCGCTACTTCAGACATGATCTACTCCTTATGCAATAAATTTCAGCGTGCTGCCTAACGGGATATCAGCCGGCGTGGCGCCGGAAACGTGGATCGAACCCGGAAACTCGGCCTGGGTTACGCCGTCGAAGCGTACAGTGACATGACCCAGCTCGCGCAGGTTTTGCGTCGCGACGCTGCCGACGGCGGTGATCGGATAACGCTGCTCCGCCAGCTCCATCCAGCCGCCGACCTGCAATTCGCCGGCGGTGTCGCCGTGCCGATGGATAAAGCAAAACTCTTCGATGTCCGCCGGCGCGCCTTCGCGGAAGGTGATCAGCATGTCATCCTGCAATGCCTCACGGGCGCTGCCGCCAATCTGCGTAATGGTGGTGTGGAAAATGGTGTGCATGATCTTTTCCCTGCAAAACAGTGTCATTGATAGATGAAGGCCGAAGCGGCCCAGGCGATAAGTACCGTTGGCGCACCGGTCAGGAAACGCCCGACCAGTACCGACGGCACGCCGACCCGCACGGTGTCCTGTTTGGCTTCCGCCAGCGACAGGCCGACCGGAATAAAGTCGCAGGCTGCCTGCGCGTTAATCGCAAACAGCGCAGGCAGCGCCAGCTGCGGCGGAATATGCCCGAGACCGATTTGCACCCCGACCAGCACACCAATCACCTGGGCGATCACCGCGCCGGGGCCGAGGAAGGGCGACAACAGCGGGAAGGAACAGATCAGCGCCAGCGTCACCAGGCCGATTGGGCTGCTGGCCAGCGGCGTCAGGCCGTGGGCGATAAAATCACCCAGGCCCGAGGCCATGATGATGCCGATCAACGCCGAGACGAACGCCATAAACGGCAGGATGGTTTTCAGCACCGTGTCGATGGTGTCGCGCCCGGCCTGGAAGAACACCGCCACCACCGAGCCCATGCCCATACCGACCTTGGCCAGCAGGCCGTCGCTCTGTTCGGTGATTTTTTTGCTGGTGTCGTAATCCCGCCCTTTGGGCTGCGGGGCGGGGGTCTTTTGCGCAGTATCGGTTGTCGACGCCACCAGGCTGATGTTGTTGTCGCGTACGCCGGAGACGTAAATGTCCTCGAGGATAAACTGCGCCAACGGGCCGGACTGGCCGGTGGCGTGGATATTGACCGTCGGGATGCGGCGCTTCGGATACAACCCGCAGCGCAGGGTGCCGCCGCAGTCGATCACCATCACGCCAATCTCTTCCGCCGGCGGTTCGCCCTCTTTAAAGCCGTCGACTGCCGGCCAGCCGGTCAGCTCGCTGAGCCGATCGACGATCGAAGGGCGGGTGCCGGCGGTGATGTACACCACTTTCTTGCCGGGTTCGACAGCAATCTCCAACGGGCCACCCCAGCCGCTGGCGCCTTTCTCAATACGGATATAAGCACTCATGCTGCACTCCACGGATTAAAGTTGCACCTGGCGATCCAGGCGGATACCCATCTTGCGTTCGAACAGACTGGTGGTGAGATCGGTTACCCAGCCACGGAAGAAGTTGGTGAACAACCCGACCAGGAAATAGCTCACCGCCAATGGCCCCAGCGGCAGGCCGAGAGTCGTCAGCCCGCTGGCGATACCGAGGTAAACGAACAGCTCGCCGGGGTTGATGTGCGGGAACAGGCCGTTCATCGAGTGGCAGCTGTAGGACGCCGCCGCATAGTAGCTGGGCTTGTATTTCTCCGGCATAAAGCGCCCGAGACTGAGGGTCATCGGGTTACAGAAAACAAAGGTACCGATCAGCGGCAGCAGCAGATAGCGTGATACCGGGTTGCCCGCGCAGCGCTGCGCCAATCGTTCGATACGTTCCTGGCCTACAAATTTGATCAGCGCATTCATAATAACCAACAGGCTGATTAACAAAGGTAAAATTCCGGTCACCATGCCGACAAACACTTCACCACCTTTCTGAAACAGGCCGATAAACCATTCGGCGCCGTGGGTGATTAGCTCAATCATTATTGCTCTCCTGTGATGGACGATATGGCCTGGAGCGAAAAGCGGCTCTGTCGCCATGGGCCTTACACTAGTCACTTTATGGATTCATTTGTTTTAAATAGATCACATTTTGAAAGATAAATATTTTATTGTGAAAGTTAATTATGAAAGGAAAATAAGGATGAAACGAAAGGATTGGCGGAAGACAGGCACAAAAAAGCCCGGCGTACCGGGCTGTGGGGGCAGGGAAAGGGATCAGGCGATGGTGACTTTTTTGTCCAGATAGGTGTCCTGCACGGCGTTGATCAGCGCCACGCCTTCTTTCATCGATTTCTTGAACGCCTTGCGCCCCAGGATCAGGCCCATGCCGCCCGCACGCTTGTTGATGACTGCGGTGCGCACCGATTCCTGCAGGTCGTTTTCACCGGCGGCGCCGCCGGAGTTGATCAAGCCCGCGCGGCCCATATAGCAGTTGGCCAACTGGTAACGCACCAGATCTATCGGGTGATCGGTGGTCAGCTTGTTGTAGACGCGGTCATCGGTATAGCCGAATTTTACTGCGCGGTAGCCGCCGTTGTTTTCCGCCATTTTTTGCTTAACGATATCGGCGCCGATGGTGGCGGCAATATGGTTGGCCTGGCCGGTGAGATCGGCGCTGGAATGATAATCCACGCCGTCTTTGGTGAACGCCGGGTTACGCAGATAGGCCCAGAGTACGGTGACCATGCCCAGCTCGTGCGCGCGTTCGAAGGCGGCAGAGATCTCCTCGATCTGGCGGCGAGATTGCTCGGAGCCGAAGTAAATCGTTGCGCCGACCGCGACCGCCCCCATATTGAAAGCCTGCTCGACGCTGGCGTACAGCGTCTGGTCGTATTGCGTCGGATAGCTCAGGGTCTCGTTATGGTTCAGTTTGACCAGGAACGGAATTTTGTGGGCGTAGCGGCGTGATACCGACGCCAGCACCCCGTAGGTGGAGGCGACGCAGTTACAGCCGGCTTCGATTGCCAGTTCGACGATGTTTTTCGGATCAAAATACAAGGGGTTGGCGGCGAAAGAAGCGCCGGCCGAGTGTTCAATGCCCTGATCGACCGGCAGAATCGACAGGTAACCGGTGCCGGCCAGGCGGCCATGATTGAGCAGGGTTTGCATGGAACGAAGGACGGTATTGGGACGGTTGTTATCGATCATTATCCGGTCGACAAAGTCGGCGCCCGGCAGGTACAGATTCTCAGCAGGGATGGTGGTACAGCGGTGTTGCAACAGGTCTTCCGCTTCCTTTCCTAACAACTGCGCGATATCAGTCATGATTGACTCCCGATTTGGCTCCCTCATACACCGGCAATGCCATCCCCGTGGTTTTTCAAGCCCTGGCTGCAACTTGAAAGCCATAGGGGATATTGGGTCACCGGCATAGCAGAAAGCGGTGATTAAAGCTGTAAGAACGAGACTACTGAATTTCCTTTGGCAAGGAGAAACAATAGATGCGATTGAGAGGAAATTCCATTTGCAGGGGCAAATACGCGAGGGCGATCGCCCCCGGCGCGGTAACTGGCTGATTACTCGATATCGAACCACTCGGTGTTTTGCAGGGCGATCGGCGTAATAGAGTAGATCATCTCCTGCAGGTGCTCATGGATGGCGCGTTCGGCGGCGTCCGCATCCTGCGCCTTGAGCGCGGCAAAGATCCGATAATGCTGCTGGATCAGGCTTTCCGGCGGCGACACCTCGCTCAGGCTGAGAAAACGCACCCGGTCCATGGTGGCCTTGATGGTTTCGATGGTTTCCCAGGCCAGGGGGCAGTCGGCGAACTGGGTCAGCAACTGGTGGAACTCATCGTCCAGCGCCAAAAACTCGCGCGTCTGTTGGTTTTGCGCCGCCAGTTCCTGGCGATGCAAATTGTGCTCCAGCGTCATCAACTGTTCCGGCGTGATCCGCTGCGCCACACGGCGGACGATCGCGCATTCCACTGCCTGACGGATAAAGCGCCCGTCGGCCACCCGCTTGGCGGAGATCTTCATCACGAAAGTGCCGCGCTGCGGCAGTATCTGCACCAACCCGGCTTCCGCCAGCTTGATGAAAGCTTCGCGCACCGGTTGGCGCGAAACGCTAAAACGGGTGGAAATCTCTTTCTCGGAAAGCAGCGTGCCGGGCGGAATGGTGCAGTCGACAATGTCTTTACGCAGGAAACGGTAAATTTGCTGGTTGACCGGAAGGGTGTTGGTGAGGCTGTAGGATTCAGACATGGCGACAATCAGTGACCCGACTTGCTGTGAATGCCACCATACTAGCAGATTATCTTGGGGCTGCGGGCGGATAAATCCCGCCGCAGCCTGATGAATTTCAATCGATCTATCAACTAACCGCTAATCCGGCGACGGTGGCTTTTGCTCCCTTATCCAACAGCGCCAGATAAGCCTGGGTCACTGCGCCGACGAAGCGTGGGCTGTCCGGCAGGTCATGGCCAAATACCTTTTCCAACTGGAGCAACGCAAGCACGCGCTGTGGGCCTTCCTCGCTGCCCGCCACCAAATCGGCAATAGGTTCACGCAAGGGATCGCTGATTTCTATCGGCCGGCCCTGCTCATCCTGGCCGCCGACGTAGCGCATCCAACCGGCCACGGCCAATGCCAGGGCGTCAAAACGGCTGCCGTGCGCCAGATGGTGGCGAATGGGATCCAGCAGGCGCTGCGGCAATTTTTGCGTGCCATCCATGGCGATTTGCCCGGTGCGGTGTTTCAACGCGCTGTTACGGTAGCGCTGCAATAGCGAGTCGGCGTAATGCGCCAAATCGACACCGCTTACCTGCAGCGTCGGCGCTTGCTCCGCCAACATTAAATGGCGCGCTGCGCGGACAAAATCCTCATCTTGCATGCAGTCGCTGACGTGCGGATAACCGGCCAGATAGCCGAGATAGGCAAGGAACGAGTGGCTGCCGTTCAGCATCCGCAGCTTCATTTCCTCGTACGGCAGCACGTCGCTGACCAGTTCGGCGCCCGCTCGCTCCCACTCTGGCCGCCCCTGCGGGAAGTCGTCTTCGATCACCCATTGGCGGAAGGGTTCGCAGGCCACGCCGACCGTATCGCTCACGCCGCCCAGCAATGTCTGCAACTGGCGTTGGGTTTCCGGCGTCACTGCCGGGACAATGCGGTCTACCATGGTGGAAGGAAAGCGGACATTTTGCCGCACCCAGTCGGCCAACCCGGCATCCTGCCGCTGCGCCAGTTGAGTGACGACGTTGCGGGTTACCTGGCCGTTGGCCGGCATGTTGTCGCAGGACATCACGCTAAACGCCGGCAGGCCGCGCTCCCGGCGCAGGCGCAGCGCAGCCAGGATCAGCCCCGGCGCGGACCGCGGCCGCAGCGTGTTGGCGATGTCGTGTTGAATGTCCGGGTGATCGAGCATCAACTGGCCGTTGGCAGGTTGATAGCAGTAGCCTTTCTCGCTGACGGTCAAGGAAACTATGGCAATCTCTGGCTGCGTCATGGCGTCGAGTACCCTTGCCAACCCATCGACCTGCAGGTGCAGCGCTTGCCTGATCACGCCGATCGTCCGGCCGCGCCAGCCGTCGCCGTCCATTTCGGCCACCGTATACAGCAAATCCTGCTGTTGCAGATCGGTGATTTTTTGCTGGCCGTTATGCATGCTGATCACGCAGTAGCCCCAGTCGCCGGCGTGCTCGTTGGCCAACTGCTCGGCATACACGGCCTGATGTGCGCGGAAAAAGGCGCCAAAGCCGAGGTGGACAATGCGGGGTTTTATGCGTTCACGGGCGTAACCTGGCCGGGCAATTGCCGCCGGCAGCGCGCTGTTGCTGGAAAGTGTCATGCTGAAATCCCTGAAAGAGCGGGGCGACGTTGGCCGCCCCAAAGGGGTTAGTGTTTCGAGATCTGCGGTTGTGCGGCATTGCGCGGTGCCTTGATCACCAGCAACACCAGCACGGCGCCGAGTGCGGCCACGCCGCCGGCCAGGATAAAGGCGCTGTCGAACTTGCCGGTGTTCTGCACGATATAACCGGTCACTACCGGGCCAATGATCCCCGACACGCTGCCGATCATATGAACGAAGCCGCTGGCGCCGCCGACCCGCGATTTATGCACCACGTCCTGAATGATCGCCCAATAAATGGCCCCGGTGATATACAGGAAGAAGATAGAGACCGACATCAGCATGACCGCCGGCACCACGCTGCTGACGGTGCCCGCCAATGCGACGCAAATGGCCGCCGCCAACAGGCTGGTCACCAGGACGATCTTGCGTGACAGCAGCAGCTTGCCGGTGATATTGAAAATCTTGTCGGAGATATAGCCGCCGAGCGCCAGCCCAACGAAGCCGACAATCCACGGAATCATGGTGGTGAGGCTCATTTCCTTGATGTTCAGGTTGTGCGCCTGCACCAGATACGCCGGGAACCAGCTCAGGAAGAAGAACAGGATATAGTTGTAGCAGAAGAAGGCGAACGCGGTGACCAGGATGATCGGCTGCTTCAGGTAGTAGCCCAGCCCATGCGCGGCGTCGCTCAGCTCTTCTTCGTCGCTGATTTTTTCCTCTTTCAACTGGTTGATCAGTGCCCGCTCGTTTTCGCTGACGTGCTTGCTCTTGGCCGGGTTATCCGCCACCACGAAGAACCACACCAGCATCCAGACGATGCCGATCGAGCAGATGATCATAAACGCCATCCGCCAGCCGAACGCCAGCGCCAGATAGCCGACGATCGGCCCGGCTACCGCGCCGCCCAAAGGCGAACCGGCGCTGAGCAGGCCCATGGCGGTGGCCGCCTGTTTCTTCGGGAACCAGCCGTTGATCATTTTGTTGGCGGAAGAGCTGATCGGCCCTTCGGCCATGCCGAACAGGATGCGCAGGATCAGCATGGAATAGAAGCCGGTGGCGAATGCCGTCATGCCGCAGAAGATTGACCATAAGGCCACGGCGATGCCGAGTACCAGCGTCGGGCCGTACCTGTCGACCGCCAGCCCGCCGATAAAGTTGAAGATGGCGTAGCCGAAGAAGAAGCTGCCGAAGATGAGGCCGAACTGCTCGGCGTTCAGCATCAGATCTTTTTCGATCATCGGTACGGTAATCGACAGCGCGACGCGGTCGAGGTAGTTGATCATAAAGACCATGAACAGCAGGAATACTATGGTCCAACGCAGGTTTTTAAACATAAAAGCACTCCATATATTTCTAGTTTTGATGCTTTGTTCTCTGCAAGGGCGGCCAGGCCGCCCTATGCCCCGGTGTTAACAAAACTAACTGAATTGCAGTAACACTTTGCAGCAGGTGCGCTGATCTTTTTCGAACATCAGCATCGCCTGTTCCACTTCACTGGCGGCGACGCAATGGGTGATTAACCGCTGCGGGTCGATTTTTCCGTTGGCCATCCAGTCGATAACCTGCGGGAAGCGGGCGCTGTTGAGGCGCGAGGAGAAAATCGACAGCTCCTTGCTGGTGATGCTTTGCTGGGTGACGGTGCAGGCATCGCCGGAGAAACCCATGATGCCGATGCGCGCCGCCGGTGATGCAAGGTTAATGGCTTCCTGCAAAATGGCCGGGTGGCAGGCGGCGTCGACGATCAGCGTCGGGCGGATGCCTCGTCGTTCCAGCTCGGCCGGCAGCGAAGCCTCGGCGTTATTGAACGTCCAGTCGGCACCGTTTTCTTGCGCCATGGCCAGCCGTTCGGCGATGCGGTCGGTAACTATCACCTGCTTCACGCCGTAGACCCCTTTCAGCGTCTGGATCACCGTCAGCCCCATCGGCCCGGCACCGTAGATCAGCGCGATATCCTCGGCCCTGGGTTGCAGATGGGCGGTGATATTGGCGGCAATGGTGAAAGGCTCGACCATCGCGGCGTGGCGATCGCTGATGCTTTCAGGAATGCGGTAAGCGTTGCGCGCCGGGGCGCAGGCATAGTCGCTGAAGCCGCCGTCGCGGTGCACGCCGATCACCTGCAGCTCGCTACAGACGTTGGGGCGCCCGATGGAACAAGGATAACAATGGCCGCAGCTCACCACCGGATCCACCGAAACGCGTTCGCCGATGCGTTGCGGGTCGACGTCGCTGCCCACCTGATCAATCACGCCGAAAAACTCATGGCCGATCACGCGCGGGTAGCGGGCGAACGGGTTATGCCCATGATAAATGTGTACATCGGAGCCGCAGATGCCGGCAAACTTCACCTTTACCCGCACTTCGCCGGCGGCCGGCTGCGGCAGTGGGCGCTGCTGGATAACCAGCCGACCAGGTTGTTCAATCACCACGCTTTGCATTGCGCGTTCTCCCGTTACCAGTTCCATAAGGTGCCGTCCTCCAGGCGCGCGACCGGCAGATAGGCCGGTTCGTACGGATAGCGTGCGGCCAGTTTTTCGTCGAACTCAATGCCCAACCCCGGTTTGTTGCCCGGATGCATGTAGCCGTCGTTGAAGGTCCAGCTGTGCGGAAACACCTCGAGCATTTGTTCGGAGTAACCCATATATTCCTGCACGCCAAAGTTCGGCACCCACAGATCAAAGTGCAGCGCCGCCGCCATGCAGATAGGCGACAGGTCGGAAGGGCCATGCGAACCGGTACGCACCTGATACAGCGAGGCGAAATCGGCGATGCGGCGCATGCCGGTGATACCGCCTGCGTGGGTGAGGGTGGTGCGGATATAGTCGATCAGCTGTTCTTCAATCAGCTGTTTGCAGTCCCAGATGCTGTTGAAGACTTCGCCGACGGCGATAGGCGTAACGGTATGCTGGCGGATCAGGCGGAAGCATTCCTGGTTCTCCGCCGGGGTCGGATCTTCCATCCAGAACAACCGGTACTGCTCAATGCTTTTGCCAAAGCGCGCGGCCTCGATCGGCGTCAACCGGTGGTGCATGTCGTGCAGCAGATGCTCGTCAAAACCGAACCTGTTGCGCACCGCCTCGAACAGCTTGGGGGTGAAATCGAGGTATTTCTCCGTGGACCACAGCTGCTCTTCCGGCCAGTTGCCTTTGGTGGCCGGTTCGTAGGCCAGCCCTTTGCCTTTGGCCATGCCGTAAGTGGTTTTCATGCCCGGCACGCCGCACTGGGCGCGGATGGCTTTAAAGCCCAGCTCTTTATGTTTGGCGTAGTCGTCGAGCACTTCGTCGATGGAATGGCCGGTGGTGTGGCAGTAAACCATCACGCCGGTGCGCGATGCGCCGCCCAGCAGCTGATACAGCGGCATATTGGCGGCCTTGCCCTTGATGTCCCACAGCGCCATGTCGACGGCGGAGATGGCGGACATGGTGACCGGGCCGCGCCGCCAGTAGGCGCCTTTATAGAAGAATTGCCAGATATCTTCGATCTGGTGGGCATCGCGGCCGATCAATTGCGGGCAGACATGATCTTTCAGATAGGAGGCTACCGGCAGTTCGCGGCCATTGAGGGTGGCGTCGCCGATGCCGGTAATGCCGTCGTCGGTGGTGATCTTCAGCGTGACGAAATTCCTGCCTGGGCAAGTGACAAACACCTCTGCGTTAACAATTTTCATAACGTCTACATCCTGTTCCCACGGGTCATTAATAGGGAAAAAATACGTCATGAACTAACTACCATACAAGTATGATTTAAAGGATTTGCCGGGGAAGATCACATTTCATCGCGTAAATAGAGGGAAGGGATTAGGGCGAACCGGCGGGGGCGCAGCAGGCAGGCTGCGCCCAGGGATCAGAGAAAGGGCGGTCTTAGCCCAGCAGCTCGCAGTTGGGCGGCAGGCGGCATTCAATGGCGTTCGGCAGCACTTCGATACGGAAATGCGTGCCCTTCAGCGGCTCGCCGTCGAGGTTAAAGGTGATCTCGTGCGGCGCATTGATTTCCAGCCAAGGCAGCGCGGCGCTAACCACGTTTTTGTTTTCCTCGCCGTTAACCAGGCTGGCCACCAACGCCGGCAGCAGTTCGTCTGCTATCAGCAGCCGCAGTTGCAGCAGCCCGTCGTTGATTAACGCGTCCGGGCACAGCTGCTGGCCGCCTCCGGCCTGCTTGCCGTTGCCGATGCCAATCACCAGCGCGTCTCCGGACCACTGGAAATCCGGCCCGCGGATCTCGCAGCGGTCGGCCTTCAGCGTATCCATGCGCAGCAGGCCATGAATAAAGTAAGAAACGCCGCCCAGTACGGCCTTTAGTTTTTCCGGCGTTTCGGTGGTGATTCGGGTGCCGAAACCGCCGGTTGCCATGTTGATAAAGTAACGTTCGTCATTGACCTTCGCCAGATCGATCGGTACCGCACGGCCTTTCGTCGCCAACAGCAGCGCCTGTTCCGGTATCAGCGGGATATTGCAGGCCACGGCGAAGTCATTGGCGGTGCCCAGCGGCAGTATGCCCAGAGCCGGGCGGCTGCCCGCAGGCAGCGCCGTCAGCGCGGCGGCCACTTCGTTGATGGTGCCGTCGCCGCCGCCGGCAATCAGCGTGGCGACCCCCAGTTGGCAAGCTTCCCTCACATAGCGCGCTGCGTCACCCTGTTCCCAGGTCACGCGAACGTGCAGGGTCTGGCCCTCATCCCGCAGCTTCTGCACCGCAAGGCGAACGTCTTCGTTGCCTGCGCCTTTGCCATTAATGATAAGAAGCGCTGACGTGTGTTGACTCATTCCCTTTCTCCCGGCTGACCAATGCTTTGGACTGAAAAAGATAAACTACAAGCGGAGAGCAGACCATCAGAATATTCAGTTAATTCTGATTATCGTCAGCGGGCCAATGATTATTTCTGCATATTTGGCTTAATTTAAGATATAGGTGCGGTATCAGCAGCGAGTTATCGTTAATGGTTTAATTAATCGATGAGGTTGGGTATTTATATGGAAATGCGGTTTTGCGTGTTATTAAAATAGATAACTCGACAATTTTAACTGTCGAAAAATATTAGGGTTTCATCTGCGGGTATTTTGACGACGCCAAAGAAAAAGCCAGCCCAAGGGAGATTGGACCGGCTAAGGAGGTGGTTCCTAGTATTGCTATGCAAATATTTTTCATTCTTGGTTTTAAGCAGGATGATGGTAACCAAGCTGCGCGGTAATTGATGTGATCCAATTCTAATATTTGCTAAAAATCGCCACCTAAGGGCGGCGATGGGTGTTTTTACGCGGCGGGACTCTGGGTGTCCGGTAAATTGCGGATCAGCAATGCGTAATTGAGATCGATATCCTGTGGGATCGGCAAATAAACGATGTGCCCGTTGCCAGGCGCCACGTCGATCGCTTCGCCTTTCTTATTTTGCATGCTCTCCAGAGTAAACAACACGTTACCGCCGGGGGTCATCATCTCCACGCCGTCGCCGATCATAAACTTGTTTTTCACGTCCACTTCCGCCCAGCCGTCGTGCCTTACGCCGGTAAATTCGCCGACGAACTGCTGGCGTTCGGATAGCGAGGAGCCGTAATCGTAATTTTGCTGCGCCTCATGCACGTGGCGGCGCAAAAACCCTTCGGTGTAACCGCGGTGCGCCAAACCTTCCAACGTAGTAAGCAGCGAGGGATCGAACGGCTTGCCTGCGACCGCATCGTCAATGGCGCGACGGTAAACCTGTGCGGTGCGCGCGCAGTAGTAAAAGGACTTGGTGCGGCCTTCAATTTTCAGCGAATGCACGCCGAGTTGAGTCAGACGCTCTACGTGCTGGATGGCGCGCAGATCTTTCGAGTTCATGATGTAGGTGCCGTGTTCATCTTCAAAGGCGCTCATGTATTCATCCGGCTTTTGCGCTTCGGAGAGCATGAACACCTTGTCGGTCGGCGCGCCGATACCCAGCGTCGGCTCGACGGTCTGCACCGGGATCGGCTCATGCAGATGCACGATGTTGCCGGTGTCATCCTCTTTGCCTTCTTCCGCCTTGTACTGCCAGCGGCAGGCGTTGGTGCAGGTGCCTTGGTTGGGATCGCGCTTGTTGATGTAACCGGACAGCAGGCAACGGCCGGAGTAGGCCATGCACAGCGCGCCGTGGACGAAGATTTCCAGCTCCATCTCGGGGACCTGGCTGCGGATCTCGGCGATCTCCTCCAGCGACAGCTCGCGCGACAGGATCACGCGCGTCAGCCCCATCTGCTGCCAGAACTTCACCGTCGCCCAGTTGACCGCATTGGCCTGCACCGACAGATGAATGTCCATCTGCGGGAAGGCTTCGCGCACCATCATGATAAGGCCCGGATCGGACATGATCAGCGCGTCCGGGCCCATATCTATCACCGGTTTAAGATCGCGCAGGAAGGTTTTCAGCTTGGCGTTGTGCGGCGCGATGTTCACCACCACATAGAACTTCTTGCCCAGCGCGTGGGCTTCGTTGATCCCCTGCGCCAGATTCTCGTGATTGAATTCGTTGTTACGCACCCGCAGGCTGTAACGCGGCTGGCCGGCATAAACCGCATCGGCGCCATAGGCAAAGGCGTAACGCATGTTTTTCAGCGTTCCGGCCGGGGAGAGAAGTTCCGGTGTAAACATAATGAGTCTCGGTCTGATTTCAGGTCAGTATACCTGTGTCTTTCAAACTGCAGCGTTGTTGACTGCAACATGAAAGCCAGTGGGTATAACGCACCACCAAATGGCGCAGTAAAAGCGGGGGATTGTAGCGGCAGAGCGGCAAAAAATCAGCAGTTAACCGGATTTATTACAGGGGGATTGATCCCGGTCATAAGAAAAACGCGCGATGGCGATCATCGCGCGCCGGGTGACGAAGTTACGCGCTTAAATCGCGCACGTCGGTGCTTGGGCCGTTCTTGATCACCGACTGAATGCCGTTTTTCGCGGCAGTTTCAGAACTGTACATTTCACTGACGCCGATCACCTGATGGTTCTTGGCTTTCAGTACAAAGTAAGGTTGATTGCTGGTGCTGTGTTTCAATTCGTACTGCGCTTCCTGGGGGGAGTTGGTTTGCACCGAGGCAATGCCATTCTCCGCCGAGGCTTTGCTGGCGTACATCTCACTGCCCAAAATGATTTCGCCATTACTGGCTTTCAGGTTGAAGTGGTATTGCCCATTCTTTGCTTTTTTCAGCTCATAGTGACCGATTGCCATGGTTCCTCTCCTGTGGGTTCCGATAAGTGATGTAAGTGTAGCCAATAGCTTGAAATTGGGCGGCTAATAAACATCCTTTGCGCAGCATAGCTTAAAAAAGACGCAATTTTTTTGCGTTGGCGTTGAATTTCATCAGCAAGGGGCGCCAAAGCACGAGAAGCTAATGGCGAGCCCGATGCCCAAAATTGCGTAGCTTGCAGCATCGCAAAACAATGCGATTAAAAAACAAGCGAAGCATTTGGATATCGACGCTCAACAGGCATATTCTTGGAAAGGAATTCGTCAAAAGGAGTCAGGGATGGAAAGAAACGCAAAGCAGTTTAGAGACGGCAAAAGCCAGGCTAACCCGGATAATTGGGATTTATTGCTGGCAATGATCGCCAAAACAGAGATGCCCCATGATTTTCTGACGGCTGAGGAACGCCGGCAGGAGGTTGTTGACCGCGACCCTTTTCGGAGCGCAGCCAGTTAGCCCTCCTTATAGCCCGTTTATCAACCGACAAGGTTCGGATTCCCAGCGATAACCCACGCCGTATACCGAGCGAATAAACGACTTTTCACCGTCGATCAGCTCCAGCTTGCGCCGCAGGTTTTTGATATGGCTGTCGATGGTTCGGTCGGTGACTACCCGGTAGTCGTCATACAGATTGTTCAGCAACTGCTCACGCGAGAAGACGTTGCCCGGCTGGCTGGCCAGGGTTTTCAACAGGCGGAATTCCGCCGGGGTGAGATCCAGCATCTGGCCTTGATAGCTGGCCTGAAAGCGTGGTTCGTCGATATGCAACTGCGTTTCTTCCTGCTGGTTTTCCAGCGGCCGATAGCAGCGGCGTAAAATGGTTTTCACCCGAGCCACCACTTCTCGCGGGCTGTAAGGCTTGCAGATGTAATCGTCCGCGCCAATCTCCAGCCCCAGCAGGCGATCAATCTCCTCAATCTTCGCCGTCACCATCACCACCGGGACATCGGTAAAACGGCGCAGTTCGCGGCATACCGTCAACCCGTCGCTGCCCGGCAGCATTAAATCCAGCAGGATCAGCGCCGGGGAGTGTTCATGTACCGCCGGCACCACCTCGCTGCCGTTGCTCAGCCAGCGGGTGGCGTATCCCGCGGCCTGCAGATAGTCCACCAGCAGTTGGCCCAGCTTGGGTTCGTCTTCAACAATCATGATTTGCAACGGCTGATTCTGGGATTCCATCATGGCGCCTTATTCATTATCGGGGTGGCAAATTCTACTGTAATCCGCACGCCGCCCAAAGGCGAGTGCGCAGCAAAGATCTTGCCGTTGTGGGCTTCCACGATGTTTTGACAAATCGACAACCCCAGGCCGGAACCGCCGCTGGCGCGGTTGCGCGAGCCTTCGGTGCGGTAGAAGCGTTCGAAAATGCGCGCCAGCTGTTCGTCGTTGACGCCGGGCCCGCTGTCCTGCCAGTAAAGCCGCAGCCGCCCCGGCAACTGTTCTGCGCCAATCTCCAGCTTACCGCCGGCGTCGGTGTAGCGCAGGCTGTTCTCCAGCAGGTTGTTGAACAACTGATTGAGACGATCGGGATCGCCGAACAGCGACGCCTGTTCCGGCAGCAGGGTGACGATCTCAAGCCCTTTGGCGCGAAAACGTTCGCGGAAGGTGGCGACCGCAATTTGCAGCAAATGTACGCAGTCGACCGACGATTTACGGTAGGCCAGTGCGCCGAGATCGGACAGCGACAGTTGATGCAGATCGTCCACCAGTTTGGTCAGGGTGGAGACTTCCGCCTGCAGCGAGCTGAGCGACGCCGGCGTCGGCTGGCGCACGCCGTCCTGCAATGCCTCCAGTTCGCCGCGCAGTACCGCCAGCGGGGTGCGCAACTCATGCGACACATCGGCCATAAAAGCGCGCCGCATCTGCTCGTTCTTTTCCAGCGAGGTGGCTAGCTGATTGAAATCCTGCGCCAAGCGGCCGAGCTCATCCTGGCTGTCGACGGTCACGCGGGTACTGAAATCACCGGCCGCCAGCCGGTGGGTGCCGGCGACCAGCCGTTTGACCGGCGCCAACAGCCCGCGCGACATCAACCAGGTCACCGCCGCCGCCAGCAGCGTGGAGAGTGCGACTATCATCCAACTGGTGCGCTTTTGCTGCTGGTCGAAATTGATATCGGTATTGCGGGTCAGCCGCTCGACCGGCGTGGTGATCACCCAGCCGACGATTTCGTTGTTGTAGCGGATCGGATGGCGCGGGCCTTCTTTGGGCACCGGGCCGGAATGCCCCACCAGCCGGTTGAATTGATTGTCCACCACCCAAAACTGAGTGCGCCAACCTTTGGGCGGCAGATTATGGCTGCTGTCGCTGTTTTGTTCGAACGAGCGCATGATCTGGTAAATCACCTGATCGTTATTGCGCAGAAAAACCCAGTTGCCGTGATGGCTGTACTGTTCTTCCAGCGCTTCGCTCAGCATGTTGATACGTTGTTCGTTGCTGTGCTTGATGTAGCCGATGAAACCGCGTTCAAAGCTGACGCGCACGCCCCAGTGCATGGTGATCAGCACCAGCATGCAGGTGGCGAAGATGGCCAGAAACAGTTTCCCGGTGATGCCTATTCTCATTTTTGTAACCTCGTTGAACCGGTGCCCGGCTCTTTGGTCAGCGTGCGGTTTGGCGCGCTATCCGGCGGCACGCGGGCAAAAGCCAGCGCGGGCAGGGCAATGATTAACGCCATACAGCAGTAGCTGTAAATAAATGCGCTGTGTATCGCCGGGCTGTCAGTGACCACCTGGTGATGGGCAAAGCTGCCAATCAGGATCCCGGCGATGCTGACGCCGAGGCTCATGGACAGCTGCATCACCATCGACAGCAGGCTGTTGCCGCTGCTGGCCAGCCGGTCCGGCAAATCTTTCAGCGTCAGGGTATTCATTGCCGAGAAGCGCAGCGAGTTGACCATGCCCTGGAAGAACAGCACCGCCGGCAGCAGCCAGATCCAGCCGATCATCGCCACCAGCGGGAAGCTCAGGCTGATCAACGCCAGCATCAGCGTGGCGGCCACCAGCACGTTACGGTAACCGAAACGGTTAACCACCCGAACCACGATACGCTTCATCCCCATGCTGCCGATAATCATCGGGATCATCATCAGCCCGGCGTGGAACGGGGAAAACCCCATGCCCACCTGCATGAACAGCGGGGTCATAAACGGCAGCATGCCGCTGCCGATACGGCCCAGCAGGCTGGCGGTCAGCCCAATCTTGTAGGTTTGGGTTCTGAATAGCCGCAGGGAGAACAGCGCCCGGCTGTTACCGCGCGCATGCCACCAGTAACCTGCCAGCGCCGCAATCCCCATCGCCACCAGCCCGGCGATAGTGGCGATGGACAGCCCCATGCCCTTGTGGCCGTCGAGCGCCAGCGTCAGCGTCGCCATCCCGATCGCCAGCATGATAAAACCGCTGACGTCGAAGCGCCGGGTCTGCATGCGGTAGTTGGGCATCAGCAGCAGAGTGGCGATGGCGCCGGCGATGCCGACCGGGATATTGATCAGGAAAATCCAGTGCCAGCTGGCGTACTGCACCAAAAAACCGCCCAGCGCCGGCCCCATCAGCGGGCCGATTTGGCCGGGCAGGGTGACGAAGGTCATCGCCGCCATATATTGCTCGCGCGGCACGATCTTCATCACCGTCAGGCGGCCGACCGGCACCATCATCGCGCCGCCGATGCCCTGGATCACCCGCGAGGCGATCAGCTCATTCAGGGTTTCCGAACGGGCGCACAGGATTGAGCCGAGGGTGAACAGCACGATGGCGCTGAAGAACACCCGCTGCACCCCGACCCGATCCGCCAGCCAGCCGCTGGCGGGCAGCATCACGGCTACCGTCAGCACGTAGGAGACGATCACCGACTGCATGCGCAGCGGGTTCTCCCCCAGGCTGACGGCCATCGACGGCAGGGCGGTGTTGACGATGGTGGTGTCCAGCGTCTGCATAAAGAAGCCGAACGCCACGATCCAGAGTTGCCACTGTACTGAGGCGGTGCGTTTTATGATCATCAGTCAACCGGGTTAATCATTAGTGAGGCAGCGGATCCAATTTCTTGCCGCGCCGGAACTTCATCTGCAGCCGGTCAAAATACAGATACACCACCGGCGTGGTGTACAGCGTCAGCAACTGGCTCATGATCAGACCGCCGGCGATGGTGATGCCGAGCGGCTGGCGCAGCTCCGCGCCGTCACCGCTGGTCAGCACCAGCGGCAATGCGCCGAACAGCGCCGCCAGCGTGGTCATCATGATTGGCCGAAAACGCAGCAGACAGGCCTGGAAAATGGCTTCTCGTGCGCCGATGCCGCCGTTGCGCTGCGCATCGAGGGCGAAGTCGACCATCATGATGGCGTTCTTCTTCACGATGCCGATCAACAGCATAATGCCGATCAGCGCGATCAGGCTGAAGGGGGCGCCGAACAGCTCCAGCGCCAGCAACGCGCCGACCCCGGCGGAAGGTAGGGTCGACAAGATAGTCAGCGGGTGAATATAGCTCTCGTAGAGTACGCCGAGCACGATATACACCGTGGCGATTGCGGCGGCGATCAGGAACAGCTGGGATTTCAGCGTGTCCTGGAATACCTGCGCGGTGCCGGCAAAGGCGCCGCGCACCGTGGACGGCACACCGAGCGCCGTTATGGTGCGTTCCACCGCGGCGGTGGCGTCTGACAAGCTGCCGCCGTTCGGCAGGTTAAAGGAGATGGTCGAGGCCGCCGACAGTCCCTGATGGTTGACCGACAGCGGCGCATTGGCCGGCTGCCAGCGGGCGAAATAGGCCAGCGGGATCGCCTTGCCGTCTTTGTTTATCACGAACATCTTGTCCAGCGAGCTGACGTCCTGGGTATAGGGCGGTGCCACTTCCATCACCACCTTGTACTGATTGAGCGGCTGATAGATGGTGGAAATCTGTCGCTGGCCGAAGGCGTTGTTCAGCAGGGCGTTGGCGTCGGAGACCGAAATGCCGAGCCGTGCCATGGTTTCACGATCGTAGATCAGATCCATCTCCGAGCCTTTGTCCTGTTGGTCGGAGTTGACGTCCGCCAGCTCCGGCAGCGCGGCCAGCGCGGTACGGATCTTCGGCTCCCATTCGCGCAGCGCGGCGAGATCGTCTGCCAGCAGCGTGTACTGGTAGCTGGCGTTGGATTGCCGGCCGCCGACGCGGATGTCCTGCACCGCCATCAGGAACAGGCTGGCCCCCGGCTCTTTCGCCAGCCGGGCGCGCAGCCGGGCGATCACCTTCTGCGCGTCATCGCTGCGCACCGAAAGCGGCTTCAGCGAGATAAACATCGACCCGCTGTTGGTGCGCGAACCGCCGGTAAAACCGGTGACGTTTTCCACGTCCTTGTCTTCGCGCACGATCTTCATGAAGTCTTCCAGTTTGACGCGCATCGCCTGGAAGGAAATGCTCTGGTCAGCCTGGATAAAGCCCATCAGGCGGCCAGTGTCCTGTTCCGGGAAGAAGGTTTTCGGGATGCTGACATACAGCCAGACGTTGAGCGCGATGGTGGCGAAAAATATCGCCAGCACCCAGCGCGAGTGGCCGAGCACCCAGTTCAACGAGCGGCCGTAGCCCTGTTGCAATGCCAGCAACATTTTGCCGAAGCCGCGAATACGCCGCTGCGCGCGCGTCGGCTGGTGGCGCAGCAGGTAGGCGCACATCATTGGCGTCAGCGTCAGCGAGACGATCAGCGACAGCCCGATCGACACCGACAGGGTGACGGCGAACTCGCGAAAAAGCCGCCCGGGCAGGCCGTCCATCAGCAGCAACGGGATAAACACCGCCACCAGCGACACGCTCATCGACAGCACGGTAAAGCCGACCTCCCGCACCCCTTGCAGCGCGGCGTTGAGTGGTTTCATGCCGGCCTCGACGTGGCGCGAGATATTCTCCAGCACCACGATGGCGTCATCGACCACAAAACCGGTGGCGATGGTCAGCGCCATCAACGACAGGTTATTCAGGCTGAAGCCGCACAGGTACATGGCGGCGAAGGAGCCGATCAGCGACACCGGCACCGCGACCGCCGGGATCAGCGTGGCGCGGCCGGAGCGCAGGAAGATGAACACCACCAGGATCACCAGGCCGATGGCGATCACCAGCGACTGCTCCACTTCCGCCAGCGAGGCGCGAATGGTCGGCGAACGATCCTGGGCGATATTCAGCTGGATTGACGCCGGAATACTGTCCTGCAACGTCGGCAGCTCGGCGCGAATGCGATCGACGGTTTCAATGATGTTGGCGTCCGGCGCACGGCTGATCGCCAGAATAATCGCCGGTTTGGCATTGGTCATGCCGGCGTTGCGTACGTCCTGTACCGAGTCTTTGACCTCGGCCACATCCCCCAGCCGCACCGCCGAGCCGTTGTTGTAGTGGATAATCAACGGCCGATAGGCATCGGCGGTTTTCAACTCGTCGTTGGCCTGGATCTGCCAGCGCTGCTGCGGGCTTTCCACCGATCCCTGCGGCCTGCGTACGTTGGCGCCGCTGATGGCCTGGCGCACGGTGTCCAGCGATACGCCCTGGTTGAACAGGGCGGTCGGGTTCAACTCCACCCGCACCGCAGGCAGCGAGCTGCCGCCGACCGAGACGTCGCCCACGCCTTCGGTCTGGGCGATTTTCTGTGCCAGTTTTGTGGAGGCAAAGTCGTACAGTTGGCCCTGGCTGTAAGTCTCCGACGTCAGCGTCAGGATCATGATCGGCGCGTCGGACGGGTTGACCTTACGGTAACTCGGGCGGTTCGGCATGCCGGTGGGCAGCAGGCTTTGCGCGGCGTTGATCGCCGCCTGCACGTCGCGGGCGGCGCCGTTGATATCGCGATTGAGATCGAACTGCAAGATCACCCGCGTGCTGCCCAGTGAGCTCATCGAGGTCATCTCGTTGACCCCGGCAATCCGCCCCAGCGCACGCTCCAGCGGTGTCGCCACCGACGAGGCCATGGTTTCCGGATCGGCACCCGGCAGTGAGGCGCTGATCGAAATCACCGGGTAATCGACCTGCGGCAGCGGCGAGACCGGCAGCAGGCTAAAGCCAATCACACCGCTGATGGCTATCGCCAGCGTCAGCAGCGTGGTGGCGACCGGCCGGTAGATGAACAAGGCGAAGAATTTCACGGCAACTCCTGCGCATCGGGCTGGCGACGGGTATTGCGCGCCAGTTTGTCAAACAGCAGGTAGATCACCGGCGTGGTGAACAGCGTCAGGATCTGGCTCATCACCAGCCCGCCGACCATACAAACCCCGAGCGGGTGACGCAGCTCAGCGCCGGCGCCGGTGCTGAGCATCAGCGGCAGTGCGCCAAGCAATGCCGCCAGCGTGGTCATCAGGATCGGCCGGAAACGCAGCAGGCAGGCCTGATAAATCGCGTCGTACGGCGTCATGCCCTGTTCACGCTCGGCGGCCAGCGCGAAGTCGATCATCATGATGGCGTTTTTCTTCACGATACCGATCAGCAAGATGATGCCGATAATGGCAATCACGTCCAGCTCGCTGCCGGCCATCATCAGCGCCAGCAGTGCGCCGACCCCGGCGGTCGGCAGGGTGGAGAGAATGGTCACCGGGTGAATAAAGCTCTCGTACAGCACGCCCAGCACGATATACATCGCCACCACTGCCGCCAGGATCAGCCACAGCGTGCTGCCCAGCGCCGCCTGGAACGCCAGCGTCGCGCCCTGGAACTGGGTTGTGATGTCTTTCGGCATGTTGAGGTTTTTTTCCGCCAGGGTAATGGCGTCCACCGCTTCGCCGAGCGAATAGTTGCCCGCCACGTTAAACGAGATGGTCGCCGCCGGGAATTGATCGAGATGGTTGACCGACAGCGGCCCAAAGCGTTCCTCGATTTTGGCGAGGGTGCTCAGCGGCACCGTGGTGCCGTTGCTGCTGGTCAGACGGATATCGTTCAGCGCCGCCAGCCCCGGCGTGGTGCTCACATCGTGCTCCAGCACCACGCGGTACTGGTTGGCCTGGGTGTAAATGGTGGAGATCAGCCGCTGGCCGAAGGCGTTGTACAGCGCGTTGTCCACGTCGCTCATGCTGATGCCAAGGCGCGAGGCCGAATCGCGATCGACATTCACGTAGGCCACCAGCCCTTGATCCTGCCAGTTGCTGCTCACGTCCGCCAACTGCGGCGTCTGCTTGAGTTCGGCCATCAGCTGCGGCACCCACAGGCTGAGATCGTCCAGCGACATCGCCTGCAAGGTAAACTGGTATTGCGTGCGGCTGACCTGGGTGTCGATGGTCAGATCTTGTACCGGCTGCAGATACAGCTTCACGCCGGGGAACTGTGCGCTTTGTTGTTGCAGGCGGGCGATGATCGCCGGAATGCGTTCACTGCGCTCGCTCAGCGGTTTAAGGTTGATCTGCAAACGGCCGCTGTTGAGCGTGGCGTTGCTGCCGTCGACGCCGACGAACGACGTCAGGCTTTCCACCGCCGGATCTTTGAGGATTTCCGCCGCGACCTGCTGTTGGCGTTCGGCCATATTGCTGAACGACACCGTCTGCGGCGCTTCCACCGTGCCCTGAATAATGCCGTTGTCTTGCAGCGGGAAGAAGCCTTTCGGGATCAGCAGATACAGCAGCACCGTCAGCGCCAGGGTGCTCAGCGCCACGCCGAGCGTCAGCCACGGGTGATTCAACACGATTTTCAGCCACTTGCCGTACTGCGCAATCACCCGGTCGAAGAAGCGCTCGGAGGCGGCGGAAAACCGGTTCTGCTTGCGCAGCGATTCATGGCTCAGCATGCGTGCGCACATCATCGGCGTCAGCGTCAGCGACACCACGGCGGAAATCAGGATCGCCACCGCCAACGTTACGGCGAACTCGCGGAACAGCCGGCCAACGATATCGCCCATAAACAACAGCGGAATCAATACCGCCACCAGCGAGAAGGTCAGGGAGATAATGGTGAAGCCGATTTCGCCGGCGCCTTTCAGCGCCGCATCGAGCGGTTTTTCGCCCTTTTCGATATAGCGCGAGATGTTTTCGATCACCACGATGGCGTCATCGACCACAAAACCGGTGGCGATGGTCAGCGCCATCAGCGTCAGGTTATTGATCGAGAAACCGAGAAAATACATGGCGGCAAAGGTGCCGACCAGCGACAGCGGTACCGCGACGCTCGGAATAATGGTGGCCGGCACGTTGCGCAGGAACACGTAAATCACCATCACCACCAGCGCGACCGCCAGCAACAATTCAAACTGCACGTCGTTGACCGAAGCGCGAATGGTGGTGGTGCGATCGGTCAGCACCTTGACGTCCACCGACTTCGGCAGGCTTTTTATCAGCTGCGGCAACATTTCGCGAATGCTGTCGGCGGTGGTGATCACGTTCACGCCCGGCTGGCGTTGAATGTTCAGCACGATCGCCGGTTGCTTGTTGGCCCAGGCGGCCAGGCGGGTATTTTCCGCCCCCTGTTCGATGGTGGCGACATCCTGCAACCGAATTGCCGCACCGTTTTGGTAGGCGACAATCAGTTGGCGGTAGTCGTCGGCGGATTTCATCTGATCGTTGGCGGAAAGCGTCACCGAGCGCGTCGGCCCGTCCAGGCTGCCTTTGGCGGAGTTGACGTTAGCGCTGCCGATGGCGGTGCGGATGGTTTCGCTGTCCAGACCGTAGGCGGCCACCGCCGCGGCGTTGAGCTTCACGCGCACCGCCGGCCGCTGGCCGCCGGAGAGGGTAACCAGACCTACGCCGGTCACCTGGGAAATTTTTTGTGCGACACGGGTTTCCACCATGTCTTCCACCTGGGTCATCGGCATGGCGGTCGAGGTGACGGCCAGCGTCATGATCGGCGGATCCGCAGGGTTGACCTTGCTGTAAATCGGTGGGTAGGGCAGATCGCTCGGCAGCAGGTTGGTGGCGGAGTTGATCGCCGCCTGCACTTCCTGCTCGGCGACGTCGAGCGGCAGTTCGAGCTGGAACTGCAGCGTTACCACCGACGCGCCGCCGGAGCTTTGCGACGCCATTTGTTTCAGGCCGGACATCTGGCCAAACTGGCGCTCCAGCGGGGCGGTAATGGCCGAGGTGACCACGTCCGGGCTGGCGCCGGGATACAGGGTGACCACCTGAATGGTCGGGTAATCCACCTCTGGCAGGGCGGAAACCGGCAGGGAGCGGTAGCCGATAATCCCCGCCAGCAAAATAGCCACCATCAACAGCGTGGTGGCGACCGGGCGCAGAATAAACAGGCGGGAGGGGCCGCCGGCGTTAGGTGGCATCGCCTGCATCAGGATTTCCTCTGTGCGAGCGGCTTGCTGCCCGGCGTGGCCGCCGCCGGGGTGGCCTGCGGTGTCACCACTTCAACCTGCATGCCTTCTGTCAGGCGATCGATACCGTCGGTCACTACCCGGTCACCGGCGTTCAGGCCGGCGCTGATAACCACTTGTCGGCTGTCCTGCACGCCGGTGGTCACGCGGTGCTTGCTGACCTTGTTGTCTTCGCTCAGGGTCCAGACGAAGTTGCCTTCGTTGCCCATCTGCAGCGCGGCGGTCGGGATGACAATCGCGTTATGCAGGGTAGCCACCTTCAACCGGGCGTTGACGAACTGGTTCGGGAACAGCGCATCGTCTTCATTGGTGAAACGCGCCTTCAGCTTGATGGTGCCGGTCGTGGTGTCAATCTGGTTGTCCAGACTCAGCAGCGAACCGGTCGCCAGTTGAGTCTGGTTGGTGCGGTCCCAGGCTTCGACGCTGACCGGACCGGCTTTTTGCGCCTTGAGCAAATCGCTGATATTGCCTTCCGGCAGGGTGAACACCACGTCGATAGGGTGGGTCTGGGTGATCACCACGATGCCGGTGGTGCTGCCGCTGGTGATGTAGTTGCCGACGTCGACCAGTTTCAGGCCGACGCGGCCGTCAATCGGCGCGGTGATGCGGCTGTAGGTGATTTGCAGTTTGGCGCTGTCGACCGAGCCCTGATCGGCTTTGATCGCGCCTTCGGTTTGTTGCACCAGCGAGAGCTGGGTATCCAGATCCTGACGTGAAACCAGGTTGGTTTTCGCCAGTTGCTGGTAGCGCGCCAGATCCCGACGCGCATTGGCGAGTGTCGCCTGATCTTTTGCCAATTGCCCCAAAGCCTGCGTCAGTTGCACTTCAAACGGACGCGGGTCGATTTCGACCAGCAAATCGCCGGCTTTGACCTGTTGGCCCTCGGTAAAGTGGACGGCCATCAGTTGGCCGTCGACCCGGCTGGTGACGGTAACGGTATTGGCGGCGGTGGCGGTGCCCAACCCGGAGAGATAGCGCGGTACCGTCTGTTCGGTGGCGGTTGCCGCCTGTACCGGCGACATCGGCGCGCCGCGTCGGCCACCCGCCGCGGCTTTGCCGCCACCGGCGCGAGGTGTGGCAGAGGCCGTATCTGATGCGGGAACCGCAGTATTGAAGTGACGCCAAATCAGAACGGCGGCAATGACCACTATCACCACAACCAGCAGGCGTGGCAGCAGTGAACGACGTTGGGTTTTTGCATTCATGGTGGCGAAAATTCTCTCCAAAAGGCAGGGGTGCGGGCACTCATTGCCACAAAAGTTACACTCCTTACAGAATACTAGTTTAGCCAGTAAAGACGGCATAAAAATGAAGGAAATATGGAGGAATCGTCAGCATTATCTGAATATATCCGTCATCTTTCAAACCGCAGCGTTGTTGGCTGCACGCACTCACCCCAATCACTTACCTAAGTAAGCTCATGGGGACTCCTGCGCTTGCCGCCTAGCTGCAATTTGAAAGCTATAGGATATAAATTGACTATGTTTATAAGTGATTTATTCCGGCTTATAGCCAATGCGTTTTAACGATTTCTTGATTCCGCGCTAATAATTAACCTGCAAATCATTTATCCCATGGAGCATGCAATGAGCAAAAGAGAATTGGGCCGTTCGGGCATTCAGGTGCCGGCATTGACCTTCGGCGGCAATGTGTTTGGCTGGACGGCGGATCGCGAGACGTCATTCAGCCTGCTGGACGCGCTGGTGGAAAACCAGCTCAATTTCATCGATACCGCCGACGTCTATTCGAGTTGGGCGCCGGGTAATCAGGGTGGAGAGTCCGAAGCCACGATTGGCGAGTGGCTGAAAAAAAGCGGTAAACGCGATCGGGTGATTATCGCCACCAAGGTGGGCAAGCCGATGGGCGAAGGCAAACAGGGGCTGTCGCCGCGCTACATCCAACAGGCGGTGGAAGACTCGTTGCGCCGCCTGCAGACCGACTATATCGATCTCTATCAATCGCACGACGACGACCGGGACACGCCGCTGGCGGAAACCCTGGCCGCGTTCGATGCGCTGATCAAGGCCGGTAAGGTGCGGGCGATAGGCGCTTCCAACTATCAGGCCGATCGCCTGGAAGAGGCGCTGAAAGTGAGCGAGCAGGAAGGGCTGGCGCGTTACGAAACCCTGCAACCGGAATACAACCTGTACGCGCGCGAAGGGTTCGAAAAAGAGCTGGCGGCGGTGACGCAACGCCACGGCCTGGGGGTGATCAACTTCTTCTCGCTGGCCAGTGGCTTCCTGACCGGCAAATACCGCAGTGCGCAGGATGAGGGCAAAAGCCAGCGCGGGGACCGTATTGTGGCGCAATATCTCAACCCGCGCGGTTTCCGCATTTTGGCGGCGTTGGATCGGGTGGCGGAAAAACACCGCACTTCGCCGACGCAAGTCTCGCTGGCCTGGTTGATCGCCCGGCCGGGCATCACTGCGCCGATCGTCAGCGCCACGTCGTTAAAGCAGTTGGATGAGCTGATCGCCGCTACCCGGCTGCAACTGGACGCCGATGATATCAAGGTGCTGAACGAGGCCAGCGCCTGGTAATAGGGATTACCGGGCGGTAATTTTGCTCTATCCTGAATGGGTCAATGTGATCCATTCAGGGAGCAGCAATGCAAAGCGATATTATCAACGATCTTGCCGCGCTGGAGCAGCTGTACGGCAAACCCGCCGCGCCGTCGATATTTAAAGAAGTCAGTTACATTCACCCGGTCTACCGTCCCTTTATCGAAGCTGCACCTTTTGCCGCGTTGTCCACCGTCGGGCCTGATGGGATGGACGTTTCCCCACGCGGCGATCCGCCCGGTTTCATTCATATCGAAGATGAGAAAACCCTGCTGCTGCCGGACCGGCGCGGTAACAACCGTATCGACAGCCTGCGCAATATCCTGCACGACAACCGGGTGGCGCTGCTGTTGCTGATCCCCGGTATCGGCGAAACGCTGCGGATTAACGGCCGTGCGGAGATTGTTGTGGCGCAAGAGGTGCTGCAGCGCTTCGCCCACCGCAAAATGCTGCCGCGCTCGGTGCTGCGCATTCATGTGGAGGCGGTGTTTTTCCAGTGCAGCCGGGCGATATTGCGCTCAGGGCTGTGGGACGAAGCCAGCCACCTTGAGCGTTCGGCACTGCCCAGCACCGGCAACATTCTGGCCGAAGTGAGTAAAACGCAGTTTGACGGCGACGAGTACGACAGCGCACTGCCGCAGCGGCTGCGGGATACGCTGTATTAGCGCGGCGTGGCGTTCAACAACGCCAGCAGCCGGGCGAGGCAGCTTTCCACCGGCTGGCCGGCGGTATCGATGCGGGCCACAGGCGTGGCCCAGGGCGTATAGTCATGATCGATAACGCTCTGCCAACCGGGGAGTTTCAGCCCGGCGATATCCCCGTCGCGGGTTTCCACCCGGCGGCGGTGTTCGGTGCTGTCGGAACAGTAGACTTCAATATCAAAGCAAGCGGTGCCGGCGCGTTGCGCCACGCCATGCCAGGCGGCCCGCGTCACCGGCAGCGGGTTGACCGAGTCGGCAATCACCCGGTGGCCCAAACGCAGGTTGTCTTCGGCCACGCCATAAGCGGCAAAGTAACCGGCCGGCCCAATGTCGCCCGCCAGCATGCCGCTGTTGCGGATAGCCTGTTCAAGAGTGTCTATGCGCAGATGAATAGCCGGTAGCCTGGCCGCCAGTGCTCGCGCCAGTGTGGTTTTACCGCTGCCCGGCAGCCCGGAAAAAACAATCAGCATTGCTGTGCCCGCCATTGTTGCTGTCCCAGCCGATACACTACATGGTTTTGCAGCGGATGGCCCTGCGGCAAGCGCGGGTGCAGGAAGCTTTCGCCGTTGAACGCCATGCCAATACGCGCCATTACCCGACGCGAAGGTTGGTTGACGGTAGCGGTAAAGGACACCACTTCATCCAGTTGCAGCGAATTAAAGGCGGTAGCCAGTACCGCCCTGGCCGCTTCGCTGGCGTAGCCGTTGCCCCAATGGGGGGCCGCCAACCGCCAGCCGATTTCCACGCAGGGGGAGCAGGGCAGATCGTCCGCCCGCCTCGCCAGCCCGACAAAGCCGATAAAAGGCGCGCCGCCTTTCACTTCCAGTGCCCAAAAGCCCCAGCCGTGCAGGCGCATGAACCGGCGGATGTTGTCGGCCTGCGCGTCGCTTTGATCGGCTGTCATCACTGAAGGGAAATAACGCATGACTTGCGGATCGGCGTTGAGGGCGGCAAAGGCCGGCAGGTCTTCGTCGCGCCAGGCGCGCAACCGCAGCCGAGCGCTTTCAGGGGAGAGTATTTCAGACATCACTGGCCTCCAATGACCGGGGCGCGGCAGGCCGCGCCCACGGGCAATTAACGGAACAGCGTTTGCGCCCAGCGCGCCAGCCCGGCGGTGACCGAGCCGAAATCGTTGCCGCCGACGATAGGAATGCCAGGCAGCTGTTGTTGCAGCGCGGCGCGCAGCAGCGGTGAGCGTGCGCTGCCGCCGGTGAGATAAATCACCTCCGGCGCGGTCTGGCTGCTGGCCAGCGCGGCACTGACCTGTTCCTGAATACGCAACAGCGGCTGAGAGATAGCGTCGGCCAACTGATCCTGGCTGATGGTTTCCGCCAGTTCCGGTTGGACGAACGCCAGCGGTGCGTGGGTGGTTTGCTGTGCGGACAGGGCGATTTTACTCTCCTCCGCCGCGCGCACCAAACGGTAGCTTAACCGTTGTTGGTGTACTTTCAGCAGGCGCTTGACCTTTTCCGGATCGGCGGCGTCGCGGATCAGATCCCGCAGCATACGGCCGTTGGCGGCGCTGTAGAAATCGATCTGCGCCGGCACGTCGTTGGTGGCTACCGCGTTCCAGTAAGGCAGCGCAGGCAGGGCGATGCCCTTTTCGGTTTCGCCGCCCATGCCGAACAGCGGCATCAACTGTTTGAACGCCAGCATGATGTCCAGATCGTTACCGCCGACGCGGCAACCGCTGTGCCCCAGCAGGCTCTGCTGGCGATCGGCGCGATCGCGCCATTGCGGCCCCATCAACAACACCGAACAGTCGGTGGTGCCGCCGCCGATGTCCACCACCAGCACGGTTTTCTCTTCGTTCAGCGTGGCTTCGAAGTCCAGACCTGCCGCTACCGGCTCGAACTGGAATTCAATATCCTTAAACCCGGCACGTTCGGCGGCGCGCTGCAAAATGCCCTGCGCCTGCCGGTTGGCGTCTTCACCGCCGATGCCCTGGAAGTTGATCGGGCGGCCGATGACCGCCTGGCTGATGCTGCTCTGCAGCACGTTTTCGGCCTGGCGTTTGATGTGGAACATCATGGCGCACACCAGGTCTTCGAACAGCGCGATCTGCTGCGGTTTCAGGCCGTTGGCGCCGAGGAAGGATTTCGGTGAGCGGACAAAATAGACTTCTTCCGGATCTTCAACGTACTGCGCCAGTGCCTGCAGGCCAAACTGCACGCTGTCATTGCCGACCGGAATGTCTTCTTCGCGGTTGTAGTTGATGGCCCTGCGCAGCAACTGTTGGTTCTCTTCGCTGCCGGTCGGCACCTGCCAGTGGCGGTGCAGGCATTCGCTCACCGCTTCGCGCGTCGGTGCGCACAGCATCGACGGCAGGTAAGGCTCGTTGTTTTCCAGCGTCAGCAGCTCGGGGCCGTTATCTCGCATCACTGCGACGGAACAGTTGGCCGTTCCGTAGTCAAATCCAATAAACATGTCTTTTCTCTAATCCCCATGCCAATGAAGGGGGGCGACTTTACCCGAGTCCCGGCCCCTGGGCAACGTATGCGCGCTTAACTGACGAAAAATTTAGCGGGGTGGGCGGCGCTATGCTTAACTTAGGCTTCCTGTCTTAATGTCCGAATCCCGCACGTCAGCGCGCCAGCCGAGTCGCATAATGAACAAAAAACTGACCCCGAGCGTTGCCATGAAAAACCAGCAACAGGCCTTGTATGACGCACTGAGTGCGCGCGATCGAAAATTTGACGGCCGCTTTTTCGTCGGCGTGTCGTCGACCGGCATCTATTGCCGACCGGTGTGCAGCGCCCGCACGCCGAAAATCGAAAACTGCACTTTTTATCCCAGTGCGGCGGCGGCGGAACTGGCGGGGTTTCGCCCCTGCCTGAAGTGCCGGCCGGAGCTGGCGCCGGGATTGGCGCTGATCGATCTCGGCAATCGTTATGCGCAGGTGGCGGTGCAACTGATTGAGCAGGGCTACTTGTCCGAACACAGCTGCGAGCAATTGGCGGTGCGGCTGGGGATTTCCGATCGCCACCTGCGGCGCATCTTTGCCGATCAGTTTGGCGCATCGCCGATTGATTACGCCCAGTCACATAGGCTGTTGCAGGCCAAGCGGCTGCTGGCGGATACCGATTTGCCGTTGAGCGAGGTGGCGTTTGCCGCCGGTTTCGGCAGCCTGCGGCGGTTTAATGAATTGTTCAAGGCGCGCTACCGGCTGATCCCCTCCGCGCTGCGCAGCAACGGTAGCCGCAATGAGCGCACCGTCGCCAGTGGGTTGGTGTTTCATCTGGCTTATCGCCCGCCGTATGACTGGCCGCGCATGCTGGGCTTTTTACAGACGCGCGCGGTGAGTGGTGTGGAAAAAGTGCAGGATAAACAGTATTTGCGGTCGATCGCCGTCACTCTGGGCGGGGCGGAGTACCGTGGTTGGGTCAGCGTGCTGCCGGAAGAGGCGCGTAACCGGGTGCGGGTAGAAATTGCGCCTTCGCTGAGCCGGGTGACCACCGAGGTGCTGCGGCGTATCCGCCAGCTATTCGATTTGGACGCTGCCCCGGATCTTATCGCCAATGCGTTAGGGACATTAGCCGCCGATGCGCCGGGCCTGCGGCTGCCTGGCTGCGTCAACAGTTTCGAGCAGGCGACCCGCGCGGTGCTGGGGCAACTGGTCAGCGTGAAGATGGCGGCCACCTTTGCCGGGCGTATGGCCGAACGCTGGGGCACCGCGCTGGAACAGCCTTACGACGGCATTACCCATGTGTTTCCCAGTGCTGAACGGGTGGCTCAATTGCAGCCCGAAGATTTGCGCCCGCTGGGGGTGCAGCTCAAACGCGCGGCGGCGCTGATCGCCATTGCACAGGCGGCCACCGAAGGGCGATTGCAGTTAGATAACGTGCTGGATATAGAGCAGGGGATCAAGGCGCTGACCGCGCTGCCGGGTATCGGCAGTTGGACGGCGAGCTACATCGCCATGCGAGCCTGGTCATGGCCGGATGTATTTTTAACGGGGGATTATCTGATCAAACAGCGTTTCCCTGGCATGACGCCGCGCCAGATTGAGCGCTATGCCGAACGCTGGCGGCCGTGGCGTTCCTACGCCACGCTGCATTTGTGGCATAACGACGGCTGGGCACCGCTGACAGAGGCTGCCGGGTAGGGTTACTCTTTTGTGGCGATAAGCGCCAGCAGGCTGCTGATGCCTTCGCGCATCAGAAAGCTCAGCAGCTTTTCGCGTTCGCTTTGCGTCAGGTGGTAGTAATACTCAATCCACACGGCCAGCGGCGGCTGGCGTTCCACCTGGTAGGCAGCCGGTTCTTCTTGCAGCATCAGCAAGCTGCGCGCGCCGATGGGCAGGCTGTCGATATGGTATTCCACGGCTTTGCCCTGTATGCCTTCTCGGCGGCGGCTGATCCAGCCTTCGCGCCGGGCTTTCAAATTGATTCCCTGTGGTGAGGTGGGTAATCCTGCAATGCCTGTAAGCTCCCTGGCGGCGAACCACTCATTTTTCATAGCCATAATCCCTGGGCAATCGTACGCAAAGACGGTGTTCTAAACGGCCTGACTGGCGTTTTTGATCGCCGTCCGGCGATGTCATGTTATTCAAACGATTAATCTTTACCCATTAGTTATACCATTAACTCAAGCTTGGCTAAGCAAAAAAAGATCGGCAGGGGGCGTGCGGCCGATGATAAGGCCGCAGTCTGAAAGACAGGGGAAAGGCTAGGGTTAGCGGATGCCGAAATAACCGCTGCTGAGCAGCTCCGACAGCGTCAGTTCCAGTGCCACGGTGTCGCCGTCGGCCAGATCGACGCCGATGGCCTGCAGCGTATTGAGCGTGATCTGCTGGTGCGCCGGGCCGGCCAGCGTCTGGGCGTGTACCCGGTGAGCCGCACTGTTGAGCATAGACACCATCAGCTCGTCCATCTGATTGCAATGCACGTTGGTGATAAAGCGTTCGTCGATGCGGATATAGTCAATCTTCTGGCCTTGCAACTCGTCGAAGGCATTGAGGTTGTGGCCAAAACCGTTGACGATCAGCTTGCAACCCCGTTGTTGCAGTTGATGGATAAATGGTCTGCAGATAGCCGCATGTTCGAGTAGCGCGGTGTCATCGACCATCAACAGCAGGGCTTCAGGTTGCAATGGGGAAGCGTCGAAAGTTGTCAGCAGGTCGCGCTGGAATTGCGCATCGAGCAGGCTGTCGGTCGCCAGCGGCAGCGCCACTGACAGCCCCTTGCGGCTAATGTCGACGGCGTTCTGCGTCAAAATTTGCCCGATGATCCAACGATCCAGATCCGGCTGCAGGTTATAAATCTGTGCGGCGGCGATAAACTCGTCGCGGGTCAACGACCGGTTGTCCAGCGTCATAACCTGTAGTTTCAATTGATAAAAACAGACTGCTTGCGGCGTTTTGGGCGGTGCCGCCGCGGTGACGTGCAACACCAACTGCCCGTCGGCGATGATGTCTGCCACTTCCTGCCGTGCCAGGAAATGATGCTGGCGTTCCAGCATCGTTTTCTGGCGTGCTTCGTAGAGATAAACCTGGCCGCGGCCACGATGCTTGGCGGTATAACAGGCGATATCCGCCTGAGCCAGCAGTTCGCCGCTCTTGCCGCCGGCGGCATCGATGCGGGTGATGCCCGCACTGGCGCCGACGTGATAAATCTTCCCTTCCCAAAAAAACGGGTATTGGCTGATGTGGTTAATCAGTTGCTGCGTAAGCGATTTGGCCTGTTCCCGCGAGCAGTCGAACAGGATCAATCCAAACTCGTCGCCGCCGAGCCGGGCCAGGCAGTCGCTGTTGCGCAGATGGTGCAGCATCAACTGAGCGATATCTTTTAACAGCGTGTCGCCGGCGGCATGGCCGGCACTGTCATTGACCGCCTTGAAGCGGTCGAGATCGAGAAATACCAGCGCATGCTGCTGATTTTCACTGGCTCCGGCGAGGGTGGATTTCAGGCGTTTCTCAAAATTGGTGCGGTTTGGCAAGCCGGTCAGTGCATCGTGCGAGGCGCTGTAACTCAGTTTTTTCATCAGTTCGCGGGAGGCGGTGACGTCTTGTAATACCATCACTGCACCCATCACTTCGCCGTCCACCGTTTTCAGCGGTGATACCGACTGCTGAATGTCGAAATGGCGCCCGTCGCGGCTGTGCAGCACCAGGGCATAATCCGCCGAAAGCAGCCGGTTTTCCTGCAGGCAGCACTGGATCGGGTTTTCCACTTCTTCGCCATCTTTGCCATTGGTCAGGCGCACCACGCCGGCGATAGGCATGCCGATCGCCAGGCTCATCGACCAGCCGCACATTTGTTCGGCCACCGGGTTCATAAAGGTGATACGCATTTCGTCGTCGGTGGAGATTACGCCTTCGCCGATGGCGTCGAGTGTAATGTGCAGGCGCTCTTTTTCTTCGTGCAGCGCTCCGGTGAGGTTTCTGACCTCCGTCATGTCGATGTTGGTGCCGAGCATGCGCAAGGGGCGGCCCTGTTCGTCCAGAATGACGTTGCCCTGGCCACGAATGTGGCGCACTTTCCCCTGGCGGGTGAGCAACCGGAATTCCAGAATGAACGGCCGTGGGTGTTCCAGCAAAGAGGCGATCTCAAGGTCGGTGCGTTCGCGGTCCTCCGGCAACAGCAGCGTGCGCCACAGCGACAGCGTCGGTGTCTGGTCCGGGCTGAGGTCATAAAGCTCATACATGCGTTTGTCCCAGGTGAGGACTTCGTCGTGCATCATCCATTCCCAAACGCCGACGCCGCCTACCTGATTGGCCAGCGTGATGCGTTCTACCAACCGGTGGTTTTCCGCTGCGGTGTGCTTCAGTTCACTGATGTCTTCCACCTGAGAAATAAAATACAGCGGCAGGCCTTCGGGATCGCGTACCAGCGATACCGCCAGCAGTGCCCAGACGTGTTCGCCGTCGCTGCGAATATAGCGTTTCTCCAGGGTATAGCTGCTGATATGGCCGTCGAGCAGATCGCGCACCTGGGACATATCGGCGTCCAGATCGTCCGGGTGGGTGATTTCCTGGAACGTCAGCCGTTGCAGCGCCTCTGGCGTGTAGCCCAGCAGTTTGCACAGCGCCTGGTTGACCTGCAACCATTTCCCCTGCGGCGAAACCAACGCCATACCGATGGCGGAATACTCCAACGCATTGCGAAAACGGGTTTCGCTTTCGACGATATGCCGTTTTTCCTCGCGGAAGGCGTGCATCACCATTGCCATCGAATGCGCCGGGATCAAAATCAGCAAAATCGGCAGGTAAATATCGATGTCGCTGAGGGGCGTTACGGGCGGATGGATTTGCAGTAACCCGAATGTAATCATCACTGTGACCATCAGCGTGGTGCAAAAACAGATGATGAAGGTTTCCAGCCGCAGCAGTGCGATCGCCGCCCACAACAGCGGCAGAATAACGAAGGTGAATGGGAAGGGCAGATGGCTCAGCGCCAGATAGCTGAAGGCCAGTGTCACCATCAGCGTCAGCAACAGCGAAAACAGGTTAAGCGTTTCCAGCATGCGGCGACGATACACCAGCCCGATTGGCGTTAGCGACAACACGCCAATCGCCTCTGAAATAAACCAGGTGCTGAACAGGTGCCAGAATGTTTGTCCGGGCGCAGGTGCCCACCAGGCTGCCAGCAGGGCGCTGAACAAGGGGGTGAATATCACCGCGCAGACCACGAATTTCCCCCAACTGGCCAGGTCGTTCAGCGGATCCTCCGCCAACAGCAGGCGGCGCAACAGCAACGTGCTGACCACGGCTTCCAGCAGGTTGAGCAGCGCCAGCTTGACCGGCAGCCAGCTGTAGCCGAACAGGATGATGCTGGCGGCGACGATGGCCAGCCAGAATGCCAACAGCGGCAACCCCCACAGCTTCGTCGGTTGCCGGTACAGTGCCACGATAATGGCGGCGGTCGGGAACCACAGCGACGTAAAATGGCTGGACTTGCTGGAGAGCGCCAGGCTCAGCAGCGCCAGGAAAAATACCGTCAGCGTCGCCAGCAGCGTCTGTCTCAGCCAAGTGCCTTTACGCGTGGTGACGTGAGTGGGTGCGCTAATATCCATAGATAACCTTATCGCGGCATCTGTCAGTGAACGAGGTCATGACGCGGATAGAATGAGACGATTTATTGGCAAAGGGTAGTACAGCTCGGTAATAAAACCTATCGAATCATACGGCTTTAGTGAGCTAACGCAAAAGCCGGCGCGGGCGCCGGCGATAAAGGGTCAAAGCAGGAACAGCGTCGCCAGGCCAAGGAAGATAAAGAAGCCGCCGGTGTCGGTCAGCGCGGTGATCAAGACGCTGGAGCCCACTGCCGGATCGCGCCCCATTTTGATCATGGTCATCGGGATCACCACGCCCATCAGCGCCGCCACCAACAGGTTGAGGATCATCGCCAGCGTCATCACGCCGCCCATCGCCCAATCCCCGTACAGCAGCCAGGTGACTACCCCCATGATGCCGCCCCAAACCACGCCGTTGATAATCGCCACCCCCAGCTCTCTCAACATCAGGCGGGAGATATTACCGACTTCGATCTGGTGCAGCGCCAGCGCGCGGACGATCATGGTGATGGTCTGGTTGCCGGTGTTGCCGCCGATACCGGCGACGATCGGCATCAACGCCGCCAGCGCCACCAACTGCGAAATGGTGTGTTCAAACATGCCGATGACGCGCGAGGCGATAAACGCGGTGCACAGGTTGATAGCCAGCCATGCCCAGCGAGTTTTTACCGCTTTCATGACCGGGGCAAACACGTCCTCGTCCGGGCTCAGGCCCCCCATGCGGCGCAGGGTGGTGTCGCTTTCTTCGTTGACCACGTCAACGATCTCTTCAATGGTCAGGCGGCCCATCAGCTTGCCCTTGGCGTCGACCACCGGGGCGCTGATCAGGTCATAACGTTCGAACGCGCTGGCCGCCGCCTCGGCTCTGTCTTCCGGCAAGAAACGGGTGGGATCGCTGTCCATCACGTCCTGCACCGGGGTTTCCGGGTCGTTCAGCAGCACGGCGGTCAGCGGCAACTCGCCCAGCAGGGTATTCTTGCGATCGGTGACAAAGAGTTTGTCGGTAGCCGCCGGGATGGTTTTACGCAAACGCAGGAAACGGTGTACCGCTCCGAGCGTGACGTCCGGACGCACCGTGACCAGTTCAAAATCCATCATCCAGCCTACGGTGTCTTTACCGTAGTGGATCATCTCGCGTACCTGCGCGCGCTGATCCGGCTCGAGCGAGGTCAACAGGCGGCCCATCAGGTTACGCGGCAGATACTGCGCCAGATAGGCCTGCTCATCGACGTCCAGCGTTTTGATCGCCTTGAGCAGGTCTTTATCGCTCATCTCTTCGATCAGGCTGTCCCACACCGGTTCGGCCACTTCCACCAACGTCTGGCCGCGCTTACTGTTGCCTACCAACCGCCACAGCGCCAGGCGTTCGTCCTGCGGCAGCGCTTCCAGCAGATCCGCCAGGTCAGCGGCGTGCATATCGTCCAGCAGACCGGTGATTTCGGCGGTCTGGTTCAGCAATTCGGTTTTGCTGAGCGCATTTTCATCCCCCGGCCGACCAAGAATGCCATCGACCAGGTCTTTATTGTTTAACAGCAGTGAAAGAATGCGCTGGCGATATTCAGCGACTTTTTTAACGTTATGCGTTGCGACTGACATGGTATTCCTTACTGGCACTCAGTAGTCCTCACAGACAATCTCTACCCAAGATAGAACATAGTGAATGCAGGCGTCATTTTTATGAAATGGATGCAGGCGCTGAGGAATAAGTAAGGGGCCTGGCATACCCAACAGGCGTTGGCCGGCGGCAGGCTGCTTAACTATTCGGTTGCCCTGAGTGCTGATGGCATCTTGTCGTTTCAGGGGGAGCCGTCCTGGTTTTCTTGGCGGATCTCCGTGGTGTTCTGAACGGGAGCGAGCTTTTTTTCCTGATGATGGGGCACCGCAACCACGGCGGCATACAGCAGGCGGCCGACTAAAATGATAAAGCTGATCAACAGCACTATCTTTGTCATCTGTCCGGTGGTTTTTTTACGCATATATCACCCGGCATGCCGGTTTCCTGTGCTATCTGGTGTTGGAAATTGTAACCGGAATTCCAGGAGGGGATGACAAAAGTTGTCTATTTATTTCCGGCGTAAGCCGTCGGGCATTTCAACGTCGTTCAGGATAGGGATTCAGCCGCTTCGGTGTTTAATGCGCCCCCACCGCAGAGTGGGGGCGTCGGACTCAGGCTGAGCGTTTCTCGTCCTGCGAGCCTTCTTCTTCAATCATCAGTTTCCAGCCCACCACGTCGTTCCAGTAGGCTTGCTCACGTTCGAAATCCAGCTGTACCAGGTTATTTTGCGCCAGATAGCCGGCCGGGAAGCGCAACGTCCAGTGGTTATCGTCGGTGCTAAGACGCAACGTCTCCGGCGTCGTGGTCGACTGGCGCTGGTTATTGAGCAGGGTGCTCAGGCGCAGCAACTGGATCAGCGGCAGATAATACTTTTTCTTGAACAGGTTCAGGCGCGGCAGTTCTTCGAGCTTGATGCCCTTGCGGTGGAAACGCACCAGCGCCGCCAGCAGCAATTGCTGTTCCTGATGGAAACCCGGCAGGTTGGTGTTCTGCAGAATATAAGCCGAGTGACGGTGCATGCCGCTGTGGTTGATGCTCAACCCCACTTCATGCAACATCGCGGCCCACTTCAACAGCGCTTCCAACTGCGGATTCGCCAGCTTGGGGTTTTGCGCCGTCCACTGTGCATACAGCAGCTCGGTGGTTTCGAGCACGCGCTTGGCCTGTTCACGGTCAATATTGTAGTGATCGGCCAGGCTTTTGGCGGTGCGGCTACGGATATCCTGATGGCGGAAACGGCCTTCCATTTCGTACAGCACGCCTTCGCGCAGCGCGCCGTCGGAAAGGCGCAGATCGCGGATCGCCAGCGCATCGAACACGCCGCACAAGATCGCCAGACCCGGCACAAACACCGACTGACGGTCTTCGGATAATCCCGGCAGGCTCAGCGCGCTGAAGTTTTTAAACTGCAGCACCTGTTCCGCCAGCATCTCCAGCCGCTCCAGGGTGATCAGGCCGTCTTTTTCGCCCATCTCCACCAGCACTTCATGTGCGGCCTTGATGGTGCCGGACGCGCCAAGCGCATACTGCCAGCCCTGAATGCGGTATTGCCAGGCCAGGGTCTCGAGCTTCTGCGCCGCCGCCAGGCGTGCGCGCTTGAAGTTGTTCTTGCTGATTTCGCCGCCTGGGAAAAACTGTTGGGCGAAGCTGACGCAGCCCATGCGGCGGCTTTCCGCCAGCAGCGGCTCAAAGTCTTCGCCAATCACCAACTCGGTGGAGCCGCCGCCGATGTCGATCACCAGCTTGCGGCCTTTTTCCGGCTGCGTGTGTTCCACGCCCATAAAGATCAGGCGCGCTTCTTCCTGCCCGGCGATGATTTCAATCGGATAGGGGATCACCTTGGCCGCGCGTTTGAGGAACACTTCCGCGTTAATCGCCTGGCGCAAAGTATGGGTGCCGACGATGGTGACGTTATCCGCCGGGAAGCCTTGCAGCCGTTCGGCGAACAGCGCCAGGCAGGCAAGGCCGCGTTCTATTGCCTCTTCACTGAGCACATTGTTGCTGTCCAATCCATCGGCGAGGTGCACCCGTTGTTTTAAACGGCCCAACACTTGTAAGGCGCCGTTGACGACGCGGGCAATCACCATGTGGAAGCTGTTCGACCCAAGGTCGATGGCAGCGATTTCCTGCGGTTTGTTCGTTGCAGTGCTTTTTAGCGGCATAGTGGCTGGCCTACTGTCCTGGTTGTTCCAGAGCTTTTAAATACTCATAAATGGCAACCTGAGCGCGCACTTTACGGCGGTTGCCGCGCGGTACGTACTGGTTGCTCAGTTCTTTATCGAGGTAGCGTGCCTTGACCGTGTCGCTGAACAGGATTTCCAGAATATCCAGAACCCGTTGTTTCAGCGTTGGATCCAACAGCGAGACCGCCACTTCTATACGGTAATCTATGTTACGGGTCATCCAGTCCGCAGAGGACAGATAGACCAGTTTGTCACCTTTGTTGTCGAAAACGTAAACCCGATCGTGTTCCAGATAGCGGTCGACGATGCTGATTATCTGAATATTGTCACTGATCCCCGGCAGGTTGGGAATCAAAGAACACATACCCCGGACCAACAGGCGGATTTTTACGCCGGCGCCGGAGGCGGTATATAACCGATCTACCAGCCCTTTATCCACCAGATTGTTGATTTTCAGCATAATGCCGGCCGAGTGCCCGGCCTGGGCGTTGGCGATTTCCTGATCGATCAATTCGTACAGCTTCAGGCGCGAGTTCTGCGGCGACACCATCAGATTGTCGAAGGTAACCGGCCGGTACGGGTTCTCGATAAAGTTGAACACCCGACGCACTTCATTGGTGATGCGCGAGTCGGCGGTCAGCAGTGAATAGTCGGTGTAAATACGCGCGGTTTTCTCGTTAAAGTTACCAGTACCGATATGAGCATAGCGCACAATATCGTCGCCTTCACGGCGCGAGATCAGGAACAGTTTGGCGTGAATTTTCAGCCCTGGCGCAGAGAAGATAACGTGCACGCCGGCTTCGGTCAGGCGTTTGGCCCAGTGAATATTGGCCTCTTCATCAAAGCGCGCCTGCAGTTCCACCACCACCGTGACCTTTTTGCCGTTGTGCGCGGCGTGGATCATCGACTCGATAATGCGCGAGTCTTTCGCCACGCGGTAAATATTGATTTTGATCGCCAGCACGCTCGGGTCGAACGACGCCTGGCGCACCAGCTCCAGCACGTGCTCAAAGGTATGGTATGGGTAGTAGAGCAGCACGTCCTGTTCGCGGATGGCGTCAAAGCCGTTGCGGAATTTATCGAACCAGATGTGGCGCAGGCGCGGCAGCGGTTTATTGACCAGGTTGGCCTTACCGACGTTCGGGAAGCTGATAAAGTCTTTAAAGTTATGGTAGCGGCCGCCGGCGATCACCGAATCATAGTTGGAGATGCCGAGCTTGCCGCGCAGCAGTTCCACCATTTCGTTCGGCATGTCGCGCTGATAAACGAAACGCACCGGTTCGGCGGTGAGGCGTTGTTTCAGGCTGGAGGACATCAGTTCCAGCAGGCTGGATTCCATTTCGGTCACCAGGTCATATTCGGCGTCGCGCGTCATTTTCATCGAATAGGCGTTGAGCGCATCGTAATCGAAGAAGCCCTTGAAGATATCGTCCAGGCAGTAACGCAGAATGTTGTCCAGCAGGATCATCGGTTTGCGGCGGCGTGGCGCTTCCGGCGGCAGGTTGACGAAGCGCGGTACCTTATCGGACGGGATCTCCAGCAGCGCGTATTCGATGCGCGTGCCGCGGATAATCTCTACCGCCAGATAGGTGTAATCGTCTTTCAGGAACTGCACCAGATTGGTGTCGTGGTTGATCAGGATCGGGGTGATGTGTTGGCGCAGATGCTGCTTGAAGTATTGGCGCAGCCAGGACTGCTGGTTCTCCGACACCTGACGTTCGTTGATCAAGAAGATCTGGTTGCGTGCCATTTCCAGCAGCAGATCGTTATACAGGCTGTCGAATTCCTGATCGGTTTTTAATACCTTGGCCTGGATCTTCTTCAGCAAATGACGTGAAGCGCCGCCGGATCCTTGCTCTTCGCTGATCAGGATGCGTCGTTTGAGATCGGCAAAGCGGACCTTATAGAACTCGTCGAGGTTATTGGAGTAAATGCCCAGAAAACGCATGCGCTCAATCAGGGGATTGCTCTTATCTGCGGCTTCCTGCAACACGCGTTCATTAAAGGATAACCAGCTTAATTCTTTTTCGATGTAGAGCTTTTCCTGACCCATTGCCACTCCAGTTCAATTTTAGAAAAGGACCCGGGGCGCCCCCCCAAAGCCCGTACTCTGCGTTGTCGGGCTTGAACGTAGCCCGGCTATGTCCTGCCCCCTCAACCTTGATGATGGGCTTTTGAGTCCGCAGCGGCACCGGGACACAGCCTATTGTCCTTCATCATTATTGCGAGAGATTGACAGGAAAGTCCAACATATCCATTGCGTTGGCACGGGGCATTTTGCGGTATAAAAAATATTTTTGCGGCGGTGAAGCCGCTGGTCAATATTGTCCGATATAAAATCTCGAATATTAATCATTGTTCTTTGCTATATGACCGGTGTTGCCATCATTTTTCAGAAATATACTTGGCATACAGTGGGTTTTGTTAGTTGAATAATCCAATTAATAGGTGGGTAACTTTGTCATGCAAACGTCACAAAACTGACATAAGATGCCCGGTTATTCTATGGCGCAAGCCTGATTACATCAGCGACAGCGAGAGACATGGCACAGACTACGGTAAACCAACATCCCCGGGATCGCCTGCGCGCGCGCATCGACCGGAGCGTGCAGGCGGCGGTGACCGTCAGCGGGCTGCTGGTGCTGATGACGCTCATGCTGATCTTCGTTTACCTGCTGTTTGCGGTGCTGCCGCTGTTCAAACCGGCGGCGATGGGCAAGGCGCAGCCGCTGGCGATCGCAGCTTCTGCACCGGCGCTGGCGTTGGGCATGGATGTGCAGCAACGCATCGGTTATCGCATTGATGCGCAGGGCGCGGGCCAGTTTTACCGTTTGACGCCGCAAGAGGGCGCGAAGGCCGGCGAACTGCTGGCGCAGCAACCGCTGCTGACCAAGCCGACGTTGCTCGCCCAGGCTGCGGGCGAACGCGACCTGTTTGCTTTGGCGCAGGCCGATGGCCGGTTTATTGTCGCCAGCGCGGATTTTGCCGCGGCGGGATCGGCGGTGCCGCAGTGGGCGTTTCCACTCGGGCAACGGCCACAGGCGCTGGATCAACGGGGCCGGCCGCTGACGCTGCTGACGTTGGCCGAGGCGCGGCGCGGCCAGTACTTGCTGGCCGGCGTCACCGACGATAACCGGTTGGTGTTTGGCCGTTTCGGTAACGAGCATCCGCCGCAGTTGAGCACAAGCGCGCTGGACCGTGCGCCGCAGCAGATCGTACTGACCCCGGACGGGCGCCAGCTGTACCTTTTGACGGGTAACCGCCTGGCGCGTTACCAGATTAACGACACGCAGCTGCAACTGAAAGAAACCCGTACCCTCGGGGAACATTCTCCTTATCAGCTGACGGCGTTGCCCGGCGGCAGTGCGCTGTTGATCGCAGCGGCTGACGGCAGCGTGCGCGAATGGTTCGACGTGGAAAAGAACCAGCGCTGGCAACTGACGCCGGTACAGCATTTCGAACACAGTGCCGAACCGCAAGATTTGCTGGTGGCCGAGCCTTATCGCCGGGTATTCGCTACCCTGCGGCCCGATGGCGGTTTCTCGCTGTTCTCGAGCATTCAGCCGCAGCCGTTGCTCAACGGCAGGCTGAGCAGCGGCGTTCAGCAGATGGCGTTCGCCCCGAGCGGCGACGGCCTGCTGCTGGAAACGGCGCAGGGCTGGCAGCACTATGCGATTGATAACCCTTACCCTGACGTGACCTGGCGCTCGCTGTGGCACAAGGTGTGGTATGAGAATTACCCTGAGCCGGCCTACGTGTGGCAATCGACCTCTGGAGAGGACAGCTACCAGGCCAAATTCAGCCTGATACCGGTGATTTTTGGCACCTTCAAGGCGGCGGGTTATGCGATGCTGTTCGCTATTCCGCTGGCGCTGGCGGGGGCGATTTACACCGCTTATTTCATGTCGCCCGGGCTGAGGCGGGTGATCAAACCGGCTATCGAGGTGATGGGCGCGTTGCCGACGGTGGTTATCGGGCTGGTGGCCGGCATCTGGCTGGCCCCGGTGATTGAACATTATTTGCTGGCGGTGTTGTCGCTGCCGGTGCTGCTGGCGGTAGCGGTGTTGGCCTGTGGCGCAGTGGTGAACCGATTTGCGCCGCGGCGGTTACCGCCAGGTTTCGATCTGCTGATCCTGCTGCCTTTGATATTGCTGACCGTCTGGCTGACGTTCAGCATTGGGCCATGGCTGGAAGTGAAACTGTTCGGCGAACCGCTGCATTTCTGGCTGGGCGATGATTATGACCAGCGCAACGCGCTGGTGGTCGGCGTGGCGATGGGATTTGCGCTGGTGCCGATTATTTTCTCGCTGGCGGAAGACGCCTTGTTCAGCGTTCCGGCTACGCTCAGCCAGGGCTCACTGGCGTTGGGGGCGACCCAGTGGCAAACCGTGATGCGCGTGGTGCTGCCTTCGGCCAGCGCCGGTATTTTCTCGGCGCTGATGATAGGGTTTGGCCGGGCGGTGGGCGAGACCATGATTGTGTTGATGGCCACCGGCAATACGCCGATTATCGACGGCAGCCTGTTCCAGGGCCTGCGTGCGCTGGCGGCCAATATCGCGATAGAAATGCCCGAGGCGGTAGCCGGCAGCAGCCATTACCGGGTGCTGTTCCTTACCGCGCTGGTGCTGTTTATTTTCACTTTCGTGTTCAATACGCTGGCGGAGGCGGTTCGTCTGCGTCTGCGTAAACGCTATACCCTGAATCAGGAGGCGCCATGAAGCACTGGGTGAAAAGCGGTTCGCCGTGGATTTGGCTGACCGCCGGTTCGGTGACCGTCAGCCTGCTGGCGTTGCTCGGTATCATGCTGCTGCTGGCCGGGCAGGGGATGCGCTATTTCTGGCCCAGCCCGGTTTACCAGTTTGAGTTGAATCAGAGCGCGGCCGGCCCGGTGATGATGATCGGCGAGCTGTACCAGCAGCAAAACATTCCCCGCCGTCAGTTGCAGGAGTCCGGCGTTACGCTGCCGCCGGGGAATGCGCAGAACTTCGAACGCTATCTGATCAAAGTCGGCAACCGCGAGAGCGAAGGGCAGGATTTCCGCACGCTGCTGGCCAGCGATATTCTGCGGCAGAGCACGCCGCGCGATCTGCTGGTGCTGGAGCGCAACAGCAACGGCACCGCTTATGGCTATTTGGCGGGGATGCTGGAAGACGGCCAGCCTTTGACCGGGCGCAATATCAACCAGGCGCTGCAGCAGCGTTTGCCGCAGATTGCCGCGCTTTCGCGGCAGGCGCATGACATTCAATTTCGCGATATGGCGCGCATCAACCAAAGGTTCGATGCGCTGCGCCTGCGCGAGAAGAGCCTGCAACGCGATGACAAGCTCGACGCTCGTTCGCAGGCTTCCATCAGGGCTGAAAGGCTGGAGTTGCAACGCCGGTATCGGCAGTTGTCTGACCGGCTGGAAGGGCTGAACCGCGATCGCCAGCGCGATGCGCTGTTGCTGCGTGACATGCACGGGCAGGTTCATACCATTGCGCTCAGCCAGGTGCGCGATGCCTGGTATCCCAATGCAATGAACACCACCCAGAAGCTGGTGCACTGGGCCGAGCAGGTGAAGAAATTCCTCAGCGACAGCCCGCGTGAGGCCAATACCGAAGGTGGCGTGTTCCCGGCGATTTTCGGCACCGTGCTGATGGTGATCCTGATGTCGATAGTGGTGATGCCGTTTGGCGTGATCGCCGCCGTTTACCTGCACGAGTATGCCGGCAATAATTTGCTTACGCGGTTGATCCGCATTGCGGTGGTCAATCTGGCCGGCGTGCCGTCGATTGTTTATGGCGTGTTTGGCCTGGGGTTCTTCGTTTATATGATTGGCGGTACCCTCGATCAGCTGTTTTACCCGGAGTCGCTGCCCAACCCGACCTTCGGTACGCCTGGCGTGCTGTGGGCGGCGTTGACGCTGGCGCTCTTGACGCTGCCGGTGGTGATCGTCGCTACCGAGGAGGGGCTGTCGCGCATTCCTGCCACGCTGCGCCAGGGATCCTTGGCATTAGGCGCCAGCCGTGCGGAAACGCTGTGGCGTATCGTTCTGCCGATGGCCGCGCCGGCGATGATGACCGGCCTGATCCTGGCGGTGGCGCGCGCCGCCGGGGAAACGGCGCCGCTGATGCTGGTGGGCGTGGTGAAATCCGTGCCGGTGCTGCCGGTGGACGATATTTTCCCGTATCTGCATCTGGAGCGGAAGTTTATGCATCTGAGCTTCCAGATTTACGATATGGCCTTCCAGAGCCCGAGCGTGGAAGCCGCACGGCCGCTGGTGTTCGCCACGGCGTTTCTGCTGGTGACGATTGTGGTGGGGTTGAATCTGGCGGCGATGGGCATCCGCCATTCGCTGAGGGAGCGGTACAGAGCATGGTCGCAGTAACAATGACGTTATTTCTGGGGAGTGCGTAATGGGTTTGATGACGCCAGGCAGTTTGCCCCGGCTGGATGTCCAGCATCTTGATGATGAACATACCGCGCTGGCGGTGAACGGCCTCAACCTGTTTTATGGCGAGAAACAGGTACTGCACAATATTTCGCTGCGTATTCCAAAGCACCGCGTTACGGCGCTGATCGGCCCTTCCGGTTGCGGTAAGTCGACGCTGCTGCGCTGCTTTAACCGCATGAACGATTTGGTGGATAACTGCCGGATCGAAGGTGAGCTGCAACTCAACGGGCAGGGCATTTCCGGTACGCAGATCGACGTGGCGGCGCTGCGGCGGCGGGTCGGTATGGTGTTCCAGCGCCCTAATCCGTTCCCGAAGTCGATTTATGAAAACGTGGTCTATGGCCTGCGGCTACAGGGCGTGCGCGACCGGCGGATCCTGGACGAGGCGGTAGAGCGTTCGCTGCGCGCCGCAGCGCTGTGGCATGAGGTCAAGGATCGGTTGCGCGAGAATGCGTTCCGCCTTTCCAGCGGCCAGCAGCAGAGGCTGGTGATTGCGCGGGCGATAGCCATTGAGCCGGAAGTATTGTTGCTCGATGAACCGACCTCGGCGCTGGATCCGATCTCCACCCTGACCATCGAAGAGCTGATCTCCGCGCTGAAACAGCAGTACAGCGTGGTGCTGGTTACCCACAACATGCAGCAGGCGGCGCGGGTGTCCGATTACACGGCGTTTATTCACCAGGGGCAACTTGTGGAATACAACGCGACCGACGACATCTTTACTTCACCGCGTCAGCGCCGCACCGAGGATTATATTACCGGGCGTTACGGTTAAGGATTGTTGGGCGCAGCATGCTGCGCCCCGTTCCACTGGAGCTCATTAGCTTCAATGCCCTTTAGTTCATTACCCCGCTCGTCCTCCCGCTCCTTCACGGGTATCCCCTGAATTTTCGCTATTTCTCGCAATTTGAATAAAAACAATTCTCATTCGTATGGACGGGAAGGGATAAATGTTTATAATTCGCTAATCTGTGTAAATTATCGTAAATGGATGTTTTTAAATGTGTGCATGGAGGCTATGCATCTGGGCTTTGGCGTTTATGGCCAGTGTCGGGCGTTTTCATTGCGTTCAGGCTGCGGAAATTGCCAGCCCGGTTGACCGCGACAGCATTACCCAACAGCAAAAAACGTTGCTGGAACAGGCGCAGCAGCAGCGTGAAGCACTGCAAAACAATGTCGCGTTGCCTGCATTGCCACTGCCTGTGGCGAGTGCGGGCGAGGAAACCTGCCACAATGTGCAACGCATTGTATTTCAGGGGGCGGAACACCTCTCCTGGTCGGTGAAAGAAAAACTGGCAAATCCCTACCAGGGCCGTTGCCTGACGTTGAACCACATCAATCGCTTGGTGCGAGAAACCACCAATGCTTATCTGCAACGCGGCTATATCACCTCGCAGGCCTTCCTGCAGGATCAGGATATTGCTGGCGGTACGTTGATCATCAGCGCCAATGAAGGACGGGTGGAATCCATTACGCTTGATGGAGAAAACACGCTGGCGTTACGTATGGCGTTCCCCGTCAGGGTCGATGAGGTATTGAACCTGCGGGATATTGAACAGGGGATGGAACAGCTCAATCGGTTGCCTTCGCAGCAAGTGAGCATCGATATCCAGCCTGGAGTGCATTCTGGTTATTCAAACGTGGTATTGCGGCGCAGTTCCGCGCGTTTGCCCGTTGCACTTTCTTTTGGTGCAGACAACAGCGGCCAGAAAAGTACGGGCACCGGGCAGATGAATGCCGGCATAACGTTGGATAATCCGTTGCGCCTTGCCGAACAGTGGTCATTTTCTGCGGCACGTAACAGCGATTTCAGCCATAGCCATCGCAGCCGCAGCCTCAACGGCGGCGTGACCTTGCCTTACGGCTACTGGCTATTCAGCTATCAATATGCCTGGAATGATTTTTTCCAGAACGTGCCGTTCAATGGCGACGCTTACCGCTATAAGGGAAATAGTCAAACCCAGCGTTTGGGTGCCAACCGCACGCTGTTGCGAGACGGTACGCGCAAGTTTTCTGTCGACATAGGGCTGACGCGCAGGCGTACAGAGAACCAACTGGCGGGCGAACGCCTGGCTATCAGCAGCCCGACGCTCAGCGTATTTAACCTCGGCGGGAATTACAGTGCGGTCGCCGGGCGCGGCTATCTGACGCTGAACCCGACGGTAAGCCACGGCCTACGTATGTTGGGTGCCACCACGGATGACCCTGAGCATACCAATGCGCCGCGCAGCGAGTTTCGCAAACTCAGTCTCAGCGCCAGTTATTTCTATCCTCTGATCCCCTCTTTGTACTACCTGACATCAGCCTACGGGCAAACTACGCCGGATAACCTGTACTCCAGCGAGCGCGTCTCCGTTGGCGGGCAGTATTCGGTTCGCGGCTTCAAGGAGCAATACCTGACCGGCAATCGCGGTGGGTACTGGCGTAACGAGCTCAACTGGCAATGGATGACGCAGCCGGGGCTGGGAGACCTCTCTTTGATTGGCGCGTTGGACACCGGCTGGGTGCAGGGGCGCGCCGGGCAAATCGACGGTGGAAACGTCAGTGGCGTGGCGCTGGGCGCTTTGCTGAATGGGCGATGGTTCAATCAGTCGTTCACCGTCGGTAAACCCCTGAAGCACCCTGGCAGCTTGCAACCGGATCATTGGGTGGCCTACTGGCAAGCCGCCTTCACGTTATAACGTCAGCACAGGGTAAGACGCCCGCAGATGTCTAAAACCAACATCATTTCAAAGGAGTGAATAATGGATAAGCTCAACCACCCGTTACCCCGGAGTATCAGCTATCTGCTGATTTATCTGACGGCGCTGCAGCCATTACACCCCGCCTTTGCCGCGGGTATCAACGCCGCCAACGGCAACACTCAGGTGGTCATCAAACCGGGTAACGTACCGGTAGTGAATATCGCCACGCCGAACGGTGCGGGCATTTCTCATAACACCTATAAGGATTTCAACGTCGGGGCTTCTGGTGCTGTGCTGAACAATGCGACACAGGGCGGAAAAACGCAGCTAGGTGTCGATATTATCAACGGCAACCCTAACCTCAAGGGTAAACCGGCCGATTTGATCATCAACGAAGTCACCGGCGGCAGCCGCTCCGAACTGCAGGGCAAGCTCGAGGTGTTCGGCAACAAGGCCAACGTGATGATCGCCAACCCCAATGGCATCAGCTGCGACGGTTGTGGTTTTATCAACGCTCCTGGCGTCACCCTGACTACCGGTAAACCGCAGTTCGACAAGCAGGGCGCGCTGGAAGCGCTGGAGGTGAAAAAGGGGGCCGTCACCATCGGCGGCAAAGGGCTGGACGGCAACAGCGGCGACTACGTCGACATCATCAGCCGTGCTACCGAACTGAATGGCAAGATCAACGCCAATAATCTGTCGCTGACCCTGGGGGCTAACCGCGTCAGTTTTAAAGATGGCACGGTAAAACCGATTAAGGGCGACGGCGCCAAACCCCAACTGGCGGTAGATACCAAGGCGCTGGGTGGCATGTACGCTAACAAGATCCGTCTCGTGGCGAATGAGGACGGTGTTGGGGTCAACCTAAATAATATCAATAGCACGCAACGGGATGTCACACTTACCGTTAATGGGCGTATTGAACTGGGACAAGCGCATGCACAAACGGATTTGAACGTCAGTGCCAGAGAGGTTCATATTGCCTCCGGCGTTAAGGTTCGCGGCGAACGCGACGTGACGCTGGCTGCCGATACGCTCAACAACAACGGCAATGTGACTGCACACCGAGATATGCGGGTGTTTGCCGACAAGGTACGCAATGTTGAACTGCATGACGGAGACAACACGGCGTTGCACAGCAACAACAATTTATGGATCCAGAAAGATGCGCAGGGCAATAAGGCGAATAGCGTTGAGAACCGCTCGGCGAAGATACTGACCAACAGCGGTGATTTGGTTATTCGTACCAATAAACTCGATAACGTGCGTCAACAGTTTGCCATTTCCTCGACCAACGCACCGAAAGACAACAAGGATATTGATCGTTGGCTGGCTGACGGTGTTTATCAGGACCAATTCGACTACCGATTCTTTGACTATCTGGCTGAACTCGAAGACAAGAGTTTCACATGGCTGGGGCATATCGATTTCAAAAAAACACCCTGGGTTAACAGTGAGCGCGCGCGTTTTACCGTGGTAAGGGACAGCAAACCGGCTGAGATCATTTCAGGTAAGAGCGCCTATATCAATGCGTCGGAGCTTTGGAACCACGTCAGTACAATAAAGGCGAGCAAAGACCTGATTTTAACTGGCAATAATCTGAGCGTCCGTAGTGAAACCCTTGGCAACCTGAATGATTACGCCTTGTTCGAACAGAAAAAACCCAATCAGAACGTCGTACTGGGACATAAATGGCAGGATGCGAAAACGACGACGCCGGAATACATCCTCTACGTCAGGAAAGGCACGCAGAAAAGTTGGGCGGCGGAAGGATACTCTGTATCCCTGTTGCAGGCCGGTGGCAACCTGGTGGCGGATTTCAAAAACCGGATAGAAATCAAGACGCCAACACCCAACGAAAACCAGCTCAATGACGTCAAAACGACCGGCCGCCCCGAAACCGTCAAAGGGCAGAATGTACTCCTGCATGCGGCCAACATCGTCAGCACCGACGCCATTAACGCCAACGGCAATCTCACAGCCATCGCCGAAGACCGCATCGTGCTGGGGCAGGGCATTCTGTCCGCAGGTAAAGCGCTGGATTTGAGTGCCGGCAACACCATAGATGCCTGGCAAAGCGAACTGAAAGGGCAGGACGTCACGCTGACCGCCCGCACCGGTGAAATCAAGATCCACACCAGTGAAAAGCCCAACTATTACCACCCGGACGGCGTTCGCTGGCTGAGCAGCCTACAGGCATCACGTGACCTGACGTTGACGGCGGGCAGTACCATTACCCTACTCAATACGTTACTGGCGTCACAGAGCCGCAATATCAGCATGACGGCCCCTGGCAGCATCTCCATCATTAAGAATGACGCCATTCTGACGCGCAATCGTCCCGGCGAAGACCTGCCGGCGGACAAGCGACTGCAATACTTCAACGGCCTGCTTCAGGTCGGTGCGATGAAGGCCACCGGTTCGGTCTCGCTCAACAGTGGCGGCTATCTGGCGTTGCGCGGTGCCAACATCCATGCCGGCAAGGACGTGACGCTGCTGGCCGGGCACAATGCCGACCTCAACTACCGCGCGCTGGACGGCAATTATGGTCATCCCTTTGTTTCCTCTCGCACCCCGGAGCTGGGCAGCCGGATACACGCCGGTGGCAACCTGCTCATTAACTCGGCCCGTGACCTGGGCACCCAGGGTGGCACGCTCTCTGCCAACGGCAACATCACGTTGCTGGCCGGGCAAAACCTGTGGCTGTCCAACGTGGCCTATTCCGCCATCGATGCTGCCAACGACAACAACAAGGATGATCGTCATGCGGTAACGACCATCAATGCTGGAAAAAGCCTGACGGCGGCGGCCAACAATCAGTTACTGACCTACGGCACCAAACTCACCTCCGGCGGCAATATGACCCTGACGTCTGGTGCCGACATGCGCTTTGAGGCGGTGCAAAACCACACCTACCGCGAGGGCAACAAGGAATTTACCGAAACGCGAACCCAGCAGGGCACAGAGCTAACTGCCGGTGGCCTGATGACGGTGATTTCCGGTGGCAGCATTTTATTCCAGGCCACCAAACTGGTGGTTAAGGGGTTGGGGGCCAACTGGAAGCCGCCGGTCGCGGTGACTGACTGGGGCCAGCGCATTGCGATAGCCGAGCAGCAGATTCAGAATGCGCAACTGCAGATTAACCAGGCACAGCAGGACAAAAAGAATGCTGAGCTTGCTGTTGCTCAACGCGTATCCGCTGTTCAGCAAGCAGAAGCCGCCGTTAGAGAAGCAGAAAACGGGCGCGACGAGTTTATTAGCAATAATCCACCTCACGAGTATGGGAACGGTTGGTCAGCGGAGGTGGGGAGTTGGAAAAAATTTGTTACACAGCGCGAGAATGAGCTTGCTACGGCGAAAAATAGCCTCGCAACGGCCCAAAATGACGTCATTCTGGCTACCCAGCGTATCAATCAGGGTAACAACGGTAAAAACGAAGCGCAAAATCGCCTGACGGCTGCGCGTCAAGAGGCGCAACTCAAGGAGCCGGATGAGGCTCGTCAGAGGGCTGAGGTCAACGCGTATAACCAGGCCGAAGCCATGCGCGCCGGCAATATGGACATAGCGGCCAAGGGCGGTTATCTCTATGCCCAAGCGATGGAAGAGTCCAGCCATTACGAGAAAAAGGAAACCAAGCGCAAATGGTGGGGCAAGAAAACCGAAGTTAAGCAGACTCGCCATGATGTAGCCAATAAGGTCACCGAGTTTACTGCCGCCGGCAACATCAACCTAATGAGCCGCGACGACAGCACCTATGAAGCCAGCAAAATCGCCGCCGGGCAGAATGCTCGATTAACCAGCACATATGGGCAGGTCAACTTCCGTGCCGTAAAAAATACCTCCTTCGAGCAAACGATCAGCAACTCGAAAGGTTTCTTCATCAAGCAATCCAATAAAGGCTATGAAGACAACAAGTGGGTGCTGCCGAGCATTCATACTGGCGGTACGCTGACCGTCGATGCGGCAAAAGGGGTTAGCGCCGACGTTAAAGTGAAAAACGGCCAGGCGCTGCAAAGCGCGATAGATGCGCTGGGTAATACGCCGGGCACCACCTGGGTAAAAGACCTCAACAAACGCAACGACGTGCAGTGGAACACCGTCAAGGACGCCTACGACAGCTGGGACTACAAGAGCCAACACCTGAACCCGGCGGTGGCGGCGGTGATTGCCATTGCAGCGGCGGCAGTGACCGCGGGCAGTTCGCTCACGGCGTTAGCTGCCAGCAATGTTGCCGGGGCCATTGGTGGCGGTGCAGTGACCAGTGGTGCGGTGACGGCCGGGATGTCGTCGCTTGCCTCTCAAGCGGCAGTGGCATTGGTGGAAAATCAGGGCAACCTATCGAAAACCCTGAAAGTGCTGGGCAGTAACGAAAGCGTCAAGGCGACCGCGACCGCCATGGCGATTGGCGGGGCGCTCAACGGCTTTGACAGTGCGATGGGTTGGAGCAAGGACGCGGCGGGCAAACCGCTCAACCCGAACAACGTCAAGTTGCCGCAACTGAGCAATGGCGATTGGAGCAAGGTGGCGCAGCGGGTGGCGGGGCAGTCTGTTATCAGTTCCAGTCTTAACACCACCATCAACGGCGGCAGCTTTAAGGACAATCTGACCAATGCCCTGTTGACCAATATCGGCAGCCAGATTAATGCCGAAGGGGCGAAGCTGATTGGCGATAACGGCGAGGTATTGGGCGTAGTCGGTAAATCTGTCAGCCATGCAGTGGTGGCGGGTGTGGCGGCGGAAATCGGACGCGGTGACGGTAAAGGTGCGGCGGCAGGGGCGCTGGCGGCGGAGCTGGCTGGCGTGATTATCAATGACAATCTGGTCAAGAATGAAGGCTGGCAGGAACAGCAGGCACAGATTAGTCGCGTGGCCGGTGCTTTTGCGGGAGCTTTAGCGACCGGTAAAGCTGGCGGAGCCAACAGTGGTGCTAATGCTGCTGAAATTGTTGAGCGCTTTAACCGTCAGCTTCATCAGGATGAATTGAAAGCGATTAAGGAACTTGCTAAGGGCGATAAAGAAAAAGAGGCTCGGTTGCTGGCAGCTTCATGTCGACAAGTTAATTGTGTTGCTCAGGAGTCTATTGGTTCAGCGGAACGAACCAATTATGAGGCTTTAATGGCAAAATACCCAAGTACTAAAGATGAAGATAGTTTACTTAGTCATTACTGGGTTTCTCGTGAAAAACAACGCCATGGTAACTATCCGCTTTATCCAGAAGTGGAGCTTTCGCAGTTATTCACTTATACCGAGAGTGATCAGCTAAGTGACGGAAGTCGCTTTGTAGTGAATCAATGGATTGAAGACGCAAGTAAATTTTCTGGAGTATCCAAGGATACGGTTCGACGTGCAGCAATATTATTATCCACTGCAGGGATAGTGCTTGAAGCTTCACGTGGGGCTAATGCCCGTTCGATAGTATTTGACGGGAAATTTTATATCGCGGATAATTTTAAGTTCAGTAAAGAGTATTATGAGAGATTGTGGGGCCAAGGTCGACCAGCGCCGTTTCTTCAAGCACGTGAGGTTTTGAATAGTAATCCTAAAATTATGGCGGATCCACGAGGAGCCCCAGGGTACTTTAAATACGAAGGAGCTGGATTAGAAATGATATATAATCCATCAACTAATCAAGTTGGTCATATCCAGCCAGTAAGAAATAAATAGGGGGGGGTATGGATATTTGGAACGATCTGGAAAAAGAACTGGAATCGTATAGGAATATTAGCCTTATAATAAGGCAGTATATTTTAAAGTATAAGTTCAGGTGTGAGGCGTTGATTGTTGAAATAGGTGGTGTCACTTATGATGATAGTCAGGTCAAGTTTGATGAACTTTTCCAGATACAACAAAGATTGGCAACAGTCTTATATAAATATGATTTTCATTTGGATGATAAAATTCAAGAATTTGTTTATCATTTAGAAAGAGATGATCAGTATTCAAGACTATTTTGGTACAATAAATTTAAAGATGGTTTACTGTGGCCAGAGGAATAATTTTTCAAGGGTGGTTTTTCTTAAAATATTTCTCATGGTTATTTAATAACAAAAAATGCTTTCGTGTTGAGGTATTCCAAGAAATCAGCGCTAATAAATTAGCACCATACTTCGGTATGCTCTGGCGAGGTGGTTAAGAACGGTATCCAGTACTGTTCGGGTTAAATTTAGCGGAGAGTGTCGCAAGATATTCTCCGCTAATATCAAAAATGATATGACTCGCCGTGAATGTTGGTGATATACATCCATTACCTGTAAGAAAGAAATAGAGCTTTAATTTCTACTGACAATGATATGTTGTTTGTGTGGTTGTCAGTAGTTATCCTTACCCGCCCGAGTCGATTAGAGTTAGTGTGGTGATTTATTATTTAATTGTGCGATTTACTGAATTATGAGGTTTTTATGAAAAAGAATGATGTTTATATTGAAATTTTGCAAATGACACTCCCACATTTGCGCATGGTTGCCTCGTCTGGTCTTTTTTATAGGATGAGAGACAAGTCATCTCTCTATGAAACTTAGTTAATCCATGGATTTTATTCTCTTTTGTTCCATGAAGATTTTTCTACTGACGATTTTAGGTTTTTAAATCATCATTGTCGTCATTATTTTATTAATTGTGACTCAAAGAAAAGCATGCTCTATAATGGACAATTAAAAAGAATATCCAAGCTTTTCTCATTGGTTCCAGAGGAACTAAAAAATAATCTTGAGTGGACAGGGCCTGGGGAAATTTAAAATTTCCATGAGTTTTTTTGCCAGTAAAAATAGGTTGACAGTGAGTTGGTTGAAAGATAACCAGTAATTATATGCCATTACAATGACTAAAGTGAATTTGTGAGGGTAATATTTTGAAAAAACGATCAATAACTCCAAAGTTTTTCATCAAGCAAGTCGACAAAAGTTATACCGAAACCACCTGGCTGTTGCCGAGCATTTATATCGGGGTCAAGCTGACGATTGAATCAGTACAGGATGTTACTGCCGAAGTGAAAACGCAAAAAAATTAAACGGTTCTCGATTATTGGCGAAAGTGTGAAACAGGAATACCTGGCGCGGGTCGAGGCGTTCAAGACGAAGTATGAACACGCGGGCATTGATGGGGCTTACGGAGCCAGGCTGGAATTTGGTAAACTGTCGATGATAGAAGGTATACCACTGAAAGAAGTAATAACTCCGAAAGGCACCGTATATTTTGCAAAATCAGGTGATATGACAGTTAATCTTCGAAATTACTCGAGCTCAGCAGGAGAAACACAAGCTCGCTGGATAATTGACATCATTGGTAATGAGAGGATAAAAATGCGGTAGGCATAGCATCAAATAAATATGAATTAAAATTTCGTTAGGTGAGAATATGTTGACAGAGAAACAGTATGAAGAGAGGAAAGATCTTCTCGAAGGTTTGTCAATTGGGAATCTTTGGAAGAACATCCACCCTGATAGTGTATCAGGGGAGGTTGATTTAAGCTTTGATGAAGAGAAAGCAATTTTCCTATGGTTCCTTCGGCGCTTAATGCAAGATGGTAAAGTAAAGTTAGCTAGTTATAGGGAGTTCCTGTCTGGAACTATAGAGGAACAAATGAATTTATTTGAAAAAAAATTTCCTCATAACCAAGAAGATATGAATGCTGGTGCTTTTGATGGTTTTTGGTTCCTGACCGAGAAATGCCCTGGCGGGATAGTCTGGATCCATGAAAACGGATACTTAGACTGGACCTAACAACTTTGCAGAGACGGCTCTTCGGAGCCGTTTCATTATTCAGAACAAAGGCACAGAAACCGCTTAACCCGAACAACGTCAAGTTGCCGCAACTGAGCAATGGCGATTGGAGCAAGGTGGCGCAGCGGGGTGGCGGGGCAGTCTGTTATCAGTTCCAGCTTGAACACCACCATCAATTGACGAATGTCCTGGGGGCTGTCTGGATCCATGATGATGGATATCAAGACTGGACTTGATTTGCTTTGTCATATTAACAACCCGTAAGGGCCATCAAGTACGCTATAAAAACCCGCTTTCGCGGGTTTTTTGTTCACTTAACCAAAGGTTTATCGCTGGCCGGGGTTTTGAACTTCGCCAGGTACTGCGGCTGGAAGATGCACATGCGCAGCACGGTGCGGTATTCGCCGTTGACGAAGAATTCGTCAATCAGTTCGCCTTCCACTTCGAAGCCCAGCTTGCTGTAGATGTGGATCGCCTTCGGGTTTTCTTTGTCGACGATCAGGTACAGCTTGTACAGGTTCAGCACCGAGAAGCCGTAATCCATCGCCAGCTTGGCGGCGGTGCTGGCGTAGCCTTTGCCCTGATGGGCCGGATCTATGATGATCTGGAATTCTGCGCGGCGGTGGATGTGGTCGATCTCCACCAGCTCCACCAGCCCGACCTTGGCGCCTTCGTGGGCGATGATAAAACGCCGTTCGCTCTGATCGTGGATGTGTTTGTCGTAGAGATCGGAAAGCTCGACAAAGGCTTCGTAAGGTTCTTCAAACCAATAGCGCATCACGCTGGCGTTGTTGTCCATCTGGTGGACGAACGCCAGATCATCCCGTTCCAATGGACGTAGCCTGACGCTGGTAGTGCTGGACATGTGTGTTCCTCTATGTCGTGAAATTGTGCAAAGTATAACGTCAGGGGCTTGATTGCGGCGAAAAAAAACGACGCCGTGAAAGGCGCCGTTTAGACGGTGTTCAGAGTACAGCGATCAGTCCGCTGCATGCCCCTGTTCCGGCAGGCGTTCGCCGTCCAGCCAGGCGGCGTTATCACGCATCGCCAGTCGGCCTTCGGCAAACCAGTTCACCACCAGCGGGTAAATGGTGTGTTCCTGGGTTTGCACCCGTTCAACCACCTCGTCTTCCTCGTCGCCGGGGAAAATCGGTACCTTGGCTTGCAGGATCACCGGGCCGCCGTCGAGCTGTTCGGTCACGAAGTGCACCGAGGTGCCGTGTTCGCTGTCACCGTTGTCGATGGCCTGGCGGTGGGTATGCAGCCCAGGGTATTTCGGCAGCAGGGAAGGGTGGATATTCAGCATGCGGCCTGCATAGCGCTGCACGAACTGCGGGCTGAGAATGCGCATATAGCCGGCCAGCACCACCAGATCCGGTTGGTACCGGTCGATGGCGTCCGCCAGCGCAGCGTCAAACGCCGCGCGGTCGGCAAAGGCCTTGGCATCCAGCGCATGGGCGGCAATGCCTGCCGCTTCTGCGCGTTGCAGGCCGTAAGCCTGCGCCTTGTTGCTGAACACCGCCACAATCTCGGCGGCAATCCGGCCCTGCTGGCAGGCGTCAATCAGTGCCTGGAGATTGCTCCCCTGGCCGGAGACCAACACCACGATCTTTTTCATCAGTTGATGACCACTTGTTGTTCGTCGGAAGATGCGGTCAGTTTACCGATCTTCCACGCTTTTTCACCGGCTGCGGTCAACAATGCGATGGCTTGTTCAACGGATTCTTCCGGCAGTGCGATTACCATGCCCACGCCACAGTTAAAGGTGCGGTACATTTCGTGGCGGCTGACGTTACCGGCCTGCTGCAGCCAGCTGAATACCGCCGGCCACTGCCAGCTTGATTCGTCGATCACCGCCTGCATGCCTTCCGGCAGCACGCGCGGGATATTTTCCCAGAAGCCGCCGCCGGTCAGGTGAGCGATGGCGTGCACGTCGATTTTCTCGATCAGTTCCAGTACCGATTTCACGTAAATCTTGGTCGGCTCCAGCAGGTGGTCAGCCAGCGGTTTACCTTCCAGATCGGTGGTGGTTGGATCGGTATTGCTGACTTCCAGGATTTTGCGCACCAGCGAGTAGCCGTTGGAGTGCGGGCCGGAAGCGCCCAGCGCGATCAGTGCGTCACCGGACTGCACTTTGCTGCCGTCGATGATTTCGGATTTCTCGACCACGCCGACGCAAAAGCCGGCCACATCGTAATCTTCGCCGTGGTACATACCCGGCATTTCGGCGGTTTCACCGCCCACCAGCGCACAACCGGACTGCTTGCAGCCTTCGGCGATACCGGTGATGACGCTGGCCGCGGTGTCCACGTCCAGTTTGCCGGTGGCGAAGTAATCCAGGAAGAACAGCGGCTCAGCGCCCTGTACCACCAGGTCGTTCACACACATTGCGACCAGATCGATGCCGATGGTGTCGTGGCGTTTCAGGTCCATCGCCAGACGCAGCTTGGTGCCTACGCCGTCGGTACCGGAAACCAGGATCGGCTCGCGGTATTTCTGCGGCAACGCACACAGGGCGCCAAAACCGCCCAGACCACCCATCACTTCCGGGCGGCGGGTCTGTTTAACTACACCTTTGATGCGGTCTACCAATGCATTGCCAGCATCGATATCGACACCTGCGTCTTTATAGCTGAGAGAGGTTTTGTCGGTCACTGCGCGATCCCCACGACGGTTTGCGGTTTGAATACGGTGCATCCGGCGTTGATACCGGAATAAGGCGCGGCAATTCTAACAGCGCAGGCAAACGTTTGCGAGTGGCTTGTGAACCAGCTCCGTTTTTTCGTCATCTATACTGTTATTCGAACTTTAGTTGATCCCGATCGGGCTATTGTGGGTGGCGCGGCCGGTAAAAGGAGTTATAATCCCGCGATTTTTTTGGCCGTCAACCACCTTAATAGGAGAAAAATGATGAAGATCGTTGAGGTGAAACACCCGCTGGTGAAACACAAGCTTGGTCTGATGCGTGAACATGACATCAGCACCAAACGCTTCCGTGAGCTGGCCTCTGAAGTGGGTAGTTTGCTGACCTATGAAGCGACCGCCGATCTGGAGACGGAAAAAGTCACCATCGAAGGCTGGTGTGGGCCGGTTGAAATAGACCAGATTAAAGGGAAAAAAATTACCGTTGTGCCGATCCTGCGTGCAGGTCTGGGCATGATGGAAGGGGTGCTGGAGCACGTCCCGAGCGCGCGTATCAGCGTGGTTGGCGTTTACCGTGACGAAGAAACCCTGGAGCCGGTGCCGTATTTCCAAAAGCTGGTGTCCAATATCGAAGAGCGTTTGGCGCTGGTTGTTGACCCGATGCTGGCTACCGGCGGTTCGATGATCGCCACTATCGATCTGCTGAAGAAAGCCGGCTGCAACAGCATCAAGGTGCTGGTGCTGGTTGCGGCACCGGAAGGGATCGCCGCGCTGGAGAAAGCGCATCCGGACGTCGAGCTGTACACCGCCTCCATCGACCAATGTCTGAACGAGAAAGGGTACATCGTGCCGGGTCTGGGTGATGCCGGCGACAAGATATTTGGTACCAAGTAAGACATTTAGCCGACTTAATGAGTCGGCTTTTTTATGCTCTTCGTCTTTCAAGCTACAGCGCAGGAGGCGACTATATTCGATTCGCCCCGAATGACATGCAGCGCTCCTGCCACAATCGGGGATGTCTGGCTGTAACCTGAAATCCGTTGAGCATCTGTAACGACTCTTACACAATGATAATGACCCTGAGGAAAGCACACATGACCCGTCGCGTCATTGGCGTCAGCGAACGCCCGCCGCTACTACAGACCATTCCGCTCAGCTTCCAGCATCTTTTCGCCATGTTCGGCGCTACCGTGTTGGTGCCCATCCTGTTCAAGATCAACCCGGCGACGGTGCTGCTGTTCAACGGCGTCGGCACGCTGCTGTATCTGTTTATCTGCAAGGGCAAGATCCCGGCCTATCTCGGTTCCAGTTTTGCGTTTATCTCACCGGTGCTGCTGCTGTTGCCGCTGGGTTATGAGGTGGCGCTGGGCGGTTTCATCATGTGCGGCGTGCTGTTTTGCCTGGTGGCGCTGATCGTCAAAAAAGCCGGTACCGGCTGGCTGGATGTGATATTCCCGCCGGCGGCGATGGGGGCGATTGTTGCCGTTATCGGCCTGGAGCTGGCGGGCGTGGCGGCCAATATGGCGGGCCTGCTGCCAGCCGACGGTGTCAGCGCAGACACCACTACCATCACTATTTCGCTGGTGACGCTGGGCGTGACCATCCTGGGTTCTGTGCTGTTCCGCGGTTTTCTGGCGATAATCCCGATCCTGATTGGCGTGCTGGTGGGGTATGGGCTGTCGTTCTTTATGGGCGTGGTGGATTTGACGCCAATCCGCGAGGCGCACTGGTTTGCGCTGCCGACCTTCTACACCCCGCGTTTTGAATGGTTCGCCATCTTCACCATTTTGCCGGCGGCGCTGGTGGTGATCGCCGAACATGTTGGGCACCTGGTCGTGACCGCCAATATCGTGAAGAAAGACCTGCTCCGCGATCCGGGCCTGCATCGCTCGATGTTTGCCAACGGCATCTCGACGGTCATCTCCGGTTTCTTCGGCTCAACGCCGAACACCACCTACGGCGAGAATATCGGCGTGATGGCCATCACCAAGGTTTACAGTACCTGGGTGATCGGCGGCGCGGCCATTCTGGCGATTCTTCTTTCCTGCGTCGGCAAGCTGGCGGCGGCCATTCAGGCGGTGCCCGTGCCGGTGATGGGCGGCGTTTCACTGCTGCTGTATGGGGTGATCGGGGCTTCCGGCATTCGTGTGCTGATTGAATCCAAAGTGGATTACAACAAGGCGCAGAACCTGATCCTGACTTCGGTGATCCTGATTATCGGCGTTAGCGGCGCCAAGGTGCATATCGGCGCGGCGGAGTTGAAGGGCATGGCGCTGGCGACTATCGTCGGTATCGGCCTCAGCCTGCTGTTCAAGGTCATCAGCTTGTACCGCAAGGAAGAAGAGGTGATCGACGCAGCGGATGAATCGGCATCACGGAAGTAAATAAAAACGGGCAGCCAAAGGGCTGCCCGTTTCGTTAATGCGTCATCCGTTAACTGCGGATTTTACGGTAAACGAACAGCACCACGATAGCGCCGATCACCGCCACCACGAAGCTGCCGAAATTGAAACCGTCAACTTTGCCATAACCAAAGAAGGTGCTGATATAGCCACCGACCACGGCGCCGACAATACCCAACACGATAGTCAGAATAAAACCGCCACCGTCTTTGCCTGGCATGATCCACTTGGCTAAAATACCGGCGATGAGGCCGAAGATAATCCAGGAAATAATACCCATTTACTGCTCCTTACTTTGCTTTTGAGACTCGATTTTTATTACTGCTGCTTGGCCGGCGGGGTGTTTTCTGTCCCTACAGCGTTGGCATCATTTTTTAATTCTTCCGCTTTGTTCTCAGCGCTGTTTTTAATGGCTTCGGTTTTCGCTTTGGCTTCTTCGGTCAGATCCTTGGCGCCACTGATGGCATCGTTTTTAATGGATTTAGCCTGCTCGACCAATTGTTGGCTTTGTTGGGTGGCGTCATTCTTGATGGCGTCGGCTTTGGCCTTGGCATCGTTGGTGATCGCTTCCGCCTGCTTGGACGCGTCGTCTTTAATGGCTGAAGCCTTGTCTTTAAGCTGGTCAGCCTGAGTGGACGCCTCTTTTTTGATGTCCTTGGCGGTAGCTTCCGCTTTATCGGTCAGATCGTCCGCTTTTTTCTGTGCGGCGTCTTTCATCTGCTCTGCGCTGTCTTTGGCTTTCTCAAGATTGGCGTCGACTTTGGATGAATCATCACAGCCGGCAACCAACAGCCCAATGATTGAGGCCAAAAGCACTTTATTCCATAATTTCATTGTCTATGTCCTTGTAGAAACCTTGTTTATGGTGACTGCATTTCGCCTTTCTATACTAGGATAATCCTTGGATAAAATACAAATTTCACCCGCAATGGCAATGCGTTGGTTTGCCGTCAGTGGGAGCCGTTGTTCACTATTGCGGCATAAAATCCTGCCGGTTCAACAGAGCCCGCTTTTTGTGGTAGACTTACCGCGTTTTCCTGCCAGTTTTGGTTGAGGTGCTTCCCTGAATACGCCGGCACAGCTGTCACTGCCACTTTATCTTCCCGATGATGAAACTTTTGCCAGTTTTTATCCGGGCGAGAACCCATCCCTATTGAGCGCGATCCAGTCCGCCGTTCGTCAGGAACATGGCAGTTATATCTATTTCTGGTCTCGCGAGGGCGGTGGGCGCAGTCACCTGTTGCATGCGGCCTGTGCGGAGCTTTCACAGCGTGGTGAAGCGGTGGGCTATGTCCCGCTGGATAAGCGCGCTTATTTCGTGCCTGAAGTGTTGGATGGCATGGAGCAGTTGGCTCTGGTGTGCATCGACAATATCGAATGCATCGCAGGCGACGAAGAGTGGGAAATGGCGATCTTCAATCTCTACAACCGCATTCTGGAAACCGGCCGCACGCGCCTGTTCATTACCGGCGATCGCCCGCCGCGTCAATTGAACCTCCATCTGCCTGACCTGGCTTCGCGCCTCGACTGGGGGCAAATCTACAAGCTGCAACCGCTGTCGGATGAAGAGAAACTGCAGGCTTTGCAACTGCGCGGTAAACTGCGTGGGTTTGAACTGCCGGAAGACGTAGGCCGTTTCCTGCTGAAACGGTTGGATCGTGAGATGCGCACGTTGTTTACGACGCTGGATCAGCTCGATCGTGCCTCTATCACCGCTCAGCGCAAGCTGACTATCCCGTTCGTTAAAGAAATTCTGGGGCTGTAGAAAATATTGAGCGCGATAAATATCGCGCTCAAGCGTGAATTTACAGAATCTCCAGCACCTGCTCCGGCGGCCGGCCGATACGCGCTTTGCTGCCTTTGACCACGATAGGGCGTTCGATCAGCTTCGGATGTTCTACCATTGCCGCCAGCAATTGCGCTTCGCTCAGTGTTTCATCCGCCAGCTTCAGTTCTTTGTACAGATCCTCTTTTTTACGCATCAACTCGCGTGCGGAACTGAAACCCAGTTCCTTCAGCAGTTTCTTCAGCTCGTCTGCCGACGGCGGCGTTTCCAGATACAGCACCACTTCAGGCGTTACGCCATGCTGTTCCAGCAGCGCCAGGGTCTCGCGGCTCTTGGAACAGCGCGGGTTGTGGTAAATGGTGACGTTTTTCATTTAATTCATCCTTATGAAAATCAGCCGCGCTGGTACTGGCGGAAACGCTCTTGCAACTGGCGCAGCTGGTCGATGCGCGCATCATAACGCGCTTGTTTCAGGCTGCCGAGTTTTTGCAGCGAACTGGCGTTGCTGAGCAGGCCGATCGCCTGATCGAGGCGGCCGGTTAGCGCCAGGCTTTCGGCGCGGGCGGACAGCTCTTCATCGCGCAGCCCCTGTGCGGCGCTGGCCTGGGCCAGCAGATCCCAGGCGTTGGGATCGTCCGGGTGGGCGAAGGTGTAGCGGTTAAGTATTTTTGACGCCTGCGCCGGCTGGTTGCCTTCCACGTAGGCGTTGGCCAGATTGAGCTGCAGCACCGGGTTGTTGCTCTGTGCGGCGTTGGCGGCCTGTAGCCGTGCAATGGCCTGCGGCGCGCGTTTCTGACCGAGATCGATGTCGGTCATCAGATCGAGCAGCCAGACGTTTTTCGGATCTTGCGTCAGCAGCGGCAGCAGGATGTTACGGGCGTCGTCGTATTTTTTCGCTTCATAGAACAGGATGGCGCGGCCGTATTTGGCGGCCACCTGCTCGCGTACGTTGCCTTTGCTGTAGGCGTCGAGCAGTTCTTCATTCAGGCTGTAGCCTTCCGTGCTGTACATGCCCAGCGAACGCACCTTGGCCATCAGGTAATCCTGCGTGGATTGCACCAGGTGCTTGGGCATTTGGTTGGCGCGGTTGCGCGCATCGGACAGGCGGCTGTCGGGCAAGGGGTGTGTCAGCAGCATTTCCGGCGGCTTGGAGGCATAGCGCGATTGGTCTGACAGTTTCTGCAAGAAGTTGGGCATCGCTTCCGGATCGAACCCGGCGCGTTGCAGCACCTGAATGCCGATGCGGTCGGCTTCCTGTTCATTCGATTGGGTAAAGCTGATCATGCCCTGCTGGGTGCCGGCCAGCGTGCCGCTCAGCGCCGCCATGCCCATGGTCGGGTTGGCCATCGCCAGCAGGATCGAACCGAGAGCGCCTACCCAGGTCAGCGGGGCATTGCGCTGCTGGTCCTCCATCGCCCGCGCCAGATGGCGCTGGGTAACGTGCGAGATTTCATGCGCCAGCACCGAGGCCAGTTGGCTTTCGTTGTCGGTTTCACGGAACAGGGCGGAGTGCAGCACCACGTTGCCGCCAAAAAAGGCGAAGGCGTTGATTTCGTCGTTGCGCACCAGATAGAAATGGAACGGCGTACGTACCGAATAGGCGCTCGCCACCAGCCGGTTGCCCAACTGGTTGATGTATTGGGTTAGCAGCGGATCGTTGATCAGGGGCGCGCTGGCGCGTAACTGGCGCACATAGAAATCCCCCATCGCCAGCTCTTGGCCGATGCTCAGGGTGCCGCCCGCAGAGGTGCCCATGTCCGGCAGTTGATCCTGGGTTTCCGCCTTGGCCGGCGCCATCGCCGTGGCGTTGATCGCGCCGAGCAACAGTACTGCAATCGCTGTTTTGGTCAACCGGGTGGTCATAGTCAGGCCTTTCCCTTAAATAGTCATCTCTAAGACGTCAGCATCACATAAGAGTTCTTCTTCCGTGCCGGGCTCGCCAAAACAATCAGCGCGAAAGTGCGGTGGCTCACAAAACGGCACGCTGCAGCGCCGTTTAAACAGATCACATCATAGTCAGCCGCAGGCGACAATGAAACTTCCGTCAGGGAATAACCGGGCAAAAAAGTTTTATTTTTCATTTCTGAACCCCCGCTTTTATCTCGTTCTGCCCGCCGCTCCCTTTTCGATTGATCCAGGCTGCACGATAAAACGAGGATTAAGTTTGTCTGTGTTTTATTGACAAGACAAACGGAGACTAATATAGTCTGTGTTATTGAAGGCCACATCATACTGAAGACTCAAAAATGGCGTACATCACAACCAGCGTTGAATATGGTATCCACTGTTTGCTCTGGCTGGTCGGCGATAATCAGCGCGCCCTCAGCAGCCGTGAGCTGGCAGAATTGCAGGGGGTTTCCCCCAGCTTCCTCGCCAAAATTTTTCCCAAGCTCGAAAAGGCGGGGATAGTTGCGGCCAGCGAAGGGGTGCGCGGCGGCTACCGGTTGGCGCGCCCGGCGGATGAAATCAGTTTCCTGGAAATCATCGACGCCATTGAAGGGCACAAACCCTTGTTCGACTGCCAGGAAGTGCGTGGCCGTTGCGCCGTATTCGACAATTCGCCGCCCGACTGGGCGGTTTCCGGCAAATGCGCGATCCACGCGGTGATGCTGCAGGCGGAAAAAGCCATGCGCGACGCTCTGGCGGCGCAAACTCTGGGTGCCGTTGCCACCCGTTTTGGCCGCAAGGCACCGCAAGGCTTCTTCAGCGAGGTGAATATCTGGATCGATGAACGCATGAGCGGGCGCACCACCCGCAGCGGCAAACCGGCGCGCACCAAGCCCTAACATCGCCGCAGTGCTTCCCTGAAAAGACTCTTTTTTCCCGCCTCTCCGGAAGAGGCGGGGGCCATTCTGCACCCTCTTGACGGGTGGCGGAACGGCGCCGTTCGTCCGGAAAACGTCACGGGCAGCCTGAAGGCCCGGTTATCTATCTTTGAAGGAGTAAACCAATGACGCAGAAAATAGTGATCGCCGGTTCGGGTTTTGCCGGGTTTTGGGCTGCCGTTTCCGCCATGCGCGCCATCGCGATTGCCGGTAAAACCGGGGATATTGAGGTGACGATGGTATCGCCGACGCCAAATGTCACCATACGACCACGCCTCTATGAGGCGGTGCTGGAAAACATGAACCCGGACATTTCCTCCCAGCTTGATGCCGTCGGCGTACATCATTTGGCAGGTCTGGTGGAGCAGGTTGATACCGCGAGCAAATCTCTGGTGGTTCAACAGGCCGACGGGCAAAAAATCACCCTGGGTTATGACCGCTTTGTACTGGCGACCGGTAGCCGGCTGTTTGTGCCTGCGGTGCCGGGTTTTGCAGAATACGGTTTCAACGTGGATACGCTGGAAAACGCGCAGCGCCTGGATAGCCATTTAAAAGCGCTGACCAATAAAGCGGAAACCCCTGCGCGCAATAGCGTGGTGGTGGTCGGCGGTGGGCTGACCGGGTTGGAAAGTGCCACCGAGATGCCAATGCGGCTACGCGACATTTTGGGCAGCCAAGCGGATATTCGCGTGGTGATTGTTGATACCGCGCCAGAGGTCGGCGCCGGAATGGGCGCGGAACCCGCCGCGGTGATCCAGCAGGCGCTGGCAGAATGCGGCGTCGAGTCGCGTGCCGGAGTGCGCGTCACTGCGATGGATGCAGACGGCGTTACGTTGTCGAACGGCGAACGCATCGCGGCCAACACGGTGATACTGGCTGCAGGCATGCGAGCGCATCCGCTCACTGCGCAGATCCCTGGCGAGCGCGACGGCAGCGGGAGAGTGATCGGTGATGCATACCTGCGTGCACCGGCGGCGGCGGGCGTCTTTGTGACCGGGGATACGGTGAAGGCAGCGACCGACGATTGCGGCAACTACAACGTGATGTCCTGCCAGCATGCCATGAGCCTCGGCCGCGTTGCCGGCCATAACGCGGCGGCAGAACTGACGGGGCTGCCGGTACACCCTTACAGCCAGCCGAAATATGTCACTTGTCTTGATCTCGGCTCTTGGGGGGCGCTCTACACCGAAGGGTGGGATCGTCAGGTACGCTTTACCCGGCAGGAGGGCAAAAAGATTAAGCAGGAGATCAATACGCAGTGGATCTATCCACCGGCCCCGGACCGCGACGCGCTTTTCGCCGTTGCCAATCCGGACTTTGTGATTGTGCCCTGAATTGCATGCGGGAGCGGAAACGCTCCCGTTTTATTGCCGGTTTCCCGCGGGTAAAAAAGAACGCGGCCAAACGCCGGTTTTTATCCTCGGCACCGTTATCGCTCCAGCCACTCGATCGCCAATTCGCGCGCTTCATCCAGGCCGACATCCCGGCCTTCACGGGTAATCGCCGTTTTGAGCTCATTAATCACGTCCGCTTTTTGCGTTTCACGCTCTTCATTGGCCAATGCCAGGAACGCATCGCCTACCACCGTACAGATGCCGATGTATAAGGCTTTTGAATCCTCGAAACCACTGCTCATCACTGTTTCCTCTTGGGGTTGATTTGAATCTACAACGGCAGAAAAGGCCGGTCTTGCACCACGCTTTTCATGACCAGTGTGGAGGTAAGGCGCTGTACGCCGGGCAGGGCGGAAAGCCGTTCGTCGTAAAGCCGCTGAAATGCCGGCAGATCGCGGGCGATGACGTGCAGCAGATAGTCGGGGTCGCCGAACAGCCGCTGCGCCTGGATGACCTGGGGAATGTCCAGCATGGCATTCTCGAAGGCTTCAACGGCCTGGCGATCCCCTTCCCGCATTGTGACAAACACCAACGCAGAAAAGTTAAAGCCAAGGCAGCCGGGATCGAGGTGCGCGCGGTAGCCCCTGATCACGCCGGATTGCTCCAGAGCGCGTACCCGGCGATGGCAGGGGGAAACGCTGAGCCCTATCCGGTCAGCCAATTCGGTAACGGAAAGACGCCCATCGAACTGGAGTTCAGCAAGGATTTTGCGGTCAATCTTATCCATTTGGAATAATTTCCCTCAATCTGCAATTTATACGCAAATAATTGAAACCACATTCTAACAACTTGGGGATATTCTTTTCAATAATTGAACAATTTTAGACATTCCTGGCTTTTGGAGCCTGAAAGCAGTGTCCTGCGGAGGAAAGTGAAATGATAAAACGGACAAGCCCACCCACCGCGCTGCGGTGGCCGCAAAAGGCGTCGCGCACATGACGCCGGCTATTTTCGCCGCCTTCTGGGCGGTATCCATGCTGTTTGTCATTACGCCGGGGCTGGACTGGGCGTACATCATAGCGGCAGGCATACGCGGACGGGTGGTGGTGCCTGCGGTGGCGGGCTTGCTGTTGGGGCATCTGATGGCGATAGCCATCGTGGCGGCCGGCGTGGGCGCGCTGGTAGCGGGCAATCCGCTGGCCCTCACGGCGTTGACCCTGATTGGCGCGGCTTATCTGTTGTGGATCGGTTTTAACATGCTGCTTCATCCCTCCGCGCCCAACGCGGGTGAAGGGCAGCCGTCCGGCTCCTGGCTGCGTTGGGCCGGTAAAGGGATTTGCATCAGTGGCCTGAACCCCAAGGTTTTCCTGTTGTTTTTGGCGCTGTTGCCGCAGTTCACCGATGCCAATGCCGCCTGGTCGATTCCGATGCAGATCCTTGCGTTGGGTCTGTTGCATCTGGTGAGTTGCGGGCTGGTTTATCTGCTGGTGGGATGGGGGTCGCAGTCCCTGTTGCAGACGCGTCCGCAGGCCGCCCGTGTCGTCAGCCGCATTTCCGGCGTTGCCATGCTGTTGATTGCCATCGGTTTGCTCGCCGGGCAGGCGTTCAAATAAAAAGGGGGGAATGCGACTTCCCCCCTTCAATGCAGACTCGTTAACGACGGGTCTATTACGCCGTTAGCTGGCCGTGGCGTGAGTGACGCGAACCGGCACCGATTTATAAGACGGGGTGCCGCTTTCCTTGTCGATATAATCCAGTGGAACCAGAACGTTCGCCTCAGGGTAATAGGCCCCGACGGAACCTGGAGCGATGTTGTAGGAGATCACCGTGATATTTTCCAGCCGCAGTTTGCGCCCGGCCACCACGGTTTCGATATCCACCAGGTCACCATGTTCCAGACCCCGCTTCTCGAGATCGATGTCGTGCATGAACAGAACATCGCGACGGCCAAATACGCCTCTATAACGGTCATCCATTGCGTAAATAGTGGTGTTGTACTGGTCATGGCTGCGCAGGGTGATTAGCCGCAGCACGTCGTCGCCCTGAACCTCGGCGTCTTCTTCTACGCCGCTGAACACCGAGAACATGGCTTTGCCGGTTGGCGTCGGCCATATGCGCTCGGTTGGCGGCAGCGGCATGCGGAACCCACCGGGTTGTGCGATACGCTCATTGTATTTATCGAAACCGGGAATGGTTTTTTCAATCAGATCGCGAATGATGCTGTAATCGGCCACCAGTTCCATCCAGGGCACCTTGCTGTCTTGCAGGGTTGCCTTGGCCATACCGGCGACGATCGCCGGTTCTGAAAGCAGGAACGGGGATGCCGGTTTCAGTTTGCCGGAAGAGGCGTGCACCATCGACATGGAATCCTCTACCGTGATCGACTGGCGACCGCTGTCTTGCATATCCAGTTCTGTACGCCCCAGGCAAGGAAGGATATAGGTTTCTTTGGCGACCAGCAGGTGTGAGCGGTTGAGTTTGGTACCGAGATGGACGCTTAAATCCAGCGATTTCATCGCCGGGAAGCACAGATCCGGGTCCGGCAAGGCCACGGCAAAGTTACCGCCAAGGCAAATCAGTGCTTTGGAGGTGCCTTCCACCATGGATTGCATGGCTTTTACCGCATCATGCCCATGCTCTTTCGGGGCGACAAAGCCGAACACGTTTTCCAGATTGGTCAGGAACTCTTGCGAAGGCTTTTCAGTGATGCCGACGGTGCGGTTGCCCTGAACGTTGGAATGGCCGCGCAGCGGGCAGATCCCGGCGCCGGGCTTGCCGATATTGCCGCGCATTAACAGCAGATCGGCAATCAAACGTACGTTTGCCGTCCCTTTGTTGTGCTGGGTAATGCCCATGCCGTAAGTAATGATCGTGGCTTTGGATTTCGCATAGGCCAGCGCGACCTGCTCCAGATCTTCCTGAGTCAGGCCGCTCTCCGCTTCAATGTCTTGCCACGAGGTGGCGGCCAAATCCGTGGCGAATTGCTCAAAGCCGTTGGTGTGTTCGGCAATGAAATCACGGTCGATAACGTTGCTGCCCGCTCCCTGCGCGGCGTCATATTCCAACAGCGCCTTGGCGATCCCTTTCAATGCAGCGGCGTCGCCGCCGGCTTTAACCTGGTAATAGGTGGAGGCAATATTGGTGGAGCTGTAGGTCGCCATCTCGATTACGTTTTGCGGATCGGCAAAGCGCTCAAGTGCGCGTTCACGCAGCGGGTTGAAGACGATAATCGGTATCTGGCGTCGTGCCAGTTCATGCAGGGTACCCATCATGCGCGGGTGATTGGTGCCCGGGTTGTGGCCAATGGAAATCACCAGTTCGGTGTTGTCGAAGTCATCCAATGACACCGTGCCCTTACCGATACCGATGGATTGCGGCAAGCCAACGCTGGTCGGTTCGTGACACATGTTGGAGCAATCCGGGAAGTTGTTGGTACCGAATTCACGGGCAAACAGTTGGAACAGGTAGGCGGCTTCATTGGACGCGCGGCCGGAGGTATAGAATTCAACCTGATCCGGCGACTGCATGCCGCGCAATAGTTCGCCGATGCGCTTGAAGGCATCATCCCATTCGACCGGGCGCAGCGTATCGCTGGCGCTGTCGTAAACCAGCGGGTGCGTCAGACGGCCGTAGCCTTCCAGTTCAAAATCCGTTTTTTCCAGCAGGGAGGTCACCGTGTTGGCCGCCAAAAACTCTGGCGTTACCCGCTTGCTGGTGGCTTCCCAGGTTACCGCCTTGGCGCCGTTTTCGCAGAACTGGAAGGTCGAGTGGTGCTCCTTGTCAGGCCAGGCGCACCCAGGGCAGTCGAAGCCGTCCGGTTGGTTGGTCCGCATCAGCGTGACCGGCGCTTCGAAGGTTTCCATTTGTGTTTTCACGGCGATAGCCGTCGCTTTCAAGGCGCCCCAGCCACCCGCAGGTCCATCATAGGGCCGAATTCCGGGAACGGCGCGTTTCTTCTTCATCATATGAACTCCTACCACCCCTGAGTGGGCGATATCTTATTGAGACAGGTCTATTCGGTGTTCCCCTCGGGAGGCGGGATAACCGACAACTATTATTGCCGCCTGATAATGGCTGCGTGCGCGTTGCCATTTCTCTGTCTGCACTGGCGGCCAGACAGAGCGGGTGCTCAGGCGGCAATAAATCTTTTACGGGTGACTCACTGGGCGTGAAAAAGACGTCTGGCAACTTCACGCCCGATATTCCGCCGCCGCAAGACGGCTTTTTAGCTTATGCCTGCGGCTCCGCGGGCGTTTGCGGCCCAGCCTGAGCAATCGGCGTTTCTGGCGTTGTCGGCGGGGCTGGATTCTCCTTGCTTATGGGGGGCAGTTTGTTAAACACGACCTTGTCAGTTGTTTGATCATAGCCAATCTCGACGCTGTCGCCCGACTTCAGGTTGTCGCCAAGAATTTCCTTCGCCAATCGGGTTTCCACTTCCTGGCGGATCCTGCGTTTCAGTTCGCGGGCGCCAAAGTCAGGCTGATAGCCCACGTCCACCAGGTGTTCCACCAGAGAATCTGCAATATTGAGGGTGATATTCTGAGCCGCCGCCGTACGCGTTAAATGCTCAAGCTGGATATTCACGATTAAACGAATATTTTCCTGAGACAGGGAGTTGAACACGATGACTTCATCGATGCGGTTCAGGAACTCAGGGCGGAAGTGGCCCTTGAGCACTTGCATCAATTCGTCGTGAATCGTCTTGTCTGACTTGCGTTCCGCCTCCGGTAGCGAGGCGTTATTCATGATCACCGCAGAACCGAGGTTGCTGGTAGCAATGATGGTGGTGTTGCTGAAATCGACCACGCGCCCTTTACCGTCCGTCAGGCGGCCATCATCGAATACCTGCAGCAGCACGTTGTAGACGTCCGGGTGCGCTTTCTCGATCTCGTCGAGCAAAATTACGCTGTAAGGGCGGCGTCTTACACGCTCGGTTAACTGGCCGCCTTCGTCATAACCCACATACCCTGGAGGGGCACCGATCAGACGTGCAACGGCATGGCGCTCCATGTATTCCGACATGTCGATACGGATAATGGCCTGTTCGTCACCGAACACCGTTTCGGCGATGGCCTTGGCCAGCTCGGTTTTGCCGACGCCGGTAGGGCCGAGGAACAAGAAGGTGGCGATAGGGCGGTGTGCCTGGCTCAACCCGGCGCGCGACAGGCGTACGGCGTCGCTGACGGCTTCGACCGCATCATCTTGCCCGACCACGCGTTCACGCAGTTTGTCTTCCATATTGAGCAATTTTTTCCGCTCTTCCTGGGTTAACTCAGTCACCGGGATGCCGGTCAGGCGCGACACCACTTCAGCGACGGAAGACAGGGTGACTTCCAGCGTCTCCGAACCCGTTTTGCGCTGCCAGGCTTCCGTTAACTCTTCAAGGCGCGCCCGTTTGTCACTAATTTGCGCTTCGAAGCTTTTAACGTCGTCAAATTTTTTACGCGAAGACGCCGAGTCTTGCTCGCGTTTCAGGTGGGCGATTTCCGCTTCCAGTTCCTGAATATCAGCCGGCCGGGAGGTGGCGGAAATGCGAACGCGGGCCGCCGCCTGGTCAATCAGATCGATGGCCTTGTCCGGCAAGAAGCGTGACGTGATATAGCGATCGGACAGTTCGGCCGCCGCGACGAACGCTTCATCAACAAAGGTCACCTGATGGTGCGCTTCCAGTTTGTCGCGCAGACCACGCAAAATGACGATGGTCTGGTCGACGGTCGGTTCCGGTACCAAAACCGGCTGGAATCGACGTTCAAGCGCAGCATCTTTCTCGATATGTTTTTGGTATTCGTTGAGGGTTGTGGCGCCAATCAGGCTCAGTTCACCGCGCGCCAGCGCCGGTTTCAGTACGTTGGCAATGTCCAGACCGCCTTCGCCGCCGCCCTGACCGGCACCGACAATGGTATGGAGTTCGTCGATAAACAAAATCAGTTCGGCATTTTTCTCGCTGACCTCATCAATCAACTGTTTGGCGCGTTCTTCGAATTCGCCGCGGTATTTTGCGCCCGCCACCATTGAGTTGATATTTACTTCGACCAGGCGCTTGCCCCGCAGCACTTCGGGCACGTCACCTTTGACAATGCGCTGCGCCAGCCCTTCCACTATGGCGGTTTTGCCCACGCCAGGCTCGCCGATCAGCACCGGGTTGTTTTTCTTGCGACGGGCAAGCACTTCAATGGTACTTTCAATCTCCTGCGCGCGGCCGAGCACCGGATCCAGCTTGCCCTGGCGCGCCATTTCAGTCAGGTCGCGGCCAAACTTATCCAGCGTTGGCGTGCCCGTCGGGGTATCGATACGGCCGTCTTCCGCACCTTTTCCCACAAGCTTCACCACTTTCTGTCGCAGAGCGGCTGGGGTAACGCCGTATTTTTTCAACAGGGTGCCGGCAATGCTGTCCGGCACTTCACTGAGCCCGATCAGTAAATGCTCCGGGCCAACATAGGAATGGCCCAAATCGCGGGAGGCCTGGAAAGCGTACATGAAGGCCTTTTTCAGACGTGGGGAAACCGTCATGTCTTCCAGAGTAGCGCCGGTTTCGGCGGCCCCCTTGTAAGCATGCTGGTCAATGTAGGCCTTGATGTCCTGCGGCGACAATTTGAGTTCTGTCAGCAGGGCGGCACAGACATCGGTATCCGCCAACACATACAGCAGGTGCTCGGTATCAAGTTCACTGCGGTGCAGTTCATGCGCTTTTTCTGCCGCGCGTTGCAGCAGCTCAAGCGTTTGTTTGCTGAAGGCGTCGGTGGCATCGACGGATTCGCGCGGGACTTCCGCAGAAAACCCGGACGCTTCTTCCGCCGCTTCGTCTTCGGTTAACTCATTAAAGAAACGCGATAAGGCACCGCCGCCACCCAACAGGGAGTCGAAAGGATTGAGAATATTTTGATGACGCGTTAATTGCCGGTAATCGTAATCACAAATGGCAATGGATTTCCTCTGACCATTTTGCATCACTGTCACACGGCCCGATGCCGGGCGAGCATGACAAATATCACATAAAATAGGCATGGTGAATTAACTCCTATCAAGTTAAAGCGATTTAACTTCAATAAAACAGGCGTTTTAGAAATGCCTGTTATTTATTTAACCTTGTCGGATTAAATAATGGCGTTAACGAATTTGATGCCGACTCCTTATTGGTGGTGGTGAGTTAAGGCATCGTTTTCACAATGCCGGTTTGCGAAATGAAGTGCATCCGGCATTTTTCAGTAAAATGCTGGATGCGTTACTCTTTAATTGTCTTTTAATGATTTTTTCGCCAGTCGTTACGTCAATGACTATTGGGCGGCACACTGCGCGTCGATAACTCTTCTAATAATGTCAGCGACGGAATAAAGAATAAACCGCCGGTGACGGCATGGCTGAAGTCGAGTAAGCGGTCATAATTACCCGGCGGAAGACCAATAATCATATTTTCAAGCATTTGTTCTATCGGCGCCGGGGATCGGGCATAGCCGATAAAGTAGGTGCCGAACTCGCCCATGCCGGGTCTGCCAAATGGCATGTTATCGCGCAGGATCTTTACTTCGTTACCGTTTTCATCTTCCAGCGTGGTGAGCGAACTGTGGGATGAGGACGGTTTTACGTCGGCATCCAGCTCAATGTTGGATTGTTTATGGCGGCCGATAATGCCCTCTTGCTGTTCAACGGTCAGCGAGTTCCAGCCTTTCATATCATGCAGATACTTCTGCACCAAGGCGTAACTGCCGCCGGCAAAGGCCGGGTCTTCCTCACCTACCACGGTGAAGTCGATGGCTTCGCGGCCCTCGGGGTTTTCGGTACCGTCGACAAAGCCGATCATGGCGCGTTGATCGAAATAACGGAAACCCTGAACTTCATCCACGACGGTGACGGCATCGCCGAGTTTATTCAGCAACTGGGTCGCCAGCTCAAAGCACAGATCCATTTCTTCGGCACGAATATGTAAGAGAATGTCACCGGGGGTAGCGATGGCGACGCGGCCACCGGATCCTATTTCACGAAAAGGATGCAATTGCGCCGGGCGCGGAATGCCGAAAAGCGTATTCCAGGCGGTGGAACCGAATCCGCAGACGCATGACAGCCGCCCAGCCGGCGATCTTTTTGCTACCGAACGCACCACGGCCGCCACGTCGGCACACCAGTTACGTACGGTGGCGTGGTGTTCCGGCGTATTTGTTATTGTCGCGACAATAAAGATGGCGCTGCGCGTAACAGGGCTAAAAACTGCCTGTGAATCATCATAATACGTGCTCATAAGTCGTCTACCATCCAGTAAAGGTCAAATATGATATTTAAAATGCAACAATAACTGATGTAAAACGCATTAAATATAGAGCTACCTCTTTTACTTTGTGTTGTCAATGTTGATACAACCTCTCTAAATAGCATATCAAAACTTAACAAGGTGCGTGATAGATTGTATCTATTGCGCAATAAAATTAACCAATTTGACGAAATGTTATTAGCAGGTAAAATTACTACAAAGCGGGGGAGACTGAGAGAAGCCAACAGATCATCGGCTGGAAAAATGGCGGCGGTAAGTTGAGAAGATATGCCGTTAAAATTTAAAAATAAAATTATCCACATCGACTGAGGCGTATCCAGGCTGATTAATTCTCCTGATGCTGTCCACGTTCGTGCCCATAAACCAACCCTTGGGGCACCCGCAGGCCTGTTTCGATAAAAACACGGCCAGGAAAGAAAATTATCGGCATTAAAAAATTACGGCATGAGGTTTTCCTCATTTTTTGCGTGGCTCATGTAAAAGTGGTGGCCAGCTTTTTAATGGTTAACGTGCAGTGACCTGGAATAGCAATATAACTCATGGTTTATAAACTTATCAAAATGGTGATACACAGGGGTGAACAATGTTGGGATTAGATGCCTTCCATTTAGCGAGGATACAGTTTGCCTTTACTGTCTCCTTCCATATTATTTTTCCGGCTATTACCATCGGGCTCGCGAGTTTTCTGGCGGTGCTGGAAGGTTTGTGGCTGAAAACGCGTAATGACACCTACCGTGAGCTTTATCATTTTTGGTCGAAGATATTTGCGGTCAATTTTGGTATGGGGGTGGTGTCAGGTCTGGTAATGGCTTACCAGTTTGGCACCAACTGGAGCGGTTTTTCGCAGTTCGCCGGCAGCATTACCGGGCCGTTATTGACCTATGAAGTACTTACCGCTTTCTTCCTGGAAGCCGGTTTCCTCGGGGTTATGCTGTTTGGCTGGAACCGGGTAGGGCGTGGGCTGCATTTCTTTGCGACCTGTATGGTCGCGCTGGGGACGCTCATCTCGACCTTTTGGATCCTGGCCTCGAACAGCTGGATGCACACGCCGCAAGGCTATGCGATCGAAAACGGCATTGTGATCCCGGTCGACTGGCTGAAAATTATCTTTAACCCGTCATTCCCCTACCGTTTATTGCACATGTCTACCGCCGCTTTCCTGGCCAGTGCCTTCTTTGTCGGGGCATCGGCTGCTTGGCACCTGCTGCGGGGCAATGATTCGACGGCGGTACGCAAAATGTTTTCCATGGCGCTCTGGATGGCGCTGTTTGTCGCCCCGATTCAAGCGGTTATCGGCGATGCTCACGGCTTGAATACCCTGGAGTATCAACCGGCGAAAATTGCCGCCATTGAAGGCCATTGGGAGAACAAGCCGGGTGAAGCCACGCCGCTGGTGCTGTTCGGCGTGCCGGATATGGAACAGGAAAAAACCCGCTACAAGCTGGAAATTCCTTATCTGGGCAGTCTGATCCTGACGCACAGTCTCGACAAGCAAGTACCGGCGTTGAAAAGTTTTCCTAAGGAAGATCGCCCGAATTCCACCATCATCTTTTGGTCGTTCCGCGTGATGGCCGGTTTGGGCATGCTGATGATTCTGCTTGGCGTTGTCAGCGCATGGCTGCGTTGGAGAGGCCGTTTGTATCAGTCACGTCCTTTTTTGTGGTTCGCGTTGTTAATGGGGCCTTCAGGCCTGATTGCGTTGTTGGCCGGGTGGTTCACTACTGAAATTGGCCGTCAACCCTGGGTGGTCTATGGGGTGCAACGGACCCGCGACGCCGTTTCCGCGCACGGTGATATGCATATGACCTTCAGCCTGCTGGCCTTTATCGCGGTGTATTGCTCGGTGTTCGGCGTTGGCTATATGTACCTGATGCGTCTGATCAAGAAAGGCCCGGGGAGCGACGATACGCATGGCGCCGTTGTCGACGGCACGCCGGCTCGTCCGCTGTCTGCGGTTCAGGATCCTTTGAACAAGCCGGAAGGGAGAAACTAACATGGGCATCGATCTTTCAATTATTTGGTTCACCATCATTGTATTCGCCACCTTGATGTACATCGTGATGGATGGTTTCGATCTCGGGATTGGTATCCTGTTTCCGTTCAATAAGGACGCCACCGAACGCGACATGATGGTCAATACCGTGGCACCGGTCTGGGACGGCAACGAAACCTGGCTGGTGTTGGGGGGGGCGGCGCTGTATGGCGCTTTCCCGCTGGCTTATGCCGTTATCACCGATGCGTTATCCATTCCGCTGACTGCGATGCTGATTGGCCTGATCTTTCGTGGCGTGGCGTTTGAATTCCGGTTCAAGGCCACGCCGGAGCATCGTCCGTTTTGGGACAAAGCGTTTATTGTTGGCTCGATCCTGGCGACCTTCAGCCAGGGGGTTGCCGTCGGGGCAATATTGAATGGCTTCGAGGTCACCGGCCGCGTCTACAGCGGTTCGGCACTGAGCTGGCTGGCGCCGTTCCCGCTGTTCTGCGGCCTCGGCCTGGTGGTCGCCTATGCGTTATTGGGCTGCACCTGGCTGATTATGAAAACGGAAGGGGCCTTGCACCGCAAGATGTCCGAGTTGGCGATCCCCTTGACGCTGGTGCTGTTGGCCGCCATTGCCATCATCAGCATCTGGACGCCGTTAGCGCACCAGGATATTGCCGCGCGCTGGTTCACCACGCCGAATATCTTCTTGTTCCTGCCGGTACCGCTGTTGGTTCTGGCCTTTGCCTGGGGCATCGTGCGGGCGGCGTATAACCGCCGGGCCAGCTATGGTCCGTTCCTGATGACCCTGGGCTTGATGTTCCTGGGTTTCAGCGGCCTGGGGATCAGTATTTGGCCGAATATCATCCCACCGTCGATCTCCATCTGGCAGGCGGCATCACCGCCTCAAAGCCAGGGCTTTATGCTGGTCGGCGGGTTGCTGATTATTCCGGTCATTCTGGCTTACACCTGCTGGAGCTATTACGTGTTCCGCGGAAAAATCAAACCGGATGAAGGTTACCATTGATCGATAACGTTATCAGGAGACGAATATCATGAAACCTGTAACAGACAGCCACCCAGCCTTTTGGCGGCGCTTGATGTGGATGATGGCCATTTGGGGCGCCAGCGTGCTGGCCCTCGGCGTAGTGGCATCGGTATTTAAACTGCTGATGGTCGCAGCCGGCATGAAGTCTCACTGAAAAAGTAAGCAGCCAGGCTATGGGCTTAACAGATAGCCTGGCTTTGCTTTTCAGTCAGCCTCGGGCAATCAACAGCAACGCCATTATTTTCCGCTCTGACACTTAGTAATAAGTGCCTGATGATTTCTTGTTACCGCTCATTTGGAAGGTATTGCAGATGTCGACATTTACCGATCCCTGGGAACGTAAGTTTTATTATTTGCGGCTCTCCATTACGGATGTGTGTAACTTCCGTTGCAGCTACTGTTTGCCTGATGGGTACCGTCCCACCGGGGGTAACAACAAGAGCTTTCTGACGTTGGATGAAATCCGGCGGGTTACACGGGCTTTTGCCGCCTGCGGTACGGAAAAGATCCGCCTGACCGGCGGTGAACCGTCGCTGCGCAGAGATTTTGTCGAGATCATTGAAACCGTCAGACAAAATCCGGAAATCAGCAATATCGCCATGACCACCAATGGTTACCGCATGGCGCGTGATGTGGCACGTTGGCGGGCCGCGGGGCTGACGTCCATTAACGTCAGCGTAGACAGCCTGGACGCCAACCAGTTTCATGCCATAACCGGCCAGGACAAGTTCAGGCAGGTCATGGACGGAATTGACGCCGCCTTTGCGGCGGGGTTTGACAAGGTCAAGGTCAATACCGTTTTGATGCGCGGGATCAATCATCATAGCCTGCAGACGTTCCTTGACTGGATTAAGCTCCGCCCGATTCAACTGCGTTTTATCGAACTGATGGAAACGGGGGAAGGGCGAGATCTGTTCCGCCAGCATCATATTTCGGGAGAGGTGATCCGCGAACGCCTGGTCGCCATGGGGTGGCAGCGCCGGGAACAAGAGCGCAGCGCAGGCCCGGCTCAGGTGTTTTTCCACCCTGATTACCAGGGGGAAATCGGCCTGATAATGCCGTACGAAAAGAACTTCTGCGCCAGTTGTAACCGGCTGCGCGTCTCGGCAACCGGGAAGTTGCACCTGTGCCTGTTTGGTGACGGCGGTATTGCCTTGCGTGACCTGTTGCAGTCCGACAGCAGCCAGCAGGAATTGCAGGAGCGTATTGCGCACAGTTTATTGCAGAAAAAACAAACGCATTTCCTGCATCAGGGAAATACCGGCATCACGCAAAACCTGTCGTTTATCGGGGGGTAAATGTGACTGGAGAAAGACCATGACCAAAACTTCGGCTGAATGGGTCCTTTCAATCCGGGCAGTGCCGGCACCCGGGGCTTGCCGCCTGCCGTGCGCACCCACCTCTCCTTGTCAATCCGTTCCTTATTAAAGAAAGTGTAATCATGGCGCATTTCACACATATCAATACGATGGGCGAGGCCCATATGGTGGATGTCTCCGCCAAACCCGAGACGCAGCGTGAAGCCGTGGCCGAAGCTGCGGTGTCGATGAACCCGACAACGTTAAAAATGATCGTTGAAGGCAAACACCATAAAGGCGATGTTTTCGCTACCGCCCGCATTGCCGGTATTCAGGCGGCGAAGCGGACCTGGGAACTTATCCCGCTGTGCCATCCGTTAATGCTGAGTAAAGTTGAAGTCACGCTGCGCGCCGATGAGCAAAACAATAGGGTGGTTATTCAGGCGCTGTGCCGTTTAAACGGGAAAACCGGCGTTGAGATGGAAGCACTGACCGCCGCTTCGGTTGCGGCGCTGACCATTTATGACATGTGCAAGGCCGTGCAAAAAGACATCGTCATCGGCAATGTGCGTTTATTGGAAAAGCGAGGGGGTAAATCCTCCGATTACACGGCGGTGGATCATGATTGATGTTTTATTCTTTGCTCAGGTGCGCGAGCTGATCGGTTGCAACCATCTGCAACTCCCTGCCGATTACGCCACGGTGGAGACGTTACGCCAGGCGCTGTTGGCAAAGGGCCACCGTTGGGCGCTGGCGTTGGAGGGCGATAAACTTTTGGCTGCGGTAAACCAAACGCTGGTGCCTTTCGATCACCCCTTGAATGCCGGTGACGAAGTGGCCTTTTATCCGCCGGTAACCGGGGGTTGAGATGCAAAACAAAATTGTCGTCGATACCGAAAATTTTGATATCGCACGGGAACATCAATGGTTATCAGCCTCGGAGAACGAGGGCGCCGTGGTCACTTTCGTCGGCAAAGTACGAAATAATAATCTGGGCAGCGATGTCAGTTCCCTGACGTTGGAACATTATCCCGGTATGACCGAAAAGTTGTTGGCGCAGATTGTTGATGAAGCCCGCGGCCGTTGGCCACTGGGGCGGGTGGTCGTGTTTCACCGCATCGGCGAGATGCAGGCTGGAGATGGCATCGTTTTGGTCGGCGTCAGCAGCGCTCATAGAGCCGACGCCTTTCTTGCCGCCGAATTTATTATGGATTATTTGAAGACCAAAGCGCCATTCTGGAAAAGGGAATCAACGCCACAGGGCGAACGATGGGTTGCCGCAAAAGATAAAGATTGTGCGGCGGTTGAACGCTGGTAGTTATCTGAACATGTTATTCCCATCGGGTTTCGGCACGGTTTGCACCGTGCCGAAGAGTGGTGTCAGATCAGATTGAAATAACGATCGGGTTTGAGCGGGGCGGGCAGAGGCTTTTGATTGTTCATTTCCATCAGATTGCGTTCGATGGTATTGCAGATGGCATTCAATGGCAGATCATTGGCGCTGGTACCAAAAGGATCTTCCAACTCTTCGGCCAGTGAGTCCCAGGACAAAAAGGTATAGGAAATAAAGACGGAAACAAACGGTGTCATATAATGCAAATCGGAAACCAGCGCAAACGGTAGTAAGGTACAGAATAAATAAACGGTGCGTTGCAGGATCAGCGTATAGGCAAAAGGCACCGGCGTATTGGCGATTCTTTCGCAACCGCCGAGAACATGTGCGAGTTCATCCAGTTTATTATCGAGCATTCTATAGGTGACATCGCTTAATTTACCCGCCAGGCGCAATTTGCCAATCTCATCACCCAATAATAACAAGACTCTGTTAGTGGGCATTGGGCTGGCGATGACCTCCGAGAAAGCCTCTCTCGGTAAAATGCGATACAAATCAGCAGTGGGGTCGGTGTTTCTTAATTGATGTTTCAAACTCCAGCTAAACGCCATAAGATATTTTGCTATTTCCTCATGAGAATTTTTATCTTCCGGAAGCAGGTTTTTTAATTGTCTTAATAATGTGCGCTCCGCTATCAGCAAGGTTCCCCACAACATTCGCGCTTCAACAAAGCGACTATAGCTGGCACTGTTGCGAAAACCCAGGAAAATAGCGATGGCGATCCCCAGCAGGCTAAAGGGGGCAATGGTGAGATGTATGCCAAGTTGTTCATACCATTGATAAATGATGATGGCGACAATAGACATGAGGATATTTAAAAACAGGCGGAAGGTGATTTTTGACAACACCGAACCGTGC